>Ga0310811_10001569_pt1 | contig 28462 bp, 30 predicted proteins | sample YCmetagenome_FD_207642 | JGI IMG/M metagenome (GOLD analysis project Ga0310811, IMG submission 207642) | Soil microbial communities from experimental microcosm in Duke University, North Carolina, United States - YC | ecosystem: Engineered > Artificial ecosystem > Soil microcosm > Unclassified ... | reverse complement strand
GCGCGATATGGCTGGCGATCGCCCAGCCGTCATCGGCGAGGAACGTGTAAAAGGCATCCTCCACGACGTGATAGAGGTAGCTGACCTGCCTCACATTTCACCCTGGCCTGGCGATTCACGGTTCGAGCCGCTAGCTTCTGATATTATTGGGCTAAAAGCCAGAACGATAAGGCACTTGTGAACGTGTGGCGATCGGGGCGGGGCGGTGTTATGTAGCGCCGATGGCATCCTTTCTGGGTTCGATTATCCTCCCCCTTGCGGTCGCGGCCGTTGCATTTGTTCTGCTGTTGGGTCTCATCAACATGATGCGGGGCGGTTCGCCCAATCGCTCGCAAAACCTGATGCGGCTGCGGGTGCTGCTGCAGTTCGTCGCCATCGTCATCACCATGATCGTCGTCTGGGCGACGAGCAAATAGCGGGCAAGTAACAAGGGGACGCGCCAATGGTCGTGCTCAATCGAATCTATACGCGGACCGGCGATGACGGCACCACGGCGCTCGGCAGCGGCGAACGCCGCCCGAAATACGATCTGCGCGTCTCGGCCTATGGCACCGTGGACGAGACCAACGCCGCGATCGGCGTGGTGCGGCTGCATCTGACTGAGGCACGCGATCTCGATGCGATGCTGGGTCTGATCCAGAACGACCTGTTCGATCTCGGCGCCGATCTTGCGGTACCCCAGCGCGACGGAAAGGCGGAGCGCTTGCGCATGCTCTCAAGCCAGGTCGAACGGCTCGAGCGCGACATCGACACACTGAACGCCGATCTGGCGCCGCTGACCTCTTTTGTTCTGCCGGGCGGCACCCCCGCAGCGGCATACCTGCACCTCGCCCGTACCATATGTCGCAGGGCGGAACGCATGATCGTGGAACTCGCCGCCAGGCCCGATGAGCCGGTCAGTGCGCCTGCCATACACTATATGAACCGCCTGTCGGATTTCCTGTTCGTGGCCAGCCGCGCGGTGAACGATAATGGCGCCCGGGACGTGTTGTGGGTGCCCGGCCAGAACCGCTAAAGTGCCGTTCTGAACAGGGCGATTTTTGGCTTTCGCGCGTTGACCGCCGATAGCGGGACCTTTAGGTTCCGCGCCAAGCCAATCAAATCCCAGAATTCAAGCGAAAGAGGATCGATGAAGGTTCTTGTGCCGGTAAAACGGGTGGTCGATTACAACGTCAAGGTCCGCGTCAAGAGCGACGGAACGGGCGTCGAACTGGCCAACGTGAAGATGTCGATGAATCCGTTCGACGAAATCGCCGTCGAGGAAGCACTGCGGCTGAGGGAAGCCGGCAAGGCGACCGAAGTGGTGGTGGTGTCGATCGGCGCGCCGCAGGCATCTGAAACCATCCGGACCGGTCTTGCGATGGGCGCCGACCGCGGCATCCTGGTCAAGGCCGAAGGCAACGTGGAGCCGCTGGCGGTTGCGAAGATTTTGAAAGCCATCGTCGACCAGGAGAAGCCGGGCCTTGTCATTCTGGGCAAGCAGGCGATCGACGACGACTCGAACCAGACCGGCCAGATGCTGGCCGCACTTCTCGGCTGGTCGCAGGCGACCTTCGCCTCCAAGCTCGAAGTCGACGGTTCGGATTTCAAGGTCACGCGCGAAGTCGATGGTGGCCTGCAGACCGTGAAGCTGAAGGGACCGGCCATCGTCACCACCGATCTTCGTCTGAACGAGCCGCGCTACGCCTCGCTGCCCAACATCATGAAGGCGAAGAAGAAGCCGATCGACGACAAGAGCGCGGCCGATTACGGCGTCGACCTCACGCCGCATCTCGAAGTGCTCAAGACCACGGAACCGCCCGGCCGCAAGGGCGGCGTCAAGGTAAAGGACGTCGCCGAGCTGATCTCGAAACTCAAGACCGAAGCCGGGGTTCTGTGATGACCACGCTGTTGATTGCCGAACACGACAATGCGTCGATCAAGGACGCCACCAACAAGGCGCTGACGGCGGCCACCCAGCTCGGCGCCGAAGTGCACGTGCTCATCGCCGGTGAAAACGCCAAGGGCGCGGCGGAAGCGGCAGCCAAGCTCGCCGGTGTCAAGAAGGTGCTGCTCGCCGATGGTCCGGCCTATGCCCACGATCTTGCCGAGCCGCTGGCCGCGCTGATCGTGGCGCTGGCGTCCTCCTACGACGCCTTCGTCGCGCCCGCGACCTCACGCTACAAGAACGTGATGCCGCGCGTGGCGGCACTGCTCGACGTGATGCAGGTGTCGGAGATCATCAAGGTGGTCTCGCCCGATACGTTCGAGCGGCCGATCTATGCCGGCAACGCCATCCAGACGGTGAAGTCAAAGGACGCCAAGAAGGTCATCACGGTGCGGACCTCGACCTTTGCGGCGGCCGGTGACGGCGGTAGTGCGACGGTGGAAAATGCGGCCTCGGCGGCCGATCCGGGCCTCTCCAGCTTCGTCGGCGAGGAGGTCGCGAAAAGCGACCGCCCCGAACTGACGTCGGCAAAAATCATCGTCTCCGGCGGCCGCGCCATGCAGAGCCGCGAGAATTTCGCCAAATACATCGAGCCGCTCGCCGACAAGTTAGGCGCCGGCGTCGGCGCCTCGCGCGCGGCGGTCGATGCCGGCTATGCCCCGAACGACTGGCAGGTCGGCCAGACCGGCAAGGTGGTGGCCCCCGAATTGTATGTCGCGATCGGCATTTCCGGCGCGATCCAGCATCTCGCCGGCATGAAGGATTCCAAGGTGATTGTCGCGATCAACAAGGATGAGGACGCGCCGATCTTCCAGGTCGCCGATTACGGCCTGGTCGCGGACCTGTACCAGGCGGTTCCGGAATTGACCGAGGCGCTCGGCAAGCTCGGAAAATAAGGGCAGTCAAACACCGGCCGGATGCGTAAGCTCCGGCCGGTGTCGGTTTCTCTATATTAGATGAACAGGCGCGATATGCGCGCCGTTCCGGTGGATGGCAAGATGGCGGTGACAATCAACAAGGTCGGCGTGATCGGTTCGGGCCAGATGGGCAACGGCATTGCCCATGTGGCGGCGCTCGCCGGCTTTGACGTGGTGCTCAACGACGTGTCGGCCGAACGGCTCAAATCGGCGATGGCGACCATCAACGGCAATCTGTCGCGCCAGGTCGCCAAGAACATCATCACCGAGGATGCGCGCAAAGCTGCGCTGGACCGCATCGCCTCCGCCGAGAAGATCGACGGATTGTCGGATTGCGATCTGGTGATCGAGACCGCGGTCGAGAAGGAAGAGGTCAAGCGCAAGATCTTTCACGAGGTCTGCGCGGTGCTGAAGCCGGAAGCGATCGTCGCTTCCAACACCTCGTCGATCTCGATCACGCGGCTCGCCGCCTCGACCGACCGCCCTGAGAAATTCATCGGCATTCACTTCATGAATCCGGTGCCGCTGATGGAACTGGTCGAACTGATCCGCGGCATTGCCACCGATGATGCGACCTTCGACACCGCCAAGGAGTTCGTCACCAAACTCGGCAAGCAGGTCGCGGTATCCGAGGATTTTCCGGCCTTCATCGTCAACCGCGTGCTGCTGCCTATGATCAACGAGGCGATCTACACGCTCTACGAAGGCGTTGGAAACGTCGAGGCGATCGATGCGGCGATGAAGCTCGGCGCGCACCATCCGATGGGGCCGCTGGAACTGGCCGATTTCATCGGCCTCGATACCTGCCTGTCGATCATGCAGGTGCTGCATGAGGGGCTGGCGGACTCGAAATACCGCCCGTGCCCGCTGTTGGTGAAATATGTCGAGGCCGGCTGGCTCGGTCGCAAGACCCAGCGTGGTTTCTACGACTACCGCGGCGACAAGCCGGTCCCGACGCGCTGACGTTCAACGTCCCATTAACCACTCGTGGCTAGGGTCCCTGCGTTCGGGGAGTCTGGCGTATGGACGTGGTGGCGTTGGTAGGCAGCCTTCTGGCTGCCAAGGCGGGGAACACGCAGATGCAGGTTGCCGCCTCCATCATCAAATCCAACGTCGATGCGGAGAAGTTCGCGGTCCAGACGCTGCTGGGCGGACAAACGTCTTCATCCGCCAATCTTGGCCCTGGTGTCGGCGGCAATCTCGATATTACCGCTTAGGCCCATCCTGGAATCAAAATAGCGAAAACAACCCCATGCACAGTAGGGCTTGGGGTGGGCATTACCCGAATACCACAATATCTAGTACCCAACGCGCCGTCGCGCTATGATCCGCGGTCGCCGGCTTTACCGCCGCCTTGATCAGCGTGGTGGCGTCGTCGCTGGCCCATTCGGCGGGACCTGCGATGGTGCCGATCTCGCAGCCCTGGCCGTCGACCAGGATCGAGGTTGGCATCCCGAGCGCCTTGCCGATGTTCTTAAGATCCTGAAATACCTTGGCTTTCGTATCTGTGAAATAGGCCAACCGGGCCAGATTGGCCTCTTTCAGAAAGTTTTTCGGCTTTTCGGGGTCGCGGGTGTCGATGTTGATCGCGACCACCTCGAAATCCTTGCCGCCGAGCTTGGTCTGCAGGCTGTCGAGCGCCGGCATTTCCTTGCGGCAGGGTACACACCAGGTCGCCCACAGATTGACCAGCACGGTCTTGCCGCGCCATTCCGAGAGCTTTCGGGGCTTGCCGTCGGCATCCTCGAACGCGAGGTCAGGCAGTCTTAGAGGACTGGTCGCCATGGTCAGCGCGGCCACTTCGCCATGCGCCAATGGCCCGATCTTGCGCGCCAGTTCGACCGCGCCGGCGCAGGCGGAATCGCCGCTTCCACCGCGCTTGAGACCGCCGAGGCCGTAGACCCCGGCAAAGCCGATCAGCCCGCCGACCAGGACGGCGCCGATGGCGATCGGGATCCGGCGCGTGGCGGCCAGGCGAGGGGAGGGCTGATCGGGCATATCGTTTGTCATCCTGTATCAGATACGGCTATGCAGTGCGCATGTTACGGTCGAAACCCGCCCGGCGTTTCGCGGTTTCGGCGATCAATGGCAAGAAGTCTGAATAACCGGCCTGAATAAGAAGTCGTGAGCGAGAAGTCATGAGCAACAAGATGTGGGGCGGCCGGTTCACCGAACGTCCCGATGCGATCATGGAGGAAATCAACGTCTCCATCGACGTCGATCGCCATATGTATTCCCAGGACATCGCCGCGTCCAAGGCCCATGCCGCGATGCTGTCCGCGCAGGGCATTATCACCGCCAACGATGCGAAAAATATCGGCAAGGGTCTAGACACGATTCTGTCAGAAATCGACAACGGGTCGTTCGATTTCAAGCGCGCGCTCGAGGACATTCACATGAATGTCGAGAGCCGGCTTTCCGAGTTGATCGGGCCTGCGGCAGGAAGGCTGCACACCGCGCGCTCGCGCAACGACCAGGTCGCGACCGATTTCCGCCTCTATGTCCGCGACACCATCGATGAAACCGATGCGGCGCTCGCCGCCTTCCAGCAGGTGCTGGCGGCGCGGGCGCTGGAACATGCCGGCACCGTGATGCCGGGCTTCACCCATCTGCAGACCGCCCAACCGGTGACGTTCGGGCATCATCTCTTGGCCTATGTCGAGATGGCGGCTCGCGACCGCGGCCGGTTTGCCGACGCGCGCAAGCGGCTGAACGAATCGCCGCTCGGCGCCGCAGCCCTCGCCGGCACCTCGTTCCCGATCGACCGGACGGCCACCGCCAAAGCGCTCGGCTTCGACCGGCCGATGGCCAATTCGCTCGACGCGGTCTCGGACCGCGACTTCGTGCTCGAGACGCTTTCGGCGGCGTCGATTGCGGCCATGCACATGTCGCGCTTTGCCGAGGAGATCGTGATCTGGACCTCGCCGCTGGTCGGCCTGGTGCGGCTATCCGACAAGTTCACCACCGGCTCCTCGATCATGCCGCAAAAGCGCAACCCTGATGCGGCCGAACTGGTGCGGGCCAAGACCGGCCGGGTGATCGGTGCGCTCACGGGCTTGTTGATCGTGATGAAGGGATTGCCGCTCGCCTATCAAAAGGACATGCAGGAGGACAAGCAGGGCGCGATGGAAGCATTTTCCGCGCTGTCGCTCGCGGTCCGCGCCATGACCGGCATGGCCGCCGACCTCGTGCCCGACGAAGCGCGGATGAAGGCTGCCGCCGGCGAGGGCTATGCCACCGCCACCGATCTTGCCGACTGGCTGGTGCGGACGTTGAGGATGCCGTTCCGCGACGCCCATCACGTCACCGGCCGCATCGTCGCCCTGGCGTCGAAGCAGGGCGTGGCACTGCACGAACTGCCGCTGCGGGCGATGCAGGAGATCGAGCCGAAGATTACGGTGGAGGCCTTGCGCGTGCTGTCGGTGGAAGCCTCCGTCAAGAGCCGCACCAGCTATGGCGGTACCGCGCCGAAGAACGTGACGGCGCAGGCCAAAGCCTGGCTGAAGCGGCTGGAAAAAGAGCGAAAATTGGGCTGATCGCAAAAATTTCGCTGCAATTTCTTGGGTTTCCAAGGGGCGGTGGCTCTCGCCAGAGCAGAGCAATCTTTGTATGGTGCGGCCCGCGTATTGGGGATTTCGTCGTGACCAGTAACTACCGGCTGACATCGTCGGGATGGGCCATCATCCTGCTGAGCGTGACCGCGCTCGCGCTCGGCGGCTGCGGCCGCAAGGGCGGCCTCGACTTGCCGCCGAATGCCGCGAACGCATCGGCGCAAGGGGCGACCGCCGATTCGGAAGCGGAGCGCGCCGCCCAGCCCGGCGTCTTCAATCCGGGCTACGGCTCCGACGCTGCGCCGACGGCAGCCAAAGGCAACAAAAGGTCGTTCATCCTCGACCCGCTCCTCAACAGCAACTGAGCGCGCCATGAATCACTTCGACTATCGCAACGGCGTGCTGCACGCCGAGGCGGTGAACCTGATCGAACTGGCGGACGCGGTCGGCACGCCCTTCTATTGCTATTCGACGGCGACGCTGGAACGTCACTACCGGGTTTTCACCGAGGCCTTTGCCGGCGAGAAGACGCTCGTCTGCTACGCCATGAAGGCCAATTCCAACCAGTCGGTGCTGCGCACGCTGGCAAAGCTCGGCGCCGGCGCCGACGTGGTGTCCGGCGGCGAGTTGAAGCGGGCGCTGGCAGCCGGAATTCCGCCCAACAAGATCCTGTTTTCCGGCGTTGGCAAGACCGAGGCGGAGCTTCGCGCGGCGCTGGCGGCCGACATTCTCTGCATCAACGTCGAGTCCGAACCCGAGCTCGACCTGCTGTCGCGGCTCGCGGTCGAGATGGGCCGGACCGCGCGGATTTCCGTTCGCGTCAACCCGGACGTCGATGCCGGCACCCACGCCAAGATCGCCACCGGCAAGTCGGAGAACAAGTTCGGCGTGCCGATCGAGCGCGCCCGCGAGGTCTATGCCCGCGCCGCCAGGCTGCCCGGGATCAAGGTCACCGGCACCGACATGCATATCGGCAGCCAGATCACCGATCTCAGCCGCATGGAGACCGCGTTCCGGATCCTTTCCGACTTCGTGACCACGCTGCGCTCCGACGGCCACAACATCTCGCATATCGATTTCGGCGGCGGGCTCGGCATTCCCTATCACGCCGACCGCGAGGCGCCGCCGCTGCCCTCGGCCTACGCCGCCATGGTCAAGCGGGTGACGCATAATCTCGGCTGCACGCTGATGTTCGAGCCGGGACGGATGATCGTCGGCAATGCCGGCATCCTGGTGGCGCGCGTGATCCATGTGAAGCCGGGCGACGCCAAGAATTTCATCATCATCGATGCCGCGATGAACGACTTGATCCGTCCGACGCTGTATGAGGCGCATCACGACATCGTTCCGGTCCGCGAGCCGGCCCACGGCGACCGCGCGATCACGGCCGACGTGGTCGGGCCGGTGTGCGAGACCGGCGATTACATCGCGCTCGATCGCCAGCTCCCCGAGCCGAAGCCCGGCGATCTCCTCGCCGTCATGACCGCCGGCGCCTATGGCGCGGTGCAGTCCGGCTTTTACAACACGCGCGCCTTGGTCCCGGAAGTGCTGGTCAAGGACGACCAATACGCCGTGGTGCGCCCGCGCATCGAGGTCGAGGAACTGATCGCGATGGACCGCCAGGCGCCGTGGCTGTGATCCCTACGCAAGATCCTACTTCGCCGCGTGGCTGCCGCCTTTCGCGCCGCCGACCACCACCCCCGCCGCCTTCTCGATCGGCTTGATCGCGGAGGTGAAATCCGACTCCGGGCCCATGTCGCGGATCACGGTTTCCCAGAGGCGCCCGACCGCTTCGGCGACCTCCATCGACAGCCCGAGCGACTTCATCTCGTCGAGCGCGAGCCGCACGTCCTTCACCATCAAGCCGGTGGCAAAGCCGAAGTCGAAAGTTCGCGGCAATACGGCGCGCGGAAACTTGTCGCGGCTCGCCGTGTTCATGCCCGAGCCGGCATTGATGACGTCGATCATGACGGCGGGATCGAGTCCTGACTTGACGCCCATCACCACCGCTTCCGACGTCGCCACCATGGCGGTCGCGGAGAGGAAATTGTTGGCGAGCTTCATGGTCTGTGCGGAACCCGGCTTCTCGCCGATGAAGAACACTTTTCCGATGACGCCGAGCGCGGGCTTGAGCATGTCGCAATCGGCGCGCGGGCCCGACACCATCACCGCGAGCGTGCCCTTTTCCGCGCCGCCGACGCCACCGCTGACCGGGCAGTCGATCTGCACGATGTTCTTTTTCGCGAGCAGGCTGTGAATTCGTACCGCCATCTGCGAGCCGACGGTGGAGAGATCGACGAAACGCTTGACGCGGCTGCCTTCGATCACGCCGCCCGCACCGGTCGCGACATCGAGCGAGGCCTGCAGCGACGGCAGGCTTGCCAGCACCGTCTCGCAGCGGTCGGCGATGTCCTTTGGCGATGCTGCCGCCTGCGCGCCGAGCGCAACCAGCCTGTCGAGCGCCTGGTTGCTGGTGTCGAACACGGTGAGCCGATGGCCGGCCTCGATCAGGCGACGCGCCATCGGGGTGCCCATCTTGCCAAGGCCGATGAATCCGATTTCCATGATGTTGTTCCTTCATCTCGTCATTGCGAGCGCAGCGAAGCAATCCATTCTTTCTTTGTGCGGCGCCATGGATTGCTTCGCTGCGCTCGCAATGACGGCTTAACGATGCGATTCCGCTCTCACCCCGGTTCCGCCCAGGGCCTTGTCGTAGGTCGTCTTGTCCATGACGTTTCCTTGCGTGTTTTTACGATTTCGGGGCGACGTTACGGGGTCGCAGCCCCGCAGTCACGCCTTCGTGTTATGCGTATTTCCAGGTGTGGGTTGGCCCCACAAACGGGTGCCTCATTGCAGCCTTTGTGCTAGGCTGATTTGTCGGTAACCCGGAGAGTTTATTGAACGGCGTCTCCCCTGACCCCAAGGAGCCAGCGCGCGAGCCTGACGCGGTCGCGCGGCTTCAACTGACGCAGGCCCTGCAGCGGGCACAATATGCCATTGCGTGGGAGCGCGCCTGGCCGGTTCTCGCCCGGCTTTTGACCGTCATTGGACTGTTTCTGGTGGTGTCCTGGGCCGGATTGTGGCTGGCGCTGCCGTTCAGCGCACGCGTCGTCGGCGCCGCCCTGTTCGTGCTGCTGGCGCTTGGCGCGCTGTTCCCAATGCTGCGCTTTCGCTGGCCTAGCCGCGAAGAGGGATTGAACCGGCTCGACCGCGGCACCGGCGTCCGCCATCGCCCGGCGACCGCGCTCACCGACACGCTGGCGACCAACGACCCGGTCGCGTTGGCGCTTTGGAAGGAGCAGCGTGAACGCACGCTGGCCTCGATCAAGCGCATCCGCGCCGGTCTGCCTGCGCCGCGGCTCGCGATCCACGATCCCCGGGCGCTGCGCGCACTGGTGGTGGTGATGATGGCGGCGGCCTATGTCGCCGCCGGTGACGAACGCGCGATGCGGATTGTCGCCGCCTTCGACTGGAACGGCGTGCTGGCCCCGGCCAACATCCGGGTCGACGCCTGGGTGACGCCGCCGGTCTATACCAGCAAGCCTCCGATCATTCTTTCCGCTGCGAACAAGGACGCCGGCGGGCCCGACAGCGGGCCGTTGTCGGTTCCGGCCGGCAGCACGCTTCTGGTGCGCTCCAGCGGCGGCACCATCGACGTGGTGGTCGGTGGCGGCGTCAGCGAAATAGCGCCCAGCGAACAGGCGCCCAAGGGTACCAACGAGCGGCATTTCAAGATTGCGGGCGATGGCACCGCCCATGTCCGCGCGCCGGCCGGCCAGCCGGTCTGGAAATTCTCAGCGTTGCCCGACCGTCCGCCGACCATATCGCTGGCAAAGGATCCGGAACGCCAGGCCCGCGGCTCGCTGCAGATGTCCTACAAGATCGAGGACGACTACGGCGTCACCGAAGCGCACGCCGTGTTTGCCCGTGACACTACCAAGGAGCCGGCCAAAGAGACGGCCAGGGCGGGGGCCGAGAAGGCCGCCGAGCCGCGGCCGCTGTTCGACGCGCCGCAGTTTGCGCTGTCGCTGCCGAATGCGCGCACCCGCAACGGCGTCGGCCAGACGGTCAAGGACCTCAGCGAAGACCCCTACGCCGGCGCCGACGTTACGCTGACGCTGACGGCCAAGGACGAGGCCGGCAATGAAGGCAAGAGCGAGCCGTTCAGCATGCGGCTGCCGGAGCGGCTGTTCACCAAGCCTCTGGCGCGGGCGCTGATCGAACAGCGCCGCATCCTGGCGCTCGACGCCAACCAGAACGCGCAGGTCTATTCCGCGCTCGATGCGCTGATGATCGCGCCGGAACTGTTCACGCCGGAAGCCGGCCACTATCTCGGCCTCTACAGCGTCGCGCACCAGCTGGAGGCGGCGCGAAGCGACGATTCGCTGCGCGAGGTCGTCGCCAGCCTGTGGGCGCTCGCCGTCGCCATCGAGGACGGCAACATCACCGATGTCGACAAGGCGCTGCGCGCGGCGCAGGAGGCGCTCAAGCAGGCGCTGGAGCGCGGCGCCAGCGACGAGGAAATCAAGAAGCTGACCGACAATCTGCGCGCGGCCCTGGACAACTTCCTGCGCCAGCTCGCCGAGCAGCTGCGCAACAACCCGCAGCAACTGGCGCGCCCGCTCGATCCCAACACCAGGATGCTGAGCCAGCAGGATCTCAAGAGCATGCTCGACCGGCTGGAGCGGATGTCGCGCGCCGGCGACAAGGAAGCGGCCAAGCAACTGCTCGAGCAGCTGCAGCAGATGCTGGAAAACCTGCAGATGGCGCGGCCCGGCCAGAACGGCGACGGCGACATGGAGCAGGCGCTGAACGAGCTCGGCGACATGATCCGCAAGCAGCAGCAATTGCGCGACAAGACCTTCAAGCAGGGCCAGGATTCGCGGCGCGATCGCATGCGCGGCAAGCAGGGCGACCAGAGCATGAGCGACCTGCAGCAGGATCAGCAGGGCCTGCGCGACCGCCTGAAGAAACTGCAGGAAGAGCTCGCCAAGCGCGGCATGGGTCCGAGCCAGCGCGGCGAGAAGGGCCAGCGTGGCGAACAGGGTCAGCAGGGCCAGCAAGGCGGCGACCAGGGCGATGGCGAGGACGGGCTGGAGCAGGCCGATTCCGCGATGGGCGATGCCTCAGGCCGGCTTGGCGAGGGTAACGCCGATGGCGCGGTGGATTCGCAAGGGGCCGCGCTGGAAGCGTTGCGCAAGGGCGCCCAGAAGCTCGCCGAGGCCATGCAGCAGGGCGATGGCGACCAGCCGGGCGACGGCCCTGGTTATGCCAAGGGCCGGCAGCAGCCCGGCCCCAACGGCGTCGATCCGCTCGGTCGCCCGATGCGTCCCGACGGTTACCTCGAGGACTACACGGTGAAGATCCCCGGCGAGATCGACGTGCAGCGGGTGCGCCGTATCCTGGAAGAACTGCGCCGGCGGCTGGCCGACCCGTCGCGTCCGCAGATCGAACTCGATTATATCGAGCGGCTGCTGAAGGATTATTGAGGCTCTCTCGGCCGTCATTGCGAGCCAACGGGTCGCGCGAATGCGCGCCCGATGACAGGCTCCGCGAAGCAATCCATGGCACGGCATAACGGATAGCTGGATTGCTTCGTCGCTGGGCTCTTAGCAATGACGGTTGATAGAGCGGCTTCGCCGCTACCCCTTCCGCGCCGCCAGCGCGTCCGCCACCGCGGTGCGGATGTCGGCCACGGTGAACGGCTTCGTCACCACATCGTGGACGATGGCATTGAGGCCCGAGGCGCGCTCGCGCTGGTCGGCATAGCCGGTCATCAGGAGGATCTTCAAATCCGGAAAGTCGCGCGCGGCGGCCAGCGCCAGCGCGATCCCGTCCATCACGGGCATCTGGATGTCGGTGAGCAGGAGATCGAACTGTCCCCGTTCGCGGGTCAGGAGATCGAGCGCTTCGGCGCCGTCGGCGGCGGTCGTGGTGTGGTGGCCGTCCATGGCGATGGCGCGCGCCACCAGCAGGCGCATGGAGTCTTCGTCATCGGCGATCAATATGCGCGGCATCGGGCTAGGCTCATATGCGGGCGGGATCTCGGCGGCCGCGGTCAGGCGCGGCCGCCGGCCAGATCCCGCTTGTTGAAGAAGCGTATATCGATATTGCGGCCTTCGGGCGGCGGCGACGCCAGCCGCGACTTGAAGTAGGCGTGCTCGCCGGGCTTCAGCACCGGCTGATCCAGCACCGCGTTCCAGGCGTAAATCTCCGCGCCCTGTTCGTCGCGAACGCTGAAGCGCAGCCGCGGCAATTCGACCGGCTTCCTGGTCTCGCCGATGATCATGCCTTCGATCACCAGCACCGGCTTGCCGTCGACGGTCTCGTTGGTGATCTTGATGTCCTTGAACGCCAGTCCGCGCAGGTTTACGTCGAGCCCGACCATTTTGTAGAAGGCCGCGGTCTGCGGCAGCAGGCGCACGACGTCGACGCGCCAGATCATCAGCGCCAGCGCCAGTGCACCCATCGCCGCGCAGGCGACGGGGAGGCTGATGGACGGCATGCCTGGAACGGGCGGCAGCCGGAACAGGCTGGCGACACCCGTGCGGCGCCTGGATGTCGGCTCTTGATGTCCGGCGACATCCTCGCGGGCGACCGACGGCCAATCGGCCTGGCTGCCGCGGGCGCCTTCGCCCTCGGCGGGCCAGTCGGCCGAGATCGAGGGGCTGTCGACCACGGGGGTGTTTTGACCGTCCTGGCTCTCTTGCTGGCGGGCACGCGCTCCCCACTCCGCGGCGGCGTCAGCTTCGGCGTTCCCGGCCGCCCGGCCGGCTTCGGCCATCGCGGGCACCGCAACCGGGATTTCGATCGCATCCTCCGGCCGCGCCAGCCAGACCTCCTTGCAGCGGGAACAGCGGACGTTGCGGCCGGCGGCACCCAGGGTGGCCAGATTGATCGCGTAGGATGTTGTACAATGGGGACAAACGATGTGCATGGAGCCCATCTCCACAGTGTCTTTGCCCGGATGCTACACAGCGACCGTTAACGAATCGGAAACCATAACGGCCGCACAAGGGTTTTGTCCGGTTTGCAGCCAAAACGGCCGGCCGCGAGCCCGAAATGACGGGTTCCCGGCCACGGTCCATGTCGCGGCCCAGTTTTGGGTCCAAGGCGGCGCCCGAGCAGGCGTCCATCTCGAGCGGAGCTGAGCTTGGTTCGGTTCGAAAATGTCGGATTGCGCTACGGGCTCGGCCCGGAGATTTTGCGCGACCTGTCGTTCCTGATCCCGGCGCATTCGTTCCAGTTCCTCACCGGCCCGTCGGGTGCGGGCAAGACCTCGCTGCTGCGGCTATTGTTCCTGTCGCTGCGGCCGACCCGCGGGCTCGTCAACCTGTTTGGCAACGACGTCTCGCTGCTCGGCAAGGACCAGATCGCGGACTTACGCAAGCGCATCGGCATCGTGCTGCAGGATTTCCGGCTGCTCGATCACATGACCACCTACGAAAACGTAGCGCTGCCGTTCCGCGTCATGGGCCGCGAGGAATCCAGTTACCGCCGCGAGGTGATCGACCTCCTGAAATGGGTGGGCCTGGGCGAGCGGATGGATGCGCTGCCGCCGATCCTGTCGGGCGGCGAAAAGCAGCGCGCGGCGATCGCACGCGCGGTGATTTCGCGACCGCAATTATTGCTGGCCGACGAGCCGACCGGCAGCGTCGATCCGACGCTCGGCCGGCGGTTGCTGCGGCTGTTCATCGAGCTCAACAAATCAGGCACCGCGGTCATCATCGCGACCCACGACATCACGCTGATGGATCAGTATGACGCGCGGCGTCTGGTGCTGCATCAGGGGCGGCTGCACGTCTATGAGTAGGACCGGTGACGAGCAAGGGCCGCTGATGGACCTCGGGCAGGAACGCCCGCAGGTCCCGGCGCGGGCGCGCAATCTGTCGCCGATCGTGCCGCGCGCCTCGATCTCCGGCCGTGCGCTGGTCGCCGTCGTCGCCATCATGACGTTCCTTGCTTCCATCACCACCGGCACCGTGCTGCTGGTGAGCGCGTCGGCGGCGGAATGGCAGTCGGAAGTCGCGAGCGAAATCACGATTCAGGTTCGGCCGCAAACAGGCCGCGATCTCGATCGCGATACGGCCGCCGCGGCAGAGGCGATGCGGACGCAAGCAGGGATCGTCGAGGTGCGCCCGTTCAGCAAGGATGAGTCCGCAAAGCTGCTGGAGCCCTGGCTCGGCACCGGGCTGTCGATCGATCAACTGCCGGTGCCGCGCGTCATCGTGGCGCGGGTGCAGCCCGGCGCCACGCCCGACCTCGCGGCGTTGCGCGCCCGGGTGCTGCAGGCGGCGCCATCGGCCAGCGTCGATGATCATCGCGCCTGGATCGAACGGATGCGTTCGATGACCGGCGCCACCGTGTTCGCCGGCATCGGCATCCTCGCTCTGGTGATCGTGGCGACCATCATTTCGGTGTCGTTTGCCACCAGGGGCGCGATGGCCGCCAACCGCCCGATCGTCGAGGTGCTGCATTTCGTCGGCGCCGGCGACACCTATATCGCCAACCGTTTCCTGCGGCATTTTCTCAGGCTGGGTCTTGAAGGCGGCTTGATCGGCGGCGGGGTCGCGATGCTGGGTTTTGGCTTCTCCGAATCGATTGCGAGCTGGTTTACCGGCACCCCCGTCGGCGACCAGTTCGCAGCTTTGCTCGGAACGTTTTCGCTGCGCCCGTCCGGCTACCTGGCGCTGGCCGCCCAGGCGGTGCTGATCGCCGCAATCACCGCCTGGGCCTCGCGGCGGACGCTGTTCGCAACGCTGGATGATATCGAGTAACCCCGAGACTTGACTCCACTTCGCCCGAAAACGTTCTAGAATTGCGTGGGGAGAGGACCATCAGAATCACATGAGTTTGCCGTCCGACGATACGTCGCCGAAAGCGCCGGCCGCGCGCCCGCGCGGATGGCTGCGCGCGACCATCGTCGCCACGCTTGCGATCATCTTCGTCGTTGCGGCGGTGGGGTTCGTGGCCTTCCTCGCCCAATTGCGCGGCGTCGAGGTCAAGCCGGTCCGCAATGCCGACGGCATCGTGGTTCTGACCGGCGGTTCGTCGCGGGTGTCGGACGCGATGGAATTATTGGCCGGCGGCTATGGTAAGCGGCTGTTGATCTCGGGCGTGCACCCGACCAACGCCGCCAGCGATATTTCCCGCTCGCTGCCCGACAACCAGCAGCTCCTGCGCTGCTGCGTCGATCTCGACCGCTCGGCGGTCAATACGCGCAGCAACGCGGCGGAGACCCGGCGCTGGGTGCACGAGCGCGGCTTCAAGTCGCTGATCGTGGTGACCTCGAATTACCATATGCCGCGCGCGATCGTCGAATTGTCGCATGCGATGCCGGATATCGCGCTGATCCCGTTTTCGGTGGTCGGCGACAAATGGCGCGACGAGCCGTGGTGGACCAGCGGCGCGACCGTGCGCCTCTTGCTGTCGGAATATGCGAAATATGTCGCCGCCGAGTTGCGGGTGCGGCTGGCGAACATGGGTATCGACCTCGCGCCCGATTTAGCCGAGCAGCCGACCGGTTCGCTGACGCCCCGCCGCCCGGCGACCGCGCAGGCGAATTGATGCACTTCTCCCTCGCCCCGTTTTTGCGCTCTTGCGGGGCGAGGTGACCTGAACATCGACACCGATTTCAAATTCGTCCCGCTCTATTTGCTCTTTCGCACCAGCCCTGTCGACGGATGCGAATCGTGCAGCATCAGCGCGAGCTGGTGCAGTGGCGCGTCGCGAAAGCCCTCCGCCTCGATCGCCTTCACGGTCGCCAGCACGTAATCGCGGTTGACGCCGGACTGGCCGTGGCCCTGCAGCACGTGGCGCAACTGCTCCGCCGGCGACAGCCGTCCGGCATATTGCACATGGCCGCGATCGACCACGTAAGTGAGCGCGCTGACGCGTTGCCGCGCCGCGTTCTCCAGCCACACCGACCGCTTGACCTCGCGATAGACCGAAGTGACCTGTTCGCGCTCGCGCAGATAGGCGACGGTGGCGGCACGGCTCTTCTCAGCGACGCGGAACGCAATCCCGCGGCAGGCGCCGCCGCGATCGAGCCCGAGCACGAGGCCAGGCTTCTCCGGCGTGCCGCGATGGACGAAGGAATAGACGCAGAGCGCGCGATGTTCGCCGATCAGCCGCGCTGCGACCCGCTCTTCGAATTCGAAGCCCGGACGCCACATCAGCGAGCCGTAGCCGAACACCCAGAGGTCGCCTGTCGAGAATTCCGTTTCGGGAAGGGTGATGGTGGACATTGGCAACAGCGTTTTCGAGCGAAGTGGATACCGGTTCGCGTAAAGAAAACGCGTCCAAACAGAAGACGGCTACCAGAACAAATGGCAGAAGCGAAGCGATTTCAGCGTCTTTTGTTGTGCCGCCGGTTCGCTTACATTTGACAAAATCATGGGCCAAAGGTCGCCCTATGCCTGACATGACCCCCGCGCCGCGCCGGCGCCCGCTTTGGCGCCTTTTCATCATGCCCGCGCTCGTCGTGGTCGCAGCCATCGCCTGGAGCGGGTTCTGGTTCTATGCGGCGTCCGAGGCCGGCGTGCGCGCCGATGCCTGGGCCGCGCAGGAAGCGAAGGCGGGCCGGGTCTATCAATGCGCCAGGCGCTCGGTCGCGGGTTATCCGTTCCGGCTCGAAGTGCGCTGCGACGACGCCAGCGTGTCGCTGGTCTCGCAGACCGCCGGCGCGCCGACGCCGTTCACCGCGCGGCTCGGCGAAATCCTGGTGGTGGCGCAGATCTACGATCCGAAAAAGCTGATCGCGGAATTCAAGGCGCCCGCGACCATCTCCGATCGCGGCCAGCCGCCGTCGCTGAACGTGAACTGGACGCTCGGCCGCAGCAGCGTGTTCGGGCTGCCCGCCGTCCCCGAGCGCGCCTCGATCGTGTTCGACAATCCATCGATCGATCGCATCAACGGGCCGGTGCAGACGCCGCTGGCGCGCGCCAACCACGTTGAACTGCACGGGCGGCTGGCGGAAGGATCGACGATCGCCGATCCGGTGATCGAAACCGTGCTGCAGATATCTGGCGGCAGCGTGCAGGAACTGCACCCGCTGCTGGCGGCGCCGTTCGATTCCGATGTCCAGACCCGGCTGAGCGGCCTGAAGGATTTTTCGCCGAAGCCGTGGCCCGAACGGTTCCGGGAAATGCAGGCCGCGGGCGGCAAGGTCGAGGTCGTGCGCTCGCGCATTCAACAAGGCGAGTTGATCGCGGTTGCGGCGGGCACGCTCGGCCTCAACGCCTCGGGGCGCATCGACGGCGAGCTCAAGATGACGGTGACCGGAATCGAAAAGGTGATTCCGGCGTTCGGCATCGACAAGATGCTGGAGCAGGGCGTGCCGCAGGCGACGCTGGACCGCGTCGCGCCCGGCGTGAAGAGCCAGGACCTCACCAACCTGTTCGGCGCGCTCGACCGTGCGATCCCGGGGCTCGGCAAGGTCGTCAAGCAGAACGCCAATGTCGGCGTTGCCGCCGGCATCAACTCGCTCGGCACCGAAGCCGAACTCGAAGGCAGGAAGGCGCGCGCATTCCCGCTGCGCTTCGTCGACGGCGCGGTGTTTCTCGGGCCCCTGCGCGTAGGGCTGATCCCGCCGCTGTTCTGAACCTTGTCGCGCTCCCCGCCAGGCCCGCGCTATTTCATCGAATGCAGGCCGATCATGTTGCCTTCGGTATCGGTCGCGAGTGCGATATGGCCGTATCGGCCGATTGAGAACTTTTCCTTCACGATCTTGCCGTCATGCCTGGCGACGCGCGCAGACTCGACGGCGCAATCCTCGCAGACGAAATAGATGATCACGCCTCCGATGCCGGCCGGACCATTATCCATTTTTACCAGCGCGCCGGTCGCGCCGGCGTTGTCGGGTTTGCCGGGAAAGGTCCACATTTCAGACGCGCCGGGACCGGGCTCACCGAGCTTTTCCAGCCAACGCTGTTTTGACGCGAGGACTTCGGATCCGGCTATCTCCGGTCCGGACTCAAGCTAGCCGACCGGCTTGACGATGACTTTGGCCTTCATGTTCGGGTGGATCGAGCACAAATAGCTGTAGTCACCCGCGGTCGTGAAAGTGAAAGAGAAACTGGCGTCCTTGGCCAGCGTCTTTGATCGAAACGATTTGTTCAAATCCACCACGGTGTGGGGCATGCTTTCATTGTTGACCCAAGTCACCGTTGTGCCGGGCGCGACGGTGATTTCGCTGGGAATGAAAGTGTTGTGATCCATGCTCACGGTCACAACCGGACCTTTTTCCGCGTCTTCCGCCAAACAAGGCGTGGATGCCAGCGCGGCGAATACGAGGGTCAGTTTCAAAGCGCGTAAGACGCTTTGCGGCTTGTCGGTCCCGAGAGACGCTTCCCCATTTGAGCGGGAGCACATTAGGTCACGGACTGTCAAAGCGAGACTCCTTGTTTCAGTTAAAATATTCGCCGGAGGGTCGTGCGGTGCCCCTGATGGCAAGCCCCGCGTTGGCGTGACGAATTCCCAAGCCCGCGAACATGTCCCCGTAATTGGACACGCTCGTCAAAAGCACCAGCGGAACGGCTGAGACACTTCTTGAAAGCCGGCTGGAGGCTTTTTGTGACCTGTGGCCCGGCTTGCGATTCAAAATCACGGTCTCTGAGGGAAGCCTGTGTCCTGTCCCTTCGATCCATGCCTTTCCCGCCATTTCGGGCCCGGACCTCGCATATAATGGGCTTCAGGTCGGTATTGCCTGACTGACCCGCCCCAAAAAGCGGTCTGAAGATTTAGAACGATCGCCCGCAATCTTGCCCGCACTGAGCCAAGAGAGGGATCGCCAAACGAGTACACACTCATCAGAGTCTCCTGTCCTTTGAGACGAACCTGTCGACAGGGGCGTGAACTGCGGACCCTGCCAGATCCGCGAAGCTTTGCTGTCGAACTGAGATAGCGATGCTTCCCGGTATCAATCAGGATGACCGGCCCCGCGATCGATTTATTCCCATAGACCTCGATCATTTTTCGATAAAAAACACACGCGGCAACTCATCGGCGGTTCATGGCTGTTCGGCGTTACGATGCAACGCGTAGCAGGGAGTATGGCTCGGGTATCGCGGCGGTCAGCGCATCTTCCGTGTTGAGCGGTGGCCGATCGAACGATATTGATTTCGGCCAAACGAACGAACTCATCTAAAGAGAAACGGCATGACCGAGCTTGACCGTCTATCGGTCGCGCCGATCGCCGCAGCGTTGTTCGCAACTCGGCCTTCAGACTCGCCTTGAGAATTTCGGCCCGGTGCAGACGTCCACGCCAGCGGTCGCGCGGCTGATTGAATTGAACCGGCTTGCTTTCCCCGACGCGATCCTGATCGCGATGCGCGGCGATATATTCCCACACATGACCGTGAGCGAAACGTGAAGGGGAATCATCAGCTGCTCGCGAATAACGGGACCTGAACGCTGCTCTCTCCTGAAGAGGAAACATCCTCGCGTTTGGGAGGTTCAGGTGAAGATACTCAGGGGAATTCTACTCGGCGGCGTTGCGATGTGGTCGAGCCAGGCTTTTGCGGCGGATGAGACGGCATCGGAAATTCGCGCGCTGCAGGCGAGACTGAAGCAGCTCGAGCAGCGCATCGAAAGCCAGGCGCGGCGCGATCAGGCGCAGACCAAGACCGCGGTCAAGGCGCCGTCGCCGTTCGATCCGTGTCTGCCGGGCAAGGTCTGCTACAAGGGCGTCACGCTGACATTCGGCGGCTTCCTCGACCTCACCGATATCTACCGCACCCGCAATCTCTCATCCGACGTCGGATCGGTTTACAACGCGATTCCATTTGCCGGAAACCGGAACTTCAACGTCGCCGAAAACCGCTTCTCGGCGCGCACCAGCCGGTTGTCGCTGCTGGCGGAAGGCAACGCCAGTCCCGCGATCGGCATCAAGGGTTACGGCGAGATCGATTTCGAGAGCGCCGGCGCCTCCTCGAACCCCGTTGCGACAAACTCGTTCACGCCGCGCATGCGCCAGGCCAGCATCGAGATCGACCGCAACGATCTCGGCTGGCACCTCCTGGCCGGCCAGACCTGGTCGCTGACCTCGCCGAGCAGGGCCGGGATCGATCCGCGCGGCATCGACGGGCCGCCGGTGATCGACTTCGAATCGGTGCCCGGCATCTACGCGGCACGGCAACCGGGCGTTCGCGTCTGGAAGGATTTCGGGCCGCAGTTTTCGCTCGGCGTGTCGGCCGAGAGCGCCCAAACCATCTTCGTCGGCGGCAATGGCGACTTTCGCGGTGCGACGGCGTTCGTTGGAACGCCGGCAACAGGACCGCAGGGCGTCGTGACCTCCAACATCCTGTTTGGCGTGACCGGCCCGGGCGGAAGCTTCTTCAACCCCCTGACCAACGTTTCCCTCAATCGGGTGCCGGACGTCACCGTCAAGGCGGCGTGGGATCCGGTGATCGGCGGCAACAAGCTGCACGTCGAAGCCTGGGGGCTCTACCGCGAACTGCTCGATCGCTCCAACTTCGTCAATCACAGCGTCAGCAGTTTTGCCGCCGGCGGCCATGTGGCCTACGAACTCGTCCCCAAGGTTCTCGACGCCCAGTTCACGGCGGGGCAGGGCGCGCTCGGCCGCTACAGCGGAACCCCGTTCAGCGACGCGACGTTCCGGGAGGACGGCACGTTCCAGGTGCTTCCGATCCTCGGCATTCAGGGCGGACTGACCTGGCATGCGACGCCGACGCTCGACATCTACGGCTTTGCGGGGCTCGAGAAGACCAAGGCCACATTCTCGTTCGGCAGCAACGGCGCGCCGTTCGGTTTCGGAAATCCGCTCTACGACAACCGCGGCTGCAACGTGGAAAATTCGCCGGCATCCCAGTGCAACGGCAACACCAGGGAGGTCCGGCAGCTCACCGCCGGCTTCTACCATACCCTGCATCAGGGCGCGTTCGGAGCGGTCAAGATCGGCACCCAATACTCCTTCACCCAGCGGTTCACGTTCGAGGGTGTCGGCGGCGCGCCGAAGACCGACGAACACATCGTCATGACGCAACTGCGCTACTACCCGTTCTGAGATGAGGTCCGATCATGTCGAAGCAACGAAATACCGCGATGCAGGATTATTTTTTGATCAGCCGTGCGGCGCATGTGATCGAGCGGAGCGGCCTGGCGATGGCCGGCGCGATGTGCGGGACGTTCGTCGTCGCCCAGATGTCGAAGGTCAATGTCGCGCTGTTCGGATCGATCGGATTCGCCGTATGGATGGTGTTGATCGGCATGGTCGGATTCTATCTCGGGATCGATACGCCCCGGCTGCCGGCGGAAGCAGCCGCCACGCGGCCGAGGCTCGATCCGGTCGAATGGCTCAGCGCCGCCGGCACCTTCCTCGCTGCGGTCGCAGCGCTGGCGTCGGTCTACGGCATCGTGCTCGATGAAGTCCCGGAGCGGTTCTGGGAGTTCATGTTCGGCTCCTGGTGGACGCTCGGCATCACCATGCAGATCGGCGCGGGCCTGATCGCCCGCCTGCGGCCGGCAATCAGGGTGCGCGGGTGAGGTTCATCGGCGAATGTCCGCCCGATCACCAACCACGCGAAGGTCGATCCTGCCGATCAGATCCGAACGGAGCGCTTCGGCGTCGTTGATGTCGGCCATGGTCTGCCGCAACGTGCTGACGTTCGATCCGAGCGACACGATTCCGCCCAGCACCATGGCAATCGATCCGATGGCGGCGACCGGGCTGGATCCGAGCAGGCCGAGGATCATCACGAGCAGCAAGGCGCCGCCGCCGGCGATGGCCGCCTTGGAAACCAGAATGATCTTTCGGCACCGGTCGGCGACCTCGGCAAGCTCCTCGAGCCGGGCTTCGATCCGTGAGATCTCGTCGGCCGGGCTATCTTCGTCTTCCTCGGCCACTAGGCCTTCACCGGTCGATTGGCATGGCTCGCCTGCGGTACGCCGCGGTTGAGCGACATATGGGAGTGAATGCAAATCCAGCCATCGGCACTCGCCGAAAACACCAGGGTGGCCCGGCCGGGGCGCGGAAACGATTTGCCGTCGGGGTGATAGCCCGTGCTCGTCCACGGTGCGATCACGGTCGCCATCATGCCATCCGGCGACGCCAGAACCAGGGTCTGCTCGAGGACGAAACGGAAGTCGGTGGTCTTCGGCCAGACATTATCCCATTGCGTCGCGATCCAGACGTCGATGCCGGAGATGATGTCGTTGTGCGTGCCGAAGGCGAGCACATCCGGATGGAACAGCGGCTTCGCCGCGGCGTAGTCGACCTCGCGGACATAGCCCGCGAAGGTTTCCAGCCAACGGCGGAAGAACTGCGTGATCTGCTTGTTCGCGGTCGGCAAAGCCGCCATTGCCTGCGCCATGTTCGGCCGCCTTACTTTGCCAGATACTTGTCGAACACTGCCGTCTGGCCTTCGAGGGCGAAAGCCGCGGCCGTCATGGTCACGCCGAGCGCCAGAACGGCGAGATGCAAGCTTGTTCTCATTGTCGCCTCCCCCTGATTGAACGGGTATCCCGGAGGGATCCCGAATTTGGGAGGGATCGTAGCGATTTTCCGGCGGTTCCGGAACTGCGATCGGCATGGAGCTGTCGCGAGAAAATGCAGCAACCGGCGTCACGGAGCGGCCACTTTTGGTCCCGTCAACGTGCCTGCGTGACGCTTGAGCCCCTTATCTTGGCTTTGGCCATTCCCTCTATCGTGTTTTGTAGCGGCGATTCGATTTGTTGAATTTTCCCAACCACCGGCTGATTTTGTTCGACCTGTTTGTTTTCGCAGCCTGTCAGCAACAAAATTGCAAGAAATGCAATTCTCGACATTATTTGAGTCCATTCTCGATTGGGTAGCCGGGTTCTCCGGTGTCTGGCGTTCCGCCGACCGCACCACCGCCAAATGCACGAACGCACGCTATTTCCCAAGCGCAGGACAAGCGTGTTTTGTCTCATTCGATCGCTGGGGTTTCTCGCTGATCGAGGGCGCGTCGGCGTTCGATCAGACAAGCGGCTAGACAGCATCTACGGGGTTTTTGCCCGACGCCTGTCATCTAGGGACACGATCCCGGAAACACACCACGCCACACGGGAATGTTTATTTTCGTGACTGCTGGCGCCGCGATCGAGCGGTCGCTGCTTCCGCCAATCCCTCGTCGATCTGCAAACGGTTGAGGCCGAAGTCCTTCAGCTCCCTGTCGCTGAGACTGTGCAGGATAAATCGCTGCGCTTGTTGCTCCCGGTGAGCGATCACGGCGCTAACCCGGTCATTAAATCGGCGGGCAAGGCGGATGGCGAGAAATCTCAGCGATCTCTTGAATGCCGGGATCACCGAATCGCTTGAGGTATGATTTAACGTCGTCATTGCAGGTCTTTCGCTAAAAAGGTCCCCCTTTCCAGACTGCAATATGCATTTTGTTGCCTGTGAAGACTTCCAGAGAACTGCGATTTATCGTCTAGATTTGCTTGAGATATCTCCGGAATGCCCGGGCGGGTGGCTGGCGCGCGGGCTATTCGATCACTTCGGTGGCGCGAGCGAGCAAAGCGGGTGTTACAGCGAGACCAAGCGCCTTTGCTGTCCGGAGATTGATGCAAAGCTGATACGTTGTCGGCGCTTCGACCGGCAGGTCGGCGGGTTTACTTCCCTTGAGGATCCGATCGACGTAGCCCGCGGCGCGACGATACTGGCTGACGTAGTCGGGACCGTACGAGGCCAGACCGCCACCGACAACCCAGAAGCCAGCATAGTAGATCGAGGGTAATTTGTGCCGTGCCGCCAAATCTATGATCAGATCGCGATGGGCAAGCACCGCTGCGCTGGTGGTCACGATCAGGCCTCCATTCCCTGCGCGCGCGAACGCGCCGATCGCGCTCTCGATCTCAAGCGCGTCGTGGACATTGACCGCGCTCAACTCAACGCCGAGGGAATGGGCCGCCGTCTGGATCGCGGCAAACTGACCTGTTCCGGCGGATATAGCGGGGTCCCTGAGAACCGCGACGCGCTTCACGCCTGGCGCGATCTCCCTGAGAAGGTCCAGCCATTTTCCGCTCAGGCTGTATTCATATGACGTGAAGCCGGTGGCGTTGCCGCCGGGCCGCGCCAGACTATTGACGAAGCCGGCGCCAACGGGATCGGCGACGCCTGCGAACACGACCGGCACCGTGCGGGTAGCCTGCAGCATCTGCCCAACGGTGGAGGCGCCGCTGGTCAGGATGACGTCGGGCGCAAGCGCGGCCAGCTCCGCCGCAAGAGCGCGCGCACGATCGGCATCACCGTCAGTGAAGCGAGGAAAGATTTGAATATTGCGGTCGTCCCAACCCAATTCCTGCAGCGATTGCAGGAACGCCCCGAGCCGGGCGCGACCTTCGGAATCGCTTTCGGCCAAACCGAGCAGGATGCCGATGCGCCGCCGTTCTGCCTGCTGTGCGAGTGCGGTGAATGGAAGCGCTGCCGCGCCTCCTAGACCTGCAATGAATTCCCGGCGCCTCATATCCGTACTCTAATTCAGTGCACCGTATCCTAGTCTAGCGGTTCAATTGAGCTACAAGGAAGCTGCAAAAGGGTCGGGCACGAGCTCGCGGCAGGCATCAACCGATATCGCTCACCTATTCGATGACCTCGTCGGCGCGGGCGAGCGTGGGGTAAATCTCAATCCCGCGCGACTTTGCCGTCCAGAGATTGAGTCGGCCGGCTTGATGCCATTTAGAACACGCGCAGCATAGGCCCCCATCAGACGCCCGCCATCCGCAAAAACGCGTGCCGAAGCTTGCCAGAGCGCCTTCTTCGACGGCTCCCCGGTATGGATGTATGGCCGGCATCTCATAACGCCTGGCCAGATAGCCGAGCGCAGCGCCATGAGCTAAGAACGGCAGGTCTCCGCCAGACACCAGCACGGCATTGCGGTCGCGCGGGAGCGCTGCCATGGGGCCGAGAGTCCTGCCAGCTTATTGCGACAGCCAGGCTGTCCCATGTTTTGCGTCGCAGCTAAGCTTTTCAGTGTGATACCGTCCAAAAAAACGTCTGCACAAAAAATCCTTGGGGGGATACATGGACAGTACGCTCGAACGCTCGACCATGCGCAAGGTCTATCTTCGGCTGCTGCCGTTTGCGGTCTTGTCCTACATCCTGGCCTATATCGACCGGATCAATGTCAGCTTCGCCGGGCTCACCATGCGCGGCGACCTCGAAATGTCGGCCGGCACCTTCGGCTTTGCCGTCGGCCTGTTCTACTGGGGCTATTTCATTTTCGAGGTGCCGAGCAATGTGATCCTGGAAAAGGTCGGCGCCCGGATCTGGATTGCCCGGATCATGATCACCTGGGGGATCCTCGCAGGCGCAACCGCCTTCGTGACCGGCTCCACCAGTTTCGGCATCGTGCGCTTCCTGCTCGGCGTCGCCGAGGCCGGATTCTTTCCGGGCATCATCCTTTATTTCACCTATTGGTTTCCGAGCCGTCATCACGCCCGCATCGTGTCGGGCTTTCTGGTAGGCCTGCCGGTCGCGGTGGCGGTCGGTGCGCCGGTATCGACGGGCCTGATGAGCCTCGATGGCCTGTTCGGTCTGCGCGGCTGGCAGGTGATGTACATTGCCGAAGCGATTCCGACCGTGATCGTCGGGGCGATCACGTTTCTCGTGCTGACCGACCGGCCCGAGCAGGCAAAATTCCTTACCGCCGAAGAACGCAACTGGCTCGTCGCCACGATCGCTGCCGAACGTCGCGCGACCGAAGCGGTGCGCAAATACACGCTGTGGCAGGCCATGTACAATCCCAAGGTGCTGCTGCTGGCGCTGAACTATATCGGTATCGTGACCGCCAGCCTTGGCATGCTGATTTTCATTCCGCAGATGATCAAGTCGCTGGGCAACTTCAGCAACATGACGGTCGGCTGGCTCACCATGATTCCCTACATCTGTGGCGCCATCGCCATGGTGGTGTGGGGGCGCATCTCCGATCGCATGAATGAGCGGCGCTGGAATCTGTTCGTCGGCTGCGTGTTCTCGACCATAGGCCTGGTCATCGCCGGCATGACGATGGGAACGTGGTGGGCGCTGGTGGGCATGTCGATCGCCGCGATGGGCTTTTATGGCTCCAAGGGTCCGTTCTTTGCGATGCCGCCGATGTTTCTCAGCGGCGCCGGATTGGCGGCGGGCATCGCCTGGATCAACTCGCTCGGCAATCTCGGCGGCTTCTTCGGGCCTTGGTATGTCGGCACAATGAGGGATTTGACCGGCAGCTACGCGGGCGGCCTCTATGGGCTCGCTTTGCTCGGCCTCGTCGCGGCGATCGTGTGTGCGCTGTTCCTGCACATTCCAAATCGCTTGCCGGCGTCGACGGTTGCCGCGCCTGCCGAGTGATCCCGATCGACGCTCTGCCGCGGCCTGGCAGGCGAACCGATCCTGACCGGCTTGCCAATAGCTTTCGGCGACCGCAATGGACGTCGATTGCAGATCGCGCGGGTTGCAGGAAAGACGCGACAGTTCATCGGCCCGTGGCGCGCGGATCGTCAGTGGCATGCCGAACCTCCTGGGAGAGAACGGTTTTCAGTGTGAGCGTCGTTCGGCGCGCGCGACAATGTGATTTGCCAAGACCGTGTGCACCGGTCCGCGGACACGGCGATGAAAAACACCTCAAACACCTCATTCCGTTCTTTCGCAAATGCAAAAATAGCGTGCGAGACTTCATCCGAGTAGACATCAAGTGCAAACCCGCTACGCTGGTGACCTTAGGTTGACCAATGGCGCTCGACGATTGATCGACCGGATCAAGGGACATCTCGACGGATAATCTCAGGGTTCGTGCGCGTTCGGGGCGCACCAGACATCCAGCCACCCGAAAAATAAAACGAGTCAGGGAGAGACACATGAACAAGCTTCTGCTGGCAGCCACCACGGCGGTATTCGCTTTGGCTGCTTCCAACGCCACGTTCGCAGCGGACAAGAAAACACTTGCCTTTGTCGTCAATGGCGCTTCCGACTTCTGGAAGGCGGCGGAAGCGGGCGTGAAAAAGGCGCAAGGCGAACTTCCCAACTACAACCTCGTGTTCAAATATCCCGAGCAGGCTGCTGCCGCGATTCAAATCCGGCTGATGGACGATCTCGTCGCCGCGGGGGCCGCCGGCATCATGGTGAGTTCCGCCGATCCCAAGACGTCGAGCGAAGCCCTCAATCGCATCGGCAAGCAGGTGGCCCTGTTCACGACCGACAGCGACGCGCCCGAGACCAGCCGGATCGCCTATATCGGCTCGAGCAACGTCGATGCCGGCAAGCAGGCCGGCGAGTTGATGCTGAAGGCACTCCCCAATGGCGCAAAATGCATGGGGTTTGTCGGATTGCTCGGCGCCGACAACGCCAAGGAGCGCATCCAGGGGGTCAAGGATACCATCAAAGGATCGAAGATCACGCTGGTCGACGTCCGCGGCGACGACATCGATCAGACCCGAGCCAAGCGCAATGTCGAGGACACGCTGACGGCCAATCCCGACATCAACTGCATGGTCGGTTTCTACTCCTACAACACCCCCCGGATCTACGAGGCGCTCAAGGACGCCGGCAAGCTCAAGCAGATCACCATCATTGGTTTCGACGAGGACCCGATTACGCTGGGTGGCGTCAAGGAAGGAACGATCTTCGGCACCGTCGTGCAACAGCCCTATGAATGGGGCTATCAGGGCATGAAGGACATGGCCAAATATCTGGAGGGCGACAAATCCTTCATCCCGGCCAACAAGCTGATTATCGTCCCGACCAAGATCATCGACCCGTCAAACGTCGATGCGTTCTGGGCCGAACTCAAGCAGCGGCAGGGCAAGTAGCGGAAACGGCGGATAATCCCGGCCCACCCGACCATGCGACCACCGGCCCGTGCGCCGGTGGTCCGGCATCAAAAAATGCCTCCTGTCGGAAACGTCGTTGCCGGAATCGCAAGCATCGAACAAGATCAGCACGCGCGATCCACCGCCGCAGACAAGCGATGAGGCATGCCGGGACCCGTCCTCGAACTGATCAGCATCTCGAAATCCTATCCCGGGGTACGGGCGCTTCGCGACGTCAGCCTCGCGGTCGCGCCCGGCGAGGTCGTCGGGCTGATCGGAGAAAACGGTGCGGGCAAAAG
>Ga0310811_10001568_pt1 | contig 28462 bp, 28 predicted proteins | sample YCmetagenome_FD_207642 | JGI IMG/M metagenome (GOLD analysis project Ga0310811, IMG submission 207642) | Soil microbial communities from experimental microcosm in Duke University, North Carolina, United States - YC | ecosystem: Engineered > Artificial ecosystem > Soil microcosm > Unclassified ... | reverse complement strand
TTAAAGCTGCTCGACAAAGCGACCTTTATAGACAATATCTCGAAGACACAGCTTCATCCGTTCTGCACTTGGTCCGATGGCCTGACCTATGACAATCTGATCAATTGCCTGTTTTCGGATGAGACACACAAACGGAAGATGGCTGTCGGGGCATTGGTCGGCTTCTGCATTCGCCACACGTATCTCGATACAGAAAACTGTTTCGGATTCGTCCATAAGATCTTTGGATATAAGGCTGTCTTATCAGATGAGGCCCGCCAAGTCCTAAACGTACTGCAAGACCTGGTAGTCGACAGGGTCATTCGTTCTACAACCGTTCAGCAGCTTGAATTCAAGGGCCAGAAAATCGTGACCGAGTTGTTCCATGCGTTTGCCACCGACCCAACCCGGCTACTGCCGCCTCGGGATGCACGACATTGGGAAGAAGCTGATGGAAAAGCGAGCCGACATCGGGTTATCTGCGACTACATCGCTGGCATGACAGACGAATATGCCACCAAGCGATATCAACAGCTATTCGAGCCCCGTGTCGGTTCGGTATTTGACCGGCTATGAAGAGAGCGGAACTTTTCGATCACATTACCTACACAGGTGCTAGAGATGACCGCAATGTCAAGGGAGACTCAGTCACTTCCAATATGGAATCTCCCCGCCGATACTGACGCCCGATGACCAACACCGTCGGCGTATATGACACCCAAGCCGGGGCTCTAGCCGAATGCTACGAGAGCGTATCGGCTGAAGCTGTACATGCGGCGGTGCTGGAGTTCATATCCCGCGGTCGGGAGCAGCTCGCGCTCGACGTAGGCGCCGGCTCCGGCCGCGACGCGGCTTGGCTTGCTTCGCTCGGCTATGAGGTGGTCGCCGCTGAGCCAGCCGCCGGCATGCGCCTGGAGGCGCAACGGCGCCACCCCAACCCGCGCATCCGTTGGCTCGATGATCGCCTACCCGACCTGGACGGCGTCCACCAACTGGGGCTCGCCTTCGATCTCATTCTTCTCAGCGCCGTATGGATGCACGTGCCACCTCCCGCGCGAGCTCGTGCGTTCCGTAAGCTCGCGACCCTGCTCAAGCCCGGGGGCATCCTCCTCATGAGCCTACGGGACGGGCCATCCGAGCCGGACCGGCCGATGTGGTCCGCACCTCCCGGCGAGGTCGAAGGTTTCGCCCGCACACATGGGTTTGCCGTCCTCCGTTCAGTCACGACCGCGGATCAGCTCGGCCGTGCTGATGTACGCTGGACCGGCATGTGCCTGCGCTTACCCGACGACGGCGCCGGGGCCCTGCCATTGTTGCGAGGCGTCATCCTCAACGACGACAAGTCCTCGACCTACAAACTCGGCCTGCTCCGGGCCGTGGCGCGGGTGGCCGACGGGGCGCCCGCGCTAGCCGTTCCTCGTCTGGACGAGGACACAGTCGACATTCCCCTCGGAGTTGTCGCTCCGGCCAACTACACGCACTTGCCGAATTCGGAGGCAAAGTTATTCAAAGCCGCGCCCGCGCCGCCTCCCCGGTTTAGGACGAGCTGACGCTCGACGGTGAAGTGCTCGGCGCCTTTGGCAGCCTCACAGTTCCGGGTCATGTGTGGCCCACGCTGCAACGGCTCGGGGCATGGATCGAGCCGGTACTCGTGGGGGAATGGACGCGCCTTGTATGAACCTACGGTGAGCGCATGGGACGCACGATCTCCCGAGGCGAGGTGGAGGCTGCGCTCACCTGGCTCGATCCAAACCGAGACACGTAACTTGCCCGAGCCATCGCCAAACGCATGCTCGCTCAATGCCAACAAGTGAAATGTGTCTGGAGCGGAGCGCGCCTCGGCGCCGGAACGCTTGATATCGATCACTGCCTGCCTTGGTCGGCTTGGCCCTGCGGCGACCTTTGGAATCTGCTGCCTGCCTCACCGCGGGTGAACCAACACCTCAAGCGCGATCGCCTGCCTTCCGCATCGGCACTGGCCGGCGCACGGGAAAATATTGTCACCTGGTGGCAGGATGCTTGGCTGTCCGACCCCGCTCTTCGCCCCCGCTTGAACGAGAGACCACAGCAGCGTTACCGGTTAGCCCCGGCGCATCGACCGAAGACGTGTTCGCCATCGAATACAGTATCGACATCGATGAAGCCGCAACACAGGCCGGCGCGTTGAAACCCAAGCCCGCCAAGGTAACGGCATAGGTATTCAATCGGCCAACGCGGTATCAACCTCGCGAACGGTACCATACCGATCATAGCCCAACACTTCCAGAATTCGCATCTTTGTAGGTTCCCCGCTTTCTTATCGTTCTGAGTAGGTCCTCTGGTAGTCGGGGGACATTTATCTTCTTGAATGCCGACTCCTCCCGAAATTCCCCCGACGCATTCAACCTTTAGGGGGAGCCACCTAGTGCAGGCTGGAGACGCCAGAACTTGGATTGGAACAATATCCCCACTTCCATCCCGTGGCTTCCCCTAGATATTCAGCTGGCTTCCGAAGCATTTTTCTAATGTCAGACATCGCCACATGCATCGCATTCAGCTTTAGCCAATCGACTCTTTATACGATCTCGTTTATTCGACCTCGTCACGCACATCGGTCAGTAACGGGACGGATGGATACATATCCTCCTCATCCCCCAGCTTCGCGGGAGGATGGATCAGCTGTTCCAGCCTCGCCTTCGTGGCGGCAAATTCCGCGGCGGTGAAATGCTCGGGCCGGCGCGGCCGCGCGATGGGCACTTCGATCAGCTCTTGCAGCCTGCCGGGATGGGCAGAAAGGACGAGGATCCGGTCTGCCAGGAAGACCGCTTCATCCAGATCATGCGTGATGAACACGACGGTGATGTCCACCTTCTTCCAGATTTCAAGAAGATAAGACTGCATCCGGGCGCGCGTCTGGGCATCGAGCGCCGAGAACGGCTCATCCATCAGCAAAATGCGCGGCCGGTTGACGAGGGCGCGGATGATGGCGACGCGCTGCTTCATGCCGCCCGAAAGCTGATGCGGATAGGCATCCGCGAATTTTTCGAGGCCGATGAGGCTGAGCCATTCATCCGCCTGCTTCCTGGCTTCCGCACGGCTGACATCGTTCATCAGCAGGCCAAACATCACATTCCGGCGCACAGTGAGCCAGGGGAACAGCGTGTAGCCCTGAAAGACCATGCCGCGCTCTCGGCCCGGACCGTTCACCGGATGGCCATCCAGCAGCACCCGGCCACCGCTTGCCGACTCCAGCCCCGCGAGAATCCGCACCAGCGTGGATTTGCCACAGCCCGAAGGGCCAACGATGCAGAGGAATTCCCGGCGGTGCGTCTTGAAGGAGATTCTGTCCAGCGCCGCGACGTCGCTTTTGCCGGTCCGGAATTTCTTCGTCAGCCCCTCGACCTGAAGAATGACGTCGCGCGCCTTCATCCGGTCCAGGCGCTCTTTCACCGCCTGGGGCTGATCAAGATAGGAGAGAGTGTCGAACATCCGGTCTGATCCTTTCGGAACGTATTAGGCTGCAGCGCGGTCCCACGGAAAGAGTTTTCGACCAAGTGCTGCGAGGACGATGTCGGTTCCCAGACCAAGAATGCCGATCATGGCGATGGCGGCGTAAACATTCGCGTAATGCTGATAGCGCGCCTGCTGGGTAATGAAGAGAGAAATTCCCGTGGTGGCGCCGACGAGTTCCGCGACGATCAGATATGTCCATGCCCAACCGAGCAAAATCCTCTGGTCCCTGTAAAGATCCGGCAGCACGCTCGGGATGACGACCCTGGTGAGCAGGCGAAGGTTTTTCGTGCCCAGCGTAAGTGCCGCTTCAACCAATGAAAAGTCCGCCTTGCGGGTGGTATTGGCGATGATGAGAATCTGCTGGAACAGCGTGCCGATTACGATGATGGCGATCTTCGGCCCGGCATAGATGCCGAGCACCGCGACGGCCAGGGTGCCGAAGGCCGGCGCCGGGAGATAGCGGAAAAACTCCACAACCGGCTCAACAAGACGCGCCACACCGCTATGGGCCCCACAAAGGATGCCGAGCGGCACGCCGATGAGCGAGGAGATGACGAAGCCCCAGAAAATGGTCTGAATGCTTTGCCAAAGACTCTGGTGCAGCCACAGCCCATCCTGATCGGCCGGGGGCGTGGTGAAAGACGTGTAGAAGGCTGCGACCACAGCACCCGGTGCCGGCAGATAGACCGGGTTGCAGGGTGTGCCCTGCGGCGGCGCCGTGTGGTTGACCTTGGCGTTCGCGATCTCCTGCGCGAAGGTCGCTTTGTTCACCCGCATGCCCGGCATGAAATAATCCACGTCGCCCGGGTCGGAAATCAGAATGTCAGGATGCCAGATGAATGGCACGTAGCTGACGGCAGACCAGAGCGTGAGCGGCAGCAGAAAGGAACAGATAGCCAGGATCACCCTCAGACGGCACGAGAGCGGCGCACGTACTCGGAACCATTGTCCGGGTACGGCGTCGCGCGTTGCGACATTGGAGGCCGAAGACGAGACGGCTTCCGAGACGCTCAACACTCAGCTGGCTCCCTTGTACGCCTCGATCAGCGACGGATCGATATAGTCATCGACATTCTGATGCGTTTTGTAAACGCCGTTGGCGACATTGAAGGCGTCTGCATTCTCGTCCGAACCGTAGATGGAGGTGAGCGCGCTGGATTTCACGAACGCCGCCTTGGCTTCCGCGAAGCTAAGCAGATGCGTGCCCTTGACGTAGCGGCGATAGATTTGCGGCGACACGCCATCGCGCGCGGCCATGATCTTCAGCGCATCTTCATGCGTCTTCGGGTTATTGATATAGGCGAGCACGCGGTACCAGACCTTGATGAACTTGGCCCATTCCTGCGGGTGCTGCGCAAGGCTCTGCGGCGAGACGGCCAGACCATCGAAGATCAGCCCGGGTGCCTGAGCCGACGTGTAGATGGGACGCGCGCCGGGCAGCGCCATGAGCGCCTGATCGGCGACGGGCTGCCACGCACCGATGGCCGCCACCGAACCCGAGCCCAGCACCTGCGGCGTATTGTTGGTGACCGTGTTCACCAGACTGACGGCGTTCGGCGACATGCCGTTCACCTGCAGCGCGTGCTCTAGCAGCAATTGCTCGACCAGCCCAACCTCGATCCCGACCTTTTGGCCTGCCAGCTGCTTGATGCTGGTGACACCCGGCTTGGCAATGATCTGGTCATTGCCGTCCGAATAATCGGTGAGCAAGATCATGACGTTCTTGGCACCGTTGGCGCCGGTCGAGAGGCCATCGCCATTGGCGACGAAGTCACCATCCAACTTGCCGGCGGCGAATGCATCCAGTGACGCGGAATAGTCGAACCATTGCATGTCGACATCAACGCCGGCCTGCTTCAACCAGCCTTTGTCGATGGCGATTTGCCACGGGGTCCAGCCCGGCCAGTCGGAGAAGCCGATCCTGAGCGGTGTCTCGGCCTTGGCTGTGGTCAGCGCCGTGCCGAGCATAAGCGCCGCAGCAGTGACGATTGTGGCAAGTTTTTTAACCCGTTTCATGAAGACCTCGCAAATAAAAGCTTTTGTTTTAGGAAGAACGCCGTCTGCATCGACAAAGAACGGCGCCCGACGCCACGTCAGAATTCCTGCAAATTGTCGCGCAACAAATGATGCTTATATTCCGAGCGCGTAAGGCCAAGCCGTTGCAGTTCCGGCACCAGCCCATCTGCCACTTCCGTGAGATAGCGCCGGCCAACCCGCAGGACCGGTGTGGTGATCAGGAAGCCATCGCCACCGACCTCCTCCATCACCTCCCCCATCCGCGCGGCGACCGATTGCGGCGTGCCGATGAGCTCGACCGAAGAACAGATCCCGCCCGCGCCATCCACGACGAGCTGGCGCAATGTCTTGCCGCTGCCCCATTGCTGGAATTTATCGAGCGTTCCCTGCTCGCCATTGGTAACGAGGCGCTCAGGCAAAGGCCCGTCGAGATCGAACCTGGAAAAGTCGATGTCCGTAATCGCGGAAACAGAAGCCAGCATGTCGGCAATGAAGTGCGGCGCGTTCAGCATGCGGTGATGTTTTTCGTGCGCCTCCACTTCCGTCTCTCCCAGAGTTGGCGTGACACAGAACAAAACCTTGATGCTATCCGGATCACGGCCGAACGCCGCGGCGCGGGCACGAATGTCATCGCGGAAGGCCTTCATCTGCGCAGCGCCGCTGGCGACGGAGACAATGGAATCCGCGTGTTTGGCCGCAAAGTCACGCCCGCGCGGAGACGCCCCGGCCTGCACATAAACAGGGCGCCCTTGCGGCGAACGCACGGTGTTAAGAGGTCCGCGTACCTTGAAGAACTTACCCTGGTGATCGATCGGGTGGATTTTGGTGTGATCGGCATAGAGTCCGGCCTCGCGGTCCAAAACCACGGCGCCTTCCTCCCAGCTATCGAACAGCTTGCCAACGACCTCCATATATTCTTCGGCCATTTCATAGCGCAGTTCGCGCGCCGGCAGCTTGTCCATGCCGAAATTCTGTGCGGTGAGATCCTCTGCACTGGTCACGACATTCCAGCCGAAGCGGCCTTTGGTGAGGCTGTCCACCGTGGAGCACAACCTTGCCAATAAAAAGGGCGGATAAGCGAGCGTGGACATGGTCGCGACCACGCCGAGATGCTTCGTTTCCATGCCCATTGCGACCGCCAGCGGTACGGGGTCGTGCTTCGGCGCCATCACGCCGCTGCGCAGGCCAAACTCGCGCGATCCGCCGTAGGTCTCGGAGACCATCAGCTTATCCTCGATCATGATATAATCGAAGCAGGCGCGCTCCAGAGTCTGTGCCATTTCGATATAAAATTGCCCATCCCATGGTGAGCCGCCCTGACCGAACGGCTCACGCCATTCATCAGGTGTGAAATTCATGAACCAGCCGAGATGGAATTTCTTCGCCACGTCGTAGACCCTTCATGAAGGCGGAGCACACGCGCGCCCCTACAATTCAAGAGCTTCTTATATGTCCATAAACTCCCGGACATCCTCATTAAACGGTCGTTTAGTGAAACCGGTCAATATAAAATGTCCACAAAACATCACCGCATTTTCCAATGATGTTTTCAATCTAACCACGTTGCGCGTTAATTAATCACCGCAGTGCAAACAAACTGAGCAGAGCAGAACTCTCGATAAATCGATGTCTCCGCAGGACTCGGAGGTTGCGCGCTCCCGGCGCAAGAGGTTCCCGTGCCAGATATTATCGACCAGCGCTCTGACCCTTCGCCGAGCATTGTTTCAGTACCGTTTTTATGGAAATTGAGGCTGCCTACGGCATCTATGCCCGACGCTATGACGCAGCTTTGTGCAGCTCGAATTTATGGCGACATATTGCCGCCCCAGGGCATGAGCACATCGCCCTGGACATCGAGAAACTATAGACCATCGTAGCAAGCTGAGCGCTTGCCACGAAACCTGGCTACCCCATCTCGCGGCGGTAAGCGCGCCAGCCACCATAAGCGGTGATGTCGCCGGCATTTTCCAGCGCGCACGCTTCGCACAAAAACCCCGGATGCACGCTGCCATCCGCAAGGGTCACCTTGCCTATGCCCATCGGCGCCGGCAAGGCTCTTACAAACTTCCCGAAGGCCTCCGGTGTCAGCGACCAGACTTCCACATCGATCCCCTCACCCGCAAAATCGGGCGCGCGGACCAGGCCCGGTTTGGGCGGAGTCGTGGCAAGAGCGAACAGTCTATAGTCCGGCGTGGTCTTGGCCGCTGTGACCAGTTGTGCCCCGAGCGCTGTCAGCTCATGATTGAGCGCCATACCGGAGAGATGCGCGCCGGCGACGACGAGCGTAACCTCCTCCGGCTTCGGCGCATCCGTGCGGGTGGACGGAACAATTCTATCCGCGCCTGAGCCCGCGCCAAGCGCAACATGCAGCGCATCTGCATAGGCGCTGAGCGAATGTTCGGAAAATGCCGCGCCAACGAGGGAGACGCCGAACGGCAAGCCGTTCGGTGTAAAGCCGGCCGGCAAAGCGATGGCAGCTAGATCGAGAATATTCACGAAATTCGTGTACAGTCCGAGCGTGGCATTGGCCTTGATCGGCTCCTCACGCATTTGCGCGACCGTGAAAATCGTTGGTGCCGTCGGCAACAACAACGCATCCAGTCTTTCCAACGCGCGTTGAGCGACTCGGCGCAGCGCCTGGATGCGGTAGATTTCGGCAAAAAGATCAGCCGCGGTAAATTTCTGCGCACCGCCAATGATGGTCCGCACCGTGGGATCGAAAGATCCCGGCGAAGCCTCAAAAAACGCCCGTACGGCCGCCAGGCGCTCCGCGACGAACGGGCCGCCATAGAGCGCGGCGGCAATGTCCTTGAACGGCGCGTAGTCGAAAACCTGAATCTGCCAGCCCAAAGACTGTGCCTGGGCGATGGCGGCGTCGTATAGGGCCGCACTGGCGGCATCGCCTGCAAAGTCGCGCGCGGACGGCGCCAGAACCCCGATGCGTGGCACGGCGGGCAGAATTTTCGCCTCCGGCACGCGGGAATAAGCATCGCCCTCATCTGCCCCTTCCGCCGCTTTCAGCACGCGCATCGCATCCGCGGCGCTGTTGGCGAACACGCTGACGCAGTCGAGCGTTTTGCACGCCGGCAGCACACCGGTGGCGGGGATACGGCCGATGGTCGGCTTCAGACCGATGACATTATTGAACATGGCGGGAACACGGCCGGAACCTGCGGTATCGGTCCCCAGAGAGAACACCGCCAACCCCGCGCCGACCGCCACGCCGGAACCGGAGGAGGAACCGCCGGACACATAATCCGCATTGAACACCGAGCGCGGCGCGCCATGGGGTGAACGCGTGCCGTTCAGCCCCGTCGCGAACTGGTCGAGATTCGCCTTGCCGAGCAGAATGGCCCCGGCGGCACGCAAACGCGCCACCACAACGGCATCCTGATCCGGCGTAAACGCGAAATCCGGGCAGGCCGCACTGGTCGGCACATTGGCGACGTCGATATTGTCCTTCACCACGAAAGGAATGCCGAACAGCGGCATCTGCGCCATCGCCGCCAGGTCCAGCGCATCCGCCTGCGCCAGAACATCCTGCGCGGGAATGCGCGTGATAAACACGGCCTTGTCCGGATAATTGTCGATCCGGCGGAGCAATTCCTCGGCCAGCGCCCGCGGCGTGAGCGTACCGGCACGATAGGCGGCATGGATGGGCCCGATTTCAAGCAAAGCAGGGATCATAGGGCAATGACTCCGAGACGCTGACCGGCGCGAACCGCTTGGCCCGGCTCGGCGTTGATGGATTGGACCGTGCCGGAAGCGGCGGCGATCACCCGCACCTCCATCTTCATGGATTCCAGCAGCATGAGCGTGTCGCCCGCCTGCACCCGATCGCCTGGTGTGACGAGAATTTGCCACACGCTGCCGGGAACGGGTGCGGCGATGGCACGGGCGCCTGACTCAAGCGGCGTTTCCTCCGGCGGCGGGGGGGCTTCCTTTTCCTCGAAGCGGTTCAGCCCCTTGGCAGCCCAGTCCGCACGCTCCGCCGCAAAGGCCGCACGCTGCACGCGCTGAAACGCGGCGATGGATTCGGCATTCTCGGCACAGAACGCCTTGTAGGCGCCGAGCGAGAATTCCGCTTCCTCGATGCGGATCTCATGTTTGCCGTGCAGGAACTGCTCGCGCGCCTGCGCCAATTCTTCCGTCGAAACCTCAAAGAACCTGATCTGGTCGAAATGGCGCAACAGCCATGGATGACCCGGTGCGAAAGGCGGCGTTTGGCGATGCGTGTTCCAGACCTGGATGGTGCGCCCGAAAAGCTGGTAACCGCCCGGCCCCTCCATGCCATAAATGCACATATAAGCGCCGCCGATGCCGACGGCGTTTTGCGGCGTCCAAGGCCGGGCCGGATTGTATTTGGTCGTCACCAGACGGTGCCGCGGGTCGTAAGGTGTCGCCACCGGCGCGCCAAGATAGACATCGCCCAATCCCAGCACGACATAAGAGGCATCGAAGACGATGCGTTTCACGTCACCGAGACTCTCCAGCCCGTTAACGCGGCGAATGAACTCGATATTGTCCGGGCACCAGGGGGCATCGGGCCGCGTCGTCTCCTGATATTTCCGCATCGCGAGCTGGATCTGCGGGTCGTTCCAGGAGAGCGGAAGATGCAAGATACGGCTTTTCACCACGATCTCTTCCGGCGCCGGCAACGTGGGGAGAATGCGCTCCACCGCTGCCATCACCGCCGAACGCGAGATACGCACGACATCAAAATGGATTTGCAGACTGCGAATGCCTGGCGTCAGATCGATGATGCCGGGAACAGCCTCCCGCGCCAGCGCATCGCGCAGTGCCTGGGCGCGCAGACGCAGTTCGAAATCAAGCACCATGTCGCCGAATTCGATGAGGATATCCTCATCCCCCGCCTGGCGGATGACGACGTCGCCCTGCGTGGCAATAATGGCGGGGGACGCATCCGCGGCGTGGAAGTGCACCTTGTCGCCGGGCTTCAGCTGGCCGAGTTTCCAGAGATCCCCCTTGGTCACAACCGCGGGGCAGACGAAACCGCCAAGCGACGGCCCATCCGGCCCGAGCAGAATCGGCATGTCGCCGGTAAAATCTATGGCACCGACCGCGTAGGCGTTGTCGTGAATATTGGACGGGTGCAGCCCGGCCTCGCCGCCATCGGTGCGCGCCCATTGCGGTTTGGGGCCAATGAGGCGCACGCCGGTGCGCGCCGAGTTGTGGTGCACCTCGTAGGTTGAAGAGAACAGGGTCGCGATGTCGGCAGGCTGGAAAAAATCCGGCGCCTGGTGCGGGCCGTTTCGAACTTGTAATTCCCATTCATGCGTCAGAACGGCAAGGTCCGGCGTGCCGGAAACAAACTGTGCATCCGGCGCTTTCAGCCGCAGCGTGTCGCCCGCCCGCAACGCCGCACCCGAATGCCCACCGAAACCGCCAAGGGTGAAGGTGGAGGTGGAGCCAAGATATTCCGGCGCCGCGAAACCACCTGCAACGGCAAGGTAGGTCCGGTGTCCAGGACCGGCAATGGCACCGAGGGCCAGCACCTGCCCCGCACGCACCGGCACCGGCCTGTTGTGCGGAATGGCAACATCGTCGAGCAGCGCTTCCATTGCCGCACCGGTCAACGCGACGACCGCATCATGCGCGAATTTCAGCGTCGGTCCCGTGAGGGTGAGTTCCAAGGCCGTCTCGCCCGGCGCATTCCCCAGCAAGAGGTTGGCCGCGACAAAACTTTTATCATCCATGGGCCCGCTGGGCGGAATGCCGACTTCCCAGAAACCAAGACGCCCCGGCAAGCTTTGCAATGAGGATTGCGCGCCGCCATCGAGCACCGAAACCGTCTTGGGCACATACTCAAAATGGTTCAGCGTGCAGGTCGTCATTTCCCCCGACGCGAACTCCGGCAAATCGAGAATTTCACGACAGTAATCGGCATTCGTCTCGATGCCGCTGATCTCCGCCTGGCCGAGTGCCACACGCAAAGCGTCGATGGCCTCCGCCCGCGTGGCGCCTGTGGCGATGAACTTGGCCAGCATCGGGTCGTAATAGGGCGAAACCTCAATCCCGGTTTCCACCCAATCATCCACGCGCAAACCCTGCGGCGGCGTGTACTGAATAATCGTGCCGGAAGCAGGGCGGAAATTTTCGGACGGGATTTCCGCATAGATCCGCGCTTCCACCGCAGCCCCTTTGGCCACAAGGCTTTCCTGTGCGGGAAGCACAAATTCGCCGGCAGCCTGGCGGACCATCCATTCGACCAGATCGACGCCGTAAACCGCCTCGGTCACGCCATGTTCCACCTGCAGGCGCGTGTTCACCTCCAGGAAGTAGAACTGCCGCGTCTCCGAATCATAGACGAATTCCACGGTTCCAGCGGATTCGTAAGACACGGATTTTGCCAGCGCGACCGCAGCGTTTTCCAAAGCGGCCAATGTTTCCGGTGAAATCCCCGGCGCCGGCGTTTCCTCGATCACTTTCTGATTGCGACGCTGAAGCGAACAGTCCCGCGTGCCAAGGGAAACGACATTTCCCTTGCCATCGCCAAAAACCTGCACCTCGACATGGCGCGCACGGGCCACGTATTTTTCGAGAAACAGCGCCGCGTTGCCGAAATTATTGGCCGCAAGGCGCGCAACGGAGGCGAATTTCTCCGCGAGCTCCGCTGCGTCATGGCACAGCATCATGCCGATGCCGCCACCACCCGCGGAACTTTTCAGCATCACCGGGTAGGTGATCCGCTCCGCCTCTTGCAGGGCCGCCGCAGCATCCGCCAGCAGGCCGGAGCCGGGCAACATCGGCACGCCGGCTTTGGCCGCCAAGGCGCGCGCCGTGTGCTTCAGCCCGAAATCACGCAGATGCGCGCGCGCTGGGCCGATGAATGTGATCCCCGCCGCCGCCAGCCGCTCCGCGAACTCCACGCGTTCGGACAGGAACCCATAGCCCGGATGCACCGCCTGCGCGCCGGTTTCTTTGCAGGCGGCGATGATGGCATCGATATTGAGATAGCTTTCCGCCGCTTGGGCGGGGCCGATGGCCACCGCCTCCGACGCCGCTAATACGGCGGGCGAGAATTTGTCGGCTTCCGAATAGACCGCCACCGCGGCAACGCCCATTCTGTCCAACGTGCGGCAGACACGCCGCAGAATTTCGCCGCGATTGGCGATCAGTATCTTCGAAAACATCAGCCTTCCGAGACGATGATACGAATGGGGGTGGGCCGGAACCCGTTGCACGGGTTGTTCACCTGCGGGCAGTTGGAGATCAGCACCAGCACATCCATCTCGGCACGCAACTCCACATAACCACCGGGTTCGGAAACGCCATCATCCACCGTCAATTCGCCATCCGGACGGATGGGCACATTCATGAAGAAATTGACGTTGGAAACGAGATCACGCTTGCCCAGACCGTATTTGGAAAGCTCCATGAGGAAATTCTCCCGGCACGCATGCATGAAGCGCGTTTCGTGCCCGAAGCGCACTGTATTGCTTTCACAGGAACACGCCCCGGCGCAGCTATCGTGGAACCCGCACGTGTCGGCAATGATACTCACCAGCGCATTGCCCTCGTTGGAAAGCAGGACAGATCCTGTCTCCAAATAGAATTTTTTCTCCTGCGCGGCCTGGGCAGCGAGCGTGTCCTGCACCGAATAACGTTCGGAAGGATCATGCGCGTTGTAGAACAGCGCGTCCACGGCCTGCTGGCTTTCCAGGTCGACGATCCTCATCACCTGCCCCTTTTTCAAGGTCGCGGAATAAGGCGCGCGGGCGGGAACGACGATGTCGGAAACGATGCTCATGGCGTAAGAAACTCCCGATCCGTGTTCTCGAAACCGCGCACGGCTTCTTCCGTGAAATGCCGGCACAAATCATGTGGCCCCGGAGCGTTGTGGCCGATCTCGATCCTGATCGCCCCCGTGCTTTCCTGCACCGGGCTCAGGGCATGCGGCGTGTTGGACAAAGCGACCAACAGATTCTGCTCGGCGCGCAACTCCACCATGGCGCCCTTTGGCGGCGGCCCGGCATAATGGAACCCTCCCTGCGCATCCGTGGTAACTTTGGAAAACAGGCTGATCGCGGGGCCGACATCCCGGCGCGTCATCCCGAATTTCGCAGCGGCAAGGCGTAGATTATCGCGGCCATTGCGCGCCCCGTTGGCCTGTGCCGGACCGTTGGGCCCGACAATGCTGTCATGCCCGGCGCCCGTATCCGCCGTGATGGAGGCAAGCACGCGCCCCATGTCCGAAAACAGCACACGGCCCGTGGTCAGCACCGTCGTCCATTGCAACTTGACCGTATCGCCTGCGTTATAACGTTCTGACACATCATCAGCATTCCATAAAAACAGCGCCGCACCCGCTGTGCCCTCCAGATTATGGATGCGGATCACGTCGAACCGCTTCAGCTTCAGGCCTACGTAATTCCCTGACGGAATGGTTTCGGTCTTCCAGACGCGAGGCAGCGCGCCGGCCGCCGCCTGCACCGCGGGAGCCGCGGCCCGGGCGCGAGCCCTCGCCTGCAGCGCCTCATAACGTGCTCGGTATTGCTCCGGCGTCAGCCTGTCCAGATTGAGTGATTCCGCATCAAGGCTCATTCAAACGCCTCCTGCCACGCGGCCATGCAGTCAGATCGCGGAGAGGCGCAGAACCTCCGGCGATCTTCAACAAGCCAGAAATGAAATAGAGAATTCAAGAGACGGCAACCCCTTACGAATAAGTTGCCAGGCCGTCCCGGACTTTTGAACCCGTAAGGGCGAGGACGTGGCCTCTATGACGCCACCTTAGCAAATGATCTAAAGCGGTCAATACGTCATCACCGGCTTGTTTGAGGCCTTTCGCGCCTGCCCTCGGCAATGGCGCAGAGCAGTTCGAACATGATGGAAGCGCCCGTGAGGGCCGTCAGGCCCGAAGGATCGAAGGGTGGCGCAACCTCCACCACATCGGCGCCAACGATGCGACATCCGCGCAGCGCCCGCAACGCGCTTTGCGCTTCCCGTGTCGGGAGGCCGCCGATTTCCGGCGTGCCCGTACCGGGGGCGAAGGCCGGGTCCAGACTATCTATATCAAAGGAGACATAACAAGGCAGATCGCCGACGATGCCCCGCGCCTCCACCATCATTGCTTGAATGCCGCGATCCACCACCTCCTCCATGGTGATGACGCGGAACCCGGCCTCTCGCGCGAAATCGAAATCCGTCTCATGATAATAGGTTCCGCGAATGCCGATCTGCACGCGTGTCATAGGGACAAACGCCATTGGCGTTGATGCGCCGTACCAGGCTGGACTGGTTGCGGATTTCCCGCGGGCCGTGGCGCGCGCCGGCGCGGTTGGTGGTGCCACCGTCGAACGGCACGCCGACCAGGGCAACATCCACCAGGGACAGATCGTCCAGCACCGGCAGGCGCATAAAACTGGGGACACCGGCAAAACGCGGAACCAGCGCGCCGTCGGCTGGCGCAAATCTGGTCATGACGCGCCCAACCATGCGGCAAGTTGACGATGGAATTGCCACACCGGTTCCTCCAGATGGCTGAGCCGCCCGCGCACCGCATGGCGCGAGCGCAGACCGCGTTGCACCGCCTCGTTCACCGCCATGTCCTCCACATGGAAGTCGTTGAGCATTTTCGTTTCCGCTGCCAGAATCGCTTCATAGTTCGGCATCGCCAAGCTCGCGCGCGAGACCAGAGTGGTGGTCGTGAGCCGGCAATGATCCGGCGAGATCGGCTGCAGCCGGTACCAGATGGCGCGGTCACGCGCGAGCAACAGCATAAAGCAAGGGAAGCCCACAAACAAATGCCAATCCGCTTGCTGTTCCGGGCTCAAGCCAGGCACGGGCAAGAATCCCTCACCCACCGCGCCGTTCTTGATCGTCTCCCGCATCGCCGCCGCGTCCCGCCCTGTCAGCGGCAGATGCGCGTGGATGAAAGCGGCATTGGGTTGCTCGGACCACGTATCCTGCGCGGGCATAAACGGGTTCAGCGTTTTCGTGTGCGGGCCGAGATGGTGGTAGCTCTCGATCCAGTTTTCCACCATCACTTTCCAATTGAAACGGCATTCCCAATCCATGGAGATGACAAGCTCCATCTCCTGGAGCGCCCAAGGCGCGACGGTGGCGCCGAACGAGGCGTAGAATGCCTCCAGCGGCGGCGCATTGCCATGAAGATTCACAAAGATGAAGCCGTGCCAAATGGCGCTGCGGATCGGCGCCAGCCGCCATTCCTCTTTGTTGAAATCTTCAGCCTTCTGCATCTGCGGCGTGCCGCGCAGCTTTCCATCCAGCCCAAAGGTCCAGCGGTGATAGGGGCAGGTGATGACACTGCCGGCCACATCGCACGCGGTCTTCTCGCCATCCAGCAGAACATCCGCGCCGCGATGCGGGCAGACGCGCGAGACGGCACGTATATCACCATCCTCGCCTCGGACCAGCAGAATGGGCTCGTCCAGGAAATCAACCGGCAGGAACGCACCTGTTTCCTTGAGTTGCGACACATGCCCGGCACAGAGCCAGCCGGCACCCAGCACGCGCCGCTTCTCCATCTCGAAATAATCCTGGTCTGTATAGGCCGCGGCGGTGAGTGTGCGGGCCCGCGTCAATGGCAGGGCGGCGGCTTCCTGAATGTCACGGATGATGTCGATGATGCTCACAGCCCAAACTCCTTTGTCACTGCCGCTGCGATCAGTGCGACATGGTCGTCCATCAGCCATTGGCCGATCTCGGCGCGCGCGCCGCGCGCATCGGCCAGCACGCCCGTTTCCCGCAAATAGCCGGGTGGCGCCGGGAAGATGTCGTAAGGCGGAAAATTCGCGCGCCCCTCCTGCGGAATCTTGTCCTGCGCCACCAGGTCCGGGCGCAGCAACAGCATCAGCGAGGTCTCGATCAGGCTCGCATGTTCAAGCTCGGTGCCGGGGAACCCTTCCGGGAAGATTCGCGCCAATGTTTCGCGGCGGACAAAATCCCAATATTCCAGGCGCATCGCCGTCACGTCTCTGATGTTCTCGTGGCGTAGCGCGCGCAGGGCCAGATCCAGCCCTTCGACGGAAAGCCAGGCATTTTCAAAATGCCCGTTCACCACGACGAAGCGGCGGGCGCCATGCACACCCATGTCGCGGATAACGTCGCGCAGCGTGTGGGCGAAGGTCTGCGCATCGAGGCTGGTCGTGCCGGGAAACGCCTGGCCGCCACCGGAGCGGGGCATGGATTTATAGCCATATTGCAGCGTCGGCGCGACCAACCCGCCCACATGGCGCGCCACGCGCTCGCACACGGCAGTCGGCAAGATCACATCCACGTTGAGCGGCAGATGCGGGCCGTGCTGCTCTGTCGCGCCGAGCGGGATGAAAATGATGGCGCCTTTGCTGATTTTCTCCTGCCATTCCGGCCAGGACAATTCCGCCATGAACACGCTCTCGACCAACGCCCGCCTCCTTAATGCATGGCCGCGCCGCCATCGGCGCTGAAACATTGCCCTGTAATGAAACTCGCCGCTTGGCTCGCGAGAAATTGGATCACCGCCGCCACCTCCTCCGGCCGCCCAATGCGCCCCATCGGGTTTCCGGTCTCGGTTTTTTTCAGCGCTGCGTTCATGCCTTCGAAATTGAGCAAAGGCGTGTCGATCGGGCCGGGCGCTACGGCATTCACCCGAATCTTCGGCCCCAGCTCACGCGCCCAGGAGCGGGTGAGCGACAGGATGCCGCCTTTGGTAGCGCAATAACCGGACGCACCGGCGCGACCGAGATATGCCAATTCAGACGCCAGGTTGATGATGCATCCGCCCTCCGCGATGAAGGGCAGTGCCGCGCGCGCGACCAGGATCGGCCCACGCAGATTGATCGCGAACATGCGATCCAGCGCCGCCACATCCAGCTCGGCAAGCGGCGCGTCATGTTCCACGCCGGCGCAATTGACGAGACAGTCGAGGCCACCCAGCGTCTCACAGGCCTGAACAACGCCGCTGCCGACCGCACCCACATCGGCAACATCCACGATTAAGCCCGGCACATCTTCGGGGCGTTTCGCCACATCGAGCCCCATAACCAGCGCGCCGGATGTGATGAAGGCCCGCGCCGTTGCAAGGCCAATGCCGCTCGCTGCACCGGTTACGATGACACGCTGGGCTACCATGACGCGGCTGACTTTCCATTAAAATTATTGTACGGATCAAAGCCCAACAGAAAACCGCGCCTGCTGATCCCGGCGTCAAAAATGTCCAGGGTTTCCATCAAAAAAAATCGCCTCCTCCCCCTCTTGCTCGACAATCTCCCAATCGCGGCAAAACGCCCGTCCGGTTTCATCCAGATCGTGCAGCGCCACGCGGCCTTCCGCTTCGGACACTTCGGAAGGCAGAGCAAGAAGCGTACCTACTTTATACGGCAGGCTCGAATGGAGGATTTTCCAGCCTTGCATCCCGGTGCGCCCGAGCGAGACCTCACAATCCACCAACTCCCGCATCCGCCGCAGCCCGTCAGCGCCCTTCACCAAGCTCTCCAGCGACTCCCCGGCGATCGCCTCACGCCGCCCGCGCACATAGGCGAACCAGTCCCCCACGCGCAGCAGGCAACCGGCAACGCCCTGCGCACCATCATGTAGCCACATTCCGGCAAAAGGCGCGTCCGGCTGCAGGTTGGCATCTCGGTGCCAATGTTCGGTATAGGCGCTCTCCACCCCTTCCTCGACCAGGATGCGGTCGCGCCAGAACAGACGGCCGATGTCGCGCACGCGCTGCAGCGGCTGATAATCGACGCGCCTGACCCATTCATAGGCCCCGTCCCGCGCCTCGAACGTTCCTGAAAACCCGTGCTGGGCGGCGAGCGCCAGGCAATCATCCCCGGTCAGCTCATCACGGCAGGTGGCGGCGGAGAGCCGGGAGGCGAGGTCGGGCGGCTGGCGCAGATCGGCAAATAAATCGCCCCCCTGCAGCCAGGCAACCTGCGTGGTGACATCGCGCCTTCCGTCCGGCCAGGCGATCAGCGAGCGCGACCACAGGCCGCGAAATTCCCCAGTCGAAATCATGCCGCCGAAAATGCCCAATCAAAACATGGAAATCGACTAAAATTCTTCATGGTTTACATTGAAAAACATCGATGTATGTTTTGCCCATGCGACGTCTGGACAATATCGATCTCAGATTATTGCGGGTCTTCGTCACGCTGGCCGAAGCCGGTAGTTTCAGCAACGCCCAGATCGCGCTTAACCTTTCGCAATCCACGCTCAGCACCCACATCAAATCGCTGGAACGCCTCCTGAACGGCGCGCTCTGCCTGCGCGGGCGACGCGGTTTCAAACTCACCGCTTTTGGGGAAACGACCTTGCGGGCGGCGCGCGAGCTGTTCCAGGATATCGACAAGTTCCAGCAGCGCGTGACCCATGCCGGAGACCGGCTGGTCGGGCGCCTGAGCATCGGGATCGTCGACAGCATCATCACCAGCCGCACGCTCGCTTTGCAGGAGCCGCTCCGGCGCTTCACCGCCGCCGCACCAGACAGCTATATCGATTTGCGCCTCGGCACGCCGCCCGAGTTGGAACAATGGGTGACGGAAGGCGCGCGGGACATCGTGATCGGCCCATTCGTCAAACAGGGGCCGGGCGTTGCCTATATTCCGCTGCCCCAGGAGGCCCACGCGCTTTATTGCGGCTCCGGGCACAAACTCTTCAAGAAAAAGAACGTCACCGTCGCGGATATCGAAGCCACGCGATTTTCCGTGCGCGCCTACCGGCAGCTTGACGATCTGTACCGGGTGAACCATCCGCGCGCGAGCGCCAGCGTGGTGCAGATGGAGGCGCAGGCGATGTTGATCCTCTCAGGGCAATATATCGGCTTCCTGCCCTGTCATGTCGGCGATTCCTACGTCGCTGCAGGGTTCATGCGGGCGCTGCATCCACAAACCTATCAATTCCTGTCACCGCACTACGCAGCCTATCGCCGCGCTAACAAGGACCAGCCTCTCATCAGGCTCTTTCTCCGTGAGTTGCGCGCGCGACCGTAAGACTGGGCCTGTTCATCTCCAGGAACTGCCCATGATGTTCCGACCTTATGAAGCCATGACAAATAGGGCACGGGCGAACCCGGCTTCTGCCAGGTCCAAGCCCTCGACGAAGGCCTTGATGAAGCGGACGGGGTTGTCCTGGCCCACGTAGTCGTCGAGGGATGCCGGGAGAAGGAGCGTTTGGGCGCGGTCGGTGCCAATGAGGTGCCACATGGCGCGATTCTAACCGGGACAACGCCGCGCCGGAATCCTGTTCCGCCGGTTCTCACACGGTCTGCTTCATTTGTGAAAAGCGGCCGTTAGCGACACGTCAATAGCGGCGGTAGTCCGGCCCTAGCGCCCCGCTCGAGCAGAGCAAGTTTCTCCACAACTTAGGCATGCCAGGCTTTCAGCGCCTGCAACTGGCTGGCGAGAGCAGGGTCATCGCTCTCTGATTTCCATCTGGCGCTCTTGGCCTTGTCGTTTAATCGACTAACGATCATTTTGATTTTTTGTACCAACTCAGACACAGTTCCCGCCAGCCGCTACGCGTTGATGCGCTTGCCGAGAACCGCCCGTATGGCAGCGGCCTGCGCCACCGCACCGAAAATCCCACCCTCGGTGGCGATGGTGGCAAGAGCCGCCGCATGGTTCGCGGGTTCCGTAGCCGCGCAAAGATCGCCCACGGTGAGGCACTCATAACCGCGCTCCACGGCGTCGCGCAGGGTGGAATGCACGCAGATGTCCGTGGTGAGCCCGCACAGGAGGAGATGCCGGTTGCCGCGCACAGCGAGGATGCGCTCCAGATCCGTGGTCGCGAAAGCAGAGTAGCCGGGCTTGTCGATGACCACCTCGCCAAAGCGAGGGGTGAGTTCGGGCACGATCTCCCAGCCCGGCTCGTCGCGCACCAGAAAGCGCCCGAGTGTCCCCCGCGCGCCGATCCCTGGCCCTGCTGCCGCGAGCGCCAGGCTTTTTGGGTGGAAAGATCGCTCAGATCCGGACGGTGGCCCTCGCGCGTATGCACGATGAGCGCGCCCCAGGATGCGGCTTCATCGCGCAACCTGGCGATGCCAGGAATCACCGCGCGGGCGGGTGACGGATCATAGCCTTGCGCGGCGATATAGCCCTGGGGATCGCAGAAATCGCGCTGCATGTCGATCATGAGGAGCGCGGTGGTCTCCGCCCGCAATGTTCCGTCATGTGGCCAAGGGTAGGGGGTTGCGTCGATGATCATGTCAGCCGCCGGCCAGCGCCTCGAGCGCGCCCCGGTCGCGGACCATGCCGGACGTGGCGCGGATGCGTTGGGTGATCTCGCGCTTATAGTGCAGGAACTCCGGAGCGAGCTTGAGATCCTGGGCGCGCGGGGGGAGCGAAATGTCCCATACGCTGTCGATCTGGCCCGGATTCGGCGCGAGAACCACCACGCGGTCGGCGAGGTACACAGCCTCCTCCACATCATGGGTGACGAACAGGATGGCGCTGCGTTCGACCTCCTTCACATGCAGGATCAGGTCATGCATCACTTCGCGGGTCTGGGTGTCCAGCGCGCCGAAAGGCTCGTCCATGAGCAGAAAATCGGGCTGTGCCATCAGCGCGCGGGCGATGGCCACACGCTGACGCATGCCACCCGAGAGCTGGTCCGGCCTGGCATCGCGCACGCGGGCCAGGCCCATGAGGTCGATGAGCAGATTGGCGCGGCGGATCGCATCGCCGATCGCCGCATCGCTCTGGTTCTTGGCGTAGGTTTTGAGGGTGCGGCAGAAGCGCACATTCTCCGCCACGCTGAGCCAGGGATAGAGGCTGTAATCCTGGAACACCATGGCGCGGTCGCGGCCCGGTGCTGTGATCGGCGTGCCGTCGATCTCCAGCCGGCCGGAGGAGCGCGTTTCCAGCCCGCCGATGATGCGCAGCAGCGTGGATTTGCCGCAGCCCGAGGCGCCCACGAGCGCCACGAATTTACCGGTCTGCAGGGTGAGGTTGATGTCGCGCAGGGCCTCGAAAGATTCGAAGCGTTTGGCCAGATGGGTAACCCGCAACGTGCTCATTTTTTGGCCCTTACTTTTTTGTCCAGGGAAAAAGTCTGCGATGAAGGAAGCGCAGGGACTGGTCCGTGATCAGGCCGATCAACCCGATGGTGATGATGCCGACAAAGATGCGGTCGGTCTGCAAAAAGCGCTGGGCCTGCAAGATGGCATAGCCCAGGCCAGAATTGGCCGCCACCAGTTCGGCGACCACGAGATAGGTCCAGGCGAAGCCCAGGGTCAGGCGCAGCGTGTCGAACATGCCCGGCATGGCGGAGCGCAGCAGCACCTTGTGCACCACCTCGCTGTTCGTCGCTCCCAGCGTGCGCGCCGCCTCGATCTGCGACATCGGCACGCGCGAGACATCCTCGGAGATCATCAGCACCATCTGGAAGAACGTACCCAGCCAGATCAGCGTGATCTTCGAGGGCTCGCCGATGCCCGCCCAGAGCAGCACCAGGGGCACGAAGGCCACGGCCGGCAAATAGCGGGAGAATTCCATCAGCGGCTCGAAGAAGGCGCGCACCGGCTGATAGGCGCCGATATACAGGCCGAGCGGCACGGCCATCACCGCCGAGAGCGCGAACCCGGCCATCACCCGATAAATGGAAATGCCGGTGTCGGCGAGCAGATTATCCTGCGTAGCCCAGTCATAGGCCTGCTCCGCCACCGCCACGGGGCTGGGCAGGAAGAGCGGGTCGACGGCCCCGTTCGCCGCAACCCCCCACCACGCGCCAAACAGCAGCACGAAGCTGGCCACGGCGATCAGGCGGTAGAGCCGCCTTGAGAGCGTGCCCCGCACCGTCCAGATCGGTGGGTTGGGCGCCTTTTGCCGCGCACTCACTCCCGCCAGCGTGGAAAGCAATCCCTCGCCCGGAAGAAGCTCAGATCGTGATTCGGCCATAGTTCCGCTCCTGCCTCTTGTGCCAGTTGTTTCAGCCGCCGGATCGATGCGAGCGCATCTGTCTCGTCATCGCGATAGCAAAGACCTGGAGCGATCTCGTCCTCCAGGTTTTCGGTCAGATCCGCGGCGTCGCCGCAGAGCAGGATGGGCGCGCCCTTGGGCAGTTCGATCAGCATCGACATATGCCCGGCGGTGTGGCCTGGCGTCTCGATGGCGCGCAGACCGGGCACCAGATCATACTCACAGCAGGCGCAGCGCCAGGATTTCGCGGGGGCCAGATCGTCGGCGAAATAGCCATGATCGGCCGGTTCGCGCGCGGCGGCCAACTCGCGCTCATGCACATGCAACTCGGCATGGCAGAAATCATGCAAGCCCCCGGCATGGTCGAAATGCAGATGGCCGAGGAACACCACATCCACATCCGCCGGGGCGAGTCCGAGCGCGGCCAGGCGGGCGGGCAGCCGGTCCTCTGCGCCCATCGCCGGAGGGCTGCATTTGAGAGTGCCGTAATGGCGCTCGCGCAATGCCGGGTCGTCGAGTTTCCTGTAGTCGCATCCGACATCATAGAGGATGCGGCCATTCGCGGTCTCTACGAGATAAGCGAGAATGGGAGCCTCGATCGTCACGCCATGGCCGCGGTCGCGGGTGGAGACCGTCTTCTCATAGTGATAGGTGCCGGTGAGGAGCGGCCAGAATTTACGGACCTGTGTCATCATATCGCCGTGAGGAAAGAGACGCCGACCGCGCCGACGAATCCGGCGGCACGGTCGCCTTCGGCGGCGACGGCGCCGTAATCCGGATCGGTGATGCGGCGCAGCCGGTTGCGGTGATAGCTGCCGATGAGTTCGCGCGCGGTGAGCACCTGGGTACGGTCATCGTCGTAGAGCTTGTCGTGCAACCCGGGCAGGTCATACCAGGGCGCGGCCGGGCGGGCGTGATGCGCGTTGTGATAGGCGAAGTTGAGGGTTAGCAGATTAAACACAGGGTTCGAGATCGAGAGCACGTTGCTGTAGGTGTTGGCGTGCTCATAGGCGCGGTCGCGCACCAGTTCGGCGGGGGCGGGCGCGAGGTCGTGTGCCGCGTGCACGTCATAAGTATGCTGAAACGCGTCCATGAAGCGCAGCACTTGCAGAAAAATGAGATAGGCGATGGCGTAGAAGAGCAGCGCCTTCGCCGCCACGCAGGCAAGCAGCGCGAAGAAGACGAGCCGTGACGTCAGCATGAGCAGAGCCCGCTTTTTGCGTGCAGACTCCTTGCGGGTGAACTGTGCGACGATGACGAAGCCATGCATGATCAGCTCAACCGCGGGGATGTAGGCCCATTCCAGGGCGAGAACGAGGCGCATCACCCAGCCCGGCTGCCGGTGCAGAAAGTCCCGGTAGTCGAAGGTCACCACGTCCAGCCGGTCGGCATGGTGGCGCAGATGCTTCTCCTTGAGACCCGCATAGGAGGCGCAGCCCGCGCCGGTGACCCATGCCGCGATCGCGCCCGCCCGATCATTCAGCCGCGCTTTGGCGAAGATCGAGCCATGCGCGAATTCGTGGAGGAAATAGGCGGCGATGACGAGCGTATGCGCGACCAGCAGCGTGCCGAGCAGGTTGGTGGCAAGGTTGGGCGCCGTGATCAGCCACAGCCCCGCCGCATACCCCAAGGCGCCGTAGAGCAGCGCGGCGAGATTCGGCGCCGCGCCGTTTTTATAGCGGAACAGCGCCGCCTTGCTCATTTCGCGGCCGCCAGCGCGTCAACGAAGCTGGCGTCGTAGGTCCCGGCGATGGGCGGCACTGCCTGGATCTGCCCCTCGGCCTTCAGCAGGTTGCCGATCACCGGTCCGGTAACCCAGAAGGAGGGCAGCCTGTCGGATTTGGCGAGCACCGTGGGCATGGCGGCGAGGTCAGGGTTCTCCACGCCGGCGAGCTGTGCCTTGACGTCGGCGACGCTCTCGCCCAACGCCTGGCCGATGATGGCCTCGGCGTCCGCGGGATTGGCTTTCATGTACGCCTCGCCCTCCACGAAAGCCTCGATGAAATCGGTGACCGCGGCGGGATCGATCTTGAGGAATTTCGGCGACATCACGAGCACGTCGGTGATCAGCCCCGGCGCCTGCCGGGAAGAAAACAGCACGTGGAACTTCTTGCCGCCATCGGCCTGCACGATGCTGGACACGCTCGGATCATAGGTCACGCCCACTTTGGTGGAACCGCCGACGATCACGCCCGGCACGCCATCGGCCGGCACGTTGATGGAGGTGATGTCGCTCTTGGTCAGCCCGGCCTGCTTGAGGGCATAGCCGAGCAGAAAGTCAGACGGGGAGAGCGGGGCATAGGCCACCTTCAGCCCCTTGAGCTGGGCAACGGAGGTGATGTCGTCCGCGGCAACGATGGCATCGGCGCCGGCGGAGTAGTCGATGGGCATCACCACCTTCAGATCCCAGCCCTTGGCATCGCTGCCGATCACCTGGTCGTAGGTGAGGGTGGCGGCCGTCACCTGCCCGCCATAGACGGCGCCGGGCATGGCGGCGTTGTCGTTGAAATTGACGAGGCTCACATTCAGCCCGTGCTGCGTGAAGAAGCCTTTGGCGGCGGCGACGTAGATCGGCCCGTAACCGATCCAGGACACGGCGCCGAGCGTGATGTTGGTGGCGGCGCTGGCCTGGCTGGCACCCGCCAGCAAGGCGAGGGCGGCGGTGGCGCCGGTCAGGGTGCGGCGGAGCGGGAAAATGGCGCAGGAAAGGCGGGAGCGAACGGTCGGCATAGTTTCTTCCTTATGACGGTTACTGACGGAAAAACTCCATTAACGATTATTATTTAGTCATAATGAAAATATTTAAGGCATTATCGTCCGAAGGATTCTGAGGAAATGCTTATTTTGTGCCCATAAAAAGCAGTAAACAGCGGACTCTCTAAATAACATGGCTTGCTTTGCCTGATTACTTTCCATTATACGAAAGTAATGCTGCGTCACCCGCCCTTTACCGGGAATATTTCCGATATCGACATTCGCCTGCTGCGGCTTTTTGCCACTGTGGTGGAGTGCGGCGGCTTTGCCGCGGCCGAGGCGCAGCTGCAAACCGGGCTTTCCACCATCAGCAAGCATGTCAAGGAATTGGAAACCCGGCTGGGCGTGAAACTGTGCCGGCGCGGCCGCTCGGGCTTTGCCCTGACCGCGCAGGGGCGCGAGGTAAACCAAGCGGCCCACCAGCTTTTCGGGGCGCTGGAGAGTTTCCGCTACCGTGTGAACGACATCCACACCGAGATCGTCGGCGAGCTTAATCTCGGGATCATTGACACGCTGGTTACCGACCCGCGTTTCCGCTTGGCGCAGGTGCTTGCCGCCGCCAAGCGCCGGGCACCGCGCGTGCAGGTGAATATTTTTGTAGACCCGCCCAACCATCTGGAGAAGGCGCTGCTGGACGAAAGCCTGCACGCCGCCATCATCTCCGTGCGCCAGCGCCTGCCGGGGCTGGATTACCGGCCGCTCTACAGTGAAGCAAACAATCTCTACTGCGCCGAGACGCATCCGCTCTATCCGCGCTGTGCTGACGAGGTGAGCGATGCGGAACTGGGTTCGTGCGAACTGGTGGGCCGTACCTATGCCACGCAGGAAGAAGCACGGCAGCTTTTCGGCCGGCTGACCCGCACGGCCAGCGCCAACGATGTCGAGGGCGTGGCGCTGCTGGTGCTGACCGGCCGTTACCTCGGCTATTTGCCCGACCATTATGCGGCAGCCACGAAGTTCCCTCTGCGGCTGCGGCGCGTGCTGCCGGCGCGGTTTGGCTACGGGGTGGGAATAGAGCTGGCCACACGCGTCCGCAGCCATCACCCGCCGCCGGTTGTGAATTTCTTATCCGATCTGGCGCGTGAATACGGCACCGCCGCGCCGGGCGGCCAAAGCCTGACACATGCTTGACCAAAGCGCCAAGTAAAGAAAGCGTCTTTTGCCTTTTTTCAGCGACATGCTTCTTTTGTAGGCGTGGCGCTATGCAAGTACCTGATACGCCCGCTTCCCTGGCGGGGCTGTGGACTCGTTCGCTGATTATTCTGCCCGACGGCACCGGTGACGCGACGAGCGTCGTGAGCTGGCTGCAGGGGCTCTCGCTCTACGCGGATTTGCGTATCCCTGCCGGACGGCCGGATTTCCGCCATGCCGCCGATCTTGTGTCGTGATTGCAGGATCTCGGCCGGGCACCCCAGCCGAAGCGAAGGCCGTATGGGAAGGCTTCCTCTGGTCCCCCCGCCTGTACCAGCCTTTGCTGACTGCCTTCAAACGGCAATTTCTGGAGAGCGCAAAGCATTACGCCGAACTTGGCGAACACCTTAATCAGTTTTCTGCCTTCTTGACATGCGCATCATTAGGTCCGACCGAAGGATATTTCGTAGATGAGTTTCGATCCGCGATAGGTGCGCCGCCTCAAGAAGGATTAGAACGATCCGCCCAGGCGCTCACCCAGGCGCTTGAAGGTGCCGCTGATCAGCGTGAGGATTACTGGAGAAACCGCGTACAACCGTTCTGGCAACAGGTCTGGCCCAAATCGCGTGAACTGGTCAGCCCGCGAATCGCCGAATCCTTGACCCGATTAGTCATTGCTGCCCGAGGCGAATTCCCAGCTGCCTTCGCTGCTGTGCAGCACTGGTTACAACCTATTGAATACCCGGACTACGTCGTAACTCTGCTGCACAAATCGGGTTTGTGCAGACGGTTTGCGGATTCCGACGAAGACGCCCGCCCATTCCGATTTGATGGCGCCCGGGGTTCAGACATGATGTCGCCCATCTGGCATCGCCTCGCTGGCTGAATTTTCTCTGGCATTTGTGGTCTGACGGGGTCAAGCTTTCTCTGTGGTTTTGGTGCGGGTTTTGCGCAGGCTGTCGCCGGTGAGATTGAGGCGGTGGGCGTTATGGACGAGGCGGTCAAGGATGGCGTCGGCGTAGGTCGGATCGTTGATCACGACGTGCCAAGCTTCCACGGGCAACTGGCTGGTAACGATGGTGGAACGCCTGCCATAGCGCTCCTCGAGGATTTCCAGCAGGTCATGCCGGGCCTGGGCGTCAGCCGCAACCGGGCTTCGTGGCCCGCCACCCATTTTGGCGAGCGCCGGCCCTTCGTGATGGTCCCGTATTCGGCCATGAATTTCTTCGCGGCGTCCGCGAACGTCCGCCCCGATTTGAGGAGCCCGGCACGGGCTTTACCTTGCAAGGTCAGGAACCAGTCCTTGGCCACATCCTCGGCGAGCTTCAGGCTGTCCTTCTTCGTGCTCATGCGGCGCTGCCGGCCGCCGACGGTGGCCTGAAGAGCTGCAGATCGCCACCCATCAACAGGTGATTTTTCTCCATCGAGCAATTTCCCTTTTGGGCCGCTGCTCGAGCGGATGCGAACCCTCCTAAGCGGTCCTTCGCTCGTAGCCGCGGCGATTGAGTTAACTACGAGGAAATTTGCCAGGAGGTCTGTCAGGTTCTGGGGATTATTTTCCGCACCAAAATGCGGGTTGCCCCGTGGGCTCATTCGTTGCCCTAATATGGGCTAGAAGTGGGCTAAGACTTTTGGCCTCTGAGATCCTTTTGAACCTCTTTAACCATCTGATATTTGAGTAAACGCTGGTTGCGGGGGCACGATTTGAACGTGCGGCCTTCAGGTTATGAGCCTGACAGACCCCCTGGGGAGCCGCGCATGCCGGCCTAGTGCCGCGAATTCCTTCCCAGACAATTCCGCATTTCGCAACCTCCTTCAGTAGGTTCCGAAAATGCGAGCGATCGCCGCCGGATCCTTGGTCACGGTGAGCGCCAGCGCGAGCAACAGCCTTGCCTTCTGCGGATTGAGGTTATCGGCGATCAGGAAACCATTCTTGCGCGCACGCGTGCCGGCAAAGGTCCGTCCTGAGCCAGCCCGGGTTGACTGCACGACGATTACGCCCTTTGCCGCGGCCTCACAGAGCACGCTCTCCTCGGCGAGGCCCGGGATTCCCGGGGCAAAGCCGGCCGACACGATGCCCTGCGCCCCGGCATCCAGGAAGGCACGCACGGCTGCGCCATCGCTGCCCGTATAGGCATAGGCGATGTCCACGCGCGGCAAGACGTCGAGGTCTCGGATGTCGAATTCAGTTTCCGGCGCGGTCCGGCGCA
>Ga0310811_10001566_pt1 | contig 28491 bp, 32 predicted proteins | sample YCmetagenome_FD_207642 | JGI IMG/M metagenome (GOLD analysis project Ga0310811, IMG submission 207642) | Soil microbial communities from experimental microcosm in Duke University, North Carolina, United States - YC | ecosystem: Engineered > Artificial ecosystem > Soil microcosm > Unclassified ... | reverse complement strand
TCAAACGAAAACGCCCCGGACGAAGCCGGGGCGCTCGTTACTCAGTCGAAGCCGATAATCAGTCGATTTTCGGCAGCGTCTCGAACTGGTGATAGGGCGGCGGACTGGACAGGGTCCATTCGAGCGTCGTTGCGCCCTCGCCCCAATAATTGTCCGGTGCTTTCTTGCCGGCGGCCAGCGACCAGATCATGTTGATGAAGAAGATGCCCATGCCGGCGGCCATCACCATATAGCCGTAGGTCGAGACCTCGTTCCACTTCTCGAACGCCGGAGTATAGTCCGGGATACGCCGCGGCATGCCGTCGAGGCCGAGGAAATGCTGCGGGAAGAAGATCAGGTTCACGCCGATGAACATGATGAAGAAGTGCAGCTTGCCGAGCAGCTCGTTGTACATCTTCCCGGTCATCTTGCCGAACCAGTAGTACCAGCCGGCGAAGATCGCGAAGACCGCGCCGAGGCTCAGCACATAGTGGAAGTGGGCGACGACATAATAGGTGTCGTGCATGTAGTTATCGACGCCGCCATTGGCGAGCACGACGCCGGTCACGCCGCCGACCGTGAACAGGAAGATGAACCCGATCGCCCACAGCATCGGCGTCTCGAAGCTCAAGCTGCCGCCCCACATGGTGGCGATCCACGAGAAGATCTTCACGCCGGTCGGGACCGCGATGATCATCGTCGCGGCGGTGAAGTACATCTTGGTGTTCACGTCCATGCCGATGGTGAACATGTGGTGGGCCCAGACGACGAAGCCGACCACGCCGATCGCGACCATGGCGTAGGCCATGCCGAGATAGCCGAACACCGGCTTGCGGCTGAAAGTGGCGATGATCTGGCTGACCATGCCGAAGCCCGGCAGGATCATGATGTACACCTCGGGGTGGCCGAAGAACCAGAACAGGTGCTGGTAGAGCACCGGATCGCCGCCGCCCGACGCGTCGAAGAAGGTCGTGCCGAAGTTGCGGTCGGTCAGCAGCATGGTGATCGCGCCGGCCAGCACCGGCAGCGCCAGCAGCAGCAGGAAGGCGGTGATCAGCACCGACCAGACGAACAGCGGCATTTTGTGCAGGGTCATGCCCGGCGCGCGCATGTTGAAGATGGTGGTGATGAAGTTGATCGCACCGAGGATCGAGCTGGCGCCCGCCAGGTGGAGCGCGAAGATCGCCATGTCGACCGCCGGCCCTGACGAGCCGCTGGTGGAGAGAGGCGCATAGACGGTCCAGCCGGTTCCGGCGCCGAGGCCGGTGCCGCCGCTAACGAACGACGACCCCAACAGCAGGATGAACGCCGGGACCAGCAGCCAGAACGAGATATTGTTCATCCGCGGGAAGGCCATGTCGGGCGCACCGATCATCAGCGGCACGAACCAGTTGCCGAACCCGCCGATCATCGCCGGCATGACCATGAAGAAGACCATGATCAGGCCGTGGGCGGTGATCAGCACGTTCCAGTGGTGAAGCGCTTCGTCGAAGCTCGCTCCCGCACCGGCGCCGATCGGCCAGGCCTGGGTCAGATACTGGATGCCCGGATGCATCAGCTCCATGCGCATGATGCCCGAGATGCTGCCGCCGATGATGCCCGCGACGATCGCGAACAGCAGGTACAGCGTGCCGATGTCCTTGTGGTTGGTCGACATGAACCAGCGGGCGAAGAAGCCCGGCTTATGGTCCGCGTCATGATGCGCGTGGGCGTCTTCGTGAGCCTTCAGCGGAAGCGCGTCGGCGGGAATGGTGCTCATGTTTGTCTCGTTTCCGCTTGAGAATTAGTTCTGGGCCGTCGCGGCCTGGTTGGTGGCGGGTTGCCCTACCGCCGGAGCGGCCCCAGCCGCGGCTGCAGGAGCGGCAGCGGGCGTCGCCGCCGGAGTCTCGGCCGCGGGTTTGGCGCCCTTGGGCGTCCCGCCCTTCGATGCGACCCAGGCGTTGAAGGTCGCCTCCGGCACGACCTCGACCGAGATCGGCATGAAGCCGTGGCGGGCGCCGCACAGCTCGCTGCACTGGCCGAAATAGACGCCCGGACGATCGACCTTGACCCAGGTCTCGTTGAGGCGGCCCGGGTTGGCGTCGATCTTGGTCCAGAAGGCGGGGACGGCGAAGGCGTGGATCACGTCGTTGGAGGTGACGATGAACTTCACGACCTTGCCGGCCGGAATCACCAGCCGCTCGTCAGCGGCGAGCAGCGGCGGGCCGTCGGCGTCGGTCCGGAACCGATCGCCCGGCTTCACGTCCTTCTGCTCCTTGAGCATGTTGGACACGATCTCGAAGCCGCCATTGTCGGGATATTGGAAGGTCCAGTACCACTGGTTGCCGATCACCTTGACCGTCACGTCGGCCGGCGGCGGGCTGTACTGAGCCTTGATCAGGCGGATCGACGGAATTGCGATCGCCACCAGGATCAGCACCGGAACCAGCGTCCACACAACCTCGATCGCCGTGTTGTGGGTGGTCCGCGAAGGGGTCGGGTTGGCGCCGCGGCGATAGCGGAAGATGGTCCACAGCAGCAGCGCCAGCACGAAGACGCTGATCACGCCGCACATCCAAAGGAGCGGACCGTTGTGGAATGCTTCGGCGCGCTCGCCGAGGGCGGTTACCTGGGTCTGGATGCCTTTGCTTCCGGGGACAGGCATGCCGACGTCCGGCGTCGGAGCGGCATAATCGATCGATGGCGCAGGCGTCGCCGGGGCCGAAGCGGCCGGCGCTGGAGCAGGCGGGGTGGTTGCCGCGGGAGCGGTCGCCTCAACCTGCGGCTGAGTTGCCGGCGCCTGGGCGCTTGCGGTCGCCGGTGTTAGCCCCATTGCCGCCAGGGCAATCGCCCATCCCAATAGTTTCATCGTCACCCCGATTGATTCGGTTGCAAAGGAAGGCCCGCCGATGGACGGCAGGTCCGAATTTGGCGGCCTTATAGGCGGGAGATTCCAGTCCCTCAAGCGGCGGTTGATAGCTGGGCGCTGCAAGCCTATTTCGGGCCGCAATCGCTGAGGAGACAGGCGTGACCGACGAGCAGATTCTGGCAGAATTCCGCGATGCGGACGCGCTGCTCGAAGGGCATTTCATCCTTTCGTCCGGCCTTCGCAGCCCGCGCTACCTGCAATGCGCGCGGGTGCTGATGGACCCGGCACGGGCCGAGCGGCTGGCGCGGGCGCTCGCCGCCAAGCTTCCCGCGGACCTACGCGAATCCATCGATGTCGTGATCTCGCCGGCCATGGGCGGCGTCATCATCGGCCATGAAATGGGCCGCGCGCTTGGACGTCCGGCCATGTTCGTCGAACGGCCCGAAGGCGTCTTCCACCTCCGCCGCGGCTTTTCGCTCGAGCCCGGCCAGCGGGTGCTGATGGTCGAGGATGTGGTGACCACCGGCCTGTCATCGAAGGAAGCGATTGCCGCGGTCGAGGAAGCCGGCGGCAAGGTCATCGCCGAGGCGGCCCTGGTCGACCGGTCGGGGGGCACGGCCGATCTCGGCGTGCCGTTCCACCCGCTGATCCGGATCGACGTTCCGACCTACGATGCCAATGATTTGCCCGAGGAGCTGGCCAAAATTCCCGCGATCAAGCCGGGGAGTCGCGTCGCGGCATGAGCCAGCGCCTGCGTCTTGGCGTCAACATCGATCATGTCGCGACGATCCGGAACGCGCGCGGCGGCCCGCATCCCGACCCGGTCCGGGCCGCTCATGAGGCCGCCCGCGCCGGCGCCGACGGAATCACCGCCCATCTGCGCGAAGACCGCCGGCACATCACCGATGAGGACATCGACCGGCTGATGGCCGAGATCGACCTGCCGCTGAACCTGGAGATGGCGGCCACCGAGGAAATGCTGGCCATCGCGCTGGCGCACAGGCCGCATGCCGCGTGCATCGTCCCGGAAAAGCGCGAGGAACGAACGACCGAGGGCGGGCTCGACGCGGCGGGGCAGCACAACCAGCTCGCCTATTTTGTCGACAAGCTTGGCGCGGCGAACATCCGCGTCTCCCTGTTCATCGAGCCGAGCGAGGAGCAGGTGGCCGCCGCGGTCCGGCTTGGCGCGCCGGTGGTCGAGTTCCACACCGGCCGCTACGCCCATGTCGAGGGCGAGGCACGCGCGGCCGAGCTGAAGCGCATCGCCGACGCGGCGGCGCTGGCGGCCAAAAACGGCATCGAGCCGCATGCCGGCCATGGCCTGACCTTCGACAATGTCGTGCCGGTCGCCGCCATCCCGCAGCTGGCCGAGCTCAACATCGGTCATTTCCTGGTCGGCGAGGCGATCTTCACCGGGCTTGAGGCGAGTGTCCGGCGGATGCGCGACCTGATGGATGCAGCTAGATGAAAGTCCTGCTTTCGTCATTCCCGCGGAAGCGGGAATCCACCTTTTCTTCCTCCCCACGGGAAGGAAGGTGGACCCCGGATCAAGTCCGGTGTGACGGCTTGGGAGGACTGTCATGATCGTCGGCATCGGCTCCGACCTGTGCAACATCGAGCGGATCCAAGGATCGGTCGACCGCTTCGGCGACCGTTTCCTCAATCGCGTTTTCACCGAGGTCGAGCGCGCCAAGGCGGCGCGGCGCCCCCACACCATGGCGGGCACGCTGGCCAAGCGCTTCGCCGCCAAGGAGGCCTTCTCCAAGGCGGTCGGCACCGGCTTCAAGCGCGGCGTCTATATGAAGGATATCGGCGTGGTGAATGCGCCGTCGGGCGCACCGACCCTGCACCTCACCGGCGGCGCCAAGGCACGGCTTGACGCGCTTGTCCCGGAAGGCCACGCCATCGAGGTGCATTTGACGTTGACCGACGACCACCCCTGGGCACAGGCCTTCGTCATTCTTTATGCCCGCAAGATGGAGCCCTGATTGTCCGAGCGTACCGAGCCCGCCGCCGCCGAGCTGGCGCCGGCAGACGAAAATGAATCCAAGGATAGCCGCGGCCAGCTGATCTGGCGCGAGATCAAGGGCCTGTTCTGGGTGCTGCTGGCGGTTCTCGCCTTCCACAGCTTCATCGCCAAGCCCTTCTACATTCCGTCGGAATCGATGATGCCCAACCTGCTGACGGGCGACCGGCTGGTGGTGACCAAATACCCCTTTGGCTGGTCCTATGTGTCGCCGACCATCCCCAATCCGGCGGCGATCCTGAGGAATGTGCTGCTGCGCCATTCCGAGCCATGGACCATCACCCTGCCGTTCATGAAGGGACGGCTGCTGGCCGGCGTTCCCGAGCGCGGCGACGTGGTGATCGTCACTCCGCCCGGCGGGAACCAGGACTATATCAAGCGCGTCATCGGCCTTCCCGGCGATACGGTGGAAGTCCGCGAAGGACGGCTGATCCTGAATGGCAAGCCAGTGCCGGCTTCGCTCCGGCCGCCGGCGATGATCCCGGTCGACACCAATTCCCCATGCGGCATCAACCAGTTCTGGGATCGCAAGGTCGACACGCCGAACGGCACTTTCTGCCGGTTGCCGATCGTCCACGAAACCCTGCCCAACGGCGTCGGCTACGACACGATCGACGACGGCACCAGCCAAGGCGACAGTTTCGGCCCGATCCGGATTCCCGCCGGCCATCTGTTCCTGATGGGCGACAATCGCGACCATAGCGCCGACAGCCGCTTCAGCCTGGAGGAGCAGGGCCTTGGCGGTCCCGTCCCGATCGAGAATATCGGCGGACGGGCGGAGTTCATCACCTTCAGCCTTAACGGCACGACCGTCCTCACCAACCCGGCCACCTGGTTCTCGGCCTTCCGCGAGGGCCGCGCGGGCAACTCGCTTCGGCCGCCCAAGGACTAACCGACGATGGCCGCCAAGCTGGAACCCGATCGTCCGCCCGAGAGCCCCGGCCCGGCCGATCTGTCCAGCAGGCCAGTCCGCGACGAAGCCCGCAAGGCGGCGGTCTGGCTGGGGATGGCGCTGGCGATCGTCGGCGTGGTCGTGCTGGCCCAGCCGATCCTGCTGATCATCGCCGGCTTCGTCTTTTCGGTCGTTCTCGATGGAGGCGCGCGGCTGCTTGGCCGGTTCCTGCCCATCGGCCGCGGCTGGCGCCTTGGCATCGTCGTTATAGCCGGGTTCGGGTTCATCGGCTGGGTGCTGTGGTTCGCCGGCACGACGTTCGCGGCGCAGTTCGAAGCGCTGCGCATCGTCCTCAACGTGCAGATCGACCGGGTCATGCTGTGGGCGCGCGACATGGGCCTGGTCACCGCGAACAGCAGGGCGACCCTGGGTCCCCAATTGATGGGCTCGGTGGGAAGGTTGACCACCGCGGTCGGTACCGCGCTTGGCGCGCTGGCCAGCGGGCTGATGATCATCGTGATCGGCGTCTTCATTGCGATGGAGCCGCACCTTTACGATCGCGGCGTTGCCTGGATGCTGCCGGTCGAGAACCGCGCGCGCTTCTACATGATCAGCGAAAGGGTTGCCTTCACGCTCCGCCGACTGCTGTTCGGACGCATCATCGGCATGCTGTTCGAGGGCGTGTTCACCTTCGTCATGCTGGCAATCGGCGGCGTGCCGATGGCCGCGCTGCTCGGCCTGATCACCGGCCTGCTGGCCTTCATCCCCAACATCGGCGCAATCATTTCCGGCACGCTGATGGTGCTGGTCGGCTTCTCCGCAGGCACCGGCACCGGCCTATGGGCGATCTTCGTCTATTTCTTCGTCCAGAATGTCGATGGCTACCTGGTCGTGCCCTTCATCGCGCGCAAGACGGTCGACCTGGCGCCCGCGCTCGTACTCGCGGCGCAGCTGGTGTTCAGCGCTCTGTTCGGAATTCTCGGCCTGCTGCTGGCCGACCCGCTGCTGGCGATGCTCAAGGTCACCCTGCAGGAAGTGAGCAAGGTCCCGGCGGAGCCGGCGGCCCCGAAAAAACGGAGATAGGCCTTACTGGGGCGGCTGGGCGGCGCCGGCGCTTAGCGCGGCATTGGGGACGACCTGCTGCACATGGACGTCGAAGCTGAGGTCTTCATTGACCTTGATCGGGCTTCCGGCCGGCGGATTCTTACCATAGGCGAGACGGCCCGGAACGACGATCTTGTAGCGGCCGCCCTGCTGCATCTGGGCCAGGGCCTGCTTGAAGCCCGGGAACAGCTGCATCACCAGGAACGGCGCCGGTCCGCGGCCTTCGGTGCTGTCGAATACCGTCCCGTCTTCGGTCCGGCCGGTATATTCGATGATCACGCCGTCCATCTCCCCGATGAACGGTCCCTTGCCCGGCGCGACGGTTTCGACCGTGACGGTCTTGAACTGGCCGGCGCCGAAATATGCGATCCCATAGGCGAGCGCGACCAGCGCAGCGATCGCCAGCCACAACTTCGGGAGGGTGCCCTTGGCGACGGGACGGAGCGGAACCTGGGTAACCGACATGTCAGCCCTCGCAAATTGACCAGGCAGGAAGAGAAAGCGGAGACTTGCGACGAGGCTTAACGGGTGCCTTCGCGTTCCATCCGCTTGCGCTCGAGCTTGCGAGCCCGGCGGATCGCGGCGGCCCGCTCACGAGCGCGCTTTTCCGACGGCTTCTCATAATGGCGGCGCAGCTTCATCTCGCGATAGACGCCCTCACGCTGCAGCTTCTTCTTGAGCGCGCGCAGCGCCTGGTCGACATTGTTGTCGCGAACGATGATTTGCATAAAAAGCCGTCCAACTCCCTTCAAAAGCGTGCCCGAAATCGACCGGGCGAACCCGGCGCCAAAGCCGGATATCCGGCCTCGATTTCGCTGGGCAATGAATATGGTCCACAAACGCCCACGAGGCGTGCGGAGGCGGCCCCTTAGCAGCGGCGTCTTCCGATTTCAAGGCAGGAGCAAGTTCCGTCGAGTACGACGAACCGTTCGTCCGGCGGGACGGAAGCCGCAAACATGCCAAAAGGGTTATCGGCGGTTAACCTTTTGATCCGTATAAGGATCGGATGCAGAGAGCGGGTATTAGTTCGTTGAATCGTCGTGAAATGTTGCGTCTTGGCGCGGCCGGTGCGGGTGGGCTGTTACTGTCCAGCGCAGCCAGTTCGCAGACGCTTATCCCATCGATCCTGAGCCAGCCGATGGCGCCGGTCGAGCCCGTGACGCGCGTTGCGCCGGCTCCGGTGACCCCGCTTGGCGTGGATTCGACCCTTTTCCAGAAGGCCAAGGCCGCGCTCGATTCGCACCGCATTGCGCCGCGCGATTCGATCGGCATCGTCGACTTCTCGCTGGCCTCGCGCGATCCGCGCTTCCACCTGGTGGACCTGGCCAGCGGCACCGTCGAAAGCTTCCGGGTTGCGCACGGGCGCGGCTCCGACCCCGACCATAGCGGGTTTGTCGAGCGCTTCTCGAACCAGCCCGGTTCGGAAGCCACATCGAACGGCACCTACACCACCGGCGAATATTATCAGGGCAAGTACGGCCTCTCGATGAAGGTCGCCGGCCTCGACTGGAGCAACAGCAACGCCGCGGCCCGCGCAATCGTCATCCACAACGCCTGGTATGCCGAGCCGGAAATGATCGACATCCACGGCAAGCTCGGACGCTCCGAAGGCTGCTTCGCGTTCAGCCGCGCCGACCAGTGGAAGGTGATGAGCAAGCTGGCCGGCGGCCGGATGATCTTTGCGGAAAAGCTGGTCGCCTAGCCTGACCGGCAACTGAAAAACGGGAAGGGCGGTTCCGATGGAGCCGCCCTTTTTCGTTGCCGTTACGACTTGGTTGCCACTTTCTCGGCCGCCTTCTTTACCGGCGCCGGGGCCTTGCCCTCGTTATCGAGCAGCGCCGCGATCACCTTGCCGTCGCGCCTATACATGTCGTCATAGGTGACGATCGACCCGTCGGTGTTCGCGGCGATGCTGAAGTAGACGATGTAGACCGGCAGCGGCTTCACGAAATTGGCCTGCTTCGATTTCTTGGAAGCCAGTGTTTCGGCAATCTTGTCCGGCGTCCATTCGCCACCGTCATCGCCGAGCAGCATGGTGGCAAGCTCCAACACGTCCTTGGTTCGGATGCAGCCATGGCTGGCGGCGCGAACCTCGCTGTTGAAGCGGCTCTTGGCGTTGGTGTCGTGCAGATAGATGTTCTGCTCGTTGTACATCACGAACTTCAACTGCCCGAGCGCATTGGTCGGTCCCGGCGGCTGGCGCCAGCGCTGGATCTTGCCGTCCTTGCCCTTCAGCGCGACGAAGCCGGCCTTGCCGGCAACCTCCTTGGAGATGCTTGGCGGCACTTCCCACCAGGGATTGAGGATCACTCCGACCGCGGTCGCATTGAGCTGCGGCGTCGGGGTCTTGATCGCACCGGCCACGGCACGCGTCTTCCACCGGGTCGCGCCGTTTTCGACCAGGGTTGCGTAATAGCTCGGCACGTTGACGATGATATATTTCGGGCCAAGCTCGCGAGGCAGCCACCGCCATCGGTCCATGTTGAGCCGGATCTTGTTGATCTGCTGCGTCTCGGTCTTGGGCGTAATCGACAGCGCGGTGCGCAGCGCGCCATATTGCGGATGGGTTGGAAGCAGGGTGTTGAGCACTTCCGGGATGCGGTTGGTGATCAACGCCGCTTCCAGCATCTGCCGCTGGCGGACCTCGTCGAGATCCTTGTCGACGACATGCCAGTCGATCCGCGCATCGCCGCGAACGTGGCCGAGGGCCAGGTCCGAGGAAAGCTTGTTGAACCGGTCGGTCGCCGCCTGCGCCAGCAGTTGGGGATCATTCGAGCGCATCGCGTCGATCAGCCCGGCGGGATCGTAGTCCGCCGGCGAAAGGCCTTCGCGGCCGATATTGTTGATATAGCCGACCAGCGCACTCGCCTGCTGCAACGTCCACAGCGGCGGTGGCGGCGGCGGCGGTGGCGGGGGCGGCGCGGGCTCCGGCGCGGCCTGCGCCGGCGGGGCGTTGGCATCGGGCAATGGGCCGATCGGATCGGCAGGCTTCGGCTGGACCGCTGGCTTGGGCGCTGGCGCCACCGGCGCCTGGCCGGGCTGCGCGACAGCCATCGTCACCGGTATCGCAGCCATGGCGGTAAACGTCGCCAAACGGTTCCAACGCGCCTTCGTCACAGTCCGTAACCCCTCGCATGACGCAACTGGCGCACCGGCGCCAAATCCACGTCCATCCTAGCAACATTAGACATACACATGATGAACCAGCCGGACTAGGGGCGGCTTTTGCCCTCCATCGCGCGTTTGACCCCTGCCAACCAATCCTTAAACAGTTGGGAAGCATAAGCTTTACGGGAATTGAAGGTTGAAGAGGAAAGGCCGCATGTCATCGCGATTCCACCTTCACGGAGGCATGATCCCGCGCACCGTCAAGCGGATGTTCGACGAGCGTTCGGAGGATCGGCTGGAGGCCGAGTCCCAGACTGCGGTGCTGACCATTCGCGGCCGAAACCACATCGTCACGGTCCTCAACCTGTCGCGTTCCGGGGTGATGCTTCGCTATTCGGGCGATGCCCACATCGGAGAAAGCGTTTCCGTTCAACTGCTTGACCGAGGCACTATAAGCGCTCAGGTGCGTTGGCTGCGCGAAGGGCAAATGGGCGTATATTTCGCCAATCCGCTGGACTAGATTTGGCGTGGAGATGAATTTTCGAATGATCAAGGCGCGGATCGAAGAGGCCCGTGATTCGAGTGATCGCCGGCGGACTGCCCGCCATCCGGTGGAAATCGGCGCGCGCGTCCGCGAACTGGGCGCCGAAGGCTTCGAAGCCAAGGTGATCAACATCTCCGAAACCGGCTTCATGGCCGAGGCCGAGGGCGAGTTTGAAGTCGGAACCCGGATTTGGCTGATCCTGCCCGGCCGCGAACGCGCCAATGCCCTGGTCCGCTGGATTGCCGGCAACCGCATCGGCGCCGAGTTCGCCGAGCCGATCTCGCTCGAGGGGCTGAACGCCTAGCGGCGAAGCGCCTTTTCGACGTCCGGCGCTATTCCAGTAACGATCCGTTTCACGCCAGCGAAGGTCGGGTGCATGCCGTCGGCCTGCTGCATTCCCTGTTGCGCCGCGACACCATCGAGGAAGAAGGGATAGAGGCCGGCGCCGTGCCGGGCGGCAAGCTTCGGGTAAATGGCTTCGAATCGTGAAACATAGGCTGGATCGAGGTTCGGCGCGCCGCGCATCCCGGCAACCAGCACCTTGATCTGCCGCCGGTCCAGGTCGGCCAGGATCGCGTCCAGATTCCGTTCGGTCAGCCCTGGATCCAGTCCCCGCAGCATGTCGTTCGCGCCCAGCTCGACGATCACCAGGTCGGGCTTTCGAGTGAGGCCGTCGACCGTCCAGCCGAGCCGCGCCTTGCCGGCCTCGCTGGTATCCCCCGAGACGCCGCCGTCGACGACCGTAGCGGCAATTCCGTGGCGGCGAAGCGTCGCTTGCAGCTGCGGAGCAAAGCCAAGCCCCTGGTCGAGGCCGTAGCCGGCGGTCAGGCTGTCCCCGAAAGCGAGGATGAGCGGGTGCTGCGGCGGCGGGCCGGCACCGATCAAGGTGATCGACAAAAGGGCGGCGGCAATCGACCGGCGGATCATGGCGTTGAAGGTGGGGCCATTGTGACCGGCCCGCAAGCTCCCTAGCTACTCGGGCCATGAGCGAGCCCTTGATTGCGCTGGACAACGTCCGGCTGACCCTCGGCGAGGGCGATGTCCGTACCGAAATCCTGAAAGGCGTGAGCCTGACGCTGCTCCGCGGGGAAAAGGTCGCGGTGCTTGGCCCATCTGGATCGGGCAAGAGTTCGCTGATGGCGGTGGTGGCGGGGCTGGAGCGTGCCGATGCCGGCAGCGTCCAGCTGGCCGGGCTGGACATCAACCGTCTCGACGAGGACCGCCTGGCCCGCCTGCGCGGCCGGTCGGTCGGAATCGTCCTCCAGGCTTTCCATTTGCTGCCGACGATGACCGCGCTGGAAAATGTCGCGGTGCCGCTTGAATTGGCCGGCGCCCCCGACCCGCGTGGACGCGCCGCATTCGAGCTGGAGGCGGTCGGCCTCAGCCACCGCCTATCTCACTATCCGGCACAGCTATCGGGTGGCGAGCAGCAGCGGGTAGCGATTGCCCGAGCGACCGCCCCTCGTCCGCAGCTACTGCTCGCGGATGAGCCGACCGGCAACCTCAACAGCGCGACCGGTGCGGCAATCATCGACCTGCTGTTCGAGCGGGCGGACAAGGCCGACGCAGGGCTGCTCGTGATTACCCATGACGCGGCGGTTGCCGCCCGGGCCGACCGGGTCGTCCACATGGCCGACGGACTGTTGTCGGGGTGAACCAGGTGCTGCGCCTCGCGCTTCGCGACCTGCGGGGCGGGCTCAAGGGCCTTGGCTTGCTGTGGATCTGCCTTGCCGTGGCAATCGCCGGGCTGGCCTCCGTCACCAGCCTTGCCTCGTCGGTCGACAGCGCCATTGCCGCAAATGGCCGCGAACTGCTGGGCGGCGACCTTATGCTTTCAGTCGCGCAGCGGGACGCGACGGCGGATGAAAGAGCCGCGATCGACCGCCTTGGCCGCGCCTCCAAAAGCGTCACCACCCGGTCAATGCTGGTCGCTCCAAATGGCCGGACCCAATTGGTCGAACTGTCCGGGGTCGACGCAAATTGGCGCCTGGCGGGCAAGGTCGATTGGGGCCCCGGCGGCCGGCGGCCGGCGGGAGCTGAGGTTGCGGTAGGCCGCGAGGTCGCCGAGCGGCTCGGCCTGCGGCTCGGGCAGGAGGTTCGGCTCGGCCATGCTTCCTTCCGGATCGTATCGATCATCGACAAGGCACCGGGGGGAAGCGGCTTTGCCCTTGCTCCGCCCGCGATCGTCGACGAGGCCGGCCTCGCCAGCAGCCGATTGATCCAGCCCGGCAGCATCGGCTCGACAAGCTATCGGCTCCTGCTTCCGGCTAATGCCGATGCGGACGAAACCGGCAAGCAGTTCCAGCGTCAGTTCCAGAATGGCGGCTGGCGCGCCACCACGCGCGATGAAGCCGGAGCCGGGACAAGGCGGTTTATCGACCGGCTCGGCCAGATGCTGCTGCTGGTTGCCTTGTCTGCGCTGGCGATCGGCGGGCTCGGCATGTCGAGCGCGGCTGCCGCCTTCGCGGCCTCGCGCCGCCCGACCATCGCCATCCTGAAATTGGTCGGCGCGACCCGAAAAACGGTCACGACGATGCTGCTGGCGGAAATCGGGTTGATTGCCGCTCTCGCCATTGTCGCAGGCCTTGCCGTGGGGGCAATGGCGCCCGCGCTGGTCGGCAAGCTCACCGAATCCATGCTGCCGGTGGCGCCCGACACGGCGCCGCAATGGACGGCGTTGGCCAAGGCCGGGCTGTTCGGCGTGCTGATCAGCTTTGCCGCCAGCTGGCGGATGGTCGGCAGTGCCGCCGAAACCAAGCCTGCGCGACTGCTTCGAGGCGACGTCGGCAATGGCGATCCGATGCGCTGGCGCACCTTCATTCTGCCGGTGACCGCACTCGCGCTTGCGGCCGCGATCGCCGTTGCCGGCGCAAGCGACCCCTGGTTCGCAGCCACCGGCGTGGCCGCGATCGCCGGGCTCTGCGGCCTGTTTGCCGTGCTGGGCGTCGCCATCCGCCGCTCTGCGCGAGCGGCCAGGCATTTGGGAGGCCCGGTGACCCGGCTCGGCATCGCCGCGCTCGACCGGCCCGGAGCGGGGACCGGCCGCCTGGCGGTCTCGCTCGGTCTTGGATTGACCCTGCTGATCACCCTCGCCGGGACGGCTTCGAGTATTCTTGCCGAGATCGACACGACCATTCCCAGGAAAGCACCGGCCCTGTTCCTGGTCGACATTCCCCGGGCCGAACAGCAGCGCTTCCTGGCCTTGGCGCAGGCCGAACTTCCGCGCGCCGAACTCAGGCTCGTGCCGTCGCTGCGCGGGCCGGTCACCGCCGTCAATGGCGTCCAGGTCACCGAAATGCGCGACATTCCCGAGGGTGCCTGGATCCTGCGCGGGGACCGCGGCCTGACTTTCGCCCGCGACCTGCCGCCGGCCAACCGGATCGTCGCCGGCCAATGGTGGCCGAAGGATTATCGCGGTCGGCCACTGGTCAGCATCGACCAGGATGCGGCCACGGCGCTCAAGCTCAAGGTTGGCGACACGTTGACGGTCACAGTGCTGGGCCGGCCGATCGAGGCAAGGATTGCCTCGCTGCGCGAAATCGACTGGCGGAGCATGGGGTTCAATTTCGCGATCATCTTCGCGCCGGGGACCTTGGAAGCCGCGCCCTACACGCTGATGGCTACCATCGCCCCGCCGCCAAGGACGTCGACGATTGCGTTCGAGCGAAAGCTGGCGGCCGACCTGCCGATGGTCAGCGCCATCCGGGTTTCGGACATCGTGACGCAGGTGAAGTCACTGCTGGAATCGATCGACGGAGCGGTGCGGATCGCCACCGGCTTTGCCATCCTGATGGGCATGATCGTGCTTGCCGGCTCGGTGGTGGCGACCCGCCGCCAGCGGGCCCGCGACATCGTCCTGCTGAGGCTGGTCGGGGCGACCCGCGGCGAAGTGGCCCGAAGCCAGCTGACCGAATTCGCCCTGCTCTCGGCCGCAGTGGCCCTGATTGCGCTCGCCGCCGGGACGATCGCGTCGTGGCTGGTCGTCGTCCAGGTCTTCGAATTTCCATTCAGCCCGGACTGGGAGGGCCTCGCGCTGATCCCGGTGGGCGCCCTCCTGCTGGCGGTTTTCGCAGCCTTTCTGGCGGCGATTCCAGCACTTAACGCGCGTCCCGCGGAGGGACTGCGGGCACTCTAGGTAGAGATTTCGTGCAACCGCGCACGATTTCGGTCGTTCATCGCCTCCGAAAGGAAACTCCTCATGGCTTCAGTTCCCACGCTGAGCGACCTGCAAATGAGACACGACCCGGCCGGGCGCGGATATCACGTCGTCTATCGCGAGCATGAAGTGAATCATTGCCCGGGCTGCGGCAGGACCCAATGGCTGATCGGCCGGATGTCGGCCGAATGCGCTTTCTGCGCGACGGCGCTGCCGCTGGCCGAGGCCAGCATGCGCCATCACAATGGCCCGATCGTCATCCAGCACCGCAATCGGGTGCACGAGACCGCTTACGCGGCCTAGGCCGCCGGGACCGGTCTCACCGGCACATTGACGTTGCATAAATCTGCCCCTCCGGCAGGACGAATGAAAAAATCGTCCTGCCGGTTTTTTCGTGCGTGGAGATAGGCGGCGAACGAAGGCCCGGTGAGATATTCGAACCGGGGGCGCTCGGCGGCCGGCAGGTCGGAGGCCAGCTTCGCGCTGACGATCGGAACGTCGGACGAACGCTCCTTGTAGAAGCCAAGCGCCTCGGTTCCTCGCGGCAGGGAACTCATCGCCTCGAAGCCGGACACGATCCGGCCGGCCAGCGCGATGTTGCGGTCGAGGTGGCGCGGCGCATGGCCGATCACCGCGTAAAGCTCGCCGCCGGATCCGGTATCGGGCGACAGGTTCCGCCCGACCCCGACCATCGCATAGCAATGGGCGAGGTTGGCCGTGCCCGCCTTGGGGTCGTAGGCAACCGGCCATCCGCCGGCGAACCCGGCGGCCGGTGCATAAGCGTCCGGCGATCCCAGCGGCGTGATCACCAGCCCCTTGCGGGCGCGATGATATTCGGCGGGCGGCTTGGCCACGACCCCGGCCGGGAACGGCTTCTCGCTCTCATTATTGCCCCACTGGACCACATAATTGTCCTGGACGCGGTAGATCGCCGCACCGTTCCACCAGCCGCCGCGGGCCAGGGCGCGGATGTTGGCGACATGGATTGGAGCGAACGACGGCGCCAGCTGCATCACCACCTTCTTGCCGCCCTGAAGTTCGAAGACGACCAGGTCCTCCGCCGCGATCTCGCGCCAGTCGGCTTTTGGCGCGGCGGCGACGATCTCGCTCGGGGTCTGGGGCTTTGCGGCGGGAGCCGCGGCGATCAGCGGAATCAGTGCAAGGGCGGCTAGTCGGCGCATCGGCGGGCCTTTCGGGATTGTTTCGCCGGCGAGCATTGCCGCCTCCCCAAGCTCGCGCAAGCCCGCTAAGCCGCGCTGATGTATCTTGCGACGATCATGCTGCTTGGCTCAGGCGAATTGGGCCGCGAATTCACCATCGCCGCCAAGCGGCTCGGCTGCCGGGTGATCGCCTGCGACCGCTACGACAATGCTCCCGCCATGCAGCTGGCCGACGAGCGCGAGGTGTTCGCGATGCTCGACGGATCGAAGCTTCGCGCCGCGGTCGATAAGCATCGGCCCGACTATATCGTCCCGGAGATCGAGGCGATCGACACCGCAACGCTGGCGGCGCTGGAAGCCGAGGGTTGGCATGTAGTGCCGTCCGCCAAGGCCGTGCAGCTGACCATGAACCGCGACGGCATCCGCGATTTCGCGGCCCGGGAGCTTGGGCTCACCACCTCGCGATATCTGTTCGCCGAAACGCGCGGCGAAGCGATCGCTGCTGCCGCGACCGTCGGCCTGCCCGCAGTGGTCAAGCCGGTCATGTCCTCGAGCGGCAAGGGCCAGAGCGTCGCCGCCACCGAGGAAGAGCTGGGCAAGGCGTTCGACTATGCCGTCGCCAACATGCGCGGCGACCGGCCGCGGGTGATCGTCGAGGAGTTCATTAAATTCGATTCCGAGATCACCCTGCTGACCGTCGCCACCAAGGATGGCGTGCTGTTCTGCCCGCCGATCGGGCACCGGCAGGAGGCGGGGGACTATCGCGAAAGCTGGCAGCCGGCGGCCATTTCGGACGCGGCGCTGGGCTCGGCGCGGCTCCAGTCCCGCAAGGTTGTCGAGGCGCTGGGCGGCTGGGGCATCTTCGGGGTCGAATTTTTCATTTGCGGCGACCGGGCAATCTTCTCGGAGCTGAGTCCGCGCCCGCATGACACCGGCATGGTGACGCTGATCGGGCAGAATCCGAACGAGTTTGAGCTGCACCTTCGCGCCATCCTCGGCCTGCCGATCCCGGCGATCGAACTGGCCGGACCTTCGGCATCGGCCGTCATCCTGGCCGATCGGCAGAGTGAGAACTTCGGTTTCAATGGAGTGACCGACGCGCTGGCAGGCGGCGCCCCCGGGCGGCCGGTCGACCTCAGGCTGTTTGCCAAGCCCAACACGCTCAAGAACCGCCGGATGGGCGTGGCGCTGGCCCGCGACGAGAGTGCCGAACGTGCCATCCAGCGGGCGGTAAGGGCGGCGGCCAAGGTCAAAATCGAATATCGCGACTGAGCGGTTGCATATTTATGCATAGATTTGCATATGGCGCGTATGATTCGCGCCGCGATCCTTGGCGCCTCCGGCTATGTCGGCGGCGAATTGATGCGCCTCATCGCCCAGCATCCGGCGATCGAGGTCGGCGTCGCGTTCGGCGCGTCCAACGCCGGGCAGAAGGTCGCGGCGGTCCACCCGCACCTGGCGCTGGCCTATCCGGACATGAGCTTTGCCGCCTGGGATGCGGCACTCTTGCGGGGCTGCGGCCTGATCCTTGCCGCCCTTCCCCATGGCGAGACCCAGCGCCTCGCCGACGAGTTGATCGCGCCGGGCATCCCCTTTGTCGACCTCGGCGCCGATTTCCGGCTCGACAGCGCTGACGAGTTTGAGCGTTGGTATGGCGAGGCGCATGCCCGCCCCGACCTGCTCGGCAAATTCACCTACGGCCTCCCTGAATTCCATCGCGACGAAATCAAGGCTTCGAAGCTGGTCGCCGCGCCGGGGTGCTACCCGACGGCCGCAAGCCTGGCGCTGAAGCCGCTGGTCGACGCCGGCGCGGTCGAAAAGCGGGGCATAATCGTCGACGCCGCGTCGGGCGTCAGCGGCGCGGGGCGAGCCGCCAACGCCGGCACCCATTTCTGCACGGTCGACGGCAGCTTTCGCGCCTATGGCCTCACCAAACACCGCCACACCGCGGAGATGGAGCTGACCACGGGTGCGGAGGTGCTGTTCACGCCGCACTTGATGGCGGCCAGCCGGGGCATCCTGGCGACCTGCTACGCCCGGGCGGCCGGCCGCTCGGATCCGCTCGAGATCCTCCGGCAAGCCTATGTGGCCGAGCCGTTCGTCCATGCCGACGAAACCCCGCCGGAGACCAAATGGGCCACGGGCTCGAACGCCGCCTTCCTCACCGCTCGCTATGACGAGCGCACCGGCACGGTCGTCGCGCTCGCCGCGATCGATAACCTCGGCAAGGGCGCGGCGGGGCAAATGATCCAGTGCGCCAACCTGATGCTCGGCCTCGATGAGGGTGCGGGCCTGTCGAATATGGGAGTCTATCCGTGAGCGTTACCGCCGCCGAGGGGTTTGTCGCATCGGGCCTTGCCGCCGGAATCAAGGCAGGCGGGCGCCGCGACGTCAGCCTGCTTGCCACCGATGACGGCAAGCCGGTGCCGTCGGCCGCCGTCTTCACCCAGAACAAGTTCCGAGCGCCGCCGGTCGAGGCGAGCCTGGAGCGGCTCAACGTGTCGGGCGGCTACGCGTCGGGGGTGATCGTCAACAGCGGCAACGCCAACGCCGGCACCGGCGCGAAGGGCCGGGCGGACGCGGAGGCGATGTGCGCCGCCGCGGCCCAAGCCGTCGGCTGCGATCCGCGCGACATGCTGGTCTGCTCGACCGGCCTGATCGGCTTCCGGCTGCCGATGCGGAAGATCCTGACCGCAATCCCGGCGCTTGGCGAGAAGCTGGACCGCGCGGGCAACCGCGACGCCGCCAAGGGCATCCTCACCACCGACACGAGGCCGAAGGAGGCCAAGGTTGTTCGCGACGACTATGCCGTCGGCGGCATGGCCAAGGGCTGCGGCATGCTGGCGCCGAACATGGCGACCATGCTCGCCTTCCTCACCACCGACGCCGAGCTGTCGCCGGAGGAACTGAAGCCGATCCTGTTCCGCGCCGCCGACGCCACCTTCAACAGCCTGATCACTGACGGCGCGACGTCGACTAACGACACGGTCATGCTGTTCGCCAGCGGCCGCAAAGGCCGTCCGGCCGACCTCGCCCGCTTCGAGGATGATGTGCGCCAGGTGTGCGAGGAGCTGATGCTGCAAATGGCCCGCGACGCGGAGGGCATGACCAAGCTGGTGGTGGTCAATGTCGCCGGGGCGGCCAGCGACGCCGAAGCCCGGAAGGCCGCCCGCTCGATCGGCAACAACCAGCTGATCAAGTGCAGCTGGTACGGCGCAGATGCCTATTGGGGCCGCTTGCTGGCCGAGGCCGGATCGTGCGGCGTCGAGTTCGAAACCGAGCAGTCCGGTGTATCCTATGGCGGGATCAAGGTCGCCGAGGCGGGCGTCGAAATCCCCCACGATACCGAGGCCGTGCGCGATCACATGAAGGGCGAGGAAATCGACATCCTCGTCGACCTGGGGCTTGGCTCGGGCAAGGGCCGCGCCGTCTCGGTCGACCTCGGACCCGGCTACATCAAGGAAAATGCGGCGACGTCATGATAACCGTCAACGAAACCGCGCGCATCCTGATCGAGGCGCTGCCCTACATCCGCCGCTTCACCGGCAAGACGATCGTGGTGAAGGTCGGCGGCGTGCCGATGACCGACCCGGCACGGATGCGCAGCCTGGCCAAGGACATATTGCTACTCCACTCGGTCGGGATCCGGCCGGTGCTGGTCCATGGCGGCGGGCCGCAGATCGATGTCGAAATGGCCAAGGCCGGGATCGAGGTCAGGCGCGTCGAAGGCCTGAGGGTGACGGACGCCGAGACGCTGGACATTGTCCGCATGGTATTGGTCGGCAAGACCAACCGCGACCTGGTCGCCGCGATCAATGCGTTGGAACCGGTGGCGATCGGCGTCGCCGGAGAAGACGGACGGCTGCTCGAGGTTGAGCCGGTCGACGAGCGGCTCGGCTTTGTCGGGCGCGTTACCAAGGTGCGGGGCGCACTGCTCCACGATTTTCATGACGATGGTTTGATCCCGGTCGTCTCCACGGTTGGCGCGGATGCGACGGCGCAACCTTATAATATCAACGCCGACGACGCCGCGCGGGCGATTGCGGTGGCGATGAAGGCGGAGAAGATCATCTACCTTACGAGCACGGCCGGCCTGCTCGACGATCCGGACGATCCGGCCAGCCTGGTCCACCGCCTGACCGCGGAGGAAGCACGCCATCGAATCGCCGACGAAAGTGTCACCGGCGGGATGATCCCCAAGCTGCTGGCATGCGCCGAAGCGGTCGAGGGCGGGGTCGGCAGCGCGCATATGATCGACGGCCGCGCGGAGCATGCAATCCTGGTCGAGCTATTCACCGACCAAGGCATTGGAACCATGGTGGTTGGGGAGGGCGGTCAATGACAGGCAAGAGCCAGCGCCAGCGAATGATTGCCGACTGGCTTCGGGAATTCCGGGTCGGCAGCCAGGAGGAAGTGGTAGCCCGATTGTCGCTCGCCGGGATTGCAGCGACCCAGGCAACCGTCAGCCGCGACCTGCTGGAACTGGGCGCGGTCAAGCTCAAGCGCGACGGATCGATCCGCTATGTGATGCCGGACCAGGTCGAACCCGGTCATGCCGCCGCCAAGCTCGACCGGCTGCTCGCCGAATGGGTCGACGCCATCATCCCTGCCGGCAATCTGCTGGTCCTGAAGACCCCGCCCGGATCGGCCAATCTCGTGGCCAATGCGCTGGACGCAGCAGGGCTGGAAGAAGTCGCCGGCACGCTGGCAGGCGACGACACCATTTTCGTCGCGCTGGTCGACGGCGCCAGCACCGGCGCCGTGGCGGCCATGTTGCAACGACGCCGATCGGGAGCTTAAGCGACGACATCTGCGTTAGCTCGCAGGAGGAGACGAACATGCGTGGTGCGGCCCTGATGCTTTCGATTGCGGCGCTGGCCGCCTGCAAGGGAGGCGCGCCGGCCGAGCAGCCGGTGCAGAACGACATCATGGTTCGCAGTGAGGCGCAGCAGCAGCTGTTCGACCTTAACGACCTCGACCGGGCGATTGCCCTCAAGCGCGCCATCGCCGACCAGGGGCTGCGCTGCGCCCGGATCGTCTCGACCGGCTATGTCACGCGGTACAAGGACATGGACTTGTGGACCGCCAAGTGCGGCGACGATCGCCAATGGGCGCTGTTCATTGCCGCCAACGACAGCGTCCAGGTCCGGCTGTGCGACGACAATGAAAAGGTTGGATTGCCGGCCTGTAAAGTTCAGCCCGGCACCGAGGGCGGCACCGGGCTGGAAAATGCTAAGATTGGCAACAGCGCTGGCTAGGACCCTCGCCTAATCGCACTTGCGGGTTTCTTTATACTCGCCCGCGGCCGACTTTTCCTTGACGGTGACGCACTTGCCCTGGCGGATTTCCTCGCGCCAGCTGCCGTCGGCATTGGTCACGCGATTGCCCTTCGGCACACGCTTGCCGTCCTTGATTTCCCAATTGAAGCTGTTCGGCGTCGCCTGGTCGTTGGCTCCGGTCGCCTGGGCATAGGCGGCCGAGGCCGCGGTTGCAGCCAGCGCGATCGCGCCCATCCCGAAAACAATCTTCCACATGCGAGTCATGTCACTCACTCCTTGGCTTCGAGATATAGACGAATCGAGCTTAACGCGCGCTGACATGTTCATTCAGCGTCTAAAACGCGCAAATCGCAGGGAATTCTCCGTAGCGCGGACGCAAAAAGGCCCCCGCCGGCAGGGCGGAGGCCTTTTGGAAGGGGAAATTAGCCTTGCCCGGCTCGTACGGCCAACCTGCCCCGCAGGTTAGCCTTGACGGGCCTTAAAGCGGCGGTTCGTCTTGTTGATGACGTACGTGCGGCCGCGACGGCGAATCACCCGGCAATCGCGGTGACGCGACTTCAGCGACTTCAGGGAATTGCGAATCTTCATGGCCGGAACGCCTGCCTTCGTAATGCTTGAGTTGTAGGAGGTATGAAACCGGCGGCTCCCCTATGGTGGGAAGGCGCCCAAGTCAAGGTTGCGCTGAAGCCGTTGCCGGCGCGCGCGGACCGCGGGGATCGAACAAATCCCCGAAATAATCGGCCTGAAGCCACATTGGGCGCTGCGGCGCATCGGCCATGGCCCGGGCGATGCGATAGTTGAGCAGGGCGTAGCGAGCACCCGAATCCCAGTCGATCTTCTGGCTGAGGTCGTCCTGCGGCGAATGATAGACCTTGCTGAGATAGGCGCCCCAGGCGGCTGCCCCGCCATTGGCGTAACCGGTCATCAGCAACACCGCCGGAACGCCCTTGCGAACGAAGCGGTAATGGTCGGAACGGGTGAAGATCGCCTCCTGTGGCATTGGGTCGGGCGCGACGCCGATGCCCATCGACCGGCCTGCCTCGGCAACGGTAGCGCCGATGGTGGAATGGTCCGCGCCAAAGGCGGTGACGTCGGTGAACGGGTAGAGCAGCACCGGCATGTCGAGGTCGACCAGGCCGACGATCGTCGACGCCGGCACCGTCGGGTGGTTGGCAAAATAGTCGGCGCCGAGCAGGCCCCGCTCCTCTCCAGTGTTGGCGATGAACAGCACCGACCGCTTCGGCCGCACGGGCTGTGCAGCGAATTGGCGTGCCGCTTCGAGCATGGTCGCGACCCCGGCGGCATTGTCGAGCGCGCCATTATAGATTGCGTCCTCACCCGGCTGGGCGTCGGCCTTGACCCCCAAATGGTCGAGGTGGCCCATCAGCACGACATGCTGGGCGGTCAGCGAAGGATCGGAGCCGCGCAGGAGCCCGATGACCTCCGGGCTGGTGAAATCCTCCCACTTGCTGTCCGATTCGACCGACAGGGTTGGCGCCAGGGCGAAGCCGCGCGGACGCCCTTTTTTGGCCATCGAGCGGACCGCCGACAGCGACTTGGGCGCTCCTTCAAACAGCTTGGCCGCCATTTCCTGGGAGAAGCTCAATTGCAGCTGCAAACCCGTAGGCGCCGAGCCGGCCCGGCCATTCGCGTCGACCCAGTCGATCAGCGGGCGGCTGCCGCGGCGCACGGGATCGAACCTGCCGGTAGATCCGTCGTTGCGCGGCAATTCTACATAGCCGATGGCGCCATGCGCCGCCGCTTCCTCGTCCTTGCTGGCGTTGAGGTGCGCTTCGACGTCGCTCGGCACGCCGCCCGGCGTTCCCGCCAGGGCAACGACGATTTTCCCCCTGACGTTGATTCCGCGATAATCGTCGAAGCCGTAGCGGGCGTCCTTGAGGCCGTAGCCGACGAACACGAAACCCGCGCTCAACCTGCGCGACTTGGCCGTCGCGCTCGGGCGGAGGCCGGCGTCCTTGCCCGGTTCGAGCGCGACCTGCTTGCCGCCGACGGTCAGCGTGAGCCGCGGCGGCTGCTCGTAGCTCGCTCGCCGGAACGGGACCTGCTGGAACCAGCTGCCGTTTTCGCCCGCCGGCTCCAGGCCGATCGCCCGAAACTGCGAGGCGACATAGTCGGCGGCGATGGCATGGCCGCGCGAGCCGGTGTCCCTGCCCTCAAGCTTGTCCGATGCGAGGAATTCGACATCGGCGCGGATCCGGCGGCCGATGGCAGGATCGGCCGGCGCGGTCTGCGCCAGGACGGGCGCCGCGATCAACAGGCAGGCGGCGGTGAGCAAACGCATCGACTAACTCCGAAATGTCCGGCGTTAACCGCCGCTTATGGGTTGCGGGCTAATCGACCGGGCGCCGTGGCGCCAGTGTCCGGGACCGCCGTTCGTCGAAAGATGCGTTATCCCACGGGTTTGCCCATCGGCGCGAGCGGCACTATGAGGCCGCGCTTAAGTTCAAGAATCTGCCAACCAGGGACTGTCCATGACCATTACGATTTCGAGCGCGTTCGACGCCGGCAACATTCGCGTCCTCGAGCAGCGCGGCGACACTGTCGATCTCGAGATCGTCAAGGATCATTTGAGCGACTTCCACCAATGGTTTCACTTCCGCCTGGCCGGCGCCGGCGGCCGCGAGGTAACCCTCAGGATCACCAACTGCGGCAGCGCCGCCTATCCCGATGGCTGGCCCGACTATAAGGCCTGTGTTTCACTCGACCGGGAGGACTGGACCCGTATCCAGGGGACCAGCTACGCCGACGGCGTCCTGACCATCAAGTTCGTGCCGGAAACCGACCTCGTCTGGGTCGCCTATTTCGCCCCTTACTCGATGGAACGGCACCATGACCTGGTGTCGACTGTCGCCGCCCTTCCCGGCGTCGCCTATCGCAGCCTCGGCAAGAGCCTGGACGGGCAGGACATCGACTGCCTCACCCTCGGCGAGGGCGGCCTGACGGTGTGGCTCTATGCCCGCCAGCATCCCGGCGAGACGATGGCCGAATGGTGGATGGAAGGCGCGCTTGAAAAGCTGACCGACCCGGACGATCCAATCTCCCGCGTCCTTCGCCGCGAATGCACCTTCAACGTCGTTCCGAACATGAACCCCGACGGGTCGCGCCGCGGGCACCTCCGCACCAACGCGGCGGGCATCAACCTCAACCGCGAATGGCATGCGCCGTCGGCCGAGAAGAGCCCGGAAGTGCTGTGCGTCCGGAATGCGATGGACGAAACCCCGCCCGATTTCGCCATGGACGTCCATGGCGACGAGGCGATCCCGGCCAATTTCCTGGCCGGCTTCGAGGGCATCCCGTCGATCACCGAGCGCCAGACCGGCTTGTTCCAGCTGTTCAGCGAAACGCTCGAGCGGGTGTCGCCCGACTTCCAGACCCGCAAGGGCTATGAAGTCGCCAGGCCCGGCGAGGCCAACATGTCGATGTCGACCACCCAGCTGGCCGAGCGCTTCGGCTGCGTGTCGATGACCCTGGAAATGCCGTTCAAGGACAATTTCGACCTGCCCGACGAAGTCTATGGCTGGTCGCCGGAGCGGTCCAAATATCTCGCCGGCGCTTGCCTCGACAGCCTCCACGCCATCCTGCCGGCGCTGCAGAAGGCCAAGGCTGAAAAGGGCGCGGCCGCGGAGAAGGTCGAGGCCTGATGCCGACCCTCGTCCTGCTGCGCCACGGCCAGTCGCAGTGGAACCTTGAGAACCGTTTTACCGGCTGGTGGGACATCGACCTCAGCGAACGGGGCATCGCCGAGGCGCGAGACGCGGGCCGGATGCTCGCCGGCAAAGGCTTCGAGTTCGACCGCTGCTTCACCAGCGTGCAGACCCGGGCGATCCGCACGCTGCACCTGGTGCTCCATGAGCTCAAGTCGCTGTGGCTGCCGGTGGCCAAGGACTGGCACCTCAACGAGCGCCACTATGGCGGGCTCACCGGGCTCAACAAGCAGGAGATGATCGACAAGGTCGGGGCCGAACAGGTCAAGATCTGGCGCCGCTCGTTCGACATCCCGCCGCCCCCACTCGACGCCGATAGCCCCTACCAGCTGGCCGGCGACCGCCGCTACGCAGGGATCGCCATCCCGGACACGGAAAGCCTCAAGGATACGATCCAGCGGGTGCTCCCCTATTATGAGGCCGAGATCGCTCCGGCCTTGCAGCGCGGCGAGCGGGTGATGGTGTCGGCGCACGGCAATTCGCTGCGCGCGCTGGAAAAGCACCTGTCGAACATCGCGGACGCGGACATCGTCGGGCTGGAAATCCCGACCGGGCAGCCCATCGTCTATGAGCTGGCGGACGATCTGTCGGTCAGGGACCGCTACTACCTCAGCGAACGCTAAGCGGCGGACGGACTGCCCCCGGCAGTCCTAGGCAGCGGCTTTAACCCGGTACATCGCCTTGTCGGCCCGGGCGAGCACCGTCGCCGGCGTGTCGCCCTTCTCGATCAGGGTGACGCCGATCGCGACCGACAGCTGCAACGACGAGCCTTCGAACGAGCAATCGCCATCGGCGATGATCGTGATCAGCCGCTCGGCGGTTTCGATCGCGCTCTTCTCGTCGGCGTGCTCGAGGAGGACGCAGAATTCGTCGCCGCCGAGCCGGGCGACGCAATCGGTGGCCCGGGTGCCCTCCAGCAGCCGTTCAGCGACAGTCACCAGCGCGGCGTCGCCGCCCATGTGGCCGAAGCTGTCGTTCAGCGTCTTGAGATCGTTCAAATCGACGAACAGGACCGCCGCCGGCGTGTCGTGCCGATCGTGGCGGGCGATCATCGTTTCCAGCTCACGAAGCATGCCGCGGCGGTTGGCCAGCGGCACGAGGGGGTCGCGATGGGCAAGCCGGTCCAGCTCCTCGACCCGCGATTCGAGCCGGGAAACCTCCGCACGCAGACGCGCAATCTCCTCTAGCAATTGCGCCGGATCGCGCTGCTCCAAGGCAACGTCATGCATCCTTCAACCCCCACTTAAGAGGAAACGCATAATCGAGAATCATGACAATGTGGAATCTCATTCCTCTCACTGTCCCGGATTGCGCCAGTCGCGACACCCCTTTAAGCCGCCAGTTCCGGGGCTAGCGCAGGGTTTTGTATATGGCCGATCCATCGATCGGGATCATCATGGGCAGCACGTCCGACTGGGAAACCATGCGCCACGCGGCTGAAACGCTCGATGCGCTCGGTGTTATCCATGAAAGCCGTGTGGTGTCGGCCCATCGGACGCCGAAGCGGCTGTACGACTACGCCCATTCGGCCAAGGAGCGCGGCCTCAAGATAATCATTGCCGGCGCCGGCGGCGCGGCCCACCTGCCCGGCATGGCCGCGTCGATGACCGAGCTGCCGGTGCTCGGCGTTCCGATCGAAAGCAAGTCGCTGAAAGGAATGGATAGCCTGTTGTCGATCGTCCAGATGCCGGCGGGAATTCCGGTCGGGACCCTGGCAATCGGCAAGGCGGGCGCGATCAATGCGGCGCTGCTGGCGACGGCGATGCTGGCCTCGACCGACGAGGCGCTGGCGGGGCGCCTCGCCGACTGGCGGGCAAGGCAGACCGACGCGGTTCCCGAGAAGCCCGAGTAATTTGGCCGAATGAGTTTACCTCCCGGCTCCACGATCGGCATATTGGGTGGCGGCCAGCTTGGCCGCATGATGGCGCTTGCCGCGGCCAGGATCGGCTACAAATGCCATATCTTCGATCCGCACGAGCAGCCCTGCGCGGCCGAGGTGGCGGCTGATTTCACCCGCGCCGAATTTGACGATCAGGAAGCACTGCGGCGTTTCGGCGGCCAGTGCGACGTCATCACCTATGAGTTCGAGAACCTGCCGGTCGAGCCGCTTAGCGTGCTCGGCGACAAGCTCCGCCCCGGCCTCAAGTCGCTGGCGGTCGCCCAAGACCGCGGAGACGAGAAGAGTTTCCTTGAGGGCGCCGGAGTCGGCGTGACGCCATGGCGGGCGGTGGCCAGCCTGGCCGACCTCAATTCGGCGGTTGCGGAACTGGGGCTGCCGATCGTCCTGAAGACGCGCCGTTACGGCTATGACGGCAAGGGCCAGGCCTGGATCCGTGATGCCGGCGATGCGGAAGCTGCCTGGGACGGCATCGGCCGCGAACCGGCGGTCGCCGAAGCCGGCGTCGACTTCGATGCCGAGTTCAGCGTGGTGATGGCGCGCGCGGCCGGCGGCGAGACCCGCGCCTTTCCGCTGACTCTCAACCGTCATGAGGCAGGAATATTGCGCAGCTCGACGGTCCCGGCCGCGGCAGTCGAGCAGTTCGCAGCCGCCGCCAATGATGCGGCGCGGGCGATCGCCGATGCGCTGGGCCATGTCGGCGTCCTGACGGTCGAATTTTTTGCAACGGCCGATGGGCCGCTGGTCAACGAGATCGCGCCGCGGGTCCACAACAGCGGCCACTGGACGATCGAAGGCGCCCACACGTCGCAGTTCGAGCAGCATCTTCGCGCCATACTGGAATTGCCGCTGGGCGACTCTTCGCTGGTCGCGCGCGCAGCGGTGATGGAAAACCTGATCGGTCCCGAAATTGACTGCTGGGCGGAGATACTGGCCGAGCCAAGGGCCCATCTGCATCTTTACGGCAAGGGCGAGGCTCGCCCCGGCCGGAAAATGGGCCACGTCACCCGGCTGACCTAAACGCTGCGGCGAGCAGTTCGCCGAGGGCCGCCGGTGCGAGCAACGATCCCCCAATCGAAACGTTTACAGTGCCGGGGATGACTGAAAACAGGGGTTTTCGGCTGCGCACGGGATTGCGCGGCCTGATGGAGACCATCATGAACAAGATTCTCTACCTGCTTGCCGCGGGAGCGATTGCGACCGCGCCAGCTGTCACAATTGCCGGCCCCGGCGGCCACGGCGGAGGCATGGGCCCGGCCGCAGCCATGGGCCATGGCGGCGGACTTAACCGCGGCGGCGCAATGGGTGCCGGCAATTCATCCGGCATGGGCGCCACTGGCCTGAGCAGCATGGGCCCAACCACCGTCCATGGCAGCATGGGCCCGACCAACGGTGGCGGATGGGTCCATACGAACGGGCCGACCCATGCCACCGGGCAGCCGGGCGCCGAGTGCGAGGACGTGCGCCCCGGTCATTCATCCAGCGCACCCGGATCGGCATTCAATCCTGACGGCAATGCCGGGACTCATTATGCCGGCGAGCAGCCTCAGAATTCCCGCAATTCGTCGTCGGTATCCCAATATGACGTGGCTTGCCTGAACCAGGAGCTTCATCACTAACGCAACGCCTTGGGGGCGCGGACAGGTTCCGCGCCTCCGTCACGACTATCGGGCGTATGCGGTGCTGAACGGATAGCGGAAGGTTGCGGCGAAACCGTCGTAAATGGCCCGGGCGGCCTCGGCGATGGTGCGTGGCCGGTTGCTACCGCCGCGG
>Ga0310811_10001565_pt1 | contig 28516 bp, 25 predicted proteins | sample YCmetagenome_FD_207642 | JGI IMG/M metagenome (GOLD analysis project Ga0310811, IMG submission 207642) | Soil microbial communities from experimental microcosm in Duke University, North Carolina, United States - YC | ecosystem: Engineered > Artificial ecosystem > Soil microcosm > Unclassified ... | reverse complement strand
CGAAGGTCAGGGACATTTCTGGTCAAACCGCCGGTCTTTGGGGAAGCGGACAGTATATCAGAAAAGCGGGCGGCGTTGCGGCCGGGACGGCGCGGATCAGCCTTAACGAAAGGTAGCGTCAGATCGCAAGAATCCCAGTATGTATGTAACCGGGAGCTATGTAGCTGTGATTCAACACGAAATCGGGGTGCTGGTGAGGAAACGTAACCGGCCCGCTCATACATTATACTCCTGCTCCTGATCGGACCGCAGCGCAGCCGCCGCCGACCGTTTTATGGGATTGATGTTTTCAGGGAATCTGCGGGAAGCGCTGCCGTCAAGTTGGACGCAACCTCAGTCCACAGTTTGGAGAATGCCGGCCGGAACCGAGCTTACTCGTCCTCTTGGCCGCGATCGATGTCGGTCAGCTTCTCTTCGAGCTCCGTGATCGTCATCCCCGCTCCAAAGGCGTTTCGCTGCCAGCGGATGAACTGCTGTTTGAGGCTCTTGTTTTCGTGTTCGAGCAAAGCGATGCGGTTGTCGCGGGACTTGATCTGCTCCTCGAAATATTCCTCCATGCCGGAGGAGCGGCGTGACTTGCGTGGGTTCCCCGCTTGGGATTTCCGTTCGTCGTCTTTGCTCTTTCGAGCGTTGCGGTAGCGGACTTTCGTGGCGTCGAAGGCCTCTCGGAGCGCCTTGTGCTTCCAAAGCGTCTGCCGGTTGATCTTCAGGTCCGGATAAGGTTTGCGGAATTTCTTCCGAACGAGCTCGCATACCAATTCCCATGAAAACGCTTCCGCGTCCCAGGCGAGGATTTCCTTCTTGATCCATGCTCTGATCGCGGGCGTCAACGTGAAGCGATCGGAGGGCGGGACGGCACGATCCTGCTCCGGTAACGTCGGGGGGAGCGTGGTGCGGGCGCCAACGGTGACCCGTTCCGCGACAGACGACGGGCCCTTGGCCGCAGTGGCGTTGATGGGAACGGAGTGCTTCGCCATGACATGCGGCCCGCCATCGAGCCACGCGCCCCCGTTCGCCGGAGTAATGGCTCCGACGTCGGGGGTGCATTGATATCGCGGAACAGGAGAAATTTTGAGCGCCGGCCGCTTGTCATCTCGAGTCCTCGAGATAGAGTCGGTCTGTTGGTTGGGCTCGGCCCCATGGGTTTTGCGACCCGAGGTGTTTCCGGTTCCACTCTGGAAAGGGCGTCCGCCGCTAACGGACGTCCTTTCTGCTTTTGGGCGGGGCTGCCAACTCCTTTCCACTGGTTCCCATTCCTCCCAATCCTACGCAACCCGCGCCGCTGAGTCGATGGGTTCGACAAGGAAAATCATCGCAAGGCATTGAAACAACGAGAGTATTTCAAGGATTCGAAATTGAATGCGTGAATTTCCGAATCCTTGCTCAGCAGACTTACCCGCAATCGCGCTCAGCGGCCGCGATCGCTCGGCACGCGTTCTCGACGACGGACCAGATGTCGCCGCGGCCGTGTATCTCGACCACGCAGGAGGTGACGGCCAAGCCTCCGTTGTCCTCGACGGCGCACACATCGACCTCACAAATCGAATACGGAGCCGAAACGCTTTCGATGCGCATAGCCACCAACCGACGCCGGCGCGTCTCGTCGCCGTCCGGAACTTCATCAATGGTAACGGCCAGCATGGGGCCTCCGTTCTCCGAGGAAGAGGATGCGATCGGCGGCTGTGCCGCTCGCGGCGAAGATCTTGCGCGCCTCGTCGCCGTCGACGTGGCGCTGCTCCATCAGCAGCTCGGCGAGTTCGAGAAGGGCGTGTCGGTTGGCGCGCATGATGTCGAGCGCGCGGCTCTCGAGGCGCCGGAGGTCCCGCTCGACGGCGCGGCGAATACGGCGGTCCGCCCGGACCGCCTGAAGTGCGTTCTCCCAGCTTGCGAGGTAGGCGATGCTGTCGCCGAGGCCGGCACTCGCGTGGAGGCCGGCGATCAAGCGCGTGGCGGTTGCGAGGTCGCCTTGCTCGCCTCCGGATCCCACGCACTCCGCGGACAGGAAGATACGCTCGGCGGCGCGGCCGCACAGGTCCACGGTCACGTGATCCTCGATCGTCACGCGCGTGAACTGGTCGTCGTCGGGAGGATCGATGTCCGTGCGCCCGAGCGAGATGCCGCGTTCGGCCGCGGAGAGGGACAGCAGCGTCCCGTACCCCAGGGCCAGGCAGCCGATCGCGTGACCGCTCTCATGGATGCAGATCCGGAACAGCTTCTCGAGCGACATCGGATTCGCGGGCAGGATGGCGGCGACGAGATCGTCGACGTGTAGTGCCCGATTGGCCTGGCGCGCGCTGCGCCGCGCGGTCTGAACGTGCCCCGCGATCTCGGCCGAGGTCAGCCGTTCAGCGATGCGGGCAGCGGCTTCGATGTCCGCTTCGCCGAGCGACCCGCGCAAATGGTGGCGCAGAACGTTGGCGGCGCCGGCACGATCCTGTCGGCCCAGTTCGATGATGCGCTCGAAACGGCCGGGGCGGCGCAGCGCGGCGTCGACGCCGGCGAGGTAATTTGTCGCGGCGGCCAGGATAATGGCACCGCCTTCCGTTCCGTTGCTGGTCCGACGCGGGCCGGCGAGAGCCGTATCTACCGAGAGCATGAACTCGGTGATTACAGGCCGCCAATAGTCGGCCCCTCTTCTATCTAAGGTTGCACGATTGGGGAGGGCATCACACTCATCCCATAGGACGCAGACCGGGCGGGGAGGACCGCCCGATCCGTCGCTGGTCGCGGCGCTCATCGCGGCGGCCTTCGCATAGACCCCGCGGATTCCTCGGATGACCTCGTCCAGGTAGGCGCTCTTCGTGAAAAGTTCGCTGATCGACATCGGCAGCATCGGCACCGAGCACGCGTCCATCACCAGCTTGATTCCGTAGGTCTTCCCGCAGCCGGGCTCGCTGTGGCACAGGATCGCGCGGCCGACGTCAGTCCATGGCAGCGACGAGGCGCGGTAGGCTTCCAGATCCCGTTTGAGCTCGAGACCATACGTCCGCAGAGGTCCGAGTTCGTGCGCGGACTCGAGGTCGGGCAGACCTGCGGTGACCGTGGCGACGGGGCCGCGGTCGCGCGCCCTGGTCAACCGCTCGACGATCGCTTCGGCGTCCGAGCCCGGGCGAAAGGCGGTGGCGATCTCGTCGAAATCCAGCCCGGCGCACAGACTGTCGTCGGGCAGCTTTGCGCTGTTGCCGGTGAAGAGTTCTATCGCGCGTGACAGCGCCTTGCCGTTCACGCCGGTGATGGAGATCGAATGGTCCGCGGCGGCGAGCAGCGCCGCCGGCAGGAGGTCGCTGGATGGTGCGATCCCCACGGCGCAGCAGCCCCTGCCGAGCGCGGACGCGACCTCGTCGTTTCCGAGCGAGGATTTGTGCCGAAAGCGGTCGGTCCCGTCCCTCGCGATGCAGACCCATGACGACCGGCTCAGCGACGCGCAGAATCTCTCGGCGGGTTTCACCCACGCCGCGCTCGGCACGGTGAAGACGATCGCGAGATTCACCGAGCTTTCGAGGAGGGCGCGCTGCGCGGCGTCGAGCGTGGTCTCGAACACGGCGCGAAACAGGGCAAGCGGTGCCGACGGACGGCGGAAGGGAGACATCGCCGCGCGCTCCTCGGAGGTTTCCTCCATTGCGGGCAGGTCGTCCTCGGGCTCCGGGTTGCTGGGCCGGATCATCGGCGCCTCGCGATGACCATGGTATCGGGCCCGAGCGTGCGCTCGTCCAGATCGATGCAGAGCCTGTCAGCGCATGCCATGGCGAAGATGGCCGCGCCGCCGTCGGGCTCGGCTCCGACGGTCTTGAGCAGCCGGCCAAGCTTCGTGGGGCCGACGTCTTCGAGATGACCGAGAACCCGGCAGCGCAAGTCGAAGGGGACGGGATGGTTGCGGCAGCGCCAGATTGCGCGCGCGGTCGCGAAACGCGGCTGCTCCATGATGTGGGCCGACGTCAGCACAAGCGACCGCAGACCGAGATCCTCGAGTCCGACGAGGAAGAGGCCTTCCTGCTCGATCGTCCGCAACGGGCGCGCGGCGACGACGTCGAGGTGGAAACGCCCGTCGGCCCGGTCGAGGACGATCGCGTCCAATGCCACGGCCTGGTCGGAAACGATCGTCGTTTCGACGTAGTCGATTGCCCGAACTTCCGCGGCGAGCGTAGCCTGAATGAGCGCATCCTTGACGAGGCCGCCGACGGAGGGAATGGATCGAACGCACTTGGCGGATGCGAAGGCATCGGGCCCGGCGGAAGAAGCGAACGCAAAACGGGACATATGACGCTCGATACGTGTTCTTGTTTTGTTCCAATACGCTCGACACTAATGGCAGGTCTCTTCGCGAATGGCAACATAGTTATTATAAATATATATCTTTGTTGATATGTGGGGGTGCATCTGGACAGAGGCACTACAGGTGGTGGACGTTAGGGCGTGGCGATGGCGGAAACGAGTAGATGACCGAAGACAAGGCGAAGAAGAAGACCGGACGGCCGCTCCCGCCGAATGCCGAGAACCGGAAGCAATTCCTGGCCGTCATGGACGCCGACGTGATCAAGGACATCAAGGTGGCAGCCGCTGCGCAGCAGACCACCGCGTCGCTGCTGCTCGAGAAGATAGCCAGGGAGTATCTCGATCGAGGGGGCCGTGTGAACGATCGAAAGCGCTGACCTAGGCGGCCAGCCCGAACATTTCGAGCGCAGTGGCGCGATGCTTGGCGTCCGGAGACGTAAGGTGTTGGCAGGTCCGGGCGGTCGCATCGATCCAGAGGAAGATGTCGATCTTGCGCGCAGCGTCCCAAACTTGTCCCTGCATTTTTTTGCCCAGCATGAAGAGCGGCGGCCCGCCCTGGACGGGTAGGCCCGCGATCGTCGCGATCAGATCGCGCCGCTCGATCTCCGGCGTGTGGCTTACGAACACGATCACGTTCGGTTTGTCGTGCTCTGGATTTCCGGCTTCCAACTGCTGGACGGCGCCGATGACGCGTTGCCCCAGCTTTCGATAGAAGGGGACGTTCCTGCGGACCGCCATTTCGCCTTCGGGCGGATCCTCCAGGACTTCGAAGTCGAACAAGGATTTGACCTCGCAGTAACCGACGAGCTCGCCGTTTCTCATCAGCTTGAAGTCGGGCGTCTTGCCGGCGTTGAGGGCGGCTTTGTCGTAGGGCTCGAGCACGATGCCTGCGGCATCGCAGATCAGGTCGCGTAGCAGCTGGATGTCGGCAGCCTCGTCCGGAGCCGGCGCGCCCGCCGAGACCCTGGGCGCCGCCGGATCGTGGGTGATCTTCACGAGGTGCCGGACCTTGTGGATCATGCCCCGGGTCGCCGGCGTCCGATCCTGTTCAGCTTGAGCCCGATCAGCGTTTCGCGCTGGTCTCGGCGGCGGCGGATCGGGCTGCCGATCTGTTCGATCTCGATGTAGCGCATCCCGTCCTCAAACTCTCGCCGAGAACCGTGTGAAGGCGGTCAGCGTCTGCGTCCGCGGTTCGACGTCCCGCAGGTAGATCTCGCCTCGGAGAAAAGCGATCTCGTCTGCCAGGGCGGTCTCGCAGACGTCGACGTACCAACTCCTGGGTCTTCCGTCACTGCCGTCGCTCCATCGATAGCCGCGGGTTTTGAGGACATTCTTGAGCTCGAACGGCGATTGCTCCGCCCATACGCGAACTGTTCTCTTCCGCGCGTTCTCCAGCAGCAGGGCGAGCGCTGGGCGGCCGATGGTAGGCAGCTCGAGCGCTAGGATCTCGAGCAAGGCGTTGCAATCGTCGACGGCGCGGTGGGCCTGGTGAAAGTAGCCGGCGCCGTGCAGCAGATAGCCCAGTTTGGCGCCCTCGAAGCCGTACTTGCGCCACTCGACTTCGGTCGCGCTGCAGGCCCATGCCTTCTGTGCGAACACTGGCCAGTATCTTTCGGCAAACCCGCGATCGAATTGGCTGTGATGCGCGATAATTACGACCGCGTCGTCTACGAATTTTTCCACCGCTACGTCGTCGATGCTGTGACCGGCGACCAACTCATCGCTGATGCCGGTTAAGTCGGTGATCTCGGCGGGGATTGGATCGCAGGGCTCGTTGAACGCCGAGAACGTGTCTCTGATGCCGACGATGTTGCCGTCGGGGGTGTAGTCGAATTTCACCATCCCCAATTCGATGATCTCGCTCCGCTGCGCGTCGAGGCCCGTCGTCTCTGTGTCCAGGATGATCGCGGTCTTGGTCTCCTGGTCCGGAGACGGCGTGAAGGGAGGCCGCGCCACCAAGCGCCGCAGCACGCGGTAGTCCGGCGACTGGCTCAAGGCCTCGGCCATCGCGGCCAGGCTGCTGGTGTCCTGAAACATCGAATCCCTGGGGAACCGTGGAAACCGTGGGGGCGGAATCTAGCACGCGCCCGTGTGGTGCGCAGCGCGATCTTCCTTGGGACCTTGGGGACTGGAGGGCGATGGTAGCGGTAGATCGGAGCGATGGAAGCTCGTCAGTGTCCTTCCACGATCTCGCCATCCTCCTTCACGAACCGGCCCACCGGCCCGTCGAGCAGGTCGGCGACAGCCTCCGAGGGACGGCATAGCCGCACGCCTTTCGGTGTGACGACGATGGGCCGATTGATCAGGATCGGATGCGCCATCATGAAGTCGAGTAGCTCGTCGTCGCTCCATTTCGGATCGTCGAGCCCGAGTTCCTTGAATGGCGTGCCCTTCTCGCGCAGCAGGGCGCGCACCGGGATCACCATCGCGGCGATCAGACCCTTCAGGGTCTCGCGAGATGGGGGCGTCTTGAGATACTCGACGACGGTCGGTTCGACGCCGCTTTGGCGGATCATGGCGAGCGTGTTGCGCGAGGTGCCGCAGGCGGGGTTGTGATAGATCGTGACACTCATGTTCGGGTCTCCGCGATAGCGACGGGGCCGCGCATCGCCGGACGGCCGAGCAACCAGGTCATCAAAAGCATGCCGACGAATGCGCCGGCGAGCTCGGCCAGAATGAAGCCGGGTAGGTCGGTGGGTCGGATCCCCGAGAACGTGTTCGTTAGAGATCGCGCGATCGCGACGGCGGGGTTGGCGAACGAGGTTGATGCCGTGAACCAGTACGCCGCCGTGATGTAGAGGCCAACCAGCCACGGCACGGCCGAACGTTGGAAGCGAATGCCGGCGAGGATGGTGGCAACCAGGCCGAAGGCCGCGACCGCCTCGGCGAACCACTGTGCGCCACCGGTGCGCACCTTCATCGAGAACTCGATCAAGGGATGTCCGAACATCAGGTGGGCGGCCATCGTGCCGACGGCGCCGCCGGCGATCTGCGCGATCACGTAGAACGCGGCTTCGCTCGGTGGCAGTTCGCGTTTGCCGACGAAGACGAGCGTGACGGCGGGGTTGAAATGGGCTCCGGAGATCGGGCCGAGCACGGTGACCAGGACGACGAGGATCGCTCCAGTCGGCAATGTGTTGCAGAGCAGGGCGATGGCGACATCCTTCGTGAGCGTCTCGGCCATGATGCCGGAGCCGACGACGGTCGCGACGAGGATGGCCGTGCCCAGCGCCTCGGCGGCCAGCCGCCGGGGAAGGTCAAACGTATCCATCAACCGGCCCTCTCAGTTGCACCCGTCACGCACGTAACTTCTCCTTTTTCCCCCTCGGAGGGCAGCAGGGCTTCAAGCTTTCGATGACCGGCGCGCAGATCTCCGTCCGTCCGCCGCAGCAGTCCTGCAGCAGGAATAGCGCGATACTCTGGAATGCCGGAAGATTGGCGCGATAGACGATCGAGCGGCTGTGCCGCTCGGAGGTGACGAGGTCGGCACGGGATAGAATAGCCAGGTGAGCCGACAGCGTGTTCTGCGGCACTTCGAGCGCGCGGGCGAGATCGCCGGCGGCGAGGCCCTCGGGTTCGTGCTGCACCAGGGTCCGGAACGCCTGCAGCCGCGTGGACTGGGCGAGGGCTGCGAGAGCCAGGATTGCTTTTTCGTCTTCCATATATCGAGATTTATGGAAATAATCGGTCGATGTCAATGCAAGCCAATATTTCGAATATTCTAGAAATACCGTTGACATGTCCCTCCGCGTGGACCATCATGAAAACATGAAAATCGACGATGCAGCGGCACGCTTGGAAGCGCTGGGCAATCCGACCCGGCTGAAGATCTATCGGACGCTCGTTCGCGCCGGCCATGCGGGCCTGCCGGTCGGACGCCTACAGGAGAGGCTGAAGATCCCGGCCTCCACGCTGTCCCATCATCTCAAGGGTTTGGTTGCCGTCGGCCTGGTGAATCAAGTTCGCGAAGGCACGACCCTGGTCTGTCACGCCGAGTACGACACGATGCGCGGGCTGGTGGATTTCCTGGTCGCCGAATGCTGCGCGGAAGAAGCCGAGTGCGGCGCTACGGCTCGCCCCGCGGCGTGATTTTTTTGACGTCTTTTTCGATGATTCTAGAACAATAGGAGGAAAGATGAGCGGCGGAGCAAAGACGGTGGCGATCATCGGATCCGGACCGGTCGGCCTTGCTGCGGCGGCCCACGTGCTCGAACGCGGCATGACGCCGATCGTGCTGGAGGCCGGGCGCGAAGCCGGCCATTCCCTGCGCCAGTGGCGGCACGTCCAGCTATTCTCGCCCTGGGAGTACAACGTCGACAAGGCGGCCGCGCGGCTGCTGGCGCCGACGGGCTGGAATTCGCCGGACCCTCAGGTCTATCCGACCGGCGGCGAGCTCCTCGAACAGTACATCGAGCCGCTTGCGACCCGGACCGTGCTGCGGGACGTGATCCGGACGAACAGCCGCGTCACGGCTGTCGGACGCCTCGGTTTCGACAAGGCGAAGACGAAGGGTCGCGAAGCTGCCCCGTTCGAGATCCGCTATCAGAACGGCAAGGGCCCGGAGGCGCTCCGTGCCGACGCCGTGATCGACACATCCGGCACGTGGGCCTCGCCGAATCCGGCCGGCGCCGGCGGACTGCCGGCCATCGGCGAGCGCGAGGCTACATCGCGGATCGCCTACGGCATGCCGGACGTGCTCGGTAAGGATCGCAGCCGGTACGCGGGGAAGACCGTCGCGGTGCTCGGCGGCGGGCACTCGGCCATCGGCACGCTGACCGACCTTGTCACCCTCGCGCAACAGGAGCCGGGCACCCGGCCCATCTGGTTGCTCCGCAGCGGCAATCCAGAAAAGTCTTTCGGCGGCGGTGCGAACGACAAGCTTTCCGCCCGCGGCGAGCTCGGTGCGCACTTCGCTTCGCTCGTCGCCTCGGGACAGGTCCAGGTCCAGGCCGACTTTCCCGTCGCCGCCATCACGCAAGCTGATGGGCGGCTCAGGATCGCGACCTCGTCCGCCTGTTGCGGACGCAGCATCGTCGCGGACGAACTGGTGGTCGCGACCGGCTTCCGCCCGGACTTCAGCTTCCTCAGCGAGATCCGGCTGCGGCTCGATCCGGCGATCGAGGCGCCGGTCGCGCTGGCGCCGCTGATCGATCCGAACGAGCACTCCTGCGGTACCGTGCGCCCCCACGGAGCGCGCGAGCTGGAGCAGGACGATCGCGGCTTCTACCTGGCGGGCATGAAAGCCTATGGGCGTGCCCCGACCTTCCTCATGATGACGGGTTACGAACAGGTCCGCTCGATCGCCGCCGACATCGCCGGAGACAGGGAGGCGGCCGAGCGCGTAGAGCTCGAACTGCCCGAGACCGGTGTGTGCACGCGCGGTGGCGTCGAGGGCGGCGGCGCATCTGAATGCTGCGGCGGCCCCGCAAAGCAGGATGTGTCCGCGTGCTGCGCCGCGGACGAGAGCGCGAAGAAGGCAGGCGCCGCCGGCTGCGGATGTTCGTAGTCGGATGAACGGTCGAAGCGCGGGCCTGAGCAGCAGGTCTCTGATCGTGGCGATGTGCCTCGGGCAGATCGGAAATCTTCTGCCGCATGTCGCTCTCTCGGCCAACCTCGCGCAGCACCTCATGCCGGCTTGGGGGCTGAGCGCCGCGGAGGGTGGGCTCATGGCGAGCGGCTACGCGTTCGGCTACATGCTCGCCGTTCCGGTCCTGACGACACTCACGGACAGGATCGATGCGCGTCTGGTCCTGCTCTGCGGCTCGATCGTCAGCGGATTGGCGACGATCGCGTTCGGAATGCTCGCACAGGGTTTCTGGTCCGGGACCGCCATCTGGGCCCTGTCCGGGCTGGGCTTTGCAGGCGCCTACATGCCTGGCCTCAAGGCTCTCACGGACCGTCTGCCGCCCGGCGACACCTCGCGGGCCGTAACGCTCTACACGTCGAGCTTCTCGCTCGGCGTCGGCATCTCCTTCCTGGCCGCCCAGGTGATCGCCGACGCGTGGGGCTGGCGCTGGGCCTTCGTTCTCACCGGCGCAGGACCTATTGCGATGGTGATCGCATGCCTCCTGATGGACGCGCGCCAGCCCGAGCGGAAGCAGGGGCGCCTACTGGACTTCAAACCCGTTTTCACCAACCGTGAGGCGCTCGGCTATATCCTCGGCTATGGCGCTCACTGCTTCGAGCTCTACGGGATCCGGACTTGGCTCGTCGGATTCTGGACCTTCGTGATTGCCCATCAGGGCGCCCCTTCGTGGCTCTCCGCGGTCTTGGTCAGCTTCCTGTTTGCCATCATTTCGATGCCCGCAAGCATTCTCGGAAATGAGGCTGCTCTGAAATTCGGTCGTCATCGCGCGATCACGATCGTCATGATCGCTTCGGCTGCCGTCGCAGTGCTGCTCGGGTGGAGCGTGAGCGCACCGGCGTGGGTTCTCGCGCTCCTGCTTCTGGCCTACGGCCTGACCGTCCCTGCGGATTCCGGCGCCCTGACGGCGGGAATGTCGGCGGCGGCGACGCCCCACCATCGCGGTGCCACGCTGGCGCTTCACTCCACGGTCGGCTTCGGGCTCTCGGCCGCCGGTGCTTGGACGACGGGCTTGGCGCTTGATTTCGCCGGAGGTCCTCAGAGCGCGGAAGGGTGGTTGCTGGTCTTCATGGTGCTCGCCGCCGGAATCCTGATGGGACCGCTTGCGCTTCTGTGGGCCCGCTCGGGCAAAGCGAACGAACGCGCGGTCGCCGGATAGCGGGCCGCCGAGAGAGGGGATGCACGTGGATCGCGGACGATTTGGGGTCATTGTCGCGCTGGGCACCGCCCAGACGCTGGCGTGGGGATCGAGCTACTATCTGCCGGCCATCCTGGCCGATCCAATCGCCCGCGATCTCGACATTTCCAGCAACTGGTTCTTCGCCGCCTTTTCGGCGTCGCTGGTGATCTCCGGGTTGCTCGGGCCGCGGGTAGGTCGCCAGATCGACCGCGTCGGCGGCCGGCAGGTCCTCTGCATCTCGAATATCGTTCTCGCAGCCGGCTTGGCGCTGCTCGGCGCGTCGACCTCGGTGTGGATGATGTCGGCCGCGTGGCTGCTGCTCGGCGCTGGCATGGGTCTCGGCCTCTACGATGCGGCCTTCGGCACGCTCGGGCGCATCTACGGCAGCGACGCGCGCAGTGCGATCACCGGCATCACGCTCATCGCCGGCTTCGCCAGCACCGTCGGTTGGCCGTTGAGCTCCCTCGGCCTTGAGACGATCGGCTGGCGAGAGACCTGCTTCGCATGGGCCGCGGCGCACATCGTGATCGGACTGCCGTTGAATCTGACGCTACCGCGGGCGGGACCGGCCGCGGCGACGCAGGATCCGGCGGTCAAGCCGCACATTCCGATCGACCGGACCATGGTTTTGCTGTCGTTCGCGTTCGCCGCCGCCTGGACGGTGACGTCGGCGATGGCGGCGCATCTGCCTCGCATCGTCGAGGCGTTCGGCGCGACGCCGGCGCAGGCCGTGTTCGCCGGGATGATGATCGGACCCGCCCAGGTCGCCGCGCGCCTCATGGAGGCCAGCGTGCTGGGGCGCTTCCATCCGCTCGTCTCGACGCGGTTGGCCTGTATCACGCACCCGATCGGCGCTTGCGTCATCGGCCTGTTCGGTGGGGGCGCCGCCGCGGCCTTCGCCCTGCTGCATGGTGCCGGCAACGGCATCCTCACCATCGCGCGGGGAACGCTGCCGCTCGCGGTATTCGGACCCAAGAACTACGCCTATCGGCTCGGGCTCATCGGCGCGCCGTCGCGCATCGCTCAGGCACTGGCGCCGCTCGGATTCGGACTGCTGATCGAGCCGCTCGGGCGCGGTGTCGTCGTCGTGTCCGCAGGTCTGAGCCTCTCGGCCTTGGTCGCGTTGATGCTGCTCCGGACGCGAGTGCCAGCGATCGTTCCTACCGCTGCGGGCTGATCGCTAGGCATTCCTCCGTTGTCGTCGGCGGAAAGCAGGGCGGGAGCCGTCGTCGTCGTTCCGGATGGAAAGGGGCCGATCAGCCGATGGCGTGCTGCGGAGGGGTGTTTCAGTCCGACCGCATCTCGATCTGCTACGACCCAAGCTGCAGCTTCGGCCTGGAGCCCATCAGGCCCCGACAGCTAAGCCGTCAGCGTCTTCAGGTTCCGTAGAACGACGGCAGCGCTCTCTTCGCTCGATATGCCTCTCGCCGTCGCCAAGAGCCTCACGGCCGTCGCGACATCGCGCGGCCGGGCAGGGCGGTCGCCATCGGATGTGAAGGGGCCATCGGTCTCCGTGAGGAGACGTTCGATCGGTAGCGAGGAGACCAGCGCCCTCCCACGGTCTGTCTGCAGCATCTGACTGTTGACCGAGAAGTAGCAGCCGAGACCCGCGGCACGCCTTGCGTCCGCGGCCGAACCCGTGAACCAATGGAAGACGAATTTCGCGCGGCCCTTCGGAACCTCTTCTTCAATCAGATCGAGCACCTTGGGGGCTGAGCGCACGCTGTGAATCGACAGGATCTTGCCGCCCGCCTGTGCGCAGCGGCGCAGGACGCGGCGGAAAACCTCGGTTTGGCGATCCATCGACGAGTAGTACCGGGGACCGGCATCGAGGCCCACTTCGCCGACGTACCGCGTTTCGTCGAGAAGACGCTCCCATAGGTCGATCTCTCTCCACCGCTCCGCCACCAACTGGGGATGCAGGCCGAGCGCTGCTCGGACGTACTTGGTCGAGGAGGCCAGCTTGTTGTTGCGCGCCCAGGCCTTCGGGGTCGTGGTGACCGCGAGCGTGAAGATGCCGAGCCGCTCGCTTTCGGCGACGAGCGTCTCGAACTCGGGATACAGGTCGAGGTGACAGTGGAAATCGACCAGCCTCATGCCGTCATCTCGGCCTCTGCCGCCGGTGAAAACGTCTCTACGTCGCGTAGCAACTGGCCGACCTCCATGATGCCGCGCGAATACACTCCGGCAAGGCCGTCGAGCTGGGCGATGTCCTCGAGCAGCGGTCCCGGTTTGTGAACGAGGACGCGGGCGAGATCGGGGCGTCCCGCGAGGCGGGCCACCGCGTACTGGAACGCTCGCACCTGCTTGCCTTCCGCCGCCCGCGTACTCAAGCGAGTCTGGTGGATGTCGACCCGATATCCGGTGGGATCGTTGCCTCGGCCCCATGCGTGGTCGAACGCAGCCTGGCGGATGAGGCACGGGACGCAATGGCCGCAATGGGTATGCCGGCCGGCCGCCGACTTGACCCAGCGGCCGGCGGCTGGGTGTGCGCAGGAGAGGGACGCGCCGGCGAGCTCGCGCAGCAGGTCCGGATTGAGGCAGCGTTCCATCATCTCGCCCTTGGTCTTGTCCCAGTAGCGGTTGACGATGACGCCGTCGATTCCGACCTGCGACAGCAATTCGTTCCAGCGGCGCAGATAGAAGGGGTGGGTCGTGCGTGTGCTCAACGATCCCAGCCTGACGCTGTCGAGCGGGACGTTCAGCGCGATCAGGCCGTTCTCCGGGACTTCGAGCGAAAAGCGACGAGCCAGCCCGGACCCAGCCGCGGCGGCGAGTGCGATGAACAGGAACGACCGGCCGCGGGTGCTTTCCTCGCGTCCTATCCCCGGCGTGATCTTGTCGGTGAAGCTCATTCCGAGGCGGACCCGCCTCGGTTCGCGTTTGCCGTTGCGATACGCAGCGGCGACATCCACGAACAGATCCTTCTGAGGCTTGCTGATCGCTCCGTCGCCTCCATGGCTCACGAACAGGGGAAAGGAGCCCTGCTCAAGACGGTCGATCGCGCCGATCAGGCTGTCCAATCCGCCCGAGAAGAGGGCAACCCCGTCAAAGCCGTGGTCCTGTAGACCCGCGACGGGACGTCTGACGAAGTCGGCCATTCCTTCCGGGCGTGGCTTGAACGAGACCGTCCAATGGTCTCCGGTGAGAAACCTGAGCGTCTTCTCGAGCAAAGCGCGCTGCCCGGTCCATAGCTCGGGATCGGATACCGGCACGCAGATGCCGAGTTCGCGCGTCCACGCGTCCTGCGACGTCTGCACGCGATTGATGCGCGTGTCGGCGGCATGCACCATGGCGGCGAGGACCAGAACGTCGACGCCGACTTCGCTCGGATAGACACCGAGCCTTCCGAGGTTCCGGACGACGCCGCCCATCCCGTATCCCAGCGTCCTGTTGCCGCTCAGAAGGTCGATGCGGAACTGGGCATGCCAGCGTCCTGCGAGATCGGGTGCCTGGTCGGCTGGCCCCATGTGACCGATCAAAGCGTAGGCCGTCATCACGCGATCTCCTCATGGGCTTCCACTTCGAGGTCGTCACCCGTTCCGACGTCCGGACCTTCCTGGTCCGACCCCTCCAACAGAACCACGGAGCGTTCGTAGATATCGTCGATGGTCGACACGATAACGTCGACGGGAAAATCTTTGCCGGCCTCCGTCATCGCGTCGTTCACGTTGCCCCGGATGAAGTCGTTGATCTGCTGTTCGAGGTTCTGAACCGCGGCGACATCGCGTGGAATCGCGACCACCTTGTTTCCGATCGCGTTGAGCAATCGGTTTTGGATCGCGTTGGTGATGAAGGAGGCCAGGAAGGAGACGGTGGTCTCGGGTGACGGGCGTTCGAGATCTGCCTGTGCCTCGCTGATTTCAGCCAACGCTTTGATGTAGGCCTCTCTGGCGAACGACTCGTCGAGTTCGCCGCCGGGTTCGCAGATTACGTCGACGAGGGCAGCGTATATGTCCTGCACCGGCAGCGTCGCCAACTGCGCGAAGCCGAGCCGGCGGACGGTCTCCTGGATGCCGGCGGTTCCGGCAGTGGAAAGGATCCGTCCGAGGCTGGCGGTGGCGCTGCGCTCCGCCGCCATGCGCTGCGTGGCCCGGCGCGCGCCGCCGCTCGACTTTCCGACGAACGACCGGACCGCGCGGCGCAGGTTGCGGTTGGTTCCACCGCCGCGACCTCCGCCTCCGCCGCCGCCGGATTTGGCGAACTTGAAGAAGTTGGTGCGGGCGCTTTGGAAGCGGTTCGGCGCCGGCGCGTCGCCTTCGCCCGCAGCGCCGCCGTTTCCGCCGGCCGCAGGCGCGGCGCCCGGATTGCCTCCACCTGGGTTCGCGCCGCCGGGATTTCCGTTGCCGGGATTGCCGCCACCCGGAGCACCTGCTGCGCCGGGCGGAGGAGCGCCGGGGGGCGCGGCACCCGGTCCGGCCCCGCCGACCCAGTCGGGCACGAGAGGATTCCGGTTGTTGCCGCCGTTGAAGGGATTAGACGTTCCCATGGCCGCGGCCCCCTCGCGCCGGTTTCTTCGGCTCCAATGCGGTCTTCAGCAACGGATTTTTGGTCGACTGTTTCCACTTCTCGCGGAGGGACTCGATCCGGGCTTTCGGAGCTGCTTCCGTCACGATGGCATGTCCGGTCGCGACCCATACGCCGACGCGGTCGGGCGGCAGGGCTTCGAGGATGTCGACGTACCGGCCCTGAAGGGACGGGTGAGCCTCTACCACCACGGCGACGCCCGGCATCGCTGTCGGTCGGGCCTCGAAATTCGGCGCCTCCCGCACCTTCCTGCCCAAGGCATCGAACAGCAGTATGGCCTCCGGGAGATTGAGGCTCTTGACGTCGGGGAGGGCGCCTTTGGCCGACATATCGCCGCCGAGCAGCTTCTCCAGGAGCGCAGCGAGTTTGGGCGGCAGCGGTGCTGCGGAGCCCAGATAGTTTTTCCGGTCCTTGATCACAAAGAGGTACGGTTTGAGCGAGACCTTGCCGAGGTCCGGCTTGACCGCCGCCCACCGCATGACGTCGGGGCGCGTCTTCCATTCGTCGATCACGGCATTGCCCGCTTGGGTCACTTCTTCTTCGTTCGTCGATGCAGGTCCGCTACCGCCGGCGGCGATCTTTTCGATCAGCGCGATCTCCGGGCAGATGCCGTCCTCCGAACTGGCGGCCGTGGTGGCGATGTGATCGAACACAGTCGTGTGCAGGAACATCTCGGCCAACATGACCTTCGCCAGATGGGGTTGTTCGATGGCGCTGCCGAAGCCGCGAGCTTCCGCGATCGCGAGCCTGAGGGCGAGGGCATTCAGGAAGCGTTTGATCTGCCGCGGATTGCCCTTCGTTCCGGCCGCGAGCACGGGACTTACGCGATCGGCCAGGGTCAGGGCATCGACGATCTCGTCGAACCGCTTTCCGGCCGCGGTCTTGATCGCGTCGTGATCGATCCCTTTGCCCTCCCAAGGCTTGCTCAAGGCTGCCCTGCCGAGAGCCAGCAACTTTGTGAACTCCTCCGAGTCCTCGCCGAGAGCCCGGCCGAGCAATAGGAGCGTCACGTAGATGCCGGTTTCGGTTTCGCCCAGCGCCGGGATGCGGAACGGCACCTGCAGCAGCTTCTCGAGATACGACCTCCTGTAGTTCTGATTTGAATCGCGTGCGTTGCTGGACGCGACGTCGACTTCGGGCAGGTTCTTAAAATGGTCGCGAACCGCGATCTCGATCATGCCTTCGTCGGCGCCGACGATGAAGGCCGTCTTGTCCCACAGCACGAACAGCCGGATGGCCTCGAGCGTCTCGATCGCGGTCTGAGGCAGGCAGCGGTCGAGGTCGTCGATCAGCACGACGAGGCGCTTGATGCCGGCCTTCTTGATCAAATCCTTGTAGGCCTCGCGGAATTCCTTGATCTCCGTAGGCACGCTTTTGCTGGTGGCCTCGTCGCTCTTTTCCTTCTTGAATTCCTCGATCTGCTTGATGGCCGCTTCGCGCGCTTCCTTGTCGGTCAAGGCGTTCTTCACGCGATCGACGACGGAGCCGACCAGGTCATCGAGGCCCAACATCGGAATGCCCGTGTAGGCCGTGAGCGCGAGGCCGCCGCCCTTCTTGGCTACCTTCAGCCAGTCGATGCTTTTCAGCACGCGCCTGACCTCTTCGACTGCCTTGGTCGTGAGCGAACGCTTTTCGATGAGGCCGTTCACGACGCCTTCGATCAGCGCGATCTTGGCGTCCTCGAATCCCTGAAACTGCCAGCCGCTAAACTTCAGGCAGAGGACGTCGCCTCCGTCGGGGAAGGCGGCCTCGACCATCTCCAGCACGCTGGATTTCCCTGCACCCCAATCACCGTGGACGCCGATCGTCACGGCGGAATCGGCCGTCTCCGCGATTAGCCTGACGATGGTTTTCGCGATCGCCTCATTGTTGAGAAGATCGACCTTGGTTTCCTTATCGCTCAAATAGCCCAGCGGCGTGACCTTTTCGGCGGACACAGGCCCTCCTTTTCGCAATGCGGCGAAGGCATCGCCGATAACCGTTGGTTGCAACGCGCCCCAAAAGTATACAGTTAGGTGGCTCGGAGCTTCGCCGCAAGCTGCCAAGAAGACGGAGCGGTCTCCGCAGTTGCGGAATGATGTCCGAGCGAAGACGCTCGGGCTCTCCAGGGATCATGACGCATGATCCCCGGTGTAGCCGTCTTCGGCTCGTCCTTGGCACCGCCGTGCTCGCCCGCAAGGCACGCTGCGCTCTACGGCCTTGACGGGCTGCGCGCGGCGTTGCCCGCGGGTCGCCTGCGACGGCGACACCGGGGATCATGAAGAGCAGAATCAGGGAGCCGTTGTCGTTTCACGGGGAGGCCACCGGAAGCCGGTGACCCGGTTGTCCGCAGCGGGAGGCTTCGCCGCCGCGACTGCGAACGCCGGCCGGTCGCCGACGAGCACGACCTGTTCTTCGGCGCGGGTGATGGCGGTGTACAGCCAAGACCGGTCGAGCAGGCGGTTCGCGTAGATCGGGACGACGACGCGCTTGGCGCTCGATCCCTGGCACTTGTGGCACGACACCGCGTAGGCGAGATCGAGGTCGACGAGGTGCTCGTCGCCAAGCCGCTTCGGTTCGCTGTCGCCGTCGAACAGGACGTCGACGGTGCGCTCGTCCTGGTCGATGGCGACCACGCGGCCGAACAGGCCGTTGAACAAGCCGGCCTTGTAGTCGTTGGCCAGGCTGATGACCGGTTCACCGACCGAGAAGCGGCGACCGAAGAAGCCGACGAGTTCGGCCTGGCCGCCGGAGACATGACGTCGATGGAAACGCTCGTTGACGCTTTCGACGCCGGCGGGGCCGCCGATGGTCGCAGTGACGACGAGCACGTCCCATGCATCGCCCAGAGCGATGACCACGCCGTCGAGGGCGGCGGCGAGGTTGGCATGCCCCGCATCGACGAACGAAATGCCGGGTCCCGGCCCGGCGAAGGACGCGAATTCCGGAACGCCGCCCGCGCGGACGATGGAAGCCGCTGCGGGGATGCCGGTGGCCGCGGCCTGACGATGGACCTGCGTCAGCCGAAGCGCCACTTGAGGATCCTCGACCAGGTCGTGAAAGACCTTGCCGAACCCGATGGGTGGCAACTGGAAAGGGTCGCCGACGAACAGGATCCGCGCGCCGGCGACGAGACGTTTGGCCAGTGTGTGCACGGTCGGCAGGTCGACCATCGAAGCCTCGTCGACGATGACCAGGGTCCGGTCGTCGATCTGGCTCAGGGACTCGAGCTTGGTCTTCAACTTGGCGGCCTCGCTCTCCGTCACGTCCGGATCGCCAAGCAAGTCCTCGGTCTCGTCGCGCTCCTTCAACTCAGCCAGCGTCCGCGCGAGCGTCTTGGCCAGCCGTCCTGTCGATCGAGACAGTTTGAGCGCGGCCTTGCCCGCGAGGGCACAGAGGAGCACGCGGCCGCCGAGCCGGATCCATACGTCGCAGACGAGTTTGCAGGTGTAGGTTTTTCCGACGCCGCCGCCGCCGACCAGGCAGGCGACCGGGCGCGACAGCATCTCGACGACGGCGGCGAGCTGTTCGTCGCTGGGTAGCCGGGCGGGCCCGGCGAGGTCGGCCAGCAGCTCGGACCATCGGCTGGGGCTCCGCGGCGCGATGCGGGACTCGACGGGGCCGCGCCGGAGCGCGCCGAACCGGTGGACGAGGAAATCCTCCAGGGCGGCGGCGCCCGGGGCCCTCATGAATCGGCCGGCGGGAAGCACGGCGCCGTTTCGCGCTGCCGCGGCGAGGGCCGCTTCGACGTTCGGCCGCTTGGTGGTCTTCAGCAGGACCGCGAGGTGCATCGCGAAGTCCTCGGCTTCGACCGCGGTGTCGCCGCGCCGAAGCATGTCCTTCACGGCCTGGTCGGCCGCGCCGACCATCCTGCGCGCGTCCGTCTCCGGATCGGAGCCGTCCTCGCGCAGCAGGCGCGTGCCGAGCTCGTCCATCTGTTTCCACGGCAACAACGGAACGAGGACGTAGGGATTTGCGGCCAGGGTCACGGTCGCGGCGTCGCCCAGCACCCGATGGATCCGCCGGACCGTCTTCAGGTCGCGTACGCCCTGCTGGGTCAGCCAGGCGACGAGGGTGGCTTCGCCGGCGGCGGCCCTCCACGCCGACGTGGTCAGCACGGCGAGACGGCGGCCGAGGATGGCCTTGTCGGGCGACATGACCGCGGCGACCTCCGCCAGCATGTCGTCGGACGACAGCACCTCTGGCAGATTCTCGCCGAAGGCCTCCCAGAGGCGGCTCGCACGCTCCGGACCCACGCCGGGGACATGGGAGGCGAGGAAGTGCTTGATCAGGTCTCCGGACGGCAGGATCCGCCGCCCCGCTGCGGTGACGATCTGAGGTCCGTAGAACGTATCGACGACGTCGCCGTCGATCTCCCAGGTGTCGCCCGCGACCGGAACGCCGAGGAGATGGTCGAAGCCGGCGCGCACGCGCACCTGTCGGCCGCGGTCGAGCGCATCGACGACCGTACCGGCGAAGATGACGCCGAACGGCTTCTCCGAAATCAGGCAATCGACCTGGATCCTCACGGGCGGACCGGCGCGGTGCGCAGAACCTGGCCGGTCTGCTCGAACATCCGGACCTGCTCGCGCAGGCACTCGTTTTCCCGGCGCAGCCTTTCGATGACGGCGGCCTGTTCGGCGGCGAGCTTCGACACCTCGCTGCTGCGCTTGTCGGTGCGGCGCATGCGGTCGGCGACGGCCTTGTCGAGCTCGTCGGCGGGCGATCGGTTGCCGATCGGTTTGAGACCCTGCTCGAGCGCCACGGCGTTGATGGCGGATTTCAGTTCCGCCTTCTTGAAAAGGTGCTGTTCCTGCGACTGCGGGCGGTCGAGCGCGGCGATGATCGCTCGTGCGTTCACCTTGCCGTCGACGGTCGTCGGCAGGGTAGGTTTCCGTTCGCCGGACTGTGCCATCCAGGCTCGGGCCTGACGGTCCAGATAGCTTTCGAGGTCCTTGAGGATTTCGGGCAGGATCGATTGGCTCATGACAACTGTCCCTGGGTGATTCAGACCTGGACCATCGTCCCGTCCTCGATGTCCGGGTCCTGGTGAACCGCGACCGTCTTCCGGAGGCCGTCGACGATCTTCTGGTTGTGCGCGACCCAGTCGCTGGCGCCGTAGGTGCCTTCGCCCATTTCGGCCTTGGCCTGGGCGAGCATGCTTTCGTGTTCTGCCAGCAGCCGCTCGGTACGGGCCCTGTGCTGGGGATTGCCCTTGATGACGAGGTGGTCGCCGCATCCGGCGCACTGCGAGTGCTTCCGGCAGGGCGCCTGCGACCAGTCCTGGATGCAGGCGCCGATGTCGGTGACGTGTGCCGTGTTGACCCGGGCCTTGATGAAGGCCTCGCGGTCCAGGGGAGGCAGAGTGGCGACGGCGAGACCGATCGGGCCCTCGATCTTGCCGGTGCTGAGCATGTCGCGTGCGAGCTTTTTCACCCGCCGTCCATCGCCATGGTAGTACGCGGCGTTCTGTTCGACGAGCTTGCGGCCGCTCCAGCGTGCGATGTCGAGCTCGCTCAAGCCGCCATCCTTCGCGATCGTGTTGAGGTAATGCCTAAAGACGTGGCTTGTCACGCGGTAGGGTTTGCCGTCGGCGGCGAGGATGTCGAGCCGCTCGAAGACCGACGGACGGCAGTTGGTCTTTCCGGTGGCTGGATTCCTCCGCTCATGCGAAGTCAGGAAGTCGCTGATCTGAAAGTCTCTCAGGAAGGTCACTACGCCGTGTTGTGTGCTCAGATCGTCGCGCAGAGCGTGCTGCGGAATCAGGAACAGGTATTTCGATAGCTGCTGCGGCAGATGGGGCGGAATTTCTGGTTGCAGCCGCAGCATTGCGGCCTCCACGTCGGCGAGCGTGCACCAGCATTTGCCGTCGCGCTTATCGACGGCCACCGCGTTGTGTTTCAGCCAATCGACGGCCGCAGCTTGGCTCTTGTAGCCGAGGGCGACGATCACGTCTCTGATCGATAGCTGCGTGGCCGGGTCGGCCAATCTGAACGGTTCGGCCAGATAGGCTCGGCCGGGATGCCGCTCCATCCAGCGCGCGATCTCGCGCGTCGGTTCGGTGATGCGAACGATGTCCGCGAAAGCGCGCTTGGCGATCTCGACCATCTGCGGCGCCGAGAACTTGATGTTGTCCTCCGCGCCTTTCGAGCCGTCGTACACGAACCCGTAGCCTTCGTAGGGTTCGCCGGTCCTGGGATGCAATGCGGTCTTGGTCCGCTCGGCGTCGGCCAGCATCATCAGCGCTTCGTTGATGCGCCAAGGAGCGCACATTAGCAGTTCGATGACGGAGGCGCGCAGGATGTCGCGCTCTTCGCCTCTCTCGCGCACGACGTGGCTCATGGCGATGACGGCGTCGATGACGCCGTCGCTCGGCATCTTGCTGGCGCGATGCGCTTGGGACTCCTCGTTGGTCTTGCTGTCGAACCGCTGGGGAGGGTGGGGGTTACGGTAGTTGATGCGACCCTTGGCCAGCCCGTTCTTGTTCACGAACTCCGCGATCACTTCCAGATCTTGGCCGAGATTGTACCTGTAGCCGGGTTTTCCGCGGATCGAGCGGGCGGCGGCGTAGAAGTCGTCGCTCTTCAGTCGGGCCGGAGCGAAGCCGCGGTCCTCGATCGTTTCGTACAGCAGGCGGCTGGCCTGAAGCAGTTTCCGGTAACGGTCTGCGCCGAGCCGTCCCGAGAATTCGCGGAGCGCGATCAGGCTCTTGACGAGGTTGCCGAACGCGGGTTCGAACGCGACCCGTCCTTCCATGCTCCGGGTCTCGCGCTCGGTGATCCGCGTGAAGTAGAGATTGTGGGTCTTCTGCGCTGACGGTTTGCTGATCTTCACGCCGGAAAGATTCCAGACCGGCGCATCGAAGTCGACGGTTGAGCCGAAGGCGTTCAAGGCGCGTGCGCGTTCGACGAGATGCTCGAGCGAGGTCTCGGCGTCGAGAATTCCGAGGTCGGGAAGCGCGTGAACGTTCATGGTTGCGCCGCCTCGCATGCTTTGACGACCTCGCCGATGGCCAGGATCGTCGCGTCCTCGCTTCGGACCATCTGTTCGTCCAGGCCCTCCTTGCGCTTGCGCTCCCGCTCGCCGCAGAGGAAGTCGAGTACCTGCCGGTGCGGACCGTCTCGCCATGGCTGGAACTTCTTGCAGGTGTAGCAGGAGAGCGGCGCGTACAGGTCGCATCCGGACGAGGAGCCGCAGGTGCCGACGTTCCCCGCCCTTTGGGGATCGCGGTCCGGATGGCGGTTGAACCACGGAATGCGTTTCGCCGGATCGCCGCCGTTGGCAGCTTCACGCTCCGAACGGACGATCTTGCCCAGGAAGGCCTGGGCGATCGGTCCGAGCTGCATGGCGGTGGCGGCATCGAGGCGCAGCACCTGGCTGACGCGTCCTTCGAAATAGGCCATTACGGTCCCGAGGTCACTGTGGTCGAGCATCACGGCGAGTTCGACCGGCGTCGCGCCGGCCTCGACGGCGCGGGTCGCGAACGTGCGTCGGAAGCGCCGCATGGTGACGACGAGGGGCTCGCCGGTCCGATGACTGATGATTCCGAGCTTGGCGATGGCGCGCTGGATCGTCTTGGTGATGTCGGACGGTGCCATGTGCATGGCGTATGCGTGGTAGGGGCCGTTCACCCGGTCCGGGTCCGGGTCGAAGCGTCGGAACAGCGGATACGCACAGCCGTCCGGCCATCCCTGCTGTTCGCGGTGGGCCCGGTTTTCCATGACGAGGCGAGTGACCCATGCGCCTATCTCGTCGTTCAGCATCCGGGGATGGAACTGCTGCCGGTAGAGGACGTCCCCCTTCTTGATGCGCGGCAGATCGAGCAGGGCGTGGATCCGGCCCGTCTCCTCCTCCTGCAGTGGCTTGTAGTCCTCTTCGCGCACCAGCGCGTAGGTAAGCGGGTTGGCGCCGCAGGCGACGGCGAGCCAGCATAGAGCGTTCTCCAGCGTCGTGAGCCGTTCGGGGCCGAGTTCGGTCAACCTCGTCGTGATCGCCATGAATTCGATGTCGTCGAAAGCGCCTTCGACGGGGTCCTGAGTCCGCACGGCGCGACCGGTCTCGTTACCCGGAATGCTCAACGCGCGAATCCGCGTGGCGAAGGCTTCGGGGAATTGCTCCATGCCCTGATCGGCGCACCAGCAGTACCAGGACCTCACGTAGTGGAGCCTGTATTCCAGGAATTCCGGGATCCGGCGCAGATCGCTGATGAGGGTCTCGCCGAGTGCGCCGCCCGCGCGATCGATTTCGCGGAAGTGCGGCGACTGCATGAGTTGGCACAGTGCTTCGAACGTCCCTCTGAGGTTGTCGTTCGACGTGACCTTGATCAGGTCCGCGACGAAGCGGGCGACGGACGCGAGCAGCGAGGTCGACTCGATGCCGAGCCTGCGGAAGTTCAGCGTGTCGGAATTGACGGGATGGTTCAGCTTCCACGTCCAGCCGGTCGCGTCCACGTTGTATCCCGCGCGATCGATGATCGTGCCTTGGCCAACGGGAAACGTGTCGGTCTCGGTGGTCGCGGGGCGGAGCGCGCGGCTTGTCATTTTCGCGTACCCCTCGTCGCCATGTCCTGCATCTTCAGCGCGAGCTTATTGCCCTTTTTCCGGAGACTGCGGCGCTGGTAGTTGAGGCGCGTCTTGGAGTTTCGGGTCCAACCGCTCTCCTGGTTGACGACCTCTTCCTCCTCGTCGGGGGTCCATTCGAGCTCGTCCGCGGCGTCCTTCATGTGATCCTTGTTGGTGCGACGGACCATGTGCGGTCCGAAGTTCTCCGGGATGCCGGGGACCTTCGCGCGCAGCTGCTTGTACATGTGCTCGACCGAGCCGATCGAGAGCGGTTGGGGCGCCGTGGCCGAACTTTCCTGGGAGAGGAAGACGTACTTGGATTTTTTCGCGCCCTTGTACGTGGGGCGGTGGTTGACGATGTAACGATGGATGATGGCGGCCCTGTCGGGGCTCAGGTTCACCGGATGGGCCTTCGTCTTGTTGCGCGGTTCGTGCGCGCGCGAGTCGTCCTTGTCGTCCTGGACGCGCGGGACGTAGACGTAGGGTTCGTCCTCGTTGAGATGCAGGTGCCGTCCGGTGAGCGTGAGGGGCGCCGAGCGGCGCAGCCCGGCATGGTACAGCAGCCAGAGCGCCTGGTTGCGATGCTGGTTGCGAGGATTGAACGGATTGGTCGGGTGGGCGGGAGTGATGGCGTCTAGGAACGCGACCTCCGTCTTTTCGTCCATGCCCTCCTTGGACGAGTTCTTGTTCACGACGATCTTCCCGACCAGCCGCTTCGGCAGACGGTCCACCCGACGGCGGACTTCCGCGAGTCTCGGGTCGCGTGTGGAGACGCGGTCGATGACGGGGTCGGTCCGCCAGACGATGTAGTCGTTGACCGCGGTCAGTCTGCTCTTCCAGTGCGCGGCCTTCACGGCGTTCGAGTCGCCGGGTCTGACGATCTGACGTTTGCGCAGCTCGTCGCGGATCGTCGCGATCTCGTTCTCGTGGAAGAGTTCGAGGCTTTCGATGCGAGCGTCGATGTCGATATCGAGTTTGGCGCAGACGTTGTGGAAGACGCAGATGGCGTTCATGTACGCCTGCATCGTGGAGTAACCGATGTTCCTCTCGCGGATGGCGATCTGGCAGTAGAGGTTCGGCCACCAGGCCGGCATGCCGTTGGCGGCGACCGTCAGCGAGAAGCGCTCGCCGGTTTCGAGGCGAAGCTGTTCGGTACGGAATGGGGTCGGCTCGATCAAGGTTCGTTTCCGGGTTGTTCCCGGTCTGAGCCTGTCAGGTCGGCGGAGCCTTGTGTACGTGCATTTTCGTCGGCGAAAACGCGCGGCGATGGAATCGCAGAAATGCCTGTGGCACAGGCGTTTCTCGCTGTTTCGGTTACATTTTCCGAAACTAATGTTCTTTGAGGCGCTTTCGGTTACATTTCGAAAAAGAAGAACCCCGCGAAATCCGTGTGATTTCGCGGGGTTAGGACAATCTCGGTTACATTCTGAAAACTAATGTTCTAGATCGCCTCTTTCAGTTCCTTGACCGGACGGAACGCGACCTTCTTGCTGGCCTTGATGTGGATGGCCTCGCCGGTCGCAGGATTGCGGCCGGTGCGGGCGGCGCGCTTGCGGACCTGGAGAATGCCGAGCCCGACGATACGGACGCGGTCGCCCTTCTTGAGGTGCTTGGTGATCAGGTCGACCATGTCGGTCAGAACGGCCTCGGCGTGCTTCTTGGATAGGTCCTGGCTTTCCGCGATGTCGGCCGCGAGGTGCTTGAGCGTGACCGTGGCTGGCGCAGCTGCCTTCTTCGCCGAATCTTTCTTAGCCATGTCTGGTCTCCTCGGGTGTCGCACGGAAGCTTGTCGGGCTTCCAAACTGCCAAGTTCCCGCAGGCGTAAACGATTCGGGACGGGACTGACTATGCTGGCCGTCACGGAGACAGGATTTTCGCGTGATTTCTCAAGCAAATCCGCGTGTTCCCGCCATCCCGCGAGCGACGCAGCGCGCTGCCGATCAGGCTGAGGATCTGATGCTAAGTTTTTGAAGGTGTTGCCAAAAATGGCGCGAGAGACGGGGCTCGAACCCGCGACCTCCGGCGTGACAGGCCGGCGCTCTAACCAACTGAGCTACTCCCGCGTGACGCGTATGTGTCCGCGCGGAACGAGGGGGGACTTAAAGGGGGGACATGGTGAAGTCAAGGACGTTGCATTGACGGGAAGCAAACACCTGCCAGAAGCCAGGTGGGACCGTATCGCTACGGCCGGACGACTGCCTCGAGGCTCCGAATCAATCAATGGTGTTACAAGCTCGACAGGCAATTTCCGGGGACATCAGGCTTGACCGTCGGCTCGCGCGCCTTCCAGAACGCAAGGCTCCAGAAGAAATTCAAGAAAGAGGCGGATGCCGCGCTAGCGGCGGCCCATCAGGCCTATGCCAACGGGCGACTCGCAGATGTCGAGACGCTGTGCCGGCGGATCCTCGAGGTGCTCCCTGAACATTTCGACACGCTGCATCTGCTCGGAGTTTGCCTCAGCGCCAATTCGAAGCGGCTGGAGGAGGCCGAGCAGGTCCTGCGCGCCGCGATCGCAATCAGCCCGCGCGCGGCCAACGTCTATTGCGACCTCGGCACGGTGCTGTTCGACCTCAAGCGCTATCAGGACGCGCGGGCCTGCCAGGAGAAGGGGATCGCGCTCAATCCGAACTTCGCGATGGCGCTGACCAATCTCGGCAATACGCTGATGCATCTGATGCTGCCGCTGGAGGCGATCGAACTGCACGAGCGCGCCATCCGGTTGAAGCCAGACTATGCCGACGCCTATTGCAACCGCGGCATGGTCGAGCTGCGGATCTGGCAATCCGAGCAGGCTTTGCAAAGCTTCGAGCGCGCGCTGGCGTTCCAGCCGAACCATCACGAGGCGCTGGTCGGCCGCGGCATGGCCTTGCTGGAGTTGCGCCACTACGCTGCGGCGGAAGCGGTTCTGAACACCGCGCTGGCGCGGCAGCCTAACAACGCCAAGGTCCTGGCCCATCGGGGGCGGCTCCATCTCAGGCTGATGCGCCTCGAACAGGCCGAGCGCGACATCGAGGCAGCACTTGGGCTCGACCCTGATCTTGAGATGGCGCTACGCGAAAAGGCCCGCGTCGGTCTCCTGCTGAACAAGCCCACGCAGGCGATGGCGGCCTGCCACAAGCTGCTCGAGCAGAATCCCAAATCGGAGACCGCGATCAGCCTGATGGGGTCGTGTTTCGCCAGCTTCGGAGACATCGCGACCGCGCTCGAACAATTCGATCGGGCGCTGGAGCTCAAGCCCGACTTCGAGGACGCGATCCACCGGAAGATCTTCACGCTCGACTTCCTGCCGGAAGCGGATTTTGCGCTGTTGCAGGGCGCGCGCAAATATTGGTGGGACAACGTCGGAAGCAGGATTCCGCAACGAAAACCTCGCCCGCGAGACCTCGATCCCGACAGGCGTCTGGTGGTGGGTTACGTGTCCGCCGATTTCAGGCGCCACTCGGCCGCGTACATCTTCATGCCGGTGCTGCGCCATAGCGATCACACCAATTTTGAAACCGTCTGCTATTCGTCGTCTCCGCTCCAGGACGAGATGACCGACGAGTTCCGCGCGGTCGCGGATCGTTGGGTCGATGCGGCACCGCTGACCGACGAACAATTGACGGACCATATCGAGGCCGACGGGATCGACATCCTGGTCGATCTGTCCGGTCACTCCCTGGGCAATCGCCTCGGGATGTTTGCGCGCAAGCCCGCGCCGATCCAGGTCTCCGCCTGGGGCGCGCCGACCGGCACGGGCCTGAAGACCATCGACTACATCTTCGCAGACCCGGTCACGATTCCCTTGGCGGCGCGGCCCGAATTCGCCGAGAAGATCCACGACCTGCCGTGCATGCTGACCATGATCGAGCCCGCACCGGGCCTGTACCGGCCGGATTTGCCGATGCTGCGCAACGGCCATGTCACCTTCGGCACGTTCAACCGGATCGAAAAGATCTCGAACGAGGTGCTGGCTGTGTGGTCGAAGCTGTTGCGTGAGCTGCCGGGATCGAAGCTCGTCGTCAAGCACGCTTCCCTCGACGATACCGGTCTCCGCGACGGCCTGATCGCCCGGTTCGTCGAACATGGCGTCAGCCCTGATAGTGTGGTCTGCCTGGGGGCGAGTATCCGCGAGGAGCATCTCAAGGAATACGCCCATATCGACATCTCGCTCGATACGTTCCCGCAGAACGGCGGCGCCGGCACCTGGGAATCCCTTCACATGGGCGTGCCCGTCATCGCCAAGCTCGGCCAGACGACCTCGTCGCGGGCGGCGGGCGGCATCGTCAAGGCTGTTGGCCTCGACGACTGGGTCGTGGAGGACGACGAAACCTACATCGCGGTCGCCAAGCGGTTTTCGGCGGACCCGGCCGGCCTGGCCACGCTGCGGCAGGATCTACCGGCCCGGATCGCGGCCTCCGCGGCAGGCAATGG
>Ga0310811_10001564_pt1 | contig 28534 bp, 27 predicted proteins | sample YCmetagenome_FD_207642 | JGI IMG/M metagenome (GOLD analysis project Ga0310811, IMG submission 207642) | Soil microbial communities from experimental microcosm in Duke University, North Carolina, United States - YC | ecosystem: Engineered > Artificial ecosystem > Soil microcosm > Unclassified ... | reverse complement strand
TGCAGCTCGGCAGGGACGCCGAGACCCGCAACGTGCGGACGTCGGCCGAGCCCGCCCAGCAGGACGTGACGGTCCAGCGGGTGCCGCTGCGGGAGACCGGTGTGGCCTTCGCGCTGTCCATCGACGGGGCCGAGGTCGCGCAGTGCCGGTTGAGCGCGGGTTCGCCGGGCGTGGTGGTGATCGGTCGCGGTTCGCACGTGGGCCTGCGCTGCCCCGCCGCGCTGGCCGAGGTGTCGCGCGAGCACGCCGAGCTGACGTTCGCCGACGGCCGGGTGTGGGTAGAGGACAAGCACTCCGCGAACGGGACGTGGCTGCGTAAGGCCGACGGCTCGGCGCAGCGGCTCGTGCCCGGTGAGCTCTCACCGCTCGAGGCGGACGAGGCGATCTGGCTGGACGAGGCGCGGCGGGCGATGGTCACCCAGCTGCGCGCCACCGCGTGACGCGCCCCCCGAGACCGGCCGGCCGGTTGGGACCCGCCGCCCGGCCGAGACCTGCCGCCCGGCCGGGATCGGCCGCCCGGCCGAGTGCACGTCCTCGCGCCGGAGCCGGCTGGTCCCTGCCCGGTACAGCCGGGCCGATCGGTCGGCTGCTCTACGCCGTCCCGGCGGTGGCGGTGGCCGGCGCGGCCGGTTGGCTCCCGGCTCCCGAGCGACCGTCCATGGTGTTCTGGCTGGCGGGAACGGCGGTGCTGGCGGCGATCGTGTGCCTGGTCCCCCGCCGGAGGCTCGGCACGGCCGGGCTGGTCGCGGCGGCCACCGTGCTCGGCGCGCTCGTGCAGCTGCGGCTCGGTCATCCCGCGTCCCGGCTGGCCGTCGGGGCGGCGGTGGCGGCCGCGGCGTGGGTCGGCGCGGTCTCGCTGGGGCGCTCGGTGTGGTTCTCCCGCACCGTGGCCGACTCCTACCTGGCCCGGATGGTGGCGCTGGGCGCGATCGCGAGCGGTACCGCATTGCGCGCGCTGACCCTGCTCGGGCCGAGGCCGGCGGCCGGGACGCTGCCGGTGGTGCCCGTCCAGGTCGGGGAGCTCACCCGGTACCTGATCGGCGCGGGCATGGCCGTCGGTGTGGTCGAGCTGGCGCGCAGCCGTCGCGGCTACTGGCGCCCGGCCGACGCCCGCTTCCGGGCGGTGCTTTACGGGCTGGCCGCCGTCGCGGTGACCCTGCTGGTGGTGCTGCGCGATCTCGGGCCGGCGGTGCTGATCGCCGCCGGGGTGGCCGCCGCGCTGCTGCACGTGCACGGTGCCCGCTCGCGCCAGACCTGGTTCACGCTGGCCGGGCTGGCGGTGGTGTTGCCGCTGATCGCCGCGGGCGACACGGTCCGCGCGCGCCTGGAACACGTGCTGGACCCGGATCCGCAGCTGCGCTCGGCGCTCATCGCCGCCGGCTCCGGTGGGCTGATCGGTCCCGGTCCGGGGCTGAGCCCGCTGGTCGACGGGATCCCGGCGATCGGGTCGGACTTCGCGCTGGCCGCGCTCATCGCCGACCTGGGCGCGCTGGTGGTGCTGCCGGTGGTGGTGGCGCTGCTGGCCACCTACACCGGGCTGGTGCGGGCCGGGGCCCGGCGCCCCGGGCCGTCGGGGACAGTGGTGGTGGCGCTGGGGTGCATGCTGCTGGCCCAGGCCGGCTGGAACGCGCTGGGGACGCTGGCGGTGTTGCCGCTGACCGGTCTCAACCAGCCGTTCGTGGGGTTCTCCGGCGCGTCGCTGGTGACCTCCGCGCTGGTGGTGGGGCTGACACTGGGTATCCTCGACGGCCCCTCAGCCGAGGTTCCCGCCGACAGCCCCCAACCCGGGACCGCGGCGGTGGGTGCGTTGGCCCGTGCCGGTACCGCCGTCGTCGTGCTGCTCTTTGTGGTCGCCGCCGCCACCCAGGCGGTCCGGCCGCGACCGGTCGGGGACCTCGAGCAGACCCGGATGCCCCGGGGTGTGCTGTGGACCTCCGACGGCCAGGTGATCTCGCTGGACGGGCACCGCGAGCGCCTGTACCCGGCCGGGGCGCTGTACGCCGACCTGGGCCGCGACACCTGGGGCTACTCCCACCGCGGCATCGAGGCGACCGAGGCGGCCACGCTGACCTGCGGCGGGCGCCTGCACCTGACCGACTGGCTGGCCAGCCTGCTGCACAGCGTCTGCAAACCCGCCGACGTGGTCACCACCATCGACTCCCGGGTGCAGACCGCGCTGCGGGACGCGCTCGCCGGTCGGACCGGTGAGGCCGTGGTCCTCGACGCCCGCACCGGGGCGGTCCTCGGGCTGTACTCGACGGCCGCCGCCGGGGACCCCGCGGGCGCGCGGTTCCAGCAGCGCCCGCCCGGATCCACGATGAAGCTGGTCACCGCGTCCGCGAGCCTGCTCGCCGGCACCGACTACACGGGCGCGCCGGCGGACGTGTTCACCGGCTCCGACGGGCAGCGGCTGGTCAACGACGGCCGCGAGACGTGCCCGGCCACCGACGTACGCACCGCGCTGGCCTACAGCTGCAACTCCGTGCTCGGCTGGGCCGCGACCCGGGTCGGCGCCGACGGGCTGCGCCGGGTCGCCTCGACCTACTTCGGCGCCGACCGCCCGTTCGCCTTCGAGGGCGGGGACGCGGTGGGGTTGGACACCGGGCTGCCGGCCGCCGCCACCCATCCTCGGGTCTCCGACGGTGCGCTGGCCCGCACGGGGATCGGCCAGGAGTCGGTGCGCTCGAGCGTGCTGGGGGTGGCCCTGGCGACAGCGGTCATCGCCGACTCCGGCACCGGAGCGAAGGCGGTACCCGCGCCCTGGCCCGGTCTCACCTCCGCGACCTGCCGAGACCCGCGAGCCGGAACCGTCGGCGGGGACGGCGGCGGAACCGGCGGCGGGGACGGCGACCGACCCGGCGAGGGTGACGTGGACACCCCGGTGGCCGCGCCGGTCCGCCCCACCGTCGGGCCGGCCCTCCCGTCGCGGGTGGGCAGGGTCGTCTACGAGGGGATGCGGATGGCGGCACTGCGGGGCACCGCACGGGCACTGGCCGCTCCCGGAGGGGTCGAGGTGGCGGCGAAGACCGGCACCGCGCAGACCGTGGGCGCGCACTTCGACTCGTGGCTGACCGCGATAGTCGACCGCCGCTACGTGGTGACCCTGGTGATCGCTGACGCCGGAGGCGAGTCGGCGGCGGTGCGCGCCGGCTCGTCGGTGCTCTCCGCCTGGCCGAAGTCGTTCGCGGCTCCGGCCTGCCCCGTCGCACCCGCCGGCCCGGTGCAGGCGGCGGCCCGATGACCCGCCTCTGGGCCACCGCGGCCGCCGCGAAACGGCTCTCACCGACCCCGGACGGAGCCCCGAGCAGCACCAACGGCAAGCCTGACCCCACCCCGTGGACGGAGACGGCCGGCACCGCGATCCGCGGCGGCACCGGCGGGCCCGAGACCGCCGGCACCCTCATCCGGGGCGGCGGCACCGGTGGGCCGTCGACCGCCGGCACCGTAGTCCGGGGCAACGGCTCCGGCCCGCCGACAGCGGACACCGCCATCCGGGTTGCAGGCCGGCTCACAGCCGCCGGTAAGCCCGCCGGCGCGGGGATACTGGGAACCGGGTCGAGGGCAGGGTCGACCGGTGAGGCGAACGGGGGAGGTGCACGCGTGGGTGGTGAGCGGTTCGGGCCCTACCAGCTCGAGCAGCTCCTCGGACGGGGCGGGATGGGCGAGGTCTGGCGGGCCTACGACCACATGCGCCGCCGTTCCGTCGCCCTCAAACGGCTGCACCCTCACCTCGCCGACAGCCCGCAGTTCCAGCTGCGGTTCCGCCGTGAGGCCGCGCTCGCGGCCCGGCTCAACGACCCGCACGTGATCCCCATCCACGACTACGGCGAGGTCGACGGCCGGCTGTACATCGACATGCGGCTGGTCGAGGGCGTCGGGCTGAACACCCTGCTCAGCACGTTCGGCCCGCTGGACCCGGCCCGCGCGGTGGACATCGTGTCCCAGACCGGGGGCGCGCTCACCGCCGCCCACGACGAGGGCCTCGTGCACCGCGACGTGAAGCCGTCGAACGTGCTGCTCACCGACAAGGGATCCGACGGCCGTGAGGCCCGCGACTTCGTCTACCTCGTCGACTTCGGCATCGCGCACACCAAGGAAGCCACGTCGATGACCTCCACCGGCTTCACCGTCGGGACGCTGGCCTACATGGCGCCGGAGCGGTTCGACGGGCTGGGCGACCACCGCGTCGACGTCTACGCGCTCGGATGCCTGCTCTACGAGGCGCTGACCGCGTCCCGCCCGTTCCCGGTGGAGGGGCTGCCCGCACTGCTCAAGGCGCACCTGAACACCCCGCCGCCCCGCCCCTCGGCGCTGCGCCCCGGGATCCCCGCCGCCCTGGACGAGGTGGTCGCCACCGCGATGGCCAAGGCGCCCTCGGACCGCTACCAGTCGGCCACGGCCATGGCCGTCGCCGCCCGGGCAGCGGTAGCGCCGGTGCGTCGTCCGGGCCCGACCTCGCGGGCACCGTCGGTGCACCGTCCGCCGGTCCCGGCTCCGACGGTCGGCACCCCGATGGGAAGCGCACCTCCCGCGCCTGCCGCGGCTCCGGCTCGTCCTCCGGCTCCGAATTTCGCCGCGCCCAAGGCCGTGGCCCCCAAACCGCCGGCGTCCACCTCGAAAACGAAGCCGAAAACGAAGCCGAAGCCGGCCCTACCGGCGGCCCGTCCGCTGCCCCCGGCCCCCGTTGCGCGCCCCCGACCGGCGGCCCAGCAGAAACTCCCGGTGCCGCGTCCGAAACCGGCGGCGCCCGCGCCCAAACCGGCCGCCCCGGTCGCCCGGACGCGACCGGGCCCTCCCCCGCGTAAGCGCCGCAGCATGACGCGGCGCGTCCTGAGCGGGGTGTTCCTGGCGCTGTTCACCATGGTGGTCGCGCTGATCGCGCTCGCGGTGCTGCTGTTCTCCCAGTTCCCCGACATGGCCGGTTTCGACGTGCGCCCCGGCCACTACGTGCAGCGGCACATCGGCCGGGGTTGAAGAGCCGTGCCGGGTCGAGCAGCCCGGATCACCGCTCGGACCACCAGAGGCTCTCCTGGGTGGTCAACCACTCGGGGTCGGTCAGCAGGTCCAGATGCGCGGGGGTGATCACGTCGTTCTCGATCAGCACGTCCGCGAGCTCGTGAGGGCGCAGCTCCCGTGACGTGGTCAGCTCGGCGGCGAGCACCTTGCCCCGCAGCTGCTTGAGGTGGTCGTGCACCCGCCCGACCAGCTTGTCCCGGTCGGTGCGCCCGGACTTGGGTCGGCCGGGCGAGGATGCCGCATCCGCGTCGAACCGGTCCAGCAGGTGCTGGCTCCCGGTCGCCACCAGGACCGCGCGCGTGAGCTCGGGAACCGGCGGGACCGGGGCCGTCGGCCCGTTCAGCAGCTTCGGGCGGCACAGGACCAGGGCGGTGGCGAACTCCTTGGTCGCGGGGTTGAGGTTCAGCGCGACCAAGGTCTGGAGGCGGTCCGCCGGGGTGTCGTCGACCCGCTCGTGCACCACCCGCCCCGGGGCGGCCGGCGGGTCCACGGTGATCACGATGCGGCAGCCGGAGTCCTCCCAGCGGGGGCTGGTCACCTCGTGGGTGCCGGCGGTGAGGAACCGCGAGGCCGGCTCGCCGTCCCGGTCGACGGGCAGCAACCGTTCCCGGGTGGCGCCCTCGGCGTGCACGAAGAGCGAGTGGCTGGCGCTCAGGTTGGTCACCGCGACCACCGGACCCAGGTGGTGCAGCAGCCCGGCCCGCCGCGACAGCCGCGAGTCACCCTCGAAGACGAGGTCGCAGTCCGGTGCCCGCCCGAACGTCATCCGCTGCTCGGGCCGCAGCTCGCGGTAGGTGGCGCCGTCGTGGGTCATGACCACGACCCGGCCGCACCCGGTCGCCGTCACCCATCACCTCCCGCACACCTGTCCGCCCAAGCGTAGGTGGTGGGTCTGTTCAGGCGCTGCCGACGGTCACCGGGGCGCCGGCCGGCAGCCTCAGCCCGTGGTGTCGGCCGGGTCCGCGACCATGGGGTTGCGGAGCTCCCCGATTCCCTCCGCCCAGGTCACGAGAGTCTGGCCGGGAGCCAGGAAGCGCGGGGGCTTGCGGCCGGCACCGACGCCAGCCGGGGTACCGGTGAAGATCAGGTCGCCGGGCAGCAGCGGCAGGACGGCCGACAGCCGCGCGATCAGCTCGGCCACCGGGAAGATCAGATCGGACGTGCGGCCCTTCTGCAGGATCTCCGCTCCACCCGAGCCGCCCTCGACCGGACCGACGTCCAGCCCGCAGCCCAGCTCGATGTCGTCGGGGTCGGCCAGCTCGTCCGGCGTCACCAGCACCGGGCCGATGGGGCCGAAACCGGGGAAGGACTTGCCGAGGGAGAACTGCGGCGCCGGCCCGGCCAGCTGCAGGGTGCGCTCCGAGAGGTCCTGGCCGATCATCAGCCCGGCGACCCGCGACCACGCCCGGTCCTCCGGCACCCGCTCGCACCGGGCCCCGATCACCACCACCAGCTCGGCCTCCCAGTCGACCGTGCCACCGGCCGGCAGCACCACCCGCGCGCGGGGGCCGGCCAGGCAGCTGGCGAACTTGGTGAAGACGACCGGGCTGGTCGGCTCGGCCAGGTTGGACTCCGCGGCGTGGTCTCGGTAGTTGAGGCCGATGCCGAAGACCTGGCGGGGCGCGGGCACCGGCGGACCCCAGCTACCGAGGTCCGGGTCGGCCGCCGCGGCATCCGCGGCATGGTCACCGGAACCCGCCCAGGCCGTGAACGATCGCCAGTCATCGAGGACGCTCGCGGGGTCGGGCCCGAACCTGCCGTCGCTGGCCATCGCCACGTCCACCAGGCCGGAGCCCTCGACCAGGCAGGCACGACCGGCCACGTTCGCCATCCGCATGTCGCCGGTTCTCCTCACCTCGCACCGGATCGCCAGCATGCCATGCCGCGATGAGATGGCAACCGAACCGGCGGGTCCGCACCGCCGGTCGTTGACCCTGGTCCGGCCTGCGGCCGATCTTGCCAGGCCCTAGTGTCCTGACATGGGCCTTTTCGAGAACCCGCAGTGGAAACGACCGCCGCCGGAAGAACCGTCGATGGCGATCGGCACGTTGCCCCGCCAGCGGGTCTCGCTGCCCTGCGGCGAGGTCAGCTACCTGCGCCACGGGAGCGGTCCGCCGCTGCTGCTGGTGCACGGTGTGCCGACCTCGGCCCGGCTGTGGGAGCCGCTGCTGGGCGACCTCGGCCGCGACTACGACTGCATCGTGCCGGACCTGCTCGGGCTCGGGCAGTCGCGCCCGAACGCCGGGGCCGATCTCTCCAGCCCCGGCCAGGCCGACATGCTGGTGCAGCTGCTCGACGAGCTCGGCATCGACCAGACCCTGCTCGTGCTGCACGACCAGGGCGGCGCCCACGGGATGCAGATGATGAAGCGCGCGGGCGAGCGGATCCGCGCGGTCGCCTTCTCCGACGTGGTCTGCTACGACAACTGGATCGTGCCCGCGATCGCGGTCCTGATGAGGCTGGCCAAGGCTCCGGGGCCGCTCGGGGTGCTCGGTCGCACCCGGCTCGCCGAGATCCCGTTCACCAAGGTCTGGCCGTTCAAGCAGACGTTCGTGCGGGGCCCCGTACCCACCGCGCTCGCCGACGACTGGTTCGCGCAGCTGCGCGCCGGTGGCCCGGACCTGGACGCCTGGTGCCGCTACATCGTGGCCCAGTCACCCCGGTACACCATCGACGCGGTGCCCACGCTCAACTCCTGGACGAAGCCGGCGTTCGTGATGTGGGCAGGCCACGACATCTTCCTGCTGCCCTCGTGGGGGGCCCGGCTGGCCGCCGACCTGCCGACGGCGCCGAACGACCCGGTGCTGCTGCCGTTCGCCGGGCACTTCTACCACGCCGACGTGCCCCGCACGGCCGCCCGCGTGCTCGGTGACTTCCTGGCGACCGTGCCGGGGTGAGCCGGGGCCGGGGCCGGCTCACACGTGGAACGGGTGAGCCTTCAGGTAGGCGCCGGCGTCGACGCGCAGCTGGGTGCCGGTGACGTAGCGCGACTCGTCCGAGGCCAGGTAGACCACCGCGTGGCTGATGTCGCTCGGCTCCACCCACGGGGTCGGCATCGCGTTGAGCACCGGGAAGGTCTGCTCGGCGTCCTCCCGGGTCGGGTTCTCCAGATCGGGCCGGAACTGGGCGTACATCGGGGCGCTGTGCAGCATGTCGGTGTTGCAGTTGGTGGGGTGCACCGCGTTGACCCTGATCTGGTCCTTGGCCAGACACAGGGCGAGATCATGGACGTAGTTGGCCAGCGCCTTCTTGGCGAATCCGTAGCCCTGCCCACCCGGACCCGAGGACGGGTTGTCCACCGAGCCGCGCAGGAAGGCCGCCAGTGACCCGGTGGCGATGATCGAGGCGCCGGCGGTGAGATGCGGCAGCGCCGCGTGCACGGTGTTGATCACGCCGACGAGGTTGACGTCGACGACGTCCGCGAACGCGGTCGACGGCAGGTCACCTCCGAGCGGGGCGATCCCGGCGTTGGCCACGACCACGTCCAGCCGGCCCAGCTGCGCGACGCCGTCGGTGATGGCCGTGCGGATCGCCGACGGGTCCCGGACATCGGCGACCGTTGCGATGATCCGCCGGTCCAGGCCCTCCACCAGCTTCACCGTCTCGTCCAGATCCGACCGGCTCGCCAGCGGGTAGCGGTTGGTCTCGATGTCGGCGCACAGGTCGATCCCGATGATGTCGGCGCCCTCTCCGGCCATCGCCACGGCATGGCTGCGCCCCTGCCCTCGCGCGATGCCGGTGATGAAGGCGACCTTGCCGGACAGTCGTCCCACGTGAGCCCTGCTTTCGTCCAGACGGTGGCTACCGCACCGTGATCAGGTGGCTGCCCGCAGCTTATGGGTGGAGCGCCTCGAGCGGCCCCGTGGTTGCGATCGTGCCGAGCATCCCCAGCTCCACCCCGACCGACCTACGCCCAGCACCAGGTCCCGGAGCGGCAGCCCGGTCGTCGGTCACACGTCCCACACGATGGGCAGGTTGTCCAGGCCGATCTGGCCGCCGTGCTCGAGGATCGGGACGTCGTCGCGCAGCCGGTAGTGCGGGATCCGCCGGTGCCACTCCCGCAGCCCGATCGACAGCTCGGCGCGGGCCAGGTGGGACCCCAGGCAGCGGTGCGGGCCGGCGCCGAAGGCCAGGTGCCGGTTGGCCTTCCGGTCGATGATCACCTTCTCGGCGTCCGGGAACTCGGCCGGGTCGCGGGTGGCCGCCGACAACGGCAGGAACAGCATCTGGCCGGCCTTCATCGGGCACCCGTTGAACTCGACGTCGCGGGTGACCTTACGACCCGGGGTGACGAAGGCGTAGTAGCGCAGGAACTCCTCGATCGCCGACGGCCACAGCTCCGGCTCCGCGAGCAACCGCCGGCGGTCGTCGGGGTACCGGGCCAGGTGCATGATCGAGTACGTGAACTGGGCGGCCACGGTGTCCAGGCCGGCCATGAACAGCAGCAGGCACATGGCCAGCAGGTCGGAGTCCTGAACCGGCTCTCCGTCGATCTCCCACTGCCCGGCGGCGCTGACCAGGTCGTCGCGCGGGTCCTTGCGGCGACGGGTGATCAGGTCGCTGAAGTAGGCGTTGACCTCGATCATCGCCGGGATCGTGCGCTCGGGGTTGTAGTTGCTGTGGAGGATCTCCTCCTCCCAGTACTGGAAGCGCTCGGCCTCCTCCACCGGCAGCCCCATGATCTCCATGAAGATCGTGTTCGGGAACCGCAGCGCCACGTCCTTGACCAGGTCGCACTCGCCGCGCTCGATCACGTCGTCGAGGATCTCGGAGAACCGCTGCTCGATCCGGGGCCGCAGCCGGTCCACCGCGCCCGGGGCGAACCACGAACCCAGCAGGTGGCGCCACTTGGTGTGCAGCGGCGGGTCGAGCATCTCCGGGATCCACAGGTAGGCCGGATCGGGGTCGGCCGGGACCACCGAGCTGCTCGAGAACAGGTCGGGCTGCTGGAGGGCGTCCCGGATGTCGGCCATCCTGGTGAGGAACCAGAACTCGTGGCCGGCGGCGTCGCCGAACCAGAAGTCGGCCTCCTCGCGGTGGCGGTCGAAGTTGTCGAAGTGCTCCAGCGCGTGCATCGAGGCCTGCAGCTCCTCGTAGCGGGCGGCCGGGCAGCCGGGTGCGCCCCGGGTACTGCGCGGCGGCGTTCCGACGGGAGATTCCGTCCGATCCTGGATCGACATGATCAGCTCTCCTCGTCAGCGCTGACAGGATGAGCTCCGACCGTACGATCCGAGGCGGAGACGCCGCAATCCCGGAAGCGCGGAAGGACGACCCGATGCAGCAGCCCGTCAGGTGGCTCACCGCGCCGACGCCGGTCGAGCCGGCGCCCCGGCTGGCCGCCGCAATCGGGCTCGGGCCCGATGACCTGCTGGTCAAGAGGGACGACCTGATCGGGCTGGGCGGTGGCGGCAACAAGGTCCGCAAGCTGGAGATCACCTGCGGGCAGGCGGTGGCCGAGGGCGCGCGCACGCTGGTGACCACCGGTGCACCGCAGAGCAACCACGCCCGCCTGACCGCCGCGGCCGGCGCCCGTCTCGGCCTCGACGTGGTGCTGGTGCTCGCCGGGACGCCACCCGCCCGCGCCGTCGGCAACCTGGTGCTGGACGCGTTGTTCGGGGCCCACATCGTCTGGTCGGGCGACCGCGCCCCCGCCGAGACCGCCGCCGCGACGGTCAAGGCGCTCGCGGCGGACGGCCGCGCGCCCTTCCTCATCCCGTTCGGCGGCACGACCCCGGAAAGCGCAGGCGGTTACGCCACCGCGGCCCGCGAGCTGCTGGACCAGGTCCCGGGCCTGGCCCACGTGGTCGTCTCCGCCGGGTCGGGCGGGACGATGGCCGGGCTGGTCAGCGTGCTGGGCCCGGACCGGGTACTGGGGGTGTCCTGCGGCGCGGTCTCCGATGCCCGCGCGACCGTCGCCGCGCTGCTCGAGGCGATGGGCACCCCGGTGGACCCCGAGGCGCTGCGCATCGACACCGGCCAGATCGGACGCGGTTACCCGCACCTGTCCGACACCACCCGCGCCGCCATGGAGCTGGCCGCGCGCACCGAGGGCCTCGCCGTGGACGCGACCTACGTCGGCCGGGCCGTGGCCGGGCTCATCGCCGCCGCCTCGCAAGGGTCCATCCGCCCGGGAGAGAGGACGGTGCTCGTTCACACCGGCGGCCTGCCCGGTCTGTTCGGACACCCCGAAGTCGGCTAGCGCCGGGGAGTCACGCACGCCGCGGCGGCACCCTGGGTGGCTTCAGCTCGCGGCCCGCCCGTGCCAGGCTGGGCCCATGCGTGCCACGCTGTTCGAGTACGCCGGAGGCGAGATCGCGTTCGTCGCCCTGGCCGCCGCGCACCACGAGCGGTGCCTGCGCGACCCTGAGCTGAACCACCCCTTCTCCCACCCCGGCCGGCATCCCGAGCATGTCTGGCGGTTGGGCGCCTACTGGGCCGAGGTGATGGGCGGACCGCCGACCTACTCCCGTTCGTGCGGCGACCAGTCCGCGGTCCTGCGCCTGCACGCCGGCAACGGCGACATGAGCGACCTCGGCCGGCGGTTCGTCGAGTGCTTCGTCCACGCCGCCGACGACGCCGGCCTGCCGGATGACCCGGAGTTCCGGGCTGCGCTGCGGGCGTACATGGAGTGGGCGGTGGACCAGGTGCTCGCCTACCCCGACGACCGGCCCGTCCCGCGAGGTCTGAGCATGCCGCGCTGGTCCTGGGACGGCCTGCAGCCGGAGACGAGCTGACACCCGGCCAGGGTCCGACAGGCCGGCGCCCGCACCGGGCGTAGGGATCAGAAGAAGTCGGTGCCGCCGTCGATGTTGATCGTGGCCCCGGTCAGGTAGGCCGCGCGCTCGGAGAGCAGGAACGTGACGAGCTCGCCGACCTCCTCGGGCCGCCCGCACCGCTGCAGGGACAGCTTCATCCCCCACACGTCCTCGGTGTAGCGGTACAGCGCCTCCTCCTTGGTGCCGCCGTACTTCGCCATCGCCTCGGCCGGGTCGATGAGCTCGTGCATCAGCGGTGTCTCGATCATGCCGGGGCAGACGCAGTTGACCCGGATCCCGTGCTTGCCGTACGCCTTGGACAGGTTCTTGGTCACGCTCACCACCGCGCTCTTCATCGCGGTGTAGTGCGGCAGCGTGGGTTTCTGCGCGCGGGTGGAGTACGCGGCCAGCGTCACGATCGTCCCTCCACCCCGGCTGATCAGGTGCGGCGCGATCGCCCGGGCGCTGCGGACAACGGGCATGAAGACGTTCTGGTAGTAGAAGTCGAACGCCTCGTCGGGCTGGGTGTGCAGCTCGCCGTAGCTGTCCATCGGACCGGAGCAGACGGCCAGACCCGCCAGGTCGCAGCCGCGCTCCAGCGCGGTGGCCACCGCCGCGTCGATGCTGCCCGCGTGTGAGGCGTCGGCGCTCAACGCCTCGGTCCGCACACCGAACCGGCCCGCGAGCTCCTCGGAGGCCTTGGTCAGGCGGTCCGGATCGCGGGCGATGATCGCCAGATTCGCGCCCTCGGCCGCCAGCGACTCAGCGACCGAGAACCCCATGCCACGCGACCCTCCGACCAGGAGCAGCCACTTACCGTTCAACCCGAGATCCATGCGCTTAAGCTAATCGTGATTAGCGTTCCGGTCAACTAATTCGGTGACGAGCACCTGGTTCGGCCGGGACAGAGCCACTCTCCGCTAGCATCGACGTGTGGAGGATCCGGGCGGCGAGGTGAAGCGGAGGAAGCGCCGGCCGCAGCGACGCGAGGAGATCCTCGAAGCCGCGATCGACCTGTTCCACGAGAAGGGCTACAACTCGACCTCTCTCGACGACGTCGCCGGGGTCGTCGGGATCGCCGGGCCGTCGATCTACCGTCACTTCGGTAGCAAGCTGGAGATCCTCGACGCCGCGCTGCACCAGGGCGGCCACCACGTCCTGGACGCGGTCGAGGAGGTCACCTCCGCCGGTGGCCCGCCGGCGGAGGTGCTCGCCCGCCTCGCACGCGACCTGATCACCGCGGTGCTGCGCAAACCGAAGCTGAGCGGCGTGGTCCTGCGGGAGCGCAGGCATCTCCCTCCGGAGAGCCGCGAATGGCTCGACCGCTCCTACCGGCTCATGACCGAGGAATGGGTGCACCAGCTGCTGCGGCTGCGTCCCGAGCTGGCCGACGAGCAGGCCCGGCTGGTCGTCAGGAGCACCCTGTCCATGATCTACGCGACCGGCGACCACGTACCCAGGCAATCGCCCCCGGGCACGGTGGACCTGATCTTCGACATGGCGATGGCCGCCCTGCTCGGCGCGAAGTCGAGCGGGCCGGTCACCTAGGCCGGCACCGCCGCACCGGCGATCGCCAGCGCCGCCTCCTCGCCGTCCTTGAAGGCCTGGAATGCGGTGCGGTGGGCGACCGCGTCGCCCGCGAGCCGGAAGGGGATCCCCAGTTCGTCGAGCACCCCGGTCAGTGAGGTCTCCGAGACCAGCGAGGTGACCGCGACGACGGTGCCGGTGTCGACCTCGGCGAGGGTCTCCCCGCGATCGGCACCGGAGGCGCGGACGATCGTCGCGGTGCGTCCGTCGAGGTCACCGAGCAGGCCATCGACGATCACTCGGGCCGCGCGCCGCCGCAGGATCGCGGGCACCTCGACGCGGTGCAACGCCCCGCCGAAGGGCATGACCGTCTCGTACCGGGTCACGTAGGTGACCCGTTTCCCGCGGGCCGCGAGGGCCTCGGCGACCAGCGGGCCCTCGTTGGCTCCGACGGTGTCGTAGACCAGTACGTCCTGTGCCGTGTCCCCGCCGAGCGCCTCGGCGCTGCCGATCACGTGCCCGGTCTCGCCACCCGGGACCGCGCCGGGCCCGGGCCGGCGGGCTCCGGTGGCCAGCACCACGAAGTCCGGGGTGATCTCGCGGAGCAGGGCCTCGTCCACCGGGATGCCCAGCTCCGGCTTGACGCCGTATTCCGCGAGCTCACCGATCAGGTGGTCCAGCGACGCGGTCAGGGCGGCGGCCGCGGTGTGCTCGGCGTGACGCAGCAGCCCGCCGGCCCGGGGTGCGGCGTCGAGCAGCCGGACCTGGTGCCCGCAGCGGGCGGCGACCTCGGCGGCCTTCAGCCCGGCCGGACCCGCGCCGACGACCAGCACCCGGCACGGGTTCGCGACCGGAGCGGGGACCAGCTCCAGCTCGCGCAGCACCTCGGGGTTGTGCAGGCAGCTGATCTCGGGGAACCCGGCGAGCTTGCGGTTGACGCAGACGTTCGCCCCGGTGCACGGGCGGATCCGGTGGGCCTGCCCCCGGACGGTCTTGGCGACGATGTCGGGGTCGGCGATGTGCGCGCGGGTCATGGCCACCAGGTCGCAGTCCCCGTCGGCGAGCACCCGCTCGGCCACACCGGGGGTGGCGATCCGCCCGGTCCCGATCATGGGCACGGTCAGCGCGTCGCCGAGCAGCTCACGCATCCGCACGACGCGTGGCATGTTCGGGGCGTCACCGGCGCGGTAGTTCGGGATGGAGGTGCCGTAGCTGGGGCCGCCGAAGCCGACGGTGGTGTTGATCAGGTCGACCTCACCGGTGCCCAGGATCGCGCGCACCGTGTCGGCCAGCCCGGCCGCTCCGAGGCCGCCGTCCTCGGGCGAGATCAGGTCGTCGGTGGCGGTGCGGTAACCCAGGATCCGATCGGGGCCCAGCACCGGGCGGACGGCCTCGATCACCCGCCGGGCGAACAGCGTCCGGTCCTGACCCCACTCGTCCTCGCGGCGGTTGCCCCACGGCGAGAGCGACTGCTGCACCAGGTAGCCGTGCGCCCCGTGCAGCTCCACCCCGTCGAAGCCGGAGTCGACGGCCATCCGCGCGATCGCCCGGAAGGCGTCGATCATGCGCTCGATCTCGTCGCCGGTCATCCGGTGGGCGGTCTCGCCCTCGGCGGTCTGCGCGCTCTCGAAGCCCCACAGCGGTGGCCGGTGCACGTCGGCGTCGGAGCGGAACGTCGCACCCAGGTGCGCCAGCTGGATGAGCAGCACCGCACCCTCGGCCTTGACCGCCTCCGCCAGGCGACCGTGGCGCTCGACGGTGGACGCCGGGACCGGGCCGAACGGGTTCGGGTACTGCGGCTGGGCGATGATCAACCCGGCTCCCCCGCCGGCCCGCCGCCGCAGGTACTCGATGTAGGCGTCGGCGGCGACGTTCGGGTTGCGGAACGCCTCGCTGGTGCCGTGCGAGGTGATCACGACCCGGTTGCGGACCTCGGTGTCCCGGATCCGGATCGGCGACATCAGCGTGGGGAACGCGCTCACGCGTCGGCCCCCTGCTTCGCGGCGCCCTGTTTCGCGGCGCCCTGGCTGACGCGGGGCGCCGAGCCGGCGGTACGCAACCCCGCCACCACCTCGGGCGGCAGGGTCGACACCGCCGCCAGCACCCGGACGAACAGGTAGGTGAGCGCCACCGTGACCAGCGAGCCCGCCCAGATCCACGGCTCGGGCAGATCGGTGTGCATCAGCGTCCAGATCGGCCAGCCGGCGCCGACGTAGAAGAACGCCACGCTGGAGGGGAACAGCGCCACGATCACCAGCTGGTGCCACGCCTTGCGCGCCCAGTGGCCCCCTTCACCACACAGGTAGATCACGACGCCGGGCAGGATCCCGAGTGCCCCGTCGAGCACCGCCCAGTACATCGGCATGCCCCACAGGTCCAGCGGCTGCGGGCCGTAGTAGTAGAAGACGTGCAGCAGGAGCGCCGGGGTCTCCAGGATGACGTCGCCCAGCGCCACGATCAGCCAGACCTTGGTGATCGCACGTGGTCCCCCGCCGCCGAGGAGAAGCCGCCACACCGCCATCGCGCCCAGCCCGATCTCGGCGGTGTAGGACAGCGTCAGGAACAGCGGGATCTTCACGTCGTAGGCCGCGAACAGGGTGATCTGCTCCTGGCGCGGGTAGTACACGAACCCGTTCGCGGCGGTCAGCGGCTCGAACAGGCTGGCCACCGCGCCACCGGCCAGGCAGGTGAACCCGGCGACCGTGCCCTCGCGGCGGTAGTAGCGCACCGCCATCACCAGCCCGGCCAGCACCGCCAGCCCGGAGCCGGCGGTGAAGATCAGGTTGATCGTCGGGTTGGTCGGCCAGGACGGGTCGACCACCGGGTGGCGGGCGGGTGCGAGGAGCAGGTTCATCCGGCGTCCCTGTCTGTGCTGATGGGAGGGCTCATGGAGGGTCTGGTGATGGAGGGGTTCACTGCTTGCCGGCGAGCGGGCGCGACGCCGAAGCGGGCCACCGCCTCCTCCAGCAGCGCCTTGGCCGCCGGTGGCTGCGTGAGGTCGGCGGGGTCGTAGCCGGGACGGAGCGCCCGCGTCACCAGGTGCGGGAGGAACGTGGTGAACATGCTGGCCAGCAGGGCCGTGTACCGCAGCCGGCTGCGCACCCGGCAGGCGAACGGCATGTCCCGCTGCGAGATACGCCGGATCCGGGCGGCCAGCGGCAGCGAGTACGAGAAGACGTGCCAGGTGGCGTAGAGGATGCCGTAGATCCGGTACAGGTAGTCGCCGTAGAGCTCGGCGAACACGTAGTTGGCCACGGTGCGGTGCTCGTGCTCCTCCGCGACGTGCCACAGCCACAGGTAGGCGGCCGGTTCCCCGGTGTCGAGGCCGAACCGGTGGGCGTTCTCGAAGAAGTAGTCGCACAGCATCGGGGCGACGGTCTCGAAGCCCTCGGTGTAGGCGCAGGCGAACTTGTGGCCGCGGTCCCACAGCGCCCGGTAGTCGCGCTTGAGACGGGCCTCGCCGGCGATCACCGGCTCCGGGTAGGCCGCGCGGATCACCTCGTTGAACCGGGAGTGGTTCGAGTGGTGCCGGCCCTCCTGGAAGTTGAACAGGTCGATGTCGCGCTTGAGGTCGGACTCGCCCGGCGGCAGCAGCTTCTTCGCCGCCCGCATGGACTTGATGAAGAACGGCTCGATGTGCGGCAGCATCGTCGACATCGCGTTGGTCAGGTGCGCGAACTCGGGGTGCACGTCGTTCCAGTCCGCCCGGACCCCGGTGAAGTCGAGCGTGACCGGTCTCGCCACCAACTCGCTGTCCACCGGGCCAGACTGCACGAAGTGAAAGTCACTGTCAATTGAGTGACACCTCCACATTATGAATAGAATGCCGGTCGTGGAGACGTCGCTGCGCGAACGGAAGAAGCAGAAGGCGCGTCTCGAGCTGGCCACCGTGGCGTTGCGCCTGTTCCGGGAGAAGGGCTACGAGGCCACCACGGTCGAGGAGATCGCCGCCGCCGCCGAGTACTCCCCCAGCACGTTCTTCCGGCACTTCGGGTCGAAGGAGGACGTGGTCTTCCTGAACATCCGCCAGGACCTGGAGGAGTTCCGGCGGGCGTTGGAGCACCCGCCGGCCGGCATGTCGCTGTGGGAGCACATCCGCGGGCGCATCTATCTCACCATCGACCGGTTCAGCGAGTCCGGCCCCGAGTTCGAGGCCACCAGCATCGCCATCTGGCTGACCGATCCCGCGCTGTGGGCGCCGTTCCAGCGGTTCTGCGCCGACTGGGAGCAGGTCATCGCCCAGGCCTGGTCGGCCGCGCACCGGGCGGGCGCTGACGCGGAGCACACGGCAGCCTCCGACGCCGACTCCGACCTGGACGCTCAGCTGGTCGCCCGCGGCGTCGTCGGGGCCTGCCAGGCCGCCTTCCACGTCCACATCAACACCGGCGCCGACCTGCGGGAGCTCCTCAAACGCGCCTTCGACCGGATCGGCGAGGGCTTCGACCGACCCGGACCCCGTCCGGCCTGATCACATGCCGGCGTGGCGCCAGTCCAGGCAGACCAGGGTGGCGTCGTCGGCGAGCTGACCGTCGCAGGCGTCGCAGACCTCCCGGGTGATCCGCCGGACCAGCTCCGGAGGCTGGAGGTCTCGGTGGCGCTCGAGCATCTCGACCAGCCGGGGGTAACCGAACTCCGGCTCGCCGCGCTTGTGGGCCTCGGTGATGCCGTCGGTGAGCAGGATCAGCCGGTCCCCGTCGCGCAGCTGGAGCGGGTGCAGCGGGTAGTGGGTGTCGGCCCTCAGCCCCATCGGGTAGGCGGGCGGGATGACGAGCTCGGTGACCGTCCCGTCGCGTACCAGCAGCGGCGGCGGGTGCCCGGCGTTGATGATCGTCCCGACGCCGGTCGCTACCTCCAGGTCGACGACCAGACCGGTGACGAAGTCGTAGCCGGGGAACTGGTCGACCAGGTGCGAGTTCGCGGCCTCGGCCTGCTCGACGATCGTGGCGTCGGCCCGCCGGACGTTGCGCATCGCGGTACAGGCCAGGCTGGCCAGCAGCGCCGAGCGCAGCCCGTGGCCGGCCGCGTCGCTCACCGCCACGGTCAGCCGGGTCGCGCTGACCGCGTAGTCGAAGTTGTCGCCGCCGATCTCGTAGGCGGGCTCGACCGTGCCGGCGATGGAGAACCCGGGCAGCTCGAAGGCCAGGCTGGGCAGCAGCTCCCACTGGATCTCCGCCGCCAGCCCCAGCTCGCGGCGGCGCCGCAGCATCTCGAACCGGTCGGTGTAGCGCCGCGCCCCGGTGAGGACGTGCCCGAGTACCCGCGCGACGTCGTCGAGCGTGTCCGCCACCTGCAGGCTCACCTCGGAGCCGGCCAGCGTGACGGCCAGGACCCCTATTCGTTCGGCGCGGACCGAGACCGGGAGATAGACCACCGAGGTCTGCCCGCGCAGCCCACCGGCGGCGGCTCCGGCCGCCTCGGCCTCGACCGCCCGCTCCAGCACGACCGTCACCCGCCGCTGCTCGCGGTAGGCCTCGCCGGCGGCGCTGTCCATCAGGTCCTGAGGGTGGATGTGGGCGTCGGCCGGACCGCCGGCGACCGGCTGCAGGCTGGCCTCGGCGTAGTCGGCCAGCAGCAGGATCGACGCTTCGGACCCCACATGACGGGCGAGCCAGTCGGCGCACACGTCGACCAGCTCGGCGGGCGGCGCCTGGTCCAGGTCCCGCAACAGGTCCCCGATCCCCTGCCGGGACGGGGAGATTGCCTCAGTCACCGGGCCCACCATGCCATCACCTGCGTTTCCGCGCCCTGGAACGTGGCGCATCCGATCGTGGCGTCCGGCTCGAGGGGTGCGCCCGCGCCTGAGAGCGGCCACCCCGTGCCCGCTTGGCCGCTTGGCCTGGACGGAGCAGTGTGCAAGGGTCGAGGGAGAGCTTGTGAGTCACGTCACCTGCTCCCGTGGCGCCCGTCGCCGACCGCTCGGACGCCTCGGCCGCTCAGCGACGAGAGGACCCCTATGGCGACCGCGAACAGGGTGACCGTCATTCCGTGCGGGGCGATGACCGCCGACCTGACCTGGCTGCTGCTCAAACCCGGCCGGTCCATCACCGACCGCCATCACCGCGACGCCCCGGCGCCCTGGGTGGACGTCCCGACGCACTGCGTGCTGGTCGAGACCGACGAGGGCAAGCTGCTGTGGGACACCAGCTGCCCGCGCGACTGGGAGGAGCGCTGGGGCCCGACCGGTCTGCAGGACTTCTTCCCCTACGACAAGGTCGGCGAGGACGAGTACCTGGACTCGCGACTCAACCAGATGGGCGTCGGGCTCGACGAGATCGACTACGTGGTGCTGTCCCACCTGCACTTCGACCACGCCGGCAACGCCCAGATGTTCAAGAACACGAACGCCAAGCTGGTCTGCCACGAGAAGGAGAAGGAGTTCGCGTTCGGCTTCGACGGCCTCTTCACCGGAGCGCACCTCAAGACCGACTACGAGGGCCTGGCGTTCGAGACGGTCTCCGGTGACACCGACTTCCTGCCCGGGGTCCGGTTCATCGAGACACCGGGCCACACCGTGGGCTGCATGTCCATGCAGGTGGACCTGCCGGATACCGGGACAATGATCTTCACTTCGGATGCGGTGTACATGGGCGAGAGCTACGGGCCGCCGGCCACACCGGCCGCCATCGTGAACAACCTCGAGGACTTCTACCGGTCGGTGGAGAAGCTGCGCGGCATCCAGGAGCAGACGAACGCCACGATGGTCTTCGGTCACGACGCCGAACAGATCCACCAGCTGCGGGTCGGCCCGAAGGAGCACTACTCGTGACGGCCGACCTCTCCGAGGAGACGATCTTCACCTGGGGTGCGCCGCCGTTGAAGTTCGGTGCGGGCGCCCTGGACGAGGTCGGCTTCGAGATGTCCGGCTACGGCGTCCGTCGCGTCCTGATCGTCACCGACGCCGGGGTGAACGCGCTCGGGGCGCCGCAGCGGCTGGCCGACGGCCTGCGCCGGTACGACATCGAGTCGGAGATCTTTGATGGGGTACACGTCGAGCCGACCGACGACTCGATGAACAAGGCCGTGGAGTACGCCCGGGCCCAGGGCGACTGGGACGGCTTCGTGGCCATCGGCGGCGGCTCGGCCATCGACACCGCGAAGGCGATCAACCTGCTGACCAGCCACCCCGGCGAGCTGATGGACTACATCAACAAGCCGATCGGCGGTGCCAAGGTGCCGCCGGGCCAGCTCAAGCCGCTGATCGCCGTGCCGACCACCGCGGGCACCGGCTCGGAGTCCACCGCGATGTGCGTGCTGGACATCCTGTCGATGAAGGTCAAGACCGGGATCAGCCACTGGCGGCTGCGCCCGACGCTGGCCGTGATCGACCCGCTGCTGACGATGTCGCTACCGCCGGAGGTGACCGCGGCGTCCGGGATGGACATCGTCTGCCACGCCGTGGAGAGCTACACCGCGCGGTACTACACCACCTTCGACCGCAAGAAGCCCGAGGAGCGGGTCACCTACTGCGGCTCGAACCCGGTGTCGGACCTGTGGTGCGAGAAGTCGATGACGCTGCTGGCCCGGTCGTTCCGGGACGCGGTGCACCGGGGCGCCGACGATCTGGAGGCCCGCTCGAACATGATGATGGCCGCCACCTTCGCCGGCATGGGCTTCGGCAACTCGGGGGTGCACATCCCGCACGCCAACGCCTACCCGATCGCCGGCATGGTCAAGGACTACCGGCCGGCCGGATACCCGCAGGACGAGCCGATGGTCCCGCACGGCCAGTCGGTGTCGCTGACCGCTCCGGAGGCGTTCAGGTTCTCCTTCGAGTCCGCGCCCGAGCGTCACCTGCGGGCGGCGGAGCTGATGGACCCGCGCGCCGACAAGGAGAACGACCCGCGCGAGCAGCTCCCGTCGGTGCTGATCCGGCTGATGCGCGACATCGACATCCCCAACGGGATCGGCGCCGTCGGCTACACCGAGGCCGACGTGCCCGACCTGGTACCCGGCACGATGAAGCAGCAGCGGCTGCTGGCCACCTGCCCGAAGACCCCCACGGAGGAAGACATCGCCGACATCCTCACCCACTCCATCTCCAACTGGTAGCGGGCCCGCATGCCGATCTACGTGTTCAAGTGCGGGTGCGGGGTGCGGTTCGAGCAGATCACTCCGCTGGGCGCACCGGCGCCGGGCTGCCCGGCCTGCGGTGGGGAGTCCCGCAAGATCCCGGCCGGGGCGAGCCTGGGTGGGCAGGCCGCCACCGGGCTGAGCAGGGACCGGATGCCGCAGACCTGGCGCGGGACCCGTAACGGCGACCGCGAGTACGTCACCCATCTACAGCGGCAGTGGGACCGCCGCCAGCGGCTGGAGGCGAAGCATCCGGAGATCGCCGACGACCAGCGGCCGATCCTGGCCCACGAGGGCCGCTACCACGACGCCCCGCTACGGGCCGGTGACCCGGTCCTCGGATCCGGAGCCGGCAGCGGAGGTGGTGGCGGAGCCGGTGGAGGCCACGGACACGGACACGGACACGGGCACGGGAACACCGGTGCCGGGGACGGCGGGGCCGCCCAGGCGCCGGCGAAGGACTGACCCGGGTTGACCCCGCGTCGTGCGGACCACCTCTGTCGCTGCGAGTATCACTGCACTCCCACCACGGTGCAGACAGCGAGAGGACTCATCGATGGACGACGTTCAGGTCCAGGTACTCGAGAACGGCCCCTACAAGGTGCAGGGCCCGGTCAAGGTCGTCGATGCCGACGGCACGCAGTACGAGGAGCGCAAGACGGTGTTCCTGTGCCGCTGCGGAGGTTCCACCAACAAGCCGTTCTGCGACGGGACCCACTCCAAGATCGGGTTCGATGCGGCCGAGCGTGCGGTCCGCGAGGACGTCGCGGGCTGAACCGGGCGGGCGCGCGGTCGTGATCGAGCCGGACAAGCTCGCCGAGGAGATCGACGAGGCCCACCGTGACGGGCGGCTGCTCGACGCCGACGCGGCTCCGGTCCTCGATCTCACCACCGCCTACACCGTGCAGCGGTTGCTGACCGGGCGCCGGGGTGCGCGGGGGGCACGCCGGATCGGGTGGAAGCTGGGATACACCTCGGCCGCGATGCGCGCCCAGATGGGTGTCGACGAGCCCAATCTCGGTCCCCTGCTCGACGCCATGCTGGTCACGGACGGCCGGCTGCCCTCAGGCCTCGTGCAGCCGAAAGTGGAACCGGAGATCGCCGTCGAGGTGGCCGCCGGCGGTGGGCCGGGACGGGCGCGGGCGGCGCTCGAGATCGTCGACTCGGTGTGGCGCGGCTACCGGTTCACCCTCGAACTGAACACCGCCGACGGCTCCTCAGCGGCCGGCGTGGTGCTGGGGCCGGAGCTGCCGGCTGACGTGCTGGACGAGATGCCGGTGCACCTGGAGCGCAACGGCCGGCCGGAGGCCTCGGCCACCGGAGCCGCCGCGATGGGCCACCCGTTCAACGCGGTTGCCTGGCTCGCCGAGGAGCTCGGTCGGCGGGGCGAGCGGCTGCGCGCGGGCGACCTGATCCTCACCGGTGGGCTGACCGCCGCGGTGCCGCTGGACCCGGGCGACACCGTGGCGGCCACGTTCGGCGCGCGACACCGGGTGGAGATCCGGCGGCCGTGATCACGCCACGGCGGTCGCCTCGATCTCGACCAGCGTGGTCGGCTCGAAGAGGCTCTTGACGCCGAGCAGGGTGCTCACCGGGGTACACCCCGCATCGTGCCAGATCTGTGACAGCTCGGCGGCGTTGGCCATGAAGGCCTCGGTGTCGGTGGTGTAGAAGTTGAGCCGGACGACGTTCTCCGGTCCCATGTCGGCCGCGGTGAGTATCTCGACCAGGTTCTGCCAGGCCAGCTTGAACTGCGCGACGTAGTCGCCCTCGTGCATCGCGGCACCGGATGCGTCGTTTGAGGTCTGGCCGGCGCAGTACAGCACCCGCTGACCGTTCTTCACCTCCATCGCGTGATTGATGTGGAAGCCGTTGAGCCAGGTCTGGGGGTTGACGGGGCGCTTGTCCACGAGGTGCACCTTTCAGTAAGTGGGGATGTTCAGGGGCGAGGAAGTCCTCAACTCATATGTGCGCGCACGAACGCGCCGATCTTGTCGACGGCCTCGTCGGTCTCGGGCAGGACGGGGTAGAGCTGGAAGACGTGGAACAGCTCGTCCCACACGTCGACGGTCACGTCGACCCCGGCCTCCTTCGCGCGTTCGGCGAGGCGCCGGCTGTCGTCGAGCAGGACCTCGGCCGACCCGACCTGCAGGTAGAGCGGCGGAAGCCCGTGCAGGTCCGCATACAGCGGCGACGCCATGGGTGTACGCGGGTCGGTGTCACCGAGGTAGTTCCGGCCCATCTCCCGCAACCCATGGCGGGTGATCAACGGGTCCTCCCGTTCCGGCTCCATCCCGCTGCACTCGAGGTCCACCCACGCCGAGAGACCGATGCCCGCGGCCGGCAGTGCCACGCCTTGATCGCGCAGCGAGACCAGGGTCGAGATCGTCAGGCCTCCGCCCGCCGAGTCACCCGCGAGCACGAGGTGCCGCGCGGCGATGCCCTGGTCCAGCAGCCAGCGGTACGCGGTGATGGAGTCGTCCAGCGCGGCCGGGTAGGGATGCTCCGGAGCCCGCCGGTAGTGGAGCACCAGAACGCGGGCACCGCTGGCGCGGGAGATGCGACCGCACAGCTCGCGATGGGACTTGTGGGAGCCGATGACGAAGCCGCCGCCGTGAAAGAACAGCACCGCCCGCTCGGCTGACGCGCCGGGTGCGGTGACCCATTCGGCGGTGACCCCGTTCGCCGAGACCGCTTCGACGACGACGTCCTCGGCCAGCGGGTACATCTGGTCGAAGTCGTCGAAGTTCTTCCGCGCGTCCTCGATCGGGATGGGCTTGGTGCGGATCTGGTGGATGAGGGGGTGTTCGCGGAGCGCCGCAACCAACGGCGCTAGCTGTTCGCTGGGCATGGGCCGACCTTCGATGTGGGATGGGCTTTTGATGTGAGAGGAAGGGGACCGGTCACAACATGACGCGCGGAGCCGCGACTCCGAGCTCCTCATAGAGGCTCACCTGGACCACGTCGTCGCTGTTGCGGAACTCCGGGATCACGTACTTCCCGAACAGCTCGAGCGACTCCATGATCTGCTTGTGGCCGTTCCCGTCGATCCGGAAGATCACCTCGTCGAACCCGATCGACTCGACCCGGCGGACCTCCTCGATCACGTCGTCGGGGGTGCCGTTGAGTACCTGCGGCAGGTTCTCGTTCATCCAGTCGAGGTCGTCCTCGTGCCCGGCGATGAGCTTCTCCCAGTCTTTGAGGTAGGCGTAGTCCGGGCTCGTCTCGCCGGTGCTGGCGAAGAAGTTGATCAGGAACTTCATGAATCCGAGACACGACGGTCGGGCCTTCTCGAGTGCCTCCTTCTTGGTGGCCGCGAGCTGCCCGCCCACGAAGAGCCGGCCGATCGAGTTGTTGATCGGGACGCCGGGGATGGGATCCGCCTCGGCCACGGCCGCACGGTAGGTCTTGACGGCCTGCTCGACGTGGTCCCAGCCGTACACCGTGAACGAGAGCACGCCGAGACCCATTCGGCCGGCGAGCTCGTGAGTGCCCAGACCGGTTGAGGAGACGAACGTTCGGGGGAAGGTTGGCTGGTAGAGACGGGGCCACACCGTGACCGGCTCCACGTTGTAGTAGTCGCCGTGATGCTCGACCGTCTCCTGGGTGAGCGCTTTCGCCGTGAGCCTGAGGCTCTCCTCCCACTCCTTGACGGCGTTCGGCGCGTCGATCTCGAACGCCTTCACCACGTGTGAGTTGTTGCCCCGGACCGTGCCCAGCTCCAGTCGGCCGCGCGACAGGATGTCGATCGTCGCCAGCCTCTCCGCGATCCGCAGCGGGTGGTTGAAGTGCAGCATCACCGTGGACATCGTGCGCAGCTTGATCCGGGACGTGGCGTGGGCGACGGCGCCGTAGAGCACCTCGGGCGCGGAGGTGGTGGCGACGGGCCCGGTGAAGTGCTGCTCCGAGCATCCCCAGAAGTCGAAACCCATGTCCTCCGCGAACTGCGCCTCGCGGATCATCTCCTGGTACCGCTGCGCGACCGAGTAGCCCCGTGGGGTGTCACCTTCGGTGAACAGGCCGAATTTCATGAGTGCGACGGTAGAGAGAGCGGGCCGTGCGGAGTATCGACTGAGCGCACGCCCGCTATCGCCTCAGCGCACGACCCTGCTCGCGAACGCGCAGCTCCGACGGAGTCTCGCCGTAGTGCCTGCGGAACAGCTGGCTGAAGTGCGCGTTGTTGACGAACCCGCAACGGGCTGCGATCTCCTGTATCGACTTGCCCGCCCACGAGGGATCGGTGAGGTTGGCCCGGCAGCGCTCGAGGCGGCGGTGGCGGATCAGCTGCGCGAGCGTCATCTCCTCCTCGCGGAAGAGGTTGTGCAGGGTACGCAGCGAGATGTAGTGGGCGGCGGCCACCGTGGTCGGGGAGAGCTCCGGATCCCCGAGATTCGACTCGATGTAGAGCTTGACCCGCCAGAGCAGCGAATCCCGCGACGTCTTCGAGTCGGTCACGCTCGCGCCGAGGAGTTCCCCGATCAGCGTGCCGATCAAGTCCAGCGTGGTCGCCGATGCCCGGGCCTCGACGCCGGCGTACTCCTCGGGGTGGGCACCGAGCTGCAGAAGCAGCGGACGCACCAGTGCGCCCACGCCGTTGCGCCCGGAGATGCGTCTGGCGGTCACCTCGGCCATGTCCTTCGGCGAGAACGGGAGGGCCCGGCGGGGGAACAGGGCCACCAGCGTGGTGTGCGGATGCTCGAAGTGCATCTCCCACGGCCGGGTGCAGTCGTAGACCGTGAAGTCGCCCGGGCCGACCGATGTGTCCCGCCCGTCGTGGCTTATGCCGTAGGACCCGTGCATCTGCACCGCGATCGAGTAGTGGTCGTTGTCGTCCACCGAGGCCAACCGCACTGTGCGGCGCACCGACTCCGACTCCGCCGCCACCTCTGTCAGCTGCAGCTGTCCGAAGACGGACGAACGCACCGAGCCCACGAATCGGCCCTGCCGGGTGCCCTCGACGCGCATCGGAAAGAACACCCTGGTCAGCGCCTCGCGCCACGCGTCGAGCTGGACCCGGGGATCCACGCGGTCGGTGGACAGCCAGCCGTGTTCAGCCTCCGATGCACGGGCGGACATGATCCGAAGCATAACGAGGGCGGTGGTCGGGCGGTAGAAAGCAAGATCTTGGACCTCAGCGCGCTGACGTCGGAGCCAGCGGGTAGCCCCGGCCTTCGTAGTCGTAATCGCCGAGACCGAGGTGCTTCAGATCGCCGGCCTGCGGCGACGCGTAGTAGGCCCGGATCTCCTGGATCAGCCCGTCAGCGGAGAAGACATACCACTCGCAGCCGCGCAGTATCACGCCCGCGCGCTGCTTGAAGTGGGTCCACTCCACGACGGCCTGCTGGCGGGCGGCGTCGGTGACCACGGCGTCGACCGTCCATGCCGACCCGCCCTCGCGCACGGCGGCCGCGAAGTTCTCGCCGATCGCCCGCGCGCCGACGAACGGCCCGCCGTACATGCCGGTCGGGAAGTAGTGCACGCCGTCGGGCTCGAAGTAGCCCGCGATCGCGTCGGCGTCCCCCGAGGTACACGCATCCATGTACGCCCGGATGTGCGCCTCCATCTGCTCACCGGTCAGCTGAAGTGTCACCGTCGTCGCCCCCTCGCGGTCGGTGCCGGCGGCGGCCGATCGGGCGCCGCGGTGGCCACCGTATCCACCCGCGAACAGGCTCCCGCGAGTGCCGGGCCGCCGCCGGAAACCGGCACACGACGTTCATGCATCTCATCCATCCCGGGTGCCGCCTGGCTGGGCCCCCGGACAGGCCACCGGAGTGACTCCTGACCGCCCGCACGGCAGGATGGCCCGGGTGGGCGGCACCGGGGTGGGCACGATCAGAGCCGGGATCATCGGCACCGGCTTCATCGGGGCGGTGCACGCGCAGGCGGTGCGGGTGGCCGGCGGTGTGGTCACCCGGGTCGCGGCGTCCACCCCGGAACGTTCGGTCGCGGCCGCCGCCCGGCTCGGCGCGCGGGGATCGGCGCCCACCGGCGAGGACGTGATCGACGCCGACGACGTGGACGTGGTGCACATCTGCGCGCCGAACTCGCTGCACGTGCCCTTGGCCCGCCGCGCGCTGGCCGCCGGCAAGCCGGTGATCTGCGAGAAGCCGCTGGCGCTGACCCTGGACGAGGCCCGGGCGCTGGCCGACGAGGCCGCGGACGCGGTGGCCACGGTCCCGTTCGCCTACCGGTTCTACGCCTCGGTGCGGGAAGCGCGGGCCCGGGTCGCCGCCGGGGACGCCGGCCGGTTGCACCTGCTGCACGGGGCCTACCTGCAGGACTGGCAGGCCGGGGGCCGACCGGCGGGCTGGCGCGGCGAGGCGGACGAGGGTGGTGCGCTGCGGACGTTCGCCGACATCGGAGTGCACTGGTGTGACCTGGTGGAGTTCACCAGCGGTCACCGGATCACCCGGCTGCTGGCCCGCACCAGCGGCGGTGGCACCGCGACCGCGGTGCTGTTCGAGACCGACGGCGGTGCGGGCGGCCCGGTGGCGGGCGGCCCGGTGGCGGGCGGTTCCGTGGTGGTCAGCCAGACCGCGATCGGGCGGCGCAACAGCCTGCGGTTCTCCCTGGACGGCGAGCGGGCGTCGTACGGCTTCGACCAGGAACAGCCCGAGAACCTGCTCGTCGGCGGGCTGGACGGCAATTTGACGCTGCACCGGGGTTCCGCCGCCTCGGCCCCGGCCACGGCGCGCTACTCGGTGCTGCCGCCCGGGCATCCGCAGGGCTACCAGGAGTGCTTCAACGCCTTCGTCGCCGACACCTACGCCGCGATCGCCGGTGAGCGTCCCGACGGGCTGCCGACCTTCGACGACGGCCTGCGCGCGGCCGCCATCACCGACGCCGTCCGCAAGTCGTCCGAGTCCTCGACCTGGGTGGAGGTACCCCGGTGAATCCGTTGCCCCACCTCGTACAGGCGATGCAGACCTCACCGGGCTCCCTGGAGGACGGGAGCCGCACCGGCACTCTCGTGGTCACCGCCGGTTGTTACCTGCTGGCCCTGGCCGCCGCCGCGGTCGCGGTCTCCCAGGCGCGGCGCCGGCGCTACCTCGGCCTGGGCTGCCTGCTCGGCGCGTTCACCGTGAGCTGGGGCGAGGCGATCTACGACCGGTTGTTCCATCTCGCGTTCTACGCCCGCGACATGACGCTGTGGAGCCCCTTCGGGA
>Ga0310811_10001563_pt1 | contig 28554 bp, 29 predicted proteins | sample YCmetagenome_FD_207642 | JGI IMG/M metagenome (GOLD analysis project Ga0310811, IMG submission 207642) | Soil microbial communities from experimental microcosm in Duke University, North Carolina, United States - YC | ecosystem: Engineered > Artificial ecosystem > Soil microcosm > Unclassified ... | reverse complement strand
CCTTGCGGATTGCCGTAATGGAGCAGGTTCTGCTGCTGGCGCGTGATGCCGCGCAGCGCGTTGGCGACCAGTTCGCCGTCCAGCCATTCGCCGGGCAGCAGGCCCATGCCCGGCATCTTGTGCGAGGGCAGTTGGCGGAACATGTTGCGCACCAGCCAGACCACGTCGATCTGCGGTGCGGACTCCCGCCCCGGCGCTTGCGCACGCGCGGCTTGCATCGGCGCACGATCGCGCACGTAGAAGCCGGAGCCACGCCGCGATTCGAGAAAGCCGTTCGCGACCAGACGGTCGTAGGCTTCCACCACGGTGAAGCGCGATACCTTGTGCTGCTCGGCGAACTGGCGGATCGAAGGCATGCGCGCCCCCGTGCGCAGCAGCTTGTCGTCGATCCGTGACGAAACCGATCGCACGATCTGTTCGACCAGCGAGCCGCTTGCCTGACGGGCAGGCAGCGGAAAAGCAGTTGCCGGGGTCTTGTCCGTATCGGTCATTTCGCCGTGACAGTATGAAAATTAGAATGAAAAGTGTACCGGCACTGTACCGGTTTGTTGCAGTAGCATAGCTCATCATTTGTCACTGAACAACGTTCGCCACGACGATATGGATTCCTTGCTCCTCGATTCGCTGCTTCCGCTTGCGCTGTTTGCCTTTGTCTCGTCCATCACGCCTGGCCCGAACAACATCATGCTGACGTCGTCCGGCATGCGCTTCGGCTTCCTGCGCACGATGCCGCATGTGTTCGGTATTTCGTTCGGCTTCACGGTGCTGATGGCCTTGTGCGCGAGCGGCATCGGCAGTCTTGTTCTCGCGGTTCCGGCAGCGCATGTAGTGCTGAAGATTCTCGGTTCTGCCTATCTGATTTATCTCGCATGGCAGTTGCGCGGCATGGGCTTTGCGCAATCGGTCTCGGGCGATGCCCGTCCCTTGTCGTTTACCGGTGCGGCGCTGTTCCAGTTCGCCAACCCGAAGGCATGGATGATGGGCGTGACGGGCGCCTCCGCCTTTCTGCCGATGATGCAACCCGTTTCCCTGGCAATCGCGTTGTATTGCATCGTCTTCATCACGGTCGGGTTTCCTTGCATCGTGCTGTGGGCCGGTGCCGGCGCGGTATTGCGTCGTCACCTGGCGCAGCGCCGCTGGCAACTGTTATTCTGCGGCGTGATGATCGTGCTAACGCTATATTCAGCCTTGGCGATCTGGCTGTAGGAGACCATGATGCCGGCCATGACGCAGGAAACGAAGGGCATGCTGCTGGGCGTACTGGGCATTGCGATGTTCAGCTTGACGCTGCCGTTCACGCGCATCGCGGTGCTGGAAATCGATCCGGTGCTCGTGGCGCTGGGGCGTGCGGTGGTGGCGGCTTTGTGTGCCGCAGCGCTGCTGTGGCGGCAGCGTGCGCCCTGGCCGGATCCGTCGCAGCTGCGTTCACTGCTGATCACGGCAGCCGGTGTCGTCTTCGGTTTTCCGGTGCTGATGTCAATTGCGATGCACGACGTGCCCGCTTCACACGGTGCTATCGTGCTCGGCATCCTGCCATTGGCGACCGCGCTGTTCGGCGCCCTGCGTTTCGGCGAGCGGCCATCGGCGGGCTTCTGGATCGCGGCCCTGTGCGGCAGCGGTCTGGTGGTTGCCTTCGCATTGCGGCAAGGCGGCGGACAGTTGCACAGCGCGGATGTCGCATTGTTTGCCGCGGTCCTTGCCGCCGCAATGGGTTACGCGGAAGGCGGACGGCTGGCCCGCACGATGAGCGGGCCACTGGTGATCTCGTGGGCATTATTGCTGTCGATGCCGGTCCTGTTGCCGGCGACACTGGTACTGGTATGGCGGCACGGCATGCACGGATCGCCGCTGGCATGGGTTTCGTTCGCCTATGTGTCGCTGTTCTCGATGTTCATCGGTTTTTTCTTCTGGTATCGGGGATTGGCGCTGGGCGGTATCGCACGGGTGGGGCAGGTGCAACTGATCCAGCCTTTTCTGACGCTGCTGGGATCGGCCTTTCTGCTGGGAGAAACGCTGGAGGCGGACAATTTCCTGTTCGCGCTTCTCATCATCGCCGTTGTTGCGATCGGCAGAAAGATGCCGGTAAAGCGGCAGGCATAAGCAGGATTTGCGATAATCTTGGTTTCCCTTCTAGCCTGCCAGCTCTCGGCATTCCCGAAAGCCGTCATCCATTTGGAGTTCTTCGCATGTCCGTCTACGACAAACTGAAAGCATTGAATATCGAATTGCCTGCCACATCCGCGCCCGCGGCGTCCTATGTGATGTACGCACAGACCGGCAATACCGTATTCATTTCCGGCCACATCGCGAAGAAGGATGGCAAGCCATGGGTCGGGCAGCTTGGCAAAAATCTGACGACGGAAGAGGGCAAGCAGGCAGCGCGCGGCGTCGCGATCGACTTGATTGCAACCTTGCAGGCAGCATGCGGCGGCGACCTCAATCGCGTGAAACGTATCGTGAAGGTGATGAGCCTGGTCAATTCCACCAGCGATTACACCGAGCAGCACCTGGTGACCAACGGCGCTTCGGAGTTGCTGGTCGAGGTATTCGGCGAACCGGGCAAGCATGCGCGCTCCGCTTTCGGCGTGGCGCAGATTCCGCTAGGCGCCTGCGTCGAAATTGAATTGATTGCCGAGGTCGCCTGATTTTCGCTGTTTAATTTTTGCGCCTCGCCTTTTTTGAAGTGAATATGAAACCTGAACATCCTGCGCCCATCACCTGGCGCTTCGCCCAGCGTGCCGAACAGCTGCAGAGCTCGGCTATCCGCGAAATCCTGAAAATCACGCAGCGTCCGGAAATCATTTCGTTCGCGGGCGGCTTGCCGTCGCCGGCCACTTTTCCGGTCGAGCATATGCAGGAAGCATTCAACACGGTGCTGTCGCGCCAGGGCAAAGTCGCGCTGCAATACGGCACGACCGACGGCTACGCGCCGCTGCGCGAATGGATCGCGCAATCGCTGTCGACCAATGGCGCGACGATTTCAGCCGATCAGGTAATGATGGTGTCGGGTTCGCAGCAGGCCGCCGATCTGGTCGGCAAGGTGTTGATCGAAGAGCGCAGCAAGGTGCTGGTCGAGACGCCGAGCTACCTCGGTGCGCTCCAAGCCTTCTCGATCTACCAGCCGGAATTCGCATCGGTGCCTACCGACGATCATGGCCTGCTACCAGAGGCCCTTGAGCCGATCGCCGATGGCGCGCGCCTGCTGTACGCACAACCGAATTTTCAGAATCCGACCGGCCGCACCATGCCGCTGGAACGCCGCACTGCGGTAGTGGACGTCTGCGCGCGTCTCGGCCTGCCGCTGGTGGAAGACAATCCGTATGGCGCGCTCAGCTATCGCAACGAACCGCTGCCGACGATGCTCTCGATGAATCCGCAAGGTGTCGTCTACATGGGATCGTTCTCGAAAGTGCTGACGCCGGGTATCCGACTCGGTTACGTCGTCGCACCGCACGGTCTGATCCGCAAGCTGGAACAGGCCAAGCAGGCGGCCGACTTGCACACTTCGCAGCTGACGCAGATGGTGGTGTACGAAGCGATCAAGGATGGTTTCTTCGAGACGCACATTCCGGCGATTCGTACGCTGTATGCGAATCAGTGCCAGGCGATGCTCGATGCGATGGACGAGTTCTTTCCGGAGCAGGCTAAATGGAATCGTCCCGAAGGCGGCATGTTCATCTGGGTGACGCTGCCGTCGCATATCGACGCACGCCAGCTGCTGGAAGAGGCGATCGCGCAGCACGTCGCCTTCGTACCGGGAGCGCCTTTCTACGCGAACGAGCCGGAGAAGAACACGCTGCGCCTGAGTTTCGTCACCGTGCCGCCCGAGAAGATCCGCGAAGGCATCGCCAAGCTCGGCAAGCTGATTGCGGACAAGTTGAAATAAGTCGATTCAGAATCGCAGGGTCTCGCCCTGCGGCTGCAGGAGGAAACGGTCGGCAGGAATGCCGGCTTCCTCCAGCGCTTGCGCCAGCAATTTTGGCGGCTCATCCAGCGGTTCGTCCGCCAATCCAAACGTTCCCCAGTGAATCGCCATCGAACGCTTTGCGCGGATGTCCTGATGGATTTTCACTGCTTCTGCCGGATCGACGTGCTGGCCGCGCATGAACCAGCGCGGCGCGTAAGCGCCGATCGGCAATAGCGCCAGATCGAAACCGTCGAAGTGGCGGCCGATGTCCTCGAAGTCTTTCGAGTAGCCGGTGTCGCCCGCGAAGTAAAACGAAAACGACGAAGCCTCGCCGGGGACTGCGCACACCGCCCACCCGCCCCACAGAGTCTGGCAGCGATCGAATAGACCGCGCGCAGACCAGTGCTGTGCCGGCACGAAAGTGAAAGCCAGCTTGCCGAAGGTCGTGGTTTCCCACCAATCCAGCTCGCGTACGTTCGTGACGCCGATGCGTCGCATCCACGGCGCGATGCCGAGCGGTACCAGGAATAGCGGCGCACCACCGGCTTGTCTGTTCAGTGCGAGCACCGTGTCGCGATCGAGGTGATCGTAGTGATTGTGCGAGATCAGCACCACGTCGATGTGCGGCAGTTCGTCGACAGCGAGCGCCGGCGCGTGCACGCGTTTCGGCCCCATGAAACGGAAGGGTGAGGCGCGTGGCGACAAGACCGGATCGGTCAGCACGTTCAAGCCCTGCGTTTGCACCAGTACGCACGCATGGCCGATCCACGTTGCCGCAGTCACGCTGCGATTGGCCGCGAGCCAGGCGCGATCCGGCGCAACGGCCGGGAACAGATAGTCCTTGGCTGGCGCTTTCGGCAAGCCATGCCGCAGACGTTCCCATTGCCATTTGAGGAATGACCCGCCGATACCGCCGCGCAGATAATTGTTGCGGAAGCCCGTGCGCGCGCGATGCGGCTTGCGCGGATCGAAGTAGGGATTGGCCTTCATCGATCCTGCATTCTTACTTCTGCGGCGCCAGCGATGCCGGCTTGATTTTCGCCTCCAGCGCCTTGCCCTTGCGTGCGCGTTTGCCGATGTGAACAGCGAGGCCGGATGCAGACAGCGCCACGTCTTGCGTCTTGCCGCCGCGACCTGCGCCCGAGACGATCACGCCGCGCTGACTGATCGGTTGCGCCGCCAGCAGCTTCTCGCCTTTCTCCAGCTCCATCAGGATCACGCCGCGGCCGCCGGCCGTCAGCGTCTTGATCTCTTCCATGCCGAATACCAGCAAGCGTCCTTTTTCCGACAGGCAGGCGATCGCGCTGTCGCTGGCGGTGATCGGACGCGGCGTCAGCGGTTCGTCGCCTTCATCCAGTGTGATGAAGGATTTGCCGCCACGGGTGCGCGCCGTCATGTCGCTCGCTTTTGCTGTGAAACCGTAGCCTGCCGTCGACGAAAGCAGCAGCGAGGTTTCAGCAGGGCCGGCGAAGTAGTGACGTACATGCGTGCCGCTCGCCAGATCGATCAGCGTCGTGATCGGCACGCCGTCACCGCGTGCGCCAGGCAAGGATGCAACGGGGACCGAGTAGATTCGCCCGTTGGAGCCGAACACGAGCAGGGTTTCCACCGTGCGGCATTCGAAGGTGCCGTACAGCGCGTCGCCTGCCTTGAAGGTGAATTGCGCGGCATCGTGGCCGTGACCGGTACGTGCGCGCACCCAGCCTTTCTGCGAGATCACGACGGTGACCGGTTCATCGATCACTTTCGTTTCGATCACTGCGCGTTCCGCCACTTCGATCAGCGTACGGCGGTCGTCGCCATACTGCTTGGCATCGCCTTCGATTTCCTTGATGATCAGGCGCTTCATCGACGAGGGATTGTCGAGCAGATCCTGCAGCGTGGCCTTTTCTTTGCGCAATTCCGCGAGTTCCTGCTGGATCTTGATCGTTTCCAGCCGTGCGAGCTGGCGCAGGCGAATTTCGAGAATGTCTTCGGCCTGGCGTTCAGACAGTTTGAATGCATCGATCAAGGCCGGTTTGGGTTCGTCCGATTCGCGGATGATCTTGATCACCTTGTCGATATTCAGCAGGATCGCTTCGCGCCCTTCCAGGATGTGAATGCGGTCGTCGACTTTCTGTAGACGGAATTGCGTACGGCGCGTGACCGTTTCGAACCGGAAGGTGATCCATTCCTGCAGCATCTCGGACAGCGACTTCTGACGCGGACGGCCATCGCCGCCGATCATCACCAGGTTGACCGGCACGCTGGTTTCCAGCGAGGTATGCGCCAGCAGCATGTTCATGAACTCGGTCTGGTCCTGGTTCTTCGACTTCGGTTCGAATACCAGGCGCACCGGCGCGTCGCGGCCTGCTTCGTCGCGCACGGTGTCGAGCAGGGACAGAATCGTCTGCTTCAGCGCGACCTGGTCCGGCGACAGCGACTTCTTGCCGAGCTTCACCTTCGGGTTCGTCAGTTCCTCGATCTCTTCCAGCACGCGCTGCGCCGATACACCATGCGGCAATTCGGTGACCACGGCCTGCCACTGTCCGCGCGCGAGATCCTCGACCTTCCACGTCGCGCGCACCTTCAGGCTGCCGCGGCCCGTCGCATACATCTCGCTGATCGCGGACGGCGCCGTGATGATCTGACCGCCACCGGGAAAATCCGGCCCCGGAATGATCGCCATCAATTCTTCGTGCGTGATCTTGGGATTGCGGATCATCGCCACTGCCGCCTGCGCTACCTCGCGCAAATTATGCGAGGGCATTTCGGTCGCCATGCCGACGGCAATGCCGGATGCACCGTTCAGCAGCGCGAAGGGCAGGCGGCTCGGCAGCAGCATCGGCTCTTCACTGGAACCGTCGTAGTTCGGCTGAAAGTCGACCGTGCCCATGTCGATTTCGTCGAGCAGCAGTTTGGCGATCGGTGTCAGGCGCGCTTCGGTGTAGCGCATTGCCGCCGCGCCATCGCCATCGCGCGAACCGAAGTTGCCCTGGCCGTCGATCAGCGGATAGCGCAGCGAAAAATCCTGCGCCATGCGCACCAGCGCGTCGTATACCGACTGGTCGCCGTGCGGATGCAATTTGCCGAGCACGTCACCGACTACGGCGGCGGATTTGCGCGGCTTGGCGCTCGCATTCAAGCCGAGCTCGTTCATCGTGTACAGAATGCGGCGCTGCACGGGTTTCTGGCCGTCGCTGACATCTGGTAGCGCGCGGCCCTTGACCACGGAAATCGCGTAGTCGAGATAAGCGCGCTCGGCAAAGGTGGCGAGCGTCAGCGATTCGCCGTCGCCGGTCGGCGCGGCATCGAACAGGGAAGCTTGATCGGTCATGTGTGGTTTGACGTGGTTACTGAGCGGAATCGGATGAGGAATGGTCGGTGACGGCTTCAGCTTCCGCTGTCTTGCGGCGGCTTGGAATCGTCATGTGCAGACGGCGATCCTCGGCATCGCGGCTGGAGAACAGGGTCGTGCCGTTTTTCGAAGCCGGTTTGTACAAGTGATAGAACTGGGTGACGAGCTTCACGTAATTGCGCGTTTCCGGATAAGGCGGGATCGCATTGTATTTCTGCACGACGCCTTCACCAGCGTTGTACGACGCGAGCATCAGCGGCAATTGATCCGGATACAGGTCGCGCAGGAAGCGAAGATAGCGCGCGCCAAGGCGGATGTTGATCTTCGGGTCGGTCAATTTTTGCGCGATGCTGCGTTTCTTGTCGGCCTGCAGGCCGAAGCGTTCCGCAGTGGAAGGCAGCAGCTGCATCAAGCCGATAGCGCCTTTTGGCGATACAGCAGTTGGATTGAAGCCCGATTCTGCCGCCATCACGGCTTTTAATAGTGCAGGGTCGAGTTCGTATTCATGCGCCGCCTGATTCAGATACTTTTCGTATTTCTTCAGGTTCGGATGCTGCGACAGGTAGCGAAACAGCGGCGTGTCTTTCTCTGCTGCAGTCGGCGGCATGATGCGCGAGGCATCCATTTCCGCGCTGCCCTTCATGAACAGCTGATAGCGTTCGTCCAGCTGCTCTGCCGCGAAATGCGCATCGCCGCGCGCGTCGATGTAGCCCCAGATGTCCGCGTGCGCAGCAGCGGACAGCAGGGAAAGTACAGCGAACGACAAGGCGGCGAGCAGCGTGCGCATGATCGTCAGATATCCGCTTCGACTTCGTTGCCGTGCTCTTCGATCCACGCGCGGCGTGCGGACGCTTCGCCTTTGCCCATCAGCATGTTGAAGCGCGAGGTCGATGCATCGAGGCCGAATTCGCCGAGCGAGACCGGCAGCAGGCGGCGGGTGTCCGGGTTCATCGTGGTTTCCCACAGCTGCTCCGCGTTCATTTCACCCAGGCCCTTGAAACGCGAGATGCCCCAGGCTTTGTCCTTCACGCCTTCCTTGCGCAGCTTGTCTTCGATCGCTTCCAGTTCGCCGTCATCGAGCGCATAGAATTTCTGGATCGGCTTCTTGCCGCGCGCCGGCGCATCGACGCGATACAGTGGTGGGCGCGCGATGCAGATGTGACCGCGCTGGATCAATTGCGGGAAATGCTTGAAGAACAGCGTCAGCAGCAGCACCTGGATGTGCGAGCCGTCGACGTCCGCATCGGACAGGATGCAGATGCGGCCATAGCGCAGCCCGCTGAAATCGATCTCGTCGTTGATGCCGTGCGGATCGACGCCCAGCGCCACCGCGATGTCGTGGATTTCGTTGTTGGCGAACAGCCGATCACGCTCGGTTTCCCACGAGTTCAGTACCTTGCCGCGCAAGGGCAGGATCGCCTGAAATTCCTTGTCGCGGCCCATCTTGGCCGAGCCGCCGGCGGAATCGCCCTCGACCAGGAACAGCTCGTTGCGCGAGATGTCGGTCGATTCGCAATCGGTCAGTTTGCCCGGCAGCACCGCGACGCCAGACGATTTCTTCTTCTCGACTTTCTGCGCCGAGCGCAGGCGCGACTGTGCTTGCTTGATGACGAGATCGGCCAACTTCTTGCCGTAGTCCACATGCTGGTTCAGCCACAGTTCGAGTGCAGGGCGCGAGAAGGTCGCGACCAGGCGCACCGCGTCGCGCGAATTCAGGCGTTCCTTGATCTGCCCCTGGAATTGCGGATCGAGCACCTTGGCCGACAGCACGAAAGAGACGCGTGCGAACACGTCTTCCGGCAGCAGCTTGACGCCTTTCGGCAGCATCGAATGCAGCTCAACGAAGTTCTTTACCGCGCCGAACAAGCCTTCGCGCAGCCCGGATTCATGCGTGCCGCCGTTCGAGGTGGGGATCAGGTTGACGTAGGACTCGCGTACGACCGGGCCTTCCTCAGTCCATGCGACGACCCAGGCCGCACCTTCGCCTTCGGCAAAGCCTTCGGCATCGTTCGTTGCGTACTGTTCGCCCTCGAACAGTGGAATCAACGGTTCCGAGTGCGAGGTTTGCGCGAGCATTTCATTCAGATAGCCGCGCAGGCCTTGTTCATACTGCCAGCTCTGCGTTTCCCCGGTCTTGCCATTGACAAGCGATACTTTCACGCCGGGCAGCAGCACCGCCTTCGAACGCAGCAAACGCTGCAGCTCAGCCATCGGAATGGCCGAAGAATCGAAATATTTTGGATCGGGCCACGCGGTGACGCGCGTGCCGTTGCGCTTCTCGTCGCGCGCCAGCGGGCGCGATTTCAATTTCTCGACCACTTCGCCGTCGGCAAAAGCCATCGCGTGGAAGGCGTTCTCGCGCCACACATTGATTTCCAGCCGCTTCGACAATGCATTCGTGACCGAGACGCCGACACCATGCAGGCCGCCGGAAAACGCATACGCGCCGCCCGAACCCTTGTCGAACTTTCCGCCCGCATGCAGGCGCGTGAAGACGATTTCGACCGTCGGCACTTTTTCTTCCGGATGCAGGCCGACCGGGATGCCGCGGCCATCGTCATCCACACTGACGCTGCCATCGGTATTCATCGTGACAACGATGTTCCTGCAGTAGCCGCCAAGCGCTTCGTCGGAAGCGTTATCGATTACTTCCTGGATGATGTGCAGCGGGTTTTCGGTGCGGGTGTACATGCCCGGACGTTGCTTGACCGGTTCGAGTCCCTTGAGGACGCGGATGGATGATTCGCTATAGTCGGCGCTGGATTTTCGGGTTGCCATGCAATGAGAGTAAGAAGCGATAAAAAGACAGCAGAAACAAAAAAGGATGTTCGGCAACACGGTGCCGTCGATTTCGTGCCTGCATTCTAATAAAAAATGCCAGCGACGGTCGCTTGCGCACGGCATGCATAAAAAAATTGCCAAGCGACTCAAGATTGCAGCGTCCGCTGCCGTTAGGAAACTGTTGGCTATTCTGACAGAAATTTTTTCCAGCCTCGCGATGCGTGAATCCCATCTCCTTGGGATCGCATGGCGCGCCTCGCCTCGCTATACTCGTGACATGTCCGCAAACAGTTTTCCTTTCGCCGTGCGTGTCATCGGCTTCAAACCGCAGGAAATCGAGATTTTCGATGCTAGCTTTGCCGTTGGTCACGGCAAGGGCTCGGGCTACTTTCGCCTGGAGGAAGACAACCTGCAGGATCCAGACCTCTACATTGCCGATGCCGAAGATTTGCGCGCGCTGGTGGAATTGTCCGACTTGCGTCCCAGCGACGTACGTCCAGTACTGCTGGTTGGCGAGCCGGTCGTTCCGCTGCCGTATGCGCGCGTGGAACGCCCGATTCGCTGGCAGCGCCTGTTCGAGGCGCTCGACGAACTGATCGAAAAGCGCGCCGATACGCTGGCGCGCCTGGAAGCCTCGGATATCGTATCGGTGCCGGAGCGGCGGCGTCGCGGCCGGGTCGATATCGATCTGGGCGATCCGAGCGAATACCAGCGCTTGCGCACCGAACTGCCGCAAGGCGGCGCGGTGCTGGTGGTAGATCGTACTCCTGCATTCCGCGACCACGTTGCCGAGTTGCTGGTGCGCCAGCAAGTCGAGGTGCTGTGGGCGCGCGGTGAAGTGGAAGCGGAAGGCGCGTGCGCACGCCAGCGCGTGGCGGTCACGTTGATCAATACCTCACTGGAAGAAGTGAATCCCTATCGGCTGTGCGAATCAATCAAGACCGCGCGGCCGCACGAACGCACCGCAGTGATCCTGCTGGTCAATCGGGGCGGCTACGATATGGAACGGGCGCGGGCTGCAGGCGCCGACGGTTACCTGACCAAGCCGGTCGGCGGCCATCATCTGGTCAGCGCCCTGAAGAAATTCATGCGCATGCCGCGCTGAGCGGCTCCGCTGCTTGCGCAGTTATTTGCTCAACAAGCGCATGCCGCGCTCCAATCCTTCCAGCGTCATCGGTACCATGCGATTGTTCATCTGCCGGCGGATGATCGCGATCGACTGCCGGTATTCCCATAGGTGTTCCGGTTCCGGATTCAGCCAAAGATAGTTCGGAAACGTCTTCGTGAAGCGCTGCAGCCATTCGGCGCCGGCTTCCCGATTGTGATGGTCGATCGCGCCGCCCGGTTGCAGGATTTCGTACGGGCTCATCGTCGCGTCGCCGACAAAAATCAGCTTGGTATCCGGCGCGTAGGTGTGCAGCACGTCCCATGTTGCGAATCGCTCGGTCTGGCGACGCTGATTGCTCCGCCACAGCTGGTCGTACACGCAGTTGTGGAAATAGTAGAAGGAGAGATTCTTGAATTCGGTCTTCGCAGCCGAAAACAATTCCTCGACGCGATGCACGTGATCGTCCATCGAGCCGCCGACGTCCATCAGCATCAGCACCTTGACGTTGTTGCGCCGCTCCGGCCGCATGCGGATGTCCAGATAACCGGCATTGTTCGCGGTCGATCGGATCGTCTCGTCGAGCGCCAGTTCTTCCGCCGCACCGTCGCGCGCAAAGCGGCGCAGCCGCCGCAGCGCAACCTTGATGTTGCGCGTGCCGATTTCGCGCGAGGCATCGTAGTCCCGATAACTGCGTTGCTCCCACACCTTCACCGCGCTGCGATGCCGGCTTTCGCCGCCGATGCGGATGCCTTCCGGGTGGTAGCCGCTGTTGCCGAAAGGCGAGGTGCCGCCTGTGCCGATCCACTTGCTGCCGCCTTCGTGCCTTTCCTTCTGTTCTTCCAGCAGCTGCTTCAGCCGGTCCATCAACTTGTGGTAGCCGAACTTTTCGATCGCGGCCTTCTGTTCGTCGGTAAGCTCGCGCATCGCACGCTGCATCAGCCAGTCCAGCGGTATCTCTGCCTTATCGAACGCGGCATCGATTCCCTTGAAATATGAACCAAAAGCCTGATCGAACTTGTCGAAGTTCGCCTCGTCCTTCACCAGGATCAGGCGCGCCAGATAATAGAAGTCGTCAAAGGAGCAATTGACCAGATTCTTCTCCAGCGCTTCCAGCAGCTGCAGGAACTCCTTGATCGATACCGGGATGCCGGCATCCTTCAGCGTGTAGAAGAAGTCAATCAGCATGTGGTTCAGCGGCTGGTACGCGACATGAACACCAGACGCTCGAACAGGTGAATATCCTGCTCGTTCTTCAGCAGCGCGCCGTGCAGCGGCGGTACGATCAAACGATCGTCCTTGCTGCGCAGCGCCTCCGGCGGAATGTCTTCGGCCAGCAGCAGTTTCAGCCAATCCAGCAATTCGGAAGTGGAAGGCTTTTTCTTCAGGCCGCTGATCTCGCGTGTTTCATAGAATACTTGCAGCGCCTGCGCCAGCAATTCCTTTTTCAGGTGAGGGAAATGCACGTCGACGATCTGCGCCATCGTATCGCGATCGGGGAACTTGATGTAATGGAAGAAGCAGCGGCGCAGGAACGCGTCCGGCAATTCCTTTTCGTTGTTCGAAGTGATGATGACCAGCGGGCGATGTTTCGCCTTCACCATTTCGCGCGTTTCGTACACATGGAATTCCATGCGGTCGAGCTCGCGCAGCAGATCGTTCGGAAATTCGATATCGGCCTTGTCGATCTCGTCGATCAGCAGCACGACCCGCTGCTCGGCCGTGAAGGCCTGCCACAGCACGCCTTTGACGATGTAGTTCTCGATGTGCTTGACGCGCTCGTCGCCGAGTTGCGAATCGCGCAGTCGCGACACGGCATCGTATTCATACAGGCCTTGCTGCGCTTTTGTGGTCGATTTGATATGCCACTGTAGCAAGGGCATTCCCAACGCTGCGGCCACCTGTTCGGCCAGCATGGTTTTTCCGGTGCCGGGCTCGCCCTTGATCAGCAGCGGACGTTGCAGCGCGAGCGCGGCATTGACCGCCAGTTTGAGATCGTCGGTCGCCACATATTCTCGGGAACCTTCGAAGCGTGTTTCTTGTCGCATGGCGATATCATTTCAATACGAAGAAATCGGAGTATATCGGAGGTAATCGGCGCTGGTCCCCCACCGCGCTCGCCGTCGTCCCACCTGCCGGCCGGCTTGACGTTCTCCATCTCCCTACAATCCCGGTATGAAAATTTCGTTTCTCCGAATCTGCGCGATCTGGCGCAGGTTTCGCCGCGGCGCATTGCGCCATCACATCGATCACGAACGCTATCTGCCGCAGATCGAAGTGCTGATGCGGCGGGCCGATCCGCGCGCTTCCTGGCATGCGCGCGCCAACTGGATGATCGATCTCGCGGACTGGATGCGGCGCGAGCCCAAGGTCTCGCTGCTGGATCAGGCCGAATGGCAGCGCGTCAAGCAGCATCGTGTGCGCTACATGCTGGACTGGCTCGATGCCAATCGCGATGTACGGCAGATGGTGCAGCAGACTTTGCAGAAGACGCTGCGCGAAGCGACCGGCCACGAACTGTTTTCCGCCACCGGCATGCCGCGCGAATCGGCCTTTTTTTCGGAACTGTCCGAGCGCATCGCCAAGCTGATCCTGCCGCACCCGATCGGCGATTGCGATCTGTCCATGCTGTTCACCGCGATGTTTCCTGACCGCTCGGATGCCGAATGGCTGCTCGGCCTCGACCATCGAACCCTGACGCGCTTGTGGAAATTATGCGGCGACGACGGCATCGCGCACGGTTACCGTCAGCAGATCGACGAAGCCATGCTGTATCTGGTGACGATGGTGATATCGGTCGGCATCAGCCCGGCATTCCGCCAGCGGCTGGAGCCGCGCATGCCTTTGCTGGCCACGCCGTTCATGGCGTTGCGGCGCGAACTCGAAGCCTTCCTGCTGTTGCGCGTGCCGGACGAAAGCGCGTTGCGCAGCGTGCGCATGCTGATTGCGGTGTGCCAGGCGCAGACCGATCGCATCTACGCACATCTCGATACCTATGGCGTGTCGGTCGGGCTGGTGTATCACGTCGAACGCCTGCGCGCGCAATTGCACCGCATCGGCCGCCTGCTCGATCTGCGTACTGCGCCGCATTCGGATCAGGGCATTTCGCAAGTGCAGGCTGCGCTGGTCGACCTGATTGCCGCGCACCACCGCCGCGCTTCGGTGCGTGATCTGTTGAGCCGCAGTTTCGCCTTGCTTGCGCGGAAGCTGGTCGAACGCAATGCCGACCGTGGCGAGCGCTACATCGCACGCGATCGTGCGGAATACCGTGGGATTGTGCGCGCCGCCTTGCTCGGGGGCGTGATTGCGGCGTTGCCCGCCGCGGCAAAACTCGGATTGGCGCATATCGGACCGCCGCATTTTTTCGAGGGACTGGCACTGTCATTGATCTTTGCGCTCAGCTTTTTGCTGATTTCCGCATGCGGCGGCGTGCTGGCCGCCAGACAGCCGGCGGTCACTGCGCCGGCACTGGCCTCTGAGGCGGACGAGCTGGACAGCGCCGACGGATTGCGCGCGCTGCTCACGCGGGCGGCGGAGGTTGCGCGCGCCCAATGGGCAGCGGTGTTCGGCAATCTGTTGAGCGTGGTGCCGACCGTGCTGTTGCTGTCGCTCGCCGCGGGTGCGATCAGCGGGCATCTTCCCATGCATGGCGTTCGCGCCGAAGCGGCACTGCACTCGCTGTCGCTGCTCGGTGCGGCGCCCTTGTTCGCTGCTTTCACCGGGGTACTCTTGTGGCTGGCTGGTCTGGCGGCGGGTTTTGCCGACAACTGGTTCGCTTTGCGCCGCCTGCGCGATTCGCTTGCGCACCATCGGCGCGTCGTGCATGCACTCGGCACGCATCGTGCACAGCGCTGGGCCGCATGGCTGGAGCGCAATGTCGCGGGCATCGCCGGCAATCTTGCGCTTGCCGTTTTGCTCGCGATGACGCCTCCGGTGGCGCAATTCTTCGGCCTGCCACTGGATGTCCGGCACGTCACGCTGTCGGCCGCGACACTGACCGCTGCTGCCGTCAGCCTGGGCTGGCATGTCGTCGCGATGCCGGAATTCTGGTTGGCGGTCGCCGGCGTGGCAGCCATCGGCCTGTTGAATCTGGGGGTGGCGTTTTCCTGCGCGCTGATGCTGGCACTGCGTGCTCGCGACGTGCCGCGTCGGCAGCGGCGCTTGGCCATTCGTGCCGTGTGGCGACGCTGCCTGCAACGGCCCGTGGAATTTCTTTTCCCCGCGTCCGCGACCGCCGCTGTGGCGATGCGTACGCAGCAGACGGCGTTGCCGGAAGAGGAGCGCTGAGGGAGAGGAGGAAGCGCTCGGCCGGACTGTCTCTTATCGTCCTCGCGTGCCCGGCAGGAACATGGACGCCCATTTTTTCTTCATGTAGAATCGAGCGGCTTTTATTGGCGGAGAAGCAATATATTCATGCGCAGATGGAGACCAAGCGCCCCGCCAACAGATTTGCTCTTCAACTACCCACTGCTCATCATGAAAAAACTAATTGCGCTTCTGGCGCTTGCGGGTGTGGTCAGTATCGCTTCCGCGGCGGATATTGTTGGTGATGCGAAGGCTGCATCGAACAAGGTGTCCATGTGTATCGGATGCCATGGCATCGAAGGCTACAAGAGTTCGTTTCCGGAAGTGTATTCAGTACCGATGATCGGTGGACAGTCGGCGAAATACATCGTCGCCGCGCTGAACGCGTACAAGAAAGGCGACCGCAACCATCCTTCGATGGACGGCGTTGCTGCCAGCCTGTCGGATCAGGATATTGCCGACGTCGCTGCCTACTATTCTCAGCAGAAAAAATAAAGGGAGCCGATCATGAAGAAGCTATTCGCATTGGCCGCCGTATCGCTGCTGGCGGTTTCCTTCAATGCCTCCGCCGGTGACGTTGAAGCGGGCAAGGCAGCCGTCGCCAAGTTCAATTGCGCTTCCTGCCACGGCGCCGATTTCAATTCGCCGATCGATCCGACTTATCCGAAACTGGCAGGCCAGCATCAGGATTACCTGGCGCATGCCTTGACTGCCTATCGTCGCGGCACTGGTTCGAACAGCCGCAGCAACCCGATCATGGGACCGCTGGCCAAGCAATTGTCGGATGCCGACATCCAGAATATTGCCGCTTACCTGCACAGCCTGCCTGGCTCGCTGGTGATTCGCAAGTAGGCATCGGCCTTCATAAAAAAAGCCGCGGCGTGCCGCGGCTTTTTATTTGCCGTTCGCTTAGCTGGCGCGGCGCTTCACGCATTCGATGTAGGCGGCGCCATCCGGTGGCGTATTGTTCCGCTGCGAAGTCCAGATCATTTCGCCTAGGCATTCCATCACCTGATGATGCGCTTCGTGCTCGCCCAGGCGCTGCGCGAGCGCGTGGTAGGCGGCGCGGATGCCCGGCGGCTGGTCGATCGAAATCTGTTCCGCGATCGACAAATGCATGGAAAGATGCAAAAAAGGATTGGCCTTGCCCGATTCCACAGAATAATCTGCCGCCAGCGCAGCTTCGACATCGCGCAGCTCATCCGCATATTCCGGATGCTGCATGATCCAGTCGCGCGCAATGGCCTCCATCGGTGTCAGGATTTCATTGTTGCGCTGCTTGCGGAAGGTTTCGCAGAAGAAGCGGCGTACGTCGTGTTGGGAAGGTGTGAACATTGTGCATCCATCGCGGCATTGAGGGAGTGCGCCGCAACCAGCATTGTACGTGGCTCGCGTTGTACATGCTGCCCGAACGGGCAATGCGGTTTCCCGCTACCATACGCATCTTCCAACATGCCTTTCGAAAACGGAATCATCATGCTCGATCAACACGCACTCGACACCTTGTTCATTCAAGCACGCACGCACCGCGCTTGGCTAGACAAGCCGGTCACCAATGGCCAATTGCGCGACATCTATGATCTGATGAAATGGGGGCCGACTGCGGCAAATTGCCAGCCGACGCGCATTGCTTTCATCAAGTCACCCGAGGCGAAGGAACGCCTGGCCGCATGCGTGTCGGCCGGCAATGTGGAAAAGGTACGCACCGCGCCGATTACGGCCATCGTCGGCATGGACATGGCGTTCACGCGCAAGCTGCCGCAGTTGTACCCGATCGCGAATGCGCAGGAATGGTATGCCGATGACGAGGTGAGGGAAGAAACCGCGTTCCGTAATTCGTCCTTGCAGGGCGGCTACTTCATCATGGCGGCGCGCGCCGTGGGTCTTGATTGCGGTCCGATGTCCGGCTTTGACGCAGAGAAGATCAACAACGAGTTCTTTACCGGTACCCAGGTAAAGGTCAATTTCATTTGCGGTCTCGGCTACGGCGATCATAGTCAGCTGAAGCCGCGTTTGCCGCGCCTTACCTTTGCTGCAGCTTGCGCGGTCGTGCTGTAAATACCTATACGCCTTTCGCTGGCAACGGCGTCTTGTGCTTGTATTCGCACAGATCGGCGATCACGCAGTTCCAGCACTTCGGCGTGCGCGCGATGCAGGTGTAGCGGCCGTGCAGGATCAACCAGTGGTGGGCGTCGTGCTTGAATTCGTCCGGCGTGAACTTCAGCAACTTCTGCTCGACGATATCGACATTCTTTCCGGGCGCGAGGCCAGTACGGTTCGAAACGCGGAAGATGTGCGTGTCGACGGCGATCGTTGGTTCGCCAAACGCCGTATTGAGCACGACATTTGCCGTCTTGCGGCCAACGCCGGGTAGCGCTTCCAGCTCTTCGCGTGTGCGCGGCACTTCGCCGTCATGCTTTTCCAGCAGGATGCGGCAGGTCTCGATCACGTTCTTTGCCTTGGTGCGATACAGACCGATGGTCTGGATGTAAGGCGTCAGGCCTTCCACACCGAGCGCGAGGATCTTTTCCGGCGTGCCGGCGATCGGGTAGAGTTTGCGCGTCGCCTTGTTGACGCCGACGTCCGTTGCCTGTGCCGACAGCAGCACGGCGATCAGCAGTTGGAAAGGCGTCTGGTATTCGAGTTCGGTAGTCGGGTGCGGATTGGCGACGCGCAGCCGTTCAAAAATCTTGCGACGCTTTTCAGCGTTCATTGCTTGTCCTTGTCTTTTTCTGCCTGTTCCTTCTTCAGCCGCGCGCGTTCGATCGCAGCCTGAATGATGGCTTTCTTGCGTGCCTGTTCGGCCTTTTCTTCTTCCGACACTGTTTCGCCCTGCAGCGCGGCGAGCTTGGCGGCCGCTTTGGCAGCCAGACGCGCATCGTTTTCTTCCTTCTCGCGCTTGAGGCGGAAGGCACGGAAGTCATGGCGTTCGCGTGCCGCATCGGCTTGTTCTTGCGACCAGGCATCCCAGCCGGTTTTGCCTGGAGTGACTTCGACCATCGCGATGCAATCGACCGGGCAGGGCGCGACGCACAAATCGCAGCCGGTGCACAACTCAGCGACCACGGTATGCATCTGCTTGGCGGCGCCGACGATCGCGTCGACCGGGCAGGCCTGCATGCACAGCGTGCAGCCGATGCAGATCGGTTCGTCGATCACCGCGAGTGGACGCGGGCGCTCGACACCATTCATAGGATTAATCGGGATGACCGGCTTGCCGAGCAGGTTGGCGAGCCGTGCGACACCTTCAATGCCGCCGGGCGGACACTGGTTGTAGTTGGCGCGGCCTTCCGCGATCGCTTCCGCATACGGACGGCAGGCCGGATAGCCGCACTTTGTGCATTGCGTCTGCGGCAGCAGATCCTCGAGCTGGTCGGCAAGAGTGGGCGGTACGGAAGAGGTCACGGTTGGCGGATTCGACGGAAAACCGAATTATCGTTCACATCGCCGGCGTACGCCAACGCGGGTTGTTCTGTGAAGCGGAAATGAAAAAGCCCCTGGCAAAGCAGGGGCTTTTGCGGAAAGGCTGGAATCAGCGCTGCAAATGCGGCAGCTTGTCGGTCTTGTCTTTCCATTCTTCCGCTTCCGGCAGCGCAGCCTTGGTCTTCGTGATCGAAGGCCAGTCGCGCGCCAGTTCGGCGTTCAGCGGAATGAAATGCTGCTGATCGGCCGGTACATCTTCTTCTGCGTAAATCGCGTTGACCGGGCACTCGGCCACGCACACCGCGCAGTCAATGCACTCGTCCGGATCGATCGCCAGGAAATTCGGGCCTTCGCGGAAACAATCCACCGGGCATACGTCCACGCAATCCGTATAGCGGCATTGGATGCAGGAGTCGGTTACTACGTGAGTCATTGCCAGTCCTAAATAATGAGATATTGCCTGCCGATTGCGCGCAAAGCCTTGTGCAGAGAGCCTTTTGCGGCGGCGGAAAAGCCTCGTATTTTAAGCGAATTCGACCTTTCCCACAAACCGCGCTTATACCGTTTGCGCATAAGCAAATGCCATAAAAGCCGGTACGGCGGGCGGCTGACTGCGTCCAGCGCACGCCGATTGCAGGGCCGCGCCTGCGCTAGAATGACTGCCTTTCCGTTCTTTTCCCCGGATGCCACACGCGATGAAACCGAAGATTCTGGTGGCGCGCGCCACCTTTCCCGAGACGCTGGCGCGGCTGGAGCAGTATTTCGATGTGGAGTCCAATCAGCAGGACCGCATCTATTCCGCTGATGAATTGCGCGAACGCATGCGCGGCAAGACCGGCGTGGTCGTCACCAGCAGCGAGCGCGTGACGGCCGAGCTTGTTGCGGCGAACCCGCAACTGAAAGCGATTTGCAATGTGGCGGTCGGCTACAACAATATCGACCTGGCGGCGGCAACGCGCGCCGGCGTCATCGTGACCAACACCCCCGATGTGCTGAACGAAACCACCGCCGATCATGCATGGACACTGCTGATGGCGAGCGCGCGCCGCGTTTCGGAATCCGAGCGCTGGCTGCGCGAAGGTCATTGGAAGAATTGGCGCTTCGACCAGTTTCTCGGCGCGGAAGTGCACGGCTCCACGCTCGGCATTCTGGGCATGGGCCGCATCGGTCAGGCCATTGCGCGCCGCTCGATGGGTTTCGACATGCAAGTCATTTATTACAACCGCAGCCGGCTGACGCCCGAGCAGGAAGCGCATGCGAACCATGCACGCTACGTCAGCAAGGAAGAGCTGCTGCGCGACGCCGATCATCTGGTGCTGATGCTGCCGTATTCCGCCGACACGCATCACGCTATCGGCGCCGCGGAACTGGCGCTGATGAAGCCGAGTGCGACGCTGGTCAACATCGCGCGCGGCGGCATCGTGGACGACGTCGCGCTGATCGCTGCATTGCGCGAGGGCCGTCTTGCATCGGCCGGCCTGGACGTATTCGAGAATGAGCCGGCGCTGCATCCGGATTTCCTGACGCTGCCCAACGTGGTATTGACGCCGCACATCGGCAGCGCTTCGGAAAAGACACGGCGCGCAATGGCCGAATGCGCGTCGGATAACCTGATTGCGGCATTGGGTGGCCGGCATCCGCCCAACCTGCTCAACCCCGCCGTCATGCAATGAAAGAGACGATGGCAGACATCGACATCACGCACGCGCACAGCCTGTCGCTACAACAATCACGAGAGGCTGCTCAAGGTGTGGCCGACCGTATGGCCGACGAATATGAAATGCAGTCCCGCTGGCACGGCGATGTGCTGCATTTTGGCCGCAGCGGTTTGGAAGGGCGGCTGTCGCTGCGGCCGCAGCAGGTGCATCTGGCGATCGAACTGAGCGGCTTCTTCAAGAGCTTCGCACCGATGATCGAGGACAAGATCGTACGGCATATTGCGAAGACCTTCGGTGCTGCCTGAACAAGGTCCGCAGACCGAACTTTCAGGGACCGCCTCTTCCGCCGACGGCACCGAACACCTGGCCGGTTGAGTAGCTCGATTCCGGCGACGCCAGCAGCACGTATAGCGATGCAATTTCAGCGGGCTGGCCTGGGCGGCCCATCGGCGTATCGCCGCCGAAGGATGGCAGTTTTTCGGGCGGCTGGCCGCCCGTCACCTGCAACGCGGTCCAGAACGGGCCGGGCGCGACTGCATTGACGCGGATGCCCTGCGGCGCCAGCTGCTTGGCCAGTCCCTTGGTGAAATTCATGATCGCGGCCTTGGTCGCGGCGTAGTCGATGATCGTTTCGGGTGGATCGTAAGCGACTACCGAAGTGGTGTTGATGATGGTTGCGCCGGGCTTGAGCAGGGGAATCGCCGCCTTCGTGATCCAGAAGGTCGCATAGATGTTGGTCTTGAAGGTTTCGTCGAATTGCTCGCTCGATATGTCGGTGATCGATTTCTGTGCCACTTGGCGGCCCGCGTTGTTGACCAGGATGTCGAGCCCGCCCAACTGGCGCGCTGCTTCCTGCACCAGCTTCTGGCAGAAGGCTTCGTTTCTGATGTCGCCCGGGATCGCGACGGCTTTTCTTCCTTCTGCTCGTATCAGCTGTATGACCTCGCGCGCATCGGACTCTTCGGCCGGCAGGTAGTTGATCGCGACGTCGGCACCTTCGCGCGCGTACGCGATGGCGGCGGCGCGGCCGATGCCGGAGTCGCCACCGGTGACCAAGGCCTTGCGGCCCTTCAGCCGGCCTGAGCCCTTGTAGCTTGTTTCGCCGTGGTCCGGCCGCGGGTTCATGCGTCCCGCGAGCCCGGGCCAGGGCTGCTGCTGTACCGGGAACGGCGGTTTTGGGTATGCATCGGTCGGATTCTTCAGCGGCACATCGGGCGCTGCGTCGGCGGCGGGCTGGGCACCCGCTTGGGCCAACGATGAGGCGAGCAGCCCACCCGCCATGCCGCCTAGGAGCATGCGTCTGGATTTGTTCGGAGGCATGTCGTCCATGTTCCCTCGCTTTCTCACATTCGATGCGCAGCGTGCGGGGCGCAGCTACGTCCGTGCGTCATCGTATGCAAGTCTGGCGCGTGAAGGTATCAGCGCGTACCGCAGCTTGGTGTCAGAAACGGCCAAGCCGGCTTGCTATGCGTCAATCGAAATGCTCATGGAACGGAAAAAAAGAAAAGGCCTCGCAATGCGAGGCCTTTGTTCATGCGCACATGTTGCTTATACGCCGAGCAGCTCCACTTCGAAGATCAGCGTCGCGTTCGGCGGGATCACGCCGCCGGCGCCGCGCGCGCCGTAGCCCAGCGAAGCAGGAATCGTCAGCACGCGCGTGCCGCCGACCTTCATGCCTTGCACGCCTTCATCCCAACCCTTGATGACATGGCCGGCGCCGAGCGGGAAGGCGAACGGATCGTTGCGGTCCTTGCTCGAATCGAATTTCTGCCCGGCGCTGCCGTCCGGGTTCTGTAGCCAGCCGGTGTAGTGCACGGTCACGTAGTTGCCCGCGGCCGCTTCTGCTCCATCGCCGACGACCTTGTCTTCGTATTGCAGGCCGGAAGAAGTGGTAGTGCTCGCCATGTTGATCCTTTGAAAGTTTAAAAGAATGTATGCGGCGATTGTATCAGCTGCCGTCGGCAGGACAGCGCTGGTGCACTGTAAAATCGCGGCATGTTTGCTTGCGGCGCGTGCCGCTTTTTTTGCAGAAGCGCTTGCGTAGCGGCGCATTCATAGAGGATCTATGCGTACTATTGTTGCCGCATTCGGCCGTGCGCTCATGTCGCAATTGCGTTTCCGGATGCTGATGCTGACTACCTTGCCTTTTGTGCTGTCAGTCGTGGTCTGGGCCGTCGTGCTGTGGTTCATGCTGCAGCCGATGACCAACTGGCTGCATGCATTCTTCATCGAGCATGATCTCTTTTCCACCAGCGGCAGCATGCTCGATTCGATCGGCATGGGCGCGATCAAGACCATCGTGGTGCCGCTGATTGCGATGTGGGTGCTGTTGCCGCTGATGATTCTGACCGCGTTGATTTTCGTCGGCATGATGGCGATGCCGGTGGTGGTACGGCATGTCGGCAACACGCACTATCCGCGGCTCGAAGCGCGCAAAGGCGGCAGCTTCGCTGGCAGTCTGTGGATGTCGGCTTCTTCCTTCTTGGTGTTTCTGGTGCTATGGCTTGCTACCCTGCCGTTGTCGCTGTTTCCGCCGCTGACCTTCATCGTGCAGCCGCTGCTGTGGGGATGGCTGACCTATCGCGTGATGGCCTACGATGCGCTGGCCGATCATGCCGATGCCGAGGAAAGGCGCACGCTGTTGCGCTCGCATCGCTGGCAGCTGCTGTTGATCGGCGCCGTGACCGGTGCGTTGGGCGCGGTGCCGACGCTGCTGTGGCTGGGTGGCCCTCTCTCGTACATCTTCTTTCCCTTGCTGGCAGCGGTGGCGATCTGGCTATATGTGCTGGTGTTTGTCTTTACGGGCTTGTGGTTTCAGCACTACTGCCTGGACGCATTGACCCGGCACCGCGCGCAACGTGGTGAACTGCAGCCGGTATCGTCTGCCGCCGCATCGCAGGAAATGCAGCCGATTGACGAATAAGGAAAACACCATGGCATTCGGACTCATCATCATCGGCGACGAAATTCTTTCCGGTCGCCGCACCGACAAGCATTTTTTCAAGGTTGTCGAACTGCTGAAGGCGCGCGGATTGTCGCTATCGTGGGCGGAAGTTGTCGGTGACGATCGCACGCGCATCACGGCGACGCTGCAGCGCACGTTCGCGGGCGATGACATCGTCTTCAGCTGCGGCGGCATTGGCGCCACGCCGGACGACCACACGCGCCAGTGCGCCGCGGCCGCGCTCGGCGTGCCGCTGACATTGCATCCGCAGGCGAAGGAGATGATTGAAGAACGCATGCGCGACATGGCGCGCGAGGCGAATATCGACCTGGACCCACAGCATCCCGACAACATCAATCGCTTCAAGATGGGCAAATTCCCGCAAGGCGCGGACATCATTCCGAATCCGTACAACAAGATTCCCGGCTTCTCGATCCGGCACGGCGAGGGCGCGCACCATTTCGTGCCCGGCTTCCCGGTCATGGCGTGGCCGATGATCGAATGGGTGCTCGACACGCATTACGCCCACCTGTTCCATCGGCAGCCGCATATGGAAAAGTCGGTATTGGTCTACGGCGCGATCGAGGCGCGACTGACCCCGCTGATGGAAGCAATCGAACGGGAGTTCCCGCTGGTGAAGGTGTTCAGCCTGCCCAACGTCGGCGATGCACAGACGCGGCGGCATATTGAGCTAGGGGTAAAGGGCGAGCCGGCGCAAACCGAGGCGGCGTACGCGCGCATGCTTCAGGAGTTAAAACAACTGCAACTTGAGCTTGCTGTACCGGTCTGATGAGCAAGAAGCTCGTTCGAACCGGTAACGACGCGATGTTATATTGCGGTGCAGCAAACGATTGGCGAGGCTGGGCAGCATCCCTCATAAAATAGGTTAATGATGGGGCCTAACCCTCTAATTCTTTGCGTTTTTTATGATGTTTGCTACACTGCGGCAATATTTGTACCCTTTGGAGACCGCAGATGCTGAAGGCCGCACTGGGAATGTTCCTGTCTTTGTTGATCGTTTCCCATCTTCCCTACGCTCAGGCGGCCGAGCCGACCGGCACTTCTGCCGACACCAAGAAAAAAGCGACCCGCCACGTCAAGCGCAAGGCAACGACCGCCGTATCGCGCCGCGGTGTTTCCACACCCACCAGGAAAAAAGCCCGCGCGGTGCAGGAAGCTTCGTTGAACTCGCGCGAAAAACTGGTCAGGAAGGTCGCCATCGTCCACGGCAAGCGCCGTGTGGTGTATCAGCGCGAAGCCCGGCCAGCAATTCCCGCCGTGCCGCCGGTCATGACCGCCGGCGATCTGGCTGGCCTCAACATGACGCGCGATGCGTTGGCGCTCGCTTCCAACGCGGCGCTCGTGATCGATGAATCTTCTTCGCAGGTGCTGTTCGAGAAGAATGCGAACATTGCGTTGCCGATTGCCTCGATCACCAAGCTGATGACCGGCATGGTGGTGGTGGAGTCGCACCAGGACATGGATGAAATCATCCAGGTGACCGATGAAGACGTCGATCGCCTTCGTTTCAGTTCCTCGCGTCTGCGCGTAGGCTCGCGTTTGACCCGCGCGAAGATGCTGCACATCGCCCTGATGAGTTCGGAGAACCGCGCGGCATCCGCACTGGGACGCAATTATCCCGGCGGACTGCCGGCCTTCGTCGCCGCGATGAATGCCAAGGCGCGCGAACTCGGCATGACCAGTACGCACTATGTCGATTCCACCGGCTTGTCGAGCCAGAACGTCGCCAGCGCGCATGATCTGGCCAGGCTGCTGATGGCGGCGTCGCGCCATCCGATCCTGTGCCAGTACACGACCGACACCAAGTATGTGGTGGAGCCGGGCGGCCGCTCGCTGCAGTATCAGAATTCGAATCGCCTGGTCAACAATCCCGATTGGGAGATCGGCATCCAGAAGACCGGCTTCATCAACGAGGCAGGACATTGTCTCGTGATGCAGGCAAACATCGATGGGCGTCCGGTCGTGATGATCTTCCTCGATTCCAAGGGCAAATATTCGCGTCTGGCCGATGCGCAGCGTATCCGCAAATGGCTCGAGAAAAGTCCAAGGCAGCAGAGTATTGCGGCGAATCCGCGTCGTGTCGAAGGCTGATCCGGCAATATGAAATAAAAAAAGGCGAACCGCGGTTCGCCTTTTTTATTGCGTGCAGCGTTCAGCCTGCGTTGGTATTGCCGCTGCCTGAATATCCCAATGCGGCCGAGATGGCCTTGGCGGTGGCGATCAAGTCGTCCAGCCATGCCTCTTGCAGGCGATCTGCCGGTGCGGAAATCGACAGGCCTGCAATCAGCTTGCCGCTGTCGTCATGAATACCTGCTGCCATGCAGCGCACACCGAGTTCCAGCTCTTCGTTGTCGCGCGCATAACCGAGTTCACGCACGCGTTGCAATTCGCCATGCAGCTTGGTCAGATCGGTGATCGAGTTCTTGTTGTGGCCGTTCAGGCCTGTGCGTTCGGCATAAGCCTGCACCGCCTGTACGTCGTCGATCGAGAGGAACAGCTTGCCGGTAGACGTGAGATGCAAGGGCGCGCGGCCGCCGACGGCGCGTACCACCTGCATGCCGGAGCGTTCGGAAAAAGCGCGGTCGATATAAATGATTTCATCGTTCTGGCGCACGGAAAGATTGACTGCCTGGTTGGTCTTGCGATGCAGGCGGCGCATCAGGTCCAGCGACGCTTCGCGCACGTCCAGGCGACTCTTGACGATGTTGCCCAGTTCGAGCAGGCGCATGCCGAGGCGGTAAGTACCGGGTTCGACGCGGTCGACGATGCGTTTGAGCACCAGATCGTTCAGGATGCGGTGCGCAGTCGAGGGATGCAGACCGGTCGCCAGCGCCAGTTCCTTCAGGCTGACCGGATCCGGGTAGGAGGCAAGGGCGTCCAGCAGCGAGGCCATGCGTTCCAGTACCTGGATGGAGGTTTTGTCCGATTCTGGCGTAGAAGGTATTGTCATATTCGTGATGCCTTGCAGTAAGGTGTTTATATCACATTGTGAAAAGATCGACAAAGCCGGAACGGCTCATGCTGCTCCATCCGCTCCGGCATGCTTCCGCCCTTGTCTCCGCGCCGCGTTGCGCAGATAATCGCGCCACTCTCCATCAAGCATCCATTCAATTCCCGCATGAACGACTCCCAGCCTCCGGTCAGTGAATTCAAAAGCAAGAGCGGTCTCAAACGTATCTATATGGCACTTGGCTATTCCATGGCGGGCTTTCGCACTGCCTGGCGGATCGAGCATGCGTTCCGGCAGGAGCTGTTCGTCGTCATAGCGGGAACGATCACGGCGCTGCTGCTGCCGGTATCGCCTTTCGAAAAATTGCTGTTGATCGCCGTATTCGTGTTGGTGCTGGTGGTCGAGCTGCTGAATTCGGCCATCGAGGCAGTGGTCGACCGCGTGTCGCTGGAGCGCAATCCCTTGTCGAAGAATGCCAAGGATTTCGGCAGTGCCGCCGTCTTGCTGACGCTGCTGCTGGCAGCGGCGACCTGGCTGGTGATTCTGTGGCCTTTGCTGTTTGATTGACGTACACGTGCATAAAAAAAGCCGGCAGATGCCGGCTTTTTTGTTGTGCATTTCATTTCAGTCGACGTGGCGATCGATCCAATGGGCAAAGGCATCGATGAACTTCTGCAGAAATTCGCGCGTCCTGTCGTTGTTTAATGCACCGTGTTCATCGAACAGTTTGTCGGCCTGGCCAATATAGACCTCCGGTTGCGCCATCGTATTGATGCCAATCGACACCAGTACTTGACGCAGATGATGCGTCGCACCGAAGCCGCCGATTGGACTTGGCGATGCGCTGACGATGGCGCCGGGTTTGCCTGGCCATGCGCTTTGGCCGTAAGGACGTGATGCAGCGTCGATCGCATTCTTCAATACGCCGGGAATCGAGCGATTGTATTCCGGCGTGACAAACAGGATGCCCTTTGCATTGCGGATCGCGGCTTTGAAATCAACAACGGACTGAGGCGCTTGCATTTCCCAATCCTGATTGAAGAGCGGAATGTCACCGATCTCGACGATGTGCAATCTCAATGAAGGCGGTGACAGTTTGATCAATTCGTTCGCTACCTTTCGGTTCAGCGATTCCTTGCGCAGACTGCCAACCAACACAGCGACATCGTGGGGCGAACTCATGATGATCCTTTCCGGGTCTTTCCATTCGTTAAGCAATTCGATTGCACTTCGTTCCGTTCGTTCCGCCATACCGTTGTATAGGGAACCGCAGGAATTTGCATAAGCATATGCGCCCGCAGGATAAAGCAAATTCATATTCGCAAAGTGCATATGAATCGTTGAAACAATTCGTTCTGTTTTTTCATGCACCCCCGTAACCTTCCTTCTCCATAAACCGAAACGCACTAGGGAGAACGGAATGCTGAAAAAACTGATTGGCGCGGCTTTCGCGCTGGCGCTTGCAAGTCCCGCATTGCATGCTGCGGAAGTATCCTTGCTGAACGTGTCCTACGATCCGACACGTGAACTGTATCAGGACTTCAATAAAGTCTTCGCAAAAAAATGGAAAGCTGAAACCGGTGAGGATCTGAAGATCAAGGCCTCGCACGGCGGTTCCGGCAAGCAGGCGCGCTCTGTCATCGACGGCCTCGAAGCGGATGTTGTGACGCTCGCGCTTGCGTCGGACATTGATGCCATCGCAGAACGCGGTCTGCTCGACAAGAACTGGCAGAAGCGTCTGCCGCACAACAGCTCGCCTTACACCTCGACCATCGTATTCCTGGTCCGCAAAGGCAATCTTAAACACATCAAGGACTGGAACGATCTGGTGAAGCCGGGCGTTTCCGTCATCACGCCGAATCCGAAGACCTCGGGCGGCGCACGCTGGAACCACCTCGCCGCATGGGGCTACGCGTTGAAGCAGCCGGGCGGCAATGAAGCGAGCGCCACAGAATTCCTGCGCAAGCTGTACAAGAACGTGCCGGTGCTCGATTCGGGCGCACGTGGTGCGACAACGACCTTTGTCGAGCGCGGTATTGGCGACGTGCTGATCGCATGGGAAAACGAAGCGATCCTCGCGATCAAGGAACTCGGACCCGACAAGGTGGAAATCGTGGCGCCGT
>Ga0310811_10001561_pt1 | contig 28568 bp, 47 predicted proteins | sample YCmetagenome_FD_207642 | JGI IMG/M metagenome (GOLD analysis project Ga0310811, IMG submission 207642) | Soil microbial communities from experimental microcosm in Duke University, North Carolina, United States - YC | ecosystem: Engineered > Artificial ecosystem > Soil microcosm > Unclassified ... | reverse complement strand
CCAGCGTCGGCTCACCGAAGGTCGCCTACGCCGAAGAGCGTGCGCTGGGCATCCTCGTGTCGGACCGGATGCGGCGCCGCCAGGTCGTCGACCCCGTCACCCGGCAGCTGCAGCAGGTCAAGAACACGATGATCCGCAACTGGGCGGACGCGTTCCTGAACCTGATGCTCGGCAGCGCCGGGAACGTCGTCACCGGCTCTGACTGGTCCTACGGGTCGGCCACGGCGAAGATGCGGCACGACATCAACCTCGCGCGCAAGGCCGTTCAGACCGCGAAGACCCCGCAGGGCGCCGTGTACGGGTTCACCGCCGACGTGATGATCCTCGGCGAGGCCGCCGCGTTCGACCTGCTCGACGACGACACCTTCAACAAGCCGTACAACGGCAACATCGCCGACCAGTCCCTCCAGTACACCGGCCTGCTGCCCAACAAGATCCAGGGCCTCAACGTGCTGGTCACCCCCGAGATGGACGCGCTGGCGCCCGACAAGGTCATCATCACCCAGCGCGGCATCTGCGGGTTCATCGCCGACGAGATCCCGCTCCAGGCCTCGGCCGTGTACCGGGTCGAAGAGAAGAAGTCCTGGCGGTCGGACGTGCAGCGCGCCTCCGCGATGGGCCTGGACCAGCCGCTCGCCGTCGCCGTGATCGACCTCGCCAACGTGTAAGGAGACCAGACCGATGCCTGAATACCTGCTGCACAAGCGGCTCGTCTGCGACGCCGGCACCTTCGCCGCCGGTGACACCGTCAACCTTGACCAGGAGGCAGGCGACCGCCTCACCGCCAACGGCTGGGCCGAGAACGCCGACGCCGACGCGGCCTCGGTGGACGAATCGCCCGACAGCCCGGACGCCGACACGCCCGCAGCGGATGCGCCGTCGAGCCCGGCGCGCAAGACGACGCCGAAGACGACCAGCAAGACCGCGGCCAAGACCAGCGGCGGCGAGTCGGACGGGAGCTGACCGGTGTACGTGACGGCTGACGCTGTGCGTGCCGTGCTCGCCCGCGACCCCAACAACCCGATCGGCACCGCGGCCGAACTGGGCGACGCGGACATCACCTCGGCCATCACGTCCGCCGAGTCCGAGGTCGACGCCGCGCTCGCCGTCCGCTACACCACCCCGTTCGCCGACCCGGTGCCGCAACTGGTGCAGGACCTGACTCGCGACATCGCCGCCTACCTCGCCGACCTGCTCTACCGGCAGGGCAAGGACTACGAGACGACAAACGACCCGGTGCTCCTGCGCTACCAGCGGGCCAAGGACCTGCTGGACAAGCTCGCGTCGGGGAAGCGGGACCTGCCGTCCGGGCCCCCGGTGGTCGAGGGCGCGGCGACGATGCGCGCCCACAACCGCTACACCGGTGACCTGTTCGGGCTGGACGACTTTGGGTTGGGAGTGCGGAGTGGCCACGTTCGACGACCGTATTGGTGAACTCGCCGCGCTGGTCGGCGACGGCGAACTGCGCGGCTCCACGGTGGTGGACCAGTTGTATGCCCGCTATCAACACGAGGAGATGCAGCTCAACCACCCGCGCGGCGGCCAGGCGAAGTACTTGGAATCCCCACTGCATTCCCAGTACAGCGGCTACCTGGAGGACATCGCCCGCCGGACGCTGGAGACCGGTCCGGTCGAGCCGATGATCGACGCCATGGAAGATCTGGCCACCGAGCAGATCGGCCAGTACGCGCCGATCGAGTTCGGCAACCTGCGCGAATCCGGTCATCCGAGCGTGGTCAGCGACGGCGAGACGGTCTACGACCGGGAACCGGTGCAGCGGCGCCTTACCGAGGCCGAACTGCGGGAGCAGGAACGCACCGGGATCCGGCACCGCCACCTACACCCCGAGCAGTACGGGGAATAGGCGATGTGGACCACCGAAACCGTCATGACCTGGTTGACCGGCCTCGGCCTGACCGTGCCGGTCATCAACGGCGCCGGAACCATCCCCGACATGCCGGACCGGATCTGCGTCGTCACCCCCATCCCCGGTGTCGGCCTCGCACTGGAAGGCGTCGCCGACACGCCGGGATTCCAGGTTCGGATGCGGGGCTCCCAGAACCAGCCCGACGACGCCGAGAACCTCGCGCTGGACGCTGACCGGCGCATCCTCGGCGCCGCTCTCCCCGCCGCGGTCGGCACCACCCACCTGGTGTGGGTTACCCGCTCCGGCGGCCGACCCGCGCCCCTGTCGGCCGCGCCGGACGACGGTGGCCGCACGGAGTTCGTCTGCACCTATCTCGCTCGAATCCTGGAGGCACCATGACCACCCCCCGCAAGGGCACCGTGAAGACCTCGGCCGACGACAGCACGCCGCCGGCCGAGGCCGCGACCGACGACACCGCGGCGGACACCGCGACCGCCAGCGACAGCACGCCGGTCAGCGCGGATACCACCGACGCCAGCCCGGCTCCGGCCGCCGAAGGGTCGACGATCCTCGCGACGCCGCCGTTCACGGCCGAGTTCCGAGTCGGCCAGCACGTGATCACCACGAGCGGCACCCCGATTCCCGCGTCGGAAGCCGAATCGGTGCGCGTCGCCGCGCTGCGCTCCGGAATCGCGCTGCGCGAAATCCAGTAACCCCCAGCTCAGCCACCCACGGCCCCCGGTCCACTGCCGGGGGCTTCGTCATGTCCGGAGGACACGATGCCCACACTGATCCCCAGCTACGACCCCAGCAAAGTGCTCGTCGGCCTGGCCAGCATGTACCTGATGCCCTACGACGCATCCAGCCCGGCGACGCTGCCCGCGGACACCGTGCCGCTCGGCACCGCCTGGGGCGGCCTGTGGACCCCAGTCGGGGCCACCACCGACGGCCTGTCGTTCGAGGTGAAAAGAACCCCGCAGGACATCACCATCGAAGAACAGATGACATCGGTCGACCAGCGGACGAAAAGCATGGATTTCACCGCGAACCTCGAACTGTCGGAGGACACGCTCCAGACGATGCTGTGGGCCTACGGTGGCGGCACCATCGTGTCCACCGCCGCGTCGACCGGTATTCCGGGCATCTCGACCCTCACGATCTCCGACGAAATGGACAACTTCGCGTTCGGGTTCGAAGGCCAGAACGACGCCGGATTCTGGCGGCGCGTCCTGGTTCAGCCGGTGAAGTCGACCGGCAACGCGAAGACCGCGTACCGGAGGGCCAACAACCAGCGCTCCTACGCGATCAGCCTGACCCCACTGTGCGCGCCGTCGGACGTCGTGATTCGAAACATGGACAGCCCCGCCCTCTGACCCCCTTCCGCCCCTGCACTGTGAGGAGAACACCTGATGGGATTCGTCCTGTCCGAGCACGCCGCGCCGCTCGACTTTGATTTCGGTGGCGGCATCACCGGCACCATTCCCGAGCCGTCGTCGCGGGCAGTGAACCGGTTCCTCGAGCGGCTGCGCACCAGCGTGCGCGCCGCCGGGGTCGACATCGAGGACACCGCGGATTCGTTCGAGCTGTCGCGCGTGATGCAGCGCCTGTCCGCTGAGCAGATGGACGCGGTCACCGACGAGTCGATCGACGCAATCTGCGAGCTCACCCAGAACCACCCCACCAAGGATGACCTCGTGACGGTGGGCCACCGACCACGGCAGGCGTTCCTCGGCTGGCTGCTTGGGGAGCTGACCCGCCCGGAAGGGCCGAAGCCCGGTACGACGCGTACACCCGCGGCCGTGCCGGGCGCCTGACCTACTACCTCGTCCGAAAACACCTCGGCTACACCGTCGAGGACTGGGACGCCCTGCCCTGGTGGCAGAGCCGCATGTACCTCGACGAACTCCAGCGCGACCTCGGCGGCGGCGACCCCGGTGAGCCCGTGACCGAGGACGACAAGCTCCGCGCCCTCGGCTTCCACATCGAATGACGACAGGGGGTGAGGGCTGTGGCGTTCGACGCCGGCGCGATCCAAGCGACCCTCACCCTGGACCGGACCCCGTTTCAGCGTGGCCTGGACCAGGCTCGCGCTGATCGGGACCGGTTCACCGGCGAGGACTTCACGGTTGGCCTGGACCTGGACACCGCGGCGGCGTCCGGGCGCCTGGACGCGTTCCGGTCACAGCAGGCCGGGGACACGATCGGCATCGGCATCGATGTCGGCACGGCCGCCGCTGGGGTGGCGCTCGCGGACTGGCGGCGCCTCCAGGAAGCCACCTCCCTGGGTGTGGGCGTCAACGTCGACACGGCGTTGGCCAGCGCCCGCATGGCCCAGTGGCGTGCCGCGGAAGGCACGCTGCCGGTACGCGCCGACGTCGAGGCCGACACGAGTGGGGCGACCAGCAGCATCGACGCGTTTAGCACGCGCTGGCAGCTGATCGCCGCGGCGATCGTTGCCAGCACCCCGTTCATCGGCGGCGCGATCCTAGCCGGTGTCGGTGCCGGGTTCGTCGGCGTCGCCGCGCTCGCGGAAAAGAGCAACGCCGACGTCAAGGCCAGCTGGACCCAGCTGTGGCAGGACGTGGTCGCCGAGGCCAGGTCCGCGTCCGACCAGCTCGTGCCCCAGATCGTCGGCGCCGCGAACCAGATCGACGCCACCTTGCGGCAGGTCGGCCCCGACCTCCAGCAGGCCATGGCGGCCGCCGGGCCCGACATCGTCACCCTCACCCGCGGCCTGGACGACCTCGCCCTCAACGCCATGCCGGGTCTCACCTCCGCGATGCGGGAGGCGCAGCCTGTCGCGCAGGGCGTGGCGTCGCTACTTGGCACCCTCGGCACCGCGGCGGGCACCACCCTGGACTCCCTCGGCCAGCACTCCAGCGACCTCGGCACCGACCTGCAATCGTTGGGCAGCATCGTGCAGTCCGTGCTCGGCCTGGCCACCACCCTCATCGAGGTGGCCGCGAGCACGTGGGCGCAGAACGCCGGGTCGATCGACGCGGCGATCAACGGCGTCACCACCGCCGCGTCCACGCTCGCTCAGGGCGCGCTGCCGCTGCTGTCCGGCACCCTGACCGCCGCAGCCACCATCCTGCAGGGCATCACCACCGTGTTGGGGCCGGTCGCGCCGCTACTCGGCACGGTCGCCGGTGCAGCCCTGGCCACATGGGCCGCGTTCAAACTCGCTGACCTCGTCACCTCCGGTGTGAACGCGCTGGCCAACGTCGTGGTGTCGCTCGCCGGGAACTTCGAGGCCGGCGCGGCACGAGCCGCCGCCTACACCGCGTCGATGCTGGGCGTGGAGGCCGAATCGTCGGCCGCGGCCGGCGCGATCACGGCGACGGGGGCGGCGGCAGCCGCGGCGGGCACCGAGGTGGGGATCGGCCTGTCGGCGATGGCCGGCCCGATCGGCATCGTCGCCGGGCTCGCTGCGGGCGCGATCGCGTTGGGGTCGGCGTTCATCCACACCGGTGGGGACGCCGTGCAGCTCTCCGGCAACATGGACTCCCTCACGGCGGCGCTGGAGCGCTCGCACGGGGCGATGGACCAGGCTGCGCAGGACGCGTTGCAGGCTGACCCGGATTTCAAGGCGGTCGCCCAGTCGGTCGACGCGTTCGGGGTCTCCTCGACGGACCTGGCGAACGCGCTGCAGGGCCAGGGCGGATCGCTCGACGCGCTGCGGACGAAGCTCCAGGGAATCGTGGACGCACACACCAAGGCGTCCGCGTCGACGAGCACGTACGGCGCGGCGACGGGCAACCTGCGGACCGAGACTGACGCCGAAGGTCGCTCGGCGCAGGCGGCGTTAGATGCCCTCAACGGGCTGGTCGGCGAGTACGACAAGTCGACCGCATCGGCCGCCGCGGCGGCGGCCTCGCAGAACACGGCAGCGACAGCGCTGGCGAATAGCTCGCAGTACCAGCAGGCTGCGTCCGGGACGGCGAACCTGCTCGGCTTGAGCTTGGCGAACGTCACCGCGGGCTACCAGTCGGTGATCGTGGCGTCCGGTGCGACATCCGCGACGGTGGCGGCCACATCCGAGGCGTTCCTCAAGCAACAGCTGGCGGTGGCGCAGGCGGCGACCTCGATGGCGCAGCAGTTCACGCAGGCCGATGCGCAGGTCGTCCAGGCCGAGCAGTCCGTCGCCGACGCGCACCACAGCGTCGCGCAGGCCGCGCAGAGCGTGATCGACGCCCAGCAGGGTGTCGCGAATGCGGCGCATTCGCTGGAGCAGGCGCAACGTTCGCTGCAGGACGCCTACAACGGGGTGGCCTCGGCGCAGCAGGCGTATGCGCGGTCACAGCAGTCCGAACTCCAGGCCGAGCAGGCACTGAACCAGGCCCGCGAGCAGGCGATCCAAGACCTGAAGGACCTGCATCTGCAGCTCGAAGACCAAGTCTTGAGCGAGCAGCAGGCGCGGGTCCAGTTGTTCGACGCCGAGCAGGCCGCGGCCAGCCAGGGCGTGACCGCGGACAACGCGCGGACGATCGCCGCGCAGCAGGTCACGGACACGAACGAAGCGCAGATCAAGGCCGCCCTCAACCTGATCTCGGCTCAGAACGCCCTGAACGACACGCTGAACTCCGGCGACAAGCTCCGCGCCCAGGTCAACGCGGCGGATCAGGCCGGCGTGAACGGTGCGCCGGGCGTGATCTCGGCACAGAACGCGCTGCGCAACGCCCAGGACCAGGTTGCCTCTTCGGCTGCGGCGCTCGTGAAGGCGAACCAGCAGGTGGCGGATGCCCAGTGGGGTGTGCAGCAGGCCTCCCTGGCGCTGCAGAAAGCCCACCAGCAGGTGACCGACGCCCAGTACCAGCAGCAGCGCGCGGCCGACCAGCTGCGAGCGGCGGAGCAGAACCTCACGGCCGCGCAGGACGCGGCGTCGCGGTCGCTCGACCTGCACACCGCCGCGGGGCAGCGGAATCTCGGCATGATCTTGAGCCTGTGGGACGCGATCAGCAAGAGCGGCCTGCCGATCCAGGAGCAGTACAAGGCCGCTGTCGACGACGTGGCAGCGGCGTTCGGGGGTTCCCGCGACCAGGCTGCCGACTACCTCAAGCAGATCGGCCTGATACCAAAAGATTTCCAGTACAGCGTTACCGCGATCACCCAGGTCGATCGCAGCAATTTCGACACGTGGCTCAACGGGGTTCTGTCGACCGGCGGATACGCCATGGACAGCCGGAACCAACAGAAGACGGTCGGTGGCACCGGCTACGCCACAGGTGGCCCGGTCGGCGGCCACAGCCCCAACTCGTCGGCGGACAACATCCCGATCTGGGCGACCGCTGGGGAATGGATGCAGCCGGTCGATGCCGTCGACTACTACGGGCCCGACTTCATGCACGCCGTCCAGAACAAGCAGTTCCCGCGCGGCGATGACGGGGCTGCGATGCCCGGTTACGCCTCTGGCGGCCTTATCGAGCAGGCCGCGAACAGCGTGTATGCCGGCGCGTCGCTGGGCGCCGCATACCTGGCGACGAACAACGCCCGCCGCGTCATGGGTTTCCCGACCATGCCGGATCTGCCGCAGTACGACCCGACCGCCGACGTGGCCGGAATGATCGGCTATGCCCCGAGTGCGGGGGTCGCACAGTGGGCTGGCGCGATCCTTCAAGCTCTCTCGATGCTCGGCCAGGACCCGGGCTGGTTGGGCACGGTCGAGCGCCGCATGAACCAGGAGTCGGGCGGCAACCCGAACGCGGTCAACCTGTGGGACTCCAACGCTAAGGCCGGGCACCCGTCCGTCGGCCTGATGCAGGTCATCGCGGGCACCTACGCGGCGTACAAGGGCCCCGACGCTGGTCCGTACATGTACGGGGTATCGGTCGATCCGCTCAGCAACATCTACGCCGGCCTGGACTATGCGCTGCACCGCTACGGGTCGCTGTCCGCACTGAACCAGCCGGGTGGCTACGACAACGGTGGCCTGCTCGATCCCGGCTGGACAGCGGTCTACAACGGCACCCGGACGCCGGAGAACGTACGCACCGCACAGCAGGAAGACGCGTTGCTCACCGAGATCCAGGCGTTGCGCGCCGAGGTCCGCGGCGGCGATATCCACATCAACCAGTCGTTCAACGGCAACCGCTGGTCTGCCGAGGAGCTGGCCGCGGCGTCGACCAGGCGCGCGGCCGAGGCGTTCAGGGGGCTGGGATGACGACCGTGACCGTGGGTGGGCTGGTGATGGGCCAGCCCACCGTGGACGACTACGGCGTGACCTGGTGGCACCAGTCGATCTCGGGTTGGCGCGACGGCACCGGGATGCGCACCAACTTCACCGACCGACCGCAGGGCGCGGGCGCCTACGACGGGCCCGCCTACCCGGACAAGCGGGTCATCGTCATCTCCGGAACCCTGCGAGCCCCCGACAACCCGGGGCGGGCACGCGCCATGCGCCGGCTCGCGGCGTGCCTGGCAGACGGATCGATGGGGCAGCTGACCGTCGCCGACGACCTGGGCACGCTCATGGCGTTCGTACGCCGCTCGGACAAGCCCACGATCACTATGGCCGGAACCACCTGGTGCGACTACAGCCTGCAGTTCACGGCACCGGAGCCGCGGCTGGTCGCGACGGACCTGCAGGCGGCCACGACGTTGATGGCGCAGTCCGGCGCGGGCGGGGTCGCCTGGAACGGCACCGTGCCGGTCTTGAACAGCAACAGCACGTTTGAGGCGACCACGGATCCGTGGGCCGCGACCTCGGGCACGCTCGCGTGGTCCGCCGCGCGGGCCCACTCCGGCACGTATTCGGCTCAGATCACCCCGACCGGGTCGGCCGCGACCGCGGCGATCCAGTCGGAGCTGGTGCCGGTGGTGGCGGGCAAGACGTACCGGGCGCGCACGTGGGCGTGGTTCACCAACGCGGTGACCAGCAACTATTCACCGTCGATCGCCTGGTACAACTCTGCGGGCACGCTGATCTCGACCTCGTCCAGTGCACAGTCGGTGCCGGCGGCGACCTGGACCCAGGTGGACGTGATCGCCGCAGCCCCGACGGGCGCGGTGCAGGCCCGGATGGTGCCCACTCTCTCCGGAACGCCCGCGGCCGCACAGGTCTGGTACGTCGACGACGCCACGCTGCGGCTGAACCCGACCGGAACGGAGTGGAACGGCCCGACCGGCACAACGGGCCTGTCGTGGGGGCAGCCGTCGGACACCGGCTCGGTCGTGGTGGACAACCTCGACGGCACCGCCGAGGCCGACCTGCTGATCACGATCACCGGACCATGCTCCAACCCCAGCGTGTCGACGTCGGACTCGTGGATCACCTACCAGGGCGACCTGTCCGCCACCGACGTCCTGGAGATCAACACCGGCACCGGGTCGGTGCGGCTCAACGGCATGAACCGGCGTCCGCTGCTGCGGCGGGCGCAGTGGTTCACCGCGTTACCGGGCGAGCAGCTCGCCATCCGGTTCACCTGCGAGGGCACGCAGAACGCGCAGGCCACCATGACCGTGCAGTGGAGAGTGAGTTACGCATGACCGCCGTCGCCATGACCGACGCGCTGCCGCTGACCGAAGCGGACGGCTCCACAGGCCGCAACAACGGCCGCGACTTCCGCAAAGGCCTGCTCGCCTCGCTGCTGGTGCCGGACGTCAAAACCGACCCGCTCGCGGTACGCAACGGGGTCCTGCCGCACGACTACGACACCAACGGTGTCACCTCGCTGCGGGTGGACGCCCAAGCCACAGCGGACACCACCGTCCTGGTCAGGCCTGGGGCGTTCGTGTGCGAGCGGGCTGGCCAAGGTCCCTACATCGGGTGGACAGAGAGCGCGAGCACCGTCACCCCGCCGACCGCGGACGTGTCCAACCCGCGCATCGACGTGGTGTTCGCGCATGTCAGGGACATTGCCAGCATCTCCACCGATCCCAGCACCGGGCCCGTGCTCGACGTGCTGCAGGGCACCCCGGCGGCCAGCCCCGTAGCTCCCACCGCGCTACCGGACGGCGCGAGTGCGCTCGCCCAGCTGTACCGGCCCGCGAACGACTCCACGATCACGAGCGCGCGCATCACCGACGTGCGCCGCTCCTCCGGCCTGTGGGGCGCGGTGCGGGTCCTGCTCGCCGGCGACGCGATCTCCGACCCCGGCAAGGTCCGCGGCGAGCTGCGGTTCCGTGCCGCTGCCGGGTCGCTGCCAGCGCTGGTGGACTACTGGGACGGCACCCAGTGGCGCGGCACCATGAGCTTCGTCGTCACCGACACCTACCCGGGCACCCCGGACTCGGCGTCGCTGGTGTACGGCACCGTGTCCAGCTCAACGGCGATCGTGACCACCACGATCCCTGACCCGGGCTGGCCATACCGGCTGGTGGCGAACACGCACCTGCGGTTGAACGCCGTCACGAACGGGATCACCGCGAGCATCTACATCAACGTCAACAACGGCCCGTTCGCGAGCGCGATCGTGGTGGCCGGGCCCAGCGCGGAGAACGTTCCGCTGCTGCCGACCGGCTCGACGATCTACACCGGTTCGGTCACGGCGCGGCTCAAGCTGGACCCGATCGGCTCCGGTTCGGCGACGTGGCGCGCCGACGTGCGCAACAAGATCACATACCAGATCATCCCGGCCTGATCGGAGGTTCGCGTGGCGATTACCCCGGTCGGCACCCTGGTATCCGCATCCGGAAACGGCCTGTCCAGCCTCACGGTCACCCCGAACGCTGTCGGCAACTCGATCATCCTTGCCGTGGACGTGCTGTCCGACTCGATCTCGTCCACACAGATCATGGGTGGCAACTGCACCTGGACGCGCCTGTACGGGCCGGTGATCGACGACGTGCCGATCCTCTACGACCTGTGGCTCGGCGTGGCCACCTCGACCGGGCCGGCCACCGTGACACTCGGGTTCGACGGCGACGTGTCCGGGGTCATGGTCGAAGCCGTCGCCAGCCAGTTCACGAGCAGTCGCGGCCCCGCGGCGAGCTGGCAGCGCGACACCGCCACCCTGCAACTCAACGCCGACGCGGTCGATGTGCCGTTCCCGCCGCTGACCCCGGCCGGTCCCGCCGAGCTGTACTGGGGCTACGCGGTCCTCGACAACACCGGCGAAGCCGGCGCCGATGCGGGCTGGACGTTCGAGATCTCCAACGACAACAACGTCGTCGCCTACAAAACATGGGTCGGCGCGGGCGACGCCCCCACCGCGCATCAGGCGACCACCGGGTTCTCCCGCGTCGTCGCCGTACTGCTCAGCGACGGCAGCCCCACGCCCACCAGCAGCGCGCCGCCGGCCGTGGTGTCGCGCACCACCGCGACCAGGCCTCCCCGCCAGCCTCAGTTCCGGCTCGCCCTGGCCAACACCACCACAGGTCAGGTCGTGGCGGACCTGCCATGGACAGGGACCCCTCAGTGGTCCCGCGGAATCAACATCTCCGGCACGCTGCGGCCCACGATCCCGCTGTGGCCCCGCCTGGACCCCGACACCCGGCAGTACCTGCGGGAGCCGTGGCGGTGGACCGTGCTGTGGTGCTACGGCCACCAGATCCTGCAAGCCGGCATGCTGGTCAAGGTGTCGCCGTCGGATGACCTGACGACCGCGGACCTGCTCACCACCACGCTGTGGGACGCCCTGTCCGCCAAGCGACTGGTCTACAGCACGCCGGGCCTGATCTCGGTGGGCGGCGACGTCACCAACCCGGCCGCCGACATGGTGTTCTCCTCCACCTCCTCGGACCCGGCCAACCAGAACCTGTCCTGGGGATCGGTAGCGCGACGCCTCGTCGAGATGGCCACCATCGGCAACCCATACCCGCAGTTCTGGTTGCCGATCGTGCTGCCCGACGTCACCACCGGCACCGCCACGATCACCTACTACGCCACCGACTTCGCCTACACCGGCCAGCGCCTGACCGACATCATCCAGATGGACGGCGGCCCCGAACTCGAGTTCAGCCCCGAGTTCACCGACTCGTCGGAGTCGGCCTTCGTGTGGCGCATGCGCATCGGCGAACCGCGGCTTGGCCAGCTTGGGTTCCCGCACGCCTGGGACTACGGCAAAGCCGCCCAGACCTACCTGCCGAGCAGGGACGGCGTCGACATGACGTGGCGCACCATCACGAAAGGCCAGGACTCCCGTAGCACCAGCGGCGGCAGCCTGGCGTGGGCGGACTCCGTCTCGGTCTCCCCACCGTGGTCCCTGGCCGGGTGGCCATGGCTGCAAACCGTGGACACCACACACATGTCCGAGACGGACATCTCAGTCCTGCGGTCCTACGCGGTGCAGGACACAACCACCAACCAATACCCGATCCAGACATCGAGCGCCGTCGTGCGCATGGACGGCCGCTCGGCCGGTGGTCAGCGCACCGGTTCCCCGCCGATGGACCAGGTCCTCCCCGGCGACACCGCGGTGTTCACCCTGAATGGCCACCCGCTCGAAGATGACGGCCAATACGGGGTCCGAATCATCGGCACAGGCTCCGGCTCCGACCTGTGGACCGCGGCGCTCACACTCCAGGTGCTGGGGGCGGTGACATGACCTACCCCGCGATCCCCGACGGCCGCCCACGCATGCAACCCGATCTGGCGGCCGAGGTCGCGCGCCTGCAACGACAGGTCGCCGAACTGACCCGCACCGGACCGGTACCGGTGCCCTACACCCCGATCTGCACCGTCCGGCTCACCGTCAACGTGCCACTCGGAGCAGGCGCCAACACCTGGGCGCAAGGAAACTGGTCACCAGCGGCTGGTGATGACCCCGACGGCTGCTTCACCTCCTCTGCGGTATCGGGCACCTACTCCTACATGACGGTGCCCCGCGACGGCCGCTACCTGGTCGGCGTGGGCGGCCAATTCGCCAGCGTTCCGTCCGGGGCAACGTGCGTGGCGTACATGGCCAAGAACGCAGTGGATCTCAACGCCTCGCTGGTGCGCGATGCCCGAAACACCACCAACCAGGGCGGTGACGGCGTTACCTGCTGGGGGTTGCGCCCCCGCTACCTGCGAAAAGGCGACATTTTGTATTGGGGCCACTGGGGTTCGGGGACCTGCACGCTCAACTCCTCCACGCTCAACGTGCCGACCGAAGTGACCCTGATCTGGATGGGAACGAGGTAACCAACGATGACCACTCCAGCACCGAGCTACGCCACCGCGGCCACCACCGCGCAGGACGCCGGCTTCAACGACCGGGTACGTGCAGCGCTGCTCGCGGCGTGCGTCCGCATCGGCTCCGGCGCCTTTACCGATGCGAACCAGAAGGCCTACTACATCGGGTTGTCGAACTCGATCATCGGCAACGCCGACCACTACGTCACCGTGTACGCCTGGATGCTCGCCGCCTACAACCAGCTCGACACCACCTGTGCCGACGCGGACCTCGACGCGGCGATCACCGCGCTGTGGCCCACGGTGTCCGGCTATGTCGCCGCCCAGACCTGACACCCGCACGACCCTTTCCGTATCCGTCCAGCCCCAGCCGCCCCGGTTGGGGCTTTCTCATGCGAGGAACCATGACCTTCCGCTACCTGCGCGAACACCCCGACAACCCGCACCGGCTCGGCCGCCACCGGATCCACGATGCGCTCACCCCCGATCGGGAGGTCACCCCGCGCACCCTGGCGCGGCGTCCGCTGGCCAGCGTCGACCACCAGCGTGTGTGCGCACCGTTCGACCAGGACCACTGCAACCCCGCGGTGATCAGCGAACTCGGCGGCGACCCCAGCGTGACCGCGCTCGGCAACTGCACCGCGAATGCCGCCCTCGGCTGCCTGATGACCGCACCATTCCACCGCGCCGGCTGGGCGTTCACCGAGGACGACGCGGTTCGCCTCTACCACGAGGAAACACAGCTCGACGACACCCAGATCCCCGGTGAATGGCCCAACGACGACACCGGATCCTCCGGCCCGTGGGCCATGACCGCGCTCGAGAAGCGCGGCCTCATCGCCGGATGGCGCCACACCCGCTCGCTGCATACCGCGCTGCGCCTGCTCGCCGCGGGCCCTATCGCCGTCGGAAGTGCCTGGTTCCAGTCCATGTTCGAGCCGGACCGGGACGGTGTGGTCACCGTCGACGAGCGCTCCGGGCTCGCCGGCGGCCACGAATACGAACTCACCCGCCTCGACGTCGAAAACCAGATGGTGTGGGGCCCCAACTCGTGGGGCACCGGGTGGGGCCGGGACGGCTACTTCGGCATGTCCTGGACCGATCTGGACGTCCTGCTCGGCGAGGGCGGAGACGTTGTCCAGCCGATCCTGCACTGATCCAGGTCACCCCGTGAATCAGGGACATCCCCGCCACCTACCCCAGATACGAGGTGACCGTGAGTGACTTGGCGCAGCTGCTCCCCGGTATCGCCTCGATCATCACCGCCCTATCGGGAACTGTCGTGTCGATCTGGGCCATCACCCGCGGATCGCCCCGCGAGCGGGAAACCGCAGCACGCGCCGCGCTCCAGAAGGTCCTCGACGCGCCCGACGACGATGACGACGACCTGCAAGACGCGATCGGTGAACTCGTCGCTGAACTACGCCGCAAGCGGGAGGGCGGATGACTGACCCGATCGAGCGTGCCATCGTGCAGCCCGCCGCCCGCGAGGCCCGCCGCTCGCATGTCCTGATCTACGCCGCCGGGGTCGCCGTCGTCGTGGGCGTGCTCGGCCTGGCGCTGCTGTGGTGGGCCCAGCATCAGCAGATTGACCAGCTCCGCGCCGACGGAAACACGACCGCGGCACAGGCCCAGCAGCTTGCCCAGCAGGTGCGTTCCCTCGGTGGCACCCCAGTGGTCCAACCCGCCGCGCCCGGCCCGCAGGGACCGCAAGGCCTACCTGGCCAGAACGGCGCTACCGGCCCGATGGGTCCACCCGGACCTGCCGGCGCGCCTGGGGTGACGGGACCAGCTGGACCTACCGGGCCGCCTGGTGCGCCTGGAGCAGACGGGAAAGACGGCGTGAACGGCCAGGACGGCGAAACCGGGCCCGCGGGACCCACAGGCGAAGCGGGCCCAGCCGGACCCGCAGGACCCCAGGGGCCAGCGGGACCGCCCGGCCCGGCGGGCGCCGCGGGCGAGCCGGGTCAACCGCCGTCGGGCTGGACCACCACCTACCCGGACGGCAGCACGGAGACGTGTAGCCGTGCGCCCAATTTCGACCCGGCCAGCCCACAGTACGAGTGCACCGTGCAGCCACCCGAGGGCGGCACGAAGAGCAGCAGCCAGGCGATCCTGCCGCAGGTCGCTCGACGCAGATCTGGAGGATCCTGATGCCCGACGGCATCGACGTTTTCACCGCATACCAGCAGGTCACAGACTGGCAGGCGGTTCGCCGCGCCGGGTACGCGTTCTGCTACGTCAAGGTCTCCGACGGAACCGAGGACCGGCCCGACGACGGCTATGGTTTCGCCGGCCGCGCTGCCGGTGTGGCGATGGGCGCGTATCACTACGCCGAGCCCGGCGACCCCGTGGAGCAGGCAGACCGGCTCCTCGCTCGAGCGACCGCCGCGGGCCTGCTCGACCTCGCCCCGGCGCTGGACCTCGAGGCCCCGTTCACCCCGGGCGCCGCGGCGGTCGCGTTCGCTATCGCGTTCCTCGAGCGGATCCGAGCTCGAGGCCACCGGCCCGCGCTGTACGGCAACAACGCCATGCTCAGCGCGATCAGAGGGCCCGTGCTCGCCGCGGTGCCCGAAACCCTGATCTGGGCGGCGCGCTACGGCGCGAACCCGACCGTGTCCTACGACACCTGGCAGTGGTCCGAAGCCGGCCACGTGCCCGGCGTGGTCGGCGCCGTCGACCTCAACCGCGGCGCGATCCCGTACAACGACCTGCCCACCCAGGCGCACACCACGACCCCGTCCACCGCTACCCCGATCGCTGTTTTGGAGGACTGAACATGGCACGTCAGAAGGCTGGAGACCACGTCTGGACCACGGTCGAGATGGCCGGTCGCCCGCATTCGATCTGGTGGCACGTGGGCGGACAGGACGCCCGGGACAACCCGTACAAGGTCACCGTCCACAGCGTCACCTACGTGAAGCGCACCCCGACCGGGCCGAGCCCCGACTACGGCCCCGTCGGTCAGCCCGGCTACCCGAATCTCACCGTGTTCGACAAGGACCGGCCCGGTCCGATCGCCGTCGCCGACGACGTGGTCGTCGCAGTGTTCGAGTACTCGTGCCCGGTCGAATCCAACCTCTTCGCCGCCTGAAAGGACCCACCATGACCAACTTCAAGCACGAGCTCCAGGTCATCGAGGGTGACCTGCTCAACCAGGTCGAGACCAAGGTCAAGGCCGCCAGCACCGCGGCCGCCATCACCGGTCTGGTCCTGTCCCTGCTCGGCGCCTACGTGTTCCGCGGTGCCGTGCCGGAGTGGGGACAGGCCGCGATCGACACCGTCGTCACCGGTGGTCTGACCTTCGCCGCGGGCTGGCTGGCCCGGCACACCCCGCGCGTCGTGGACACCCCAGCGGCTCCCGTGGCCCCGTCACCGGCGCCCGTGCAGGCACCGCCCGCCCAGCCCCCGGCCCCGCCGACCGGTCCGGCGAGCGCCTGACCGATCCACCCAGACGGCCGCTTCGCCCGGCGGTCGAAAGCCCCCGCGTCCCCCGTCCCGTTCCCCGGCGGGCTGGACGCGGGGGCTTTTCTCTGTGTTCAGGAGCGCGTCAGCATTCGCGGTAGATCGAAGGCATGCAACTCGCCTGGTGAGCAGCATCGACGACGTTGACCGTGATGATGATGCCGAGGACCATCGTTGCGACAATCCAGACCATGCCGATCACGGTCCAGACCAGGACCATGGTGCGCAGCGACATGACCTGCCGCAGGGTCTCTTCGGCCACCTGCTCGCGGTAAGCCTCCGCGCCCTCCGCGGCGGCGCTGTTGAGCCGTTCCATCGTCTTCCATCTGATCGAGCTGTGCGATTCGAACTGATCGGTCATGAGCAGGTGGTCGCCGCACGTCGAGCAGCCGTTACAGCACACGGCCCCCGCCCCGGTGATCCGGGTGCGGGGGCCGCTTTTTGCCGTGCTCAGCTGGGGCAGCGCGCGAGGCAGGCTGTGCACGGCATTCCGGTGGGGCCGTCGAGGAGTTCGAGGGTCCGGGAGCTGAACGAGGCGCCGCACAGCGCGGTGACCGCGTCGGAGTCCTGGCTGACCGCCCGGAAGAGGTGCGCGACGCGGCGGGTTTCGCCAACGGTGCCGCGGCGCGGCCGGGCGAGCACCATGGCGCCTTGAGATGTGACCGCTTTGCCCATGATCAGCCCTTTGCTGTCGCCGTGACGGGTATGGGACAGCATAGGACAGCTCGGGACAACATGAGATGTCGTGACGGGTATTCGCAGGTCACAAGGTGTCTAGCGTGATCACATGGCGTGGGAAGACAGGTCCGGTCGAATCGACCACGAGAGCGGCGAGCTGCTGTGGCGGCAGGTCGCGGAGGACCTGCGCGCCGACATCGAGTCCGGCGGGCTGCGCGGGAAACTGCCGTCAGAGCCGGAGCTCGCCGAGATCTACGGCGTGGCCCGCGTGACCGTGCACCGTGCCGTCGTGGAGTTGCGCGAGGAAGGCCTGGTAACCGTGACACTGGGCCGCGGCACGTTCGTGGCAAAAAAATAGCCCCCGGCGCAGGTCGGGGGCTGTTGTCGGGCCGGTCTACCCGCAGAGTGCCTGCGCATGCTCCAGGTCGCGCCGGTAGTCCAGCACCCACTCACTCTCGCCGTGCCCGTCGGGCAGCGCATCGAGCCCGGCCTGCAGGTAGGTGACGGCCTGCTCGGCCCGGCTCGGCAGGCGGGACAGTGCGCGGCCGCGCTCCAGATCCCAGAACTCGGTGCCGCGGTAGTAGTGCCACGCCGGCGCGCCGTCCAGGGTCGCCACAGCCTGCTCGGCGAGGTCGTGGGACTCGTCGACGAGCCGGTCGACCATGTACTCGGCGCCCTCGACCGCGTGCGCGCGAGCCTCCTGCAGACAGTCGTAGGCGAGCTGGCCGGCGTAGACATCCCGGTACCGCTGCGCCCGCCGCGACAGACCGATCGTCGGCCCGGTGTGGCCGAGCGTCCACGCGAGATGCCCGCGCCACGACCAGATCGTGGCCTCCAGGTCGTCGTCCCCGGCGTCCTCCGCCCACTCCAACGCCACCGAGAAACAACCGGCCGCCTTGTTGTGGCGCCCGGCCGCCATGTGCAGCCACCCGACGTAGGAGGCCCACTGGCCGGCGAGGTCGATGGTGTCGCGCCGGAGCGGCCCGCGTGCCTCGTCGGCGAGCGTGGCCATGTGGGCGAGGTGGGAGCGGGCCGGGCCGTACACGCTCCGGGCGCCGACGACGTCCTCAAGCCGCCTGGTCCCGGCGAGGACGGCGGCGAGGGCATCGAGGGTCGGCCGGTCTACGGCTCCCGGGTGCTGGGCGGTGTGGTTGAGCCGGTCATGATCGATTTCCATGTGCGTCCCCATTCGCGTGTGGTGTGGACCAGAGTGGCAGTGGCCTGCGGAAAGCGGAAGCCCCCGGCCGTAGTCGGGGGCTTCGGATCGAGTGGGCCGAGGGCTAGAACCACCTCTTCGACGACCGCTTCATCTCGTTGGCCGCCTGCCGAAGCTCCTCTGCGTTCAGCTCGGCGATTCGCCGGTTCGCCTCAAGGTAACGAGTGATTGCCCTGGTCGCGGCCGGGTCGGGGTACAGGGCGTTCCTGTCGGCCTGACGGACTTTCGCCGCATCAGCCTTGAGCTTTTTCGCGTCGGCAGTTTCCCGCTCGGCGTGCGCTTCCAGCCGTGTGGCAAGCTCCCGCCGTTCCTTCTTGCTCGGTCCTCCGAAAAATCCCATCGTCTTTATCTCCTATCGTGTTTGGTCAGTCGTGCTGGAGGACGTCGCGGAGCACGTCGCCCAAGATCGTCTTGTGGTCGAACGCGAGTTCCGGCACGTCCACGATCGGCCACCAGCGGGCATCCCTGGCGTCATCCCCATGTTTCGGTTCGGGCATGTCGTCCAGGACCGCGGTGAAGGCCACCGAGATGACGCGGCCACGCGGGTCACGGTCGGGTCGGTCGTAGATGTCGACCCGTCGCAGCACGTCCGGGCTGGTCAGTCCGGTTTCCTCGCGGAGTTCGCGTCGGGCTGCCTGTTCGAAGGTCTCGCCATCATCGAGGTAACCGCCAGGCAATGCCCACCAGCCGCCGAAGGCATCGCTGTCCTGGTCGCGCTGGACGAGCGCGACGTGCAGTTTGCCCTCTTTCCTAGCGAACAGCACCAGGTCGGCGGTCAGGTGCGCGCCGGTGATCTCGGTTGCCATCAGATCCGCTTTCCGCAGCCGGGGTGGGCGCAGGTGCGCTCGTCGCCGTTGACGTTGTAGCGGTCGAAGCAGTTGTGCGCACCCGGCTTCGCCTTGGCCTTCTCGGTCGTGGGCGGCGCGGTGTTCTTCTTCGGCGGGGCCGCTTTCTTCGGAGCGGTCGGCTCGCCGCGGGTCACCGAGACCCACTTGATGTGTCGTGCCATGGTTCGTTCCTCTCTCTCGGTTCTTGCTGGTTGCAAGTCAGATCTGGCTGCCGGTGAGGCGACCAGCGGTGATGAGCTTGGGTGCCGTTTGCTCGAACCAGGCCCGGTGTGACCGGATGATTCGCCTCGCCTCGGAGCGCGCCTGGCTCTGCGAGAAGCGTTGGCCGTCGGTGACGTCGGTAAACCGCGCGATGTCGTGCGCCCAGTGGCTGCTGTTGCCCCACAGCCCGCCGTGGTGCTTTTCCCACAGCTTTTCGCCCTCGATCCCGGCCATCAGGCCGATGGCGTAGGCGCGCCAGTCCTCTTCCCGGAGGGGCCACCGGACGCTGCACCAGCCCTCGCTGCCGGTGTGGACCACTTCCTTCACGCGGCCGAGTAGCCGGTCCCACGCGAGGGCGTGCCCGAGTTCGTGCCAGGCGATGCGCTGCTGCAGGCGGTCGTCCGGGTTGCGGCGGGCCATCAGCGGCCGCCCTTGCCGCACTCGGTGGGGCAGTTGGGATGTGCCTCGCCGATCGTGGTGGTTCCGCATTTGCAGCGCGCCGAGATGCGGATCCAGGTGTTGCACGGGCCATTACCCGTTGCCCCGAGCAGGAGACCACAGTTCCCGCAATTCAGGGACGCGAGCACGTCGCCGTCCGAGTCGTGCAGCATGTCGACGTCCGCCATCACCGGCCGCCCTTCACTCGCTCGATGTGCGGCAGGGCGAGCCCCAGTTCGTCCTGGACGGCGAGCCCGTCCCACACGATCTCGGCCTCGGCGCACTCGCCCGAGGCCCGCTCCTCCTCGGTCAGAGTGAGGTGCCGGACGCGGCCGGTCGAGCCGTCGCGCCGGTCCCGTACTCGCTCGCCATCGGCGTATCCGTGGATGCGCTTTCCCATCATGTTCTCCTCTTGTTGATCACTTTTGGTTACTTCGCTGGTGAATCGCTCGTTGGTCGTTCTCGCTGAGGGAGGGACTTCACCGCCTCCCGCCGTGACCTGCGTTTCGGGGCCGGGAGCTGGTCTACCGGGTCCGGCTCCCTCGCCTCCCTCACGGCTCGTTTCCGCTGATCAAGTTGGGGAGGGACGCTGAGGGACCCGGCGAGGGAGAACTCCCTCGCTTTTTCGCGACTCCCTCAGTCCTCGAAGTCGTCCCCATCGCCCTCGGAAGGCTCGTTTTCGTCACGATCCGTAAGCGCCTCCTGGACGCGGGCGGCGCTGATGACCATCACGCCGCCGCTCTTGTACGGGGCCGCGTTCAGCGGCTTGAGGAACGCCGTCAACTGCTCATGCGTCCACGGCCGGTACCCGGCCTCGTCCAGAACGACCAGGCGCTGCAACACCTCCGTGGTGCCGACCCGCGGCTTCTGACTCTCGCTGATCACCCGCGCAATATCGGCCAGGTGGTCCCGTTCTTCCCGGTCTTCCTCGGACGCCTCCTGCTGACCAGTACGAAGCTGTTTTGCCTGGTCAGCGACCGTCGTGCCGTCGGTGCCGTTGACGAAATGCGTCCGCACGATCTCGCTGACCTGGCCCTGCTGGCAGGGCACCCCTGGACCGGTGATGACCAGCGTTCCCTTGTGTTCGGCCTGGAGTTCGTGCGGAGCGGCTCCGTCGTTGACTGCGGCGTCACCGAGCCCCATGCGGGACTGCTCCTTCGAGCCCACCCGCAGCGCGGCCCGAATATGGGCGCCCTCCCTGGCCAGCTTCGGAAGGTTCTGGTCGGTCGGGTCCTGGGTGCCTTCCCACAGCACCACGTTGACTGCCCGGCCTTGGTTGTGGATCTTCCGAACGGCCATGAAGTACCTGGACTTGTTCGACTTTCCGCCGTACGGGCGCTTCAGTTCGTCTGCCATCGGATTCATGTAGGCGTTCTGCGCCTCGTCCACGATCAGCACGAGAGGGTGGTAGCCAGGCAGGCCCTCCGGGACGCCGTCCGGGTACTTGTCCTCGTCGAAGTTCATGAGCCGCTTTTCCATCTCGCGGACGGCCTCTTCGAGCATGTGCGTGGCTTCGATGGCGTGATCTTCGGTCGGGCCCGCAATGTAGGTGGTGGCGATGTCGCGGAACATCTTCCAGTCGCCGATGCCCTTGAGGTCGGCCATCCGGAACTCGACGGTCGGGTCGAACAGCAACCACAGAGCCAGCGAACGCAGCGCGGCCGTCTTGCCCATGTTCGAGTTGCCAGTGAACAGGACGTGCTTCTGCCACAGGTCCAGCGCGATGCCGTCACCGCGCAGGTTCTGGCCCAGCGGAGCCCGGTCGCGGAACATGCTGACCCGCTGCGGCGGGTTCGTGACCAGCGGAGATGCCTCGATCGGCTCGTCCAGTGCGCCCGGGTCGGCGACCCACAGCCGCACGGTGCGGGCCTGCTTCGGGATCGTGATGAACAGCTCGTGCTCGTGCCGGTCGAGGTTCTCGGCCAGCTTCTTGCGCCGCTTCTGGATCTCGCCGGTGTCAACCCCGCGCGGCAGCAGTACGTCTACCTCGACACCACACCCAGCCAGCGTGATCGAGGAGAGCATCCCAGCGCCGCCATCCTCCATCGCTTGGATGGATTTCCGCAGGTCAGAGATGCCGAGGTGGCGGAAGGCGTTCACGACAGCCGGCGGAGTCACGAGGGCACCCTCGCTGCTGACGCGCCGCGCCTGGGGCATCGTCCACTCCGGCGCCTTGTCAGCCTTCTTCCCGACCCGGTGCAGGTAGAGCAGGCCGAGTGCGGTGATGCCGCCGACGAGGAACGTGAAGTAGGCCGTGACCAGCCAGAATGTCCAGCTGATCACGCGGATGACGCTGGCGATGGGCGCGAGGATCATGCCAGCGTCTTTGCTGGCCACGGCCAGGATGAATCCGAGCACCAGCAGCAGCGCAGCGATCGTCCCAATGCCGATCGCTGCTGCTTTCGCCAGCCGCTCCGGTGCCTTGAGCCAGTCGATACGGCGCTCGTGCCGACGCTGTTTTGCCTGCTCGGCCTTGCATTCCCACTGGTCAAGACGCTCGAAGTCGTTGGCGGCTTCGAGCTTGTCCATGATCCGCTCGTAGCGGTCGCCGGTGCGCCGGTCTTTCGCCCGCTTGGCGACCACGCCCACACCGCCGAGCACGTAGGAGCCGTGCCGGACGAGCGCCCGCCCGGTGGCCCTGGTGTGGTCGTGGGTGGCGACGGTGCGGGTGACCCGCACGACGGCGCGGCCGGTGTCGACATACCCCGCGGTACGGCGTTGCCGGCGTGCGGCTTCGGTCTGCCAAGCGCGGTACTGATCCGGTGTCTCCAGCTCACCATCCAGCACCTCCCCAGCGGGCTCCAGGTCGCCGTCAGCGCGCGCCACCGGGAGGTGTCGAACCTCGGCGAGTTCGCCTCGATCGGGGTCGATCGTGGTCACTTCCGACCGCCCTTCCCACGCTTCGTGGCGGCGTAGTAGTCGCGGAGCTTCCGGGCGTACTTCGGCGAGCACTTGAGGGTCTTGCGGATGGACTCGACAACCGTCGGGTCGAGTCGACCCTCGTCGATCGCAGCGTCGAACTCGGTCACCAGCTGGGCGAGCGAGCGCCGAAAGAATGGCTTGCGCCGATCCTCGGATTCCTGCTGGTCAGACGACGGATCGAGGGTTGCGATCGACCCAGAATCGAGGGAAGTCGATCCGTCCTCGATCCCGGTTTTCTCGACCGGGCGGGCGGTGGCGTCAGCGGCGACCAGATCGGCGAGTGCGGCATCCCAATCGGTCACCTCCGGATCGACCGGCATACCCGGAACGACCGCGCGATCGAGCCCTCGATTCAGGCGCTTGAGCGTGTAGCGACCGGGCACGTACACGAGCCGCACCGCGCCGTCTGGATCGACCTCTCCGACCGCCGCGCGTAGCGCCTGCCGACGGACCCGATTGACCTTCATTCGGGTCGACCGGTGGTGCCGAGCCTCTGCCCGTTCCTCTGCCGTGCGCCGCCGCCCGGCCACGATCAGTTGATGCGCGACGACCCCGGCGACCGAGGCGACGCCCATCACGGCCGCAGTGTCCGGTCCCTTCTCAGCGCCGTGCAGCGCATTGAGCACAGCCGCGACACCAGCGAACAGCCACACCCCGAGCTGTAGCGCCCACACCGGCCGCTCCGGGTAGCTGGACCGCACGATCTGCACCGCCACGGCGAAGCACCACATGCCCAGCTCGGAGAGCGCCGGCAGCACGTAGCCGGTGGCATCGCCGTAGGTGGCGTGCCCGTATGCGGCCATCGCGGGGATGGCGAGCACAGCGGACACGAGCGCGAGCGGGTAAATGAGCAGGTCGACGGCATGCTCACCGGCCCATTCCTGGATCCGCTCGAGGCGTTGCTTGCGCCGGTTGCGGCGGTCGTTGCGCCGGTCCTCGGCCTGCTTGCGGCGGTCTTCCCGGTCCTGGCGCTTCCGTTCGTGCCGCCGGTCCTGCTCCTGCATCGCCAGGTCGGCCTTGAGCCGCTGGTCGGCGCGGCGCTCCTCATACCAGCTCACGAGCCTGTCTCCTTGTCGTTGTCGCCACGCCGGGCCCGCCACTCGTGCACGAGCCACAGCGCGGCCAGCACGCCGGTGAGCACGGCGAACCAGTCGGACACCGTGAACATCAAGGTCGAAGCGAGCGCGAGCCCAGACAGCTCAGCCAGGTGGTTGCCGACCCAGGCGACCGCCCACTCGGTACGGGTCGGGCCGGCCGTCTTGGGTCGGGTGGTGAGCTGGCCGCTGTTCGGCGCCGGGGTGGTGGTGACCTCGGGCGCGGGGACGCGCGGCTCAGGCGTGGACATGGATCTCCTCCCTGTTCGTGGCGGGGTAGAAGTGGTTGATCGGTCCCGTCGGGGCGCGTCTGGCGTGGTCGGTGGCGTACCGGTCGAGCCGGCGCAGCGCGACCTCCAGCACCCGGGCGGCGAGCACGAGCGGCAGCCGCGCGAGGTGCAGCAGCACGAACAGCACGAGCGCGCCGGTGAACTTCAGCAACGCGAGCGTGCCGCGGCGTTCGAGAGCGTCGAAGAACATCACTGGCCCCCGTTCTGCCCGGGGTTGCGGGTCGGGTCCTGGTCGGCGCGCCACCGTGCCGCGACACCGACCCATTCCCAGTGGCCGCACTGGGTCTGGCCGCACGAGTACGGGCACGCCGAGTCGCGTTTCGCCTCGATCCACGGCTGGTCGTTCATGGTCACGACGCACCGCCCAACTTCGCGGCCTGCGCGCGGGCCTTGGCCGCGTCGGCGGTCCGGCCGAGGTGGTCCAGCGTGGCGGCGTGCTCCAGGTGCCATGCGGCGACCTCGGCGGGCGGGGTGTCCGGGCGCGGCCGGTGCAGGTGCAGGCGGCCGAGTTCGACCATCACGTTGTCGGCCATCACGCACCGCCCATGTGACGAGCTGCCTTGCGCACGCAGGCGGGCTTGGAGCAGTGGTAGATACCGGTGCCGCCGTGTGAGCGGACAGCCTTGCCGCATCCGCAGCAGCGCTTGTCGGGGAGCGTGGTGGACCGGATGACCTTGGTTCCGAAGGGGTTGCGCATCACCGCTCACCTCCCGTCCGCACCGCGATGGCGGTGGTGAGCAGCGAGGCCAGCACACCGATCGCGCGGTGCGCGGCCTGGTCCATCTCCATCAGCGCGGTACCGGGGCCGCTCTCCTCGACCACGCCAGGACGCCGCTGCACGGTGGCGTGGTCGAGGTAGCCGCCCTTGCCGATCCGCTTCGAACGCAGGAACGCCTTGAAGGGTTCGCGCCGGTCGATCACGTAGTGCGTGACCGCGTTGACGGTCATCCCGGCGGCGAGCGCCCGGACCGGCAGCCGGTAGCCGAGCGCCCGGGTCACGCCGAGAGCGGCGATCGTCTGGACGGCCGTGTAGGTGGTGACGTGCTTGGCGCACGCCTTCCGCCCGGTCCAGCCGGGTTCGCCCTTGCCCGCGGCGTCGTCGCTGTTCTGCACGATCTGATCGCAGAACGGGTGGACATCGGACCAGGCGGCGTGGAGTGCGCCGAACAGCGCGAGCGCGCGGACGGTCGAGGACATCATCGGCCACCGCCCTCGGCGTCCGGCCCGGCGTAGCGGAGGAATCCGGCGGCTGCCGCGCGGTCGGCAATGTCGCGCCAGTAGCCGAGCTCGTCGTCGCCGTAAGAGGGAATTTCGTGGTCGAGGTAAGCGAGCCACACGGCGAACTCTTCGATGCCCGGGTCCGCGTGGGCTTCGTCGACGTTGTAGCGCGGCGCCGGGACGAGCAGCCCGATCAGCCAAGTCCGAAGCTTCCTCATCACCGCTCACCCCCGTCCTCGACGAGGTCGCGGATGTCGGCGACACGGCGCCGGTCGGCGGGCGGCAGGTTCTCGGTGGTGCCGCTGGAGTCCAGCAGCTGTAACAAGTCGGCAGCGGCGCGGCTGAGCCGGTCGCCGCTTCGCGCCAGTTTCGGCGGGCGATGGGTACGGTCTCCCATTGGGTCCACTCCTTCGCAGTGGATCAAGGCCCCGGGGAGCGGTGTTCCAGCACCGTCCGGGGCCGCCTGGTCAGTTGGCGGTTGAGGCGATCAAGGACTTGTCGAACTCGATGCGAAGGTCGATCGGCCGGTGGCGAAGAGAAAGCTCCATCTCGCCGGCTTCGAGTCGTCGCATGTTCTCGTCGATCGACTCCTGGTCCTCGTAGCCGAGGCTGAAGACCATGTTGTCGACGCCGCGCTCACCTTCAGCGAGGTCGAGAATCGTGTAGAGCACGGTGTTGCAAGCGTTGAACGGCTTGGTGCAGATCGCCCAGCGTCCGTCCTTGCTGACGGAACGGACGGTGTAGCGCTGCTTCTCCTCGGCAAACTTCAGCTTGTCGCCGACGGCGAGCGCCGGGTACTCGGTTTCGATGTTCGTGCTCATCTGCTCTCCTTCGGGAATCAGTGGCTCCGGATCGCGGCCGGGGCCCGCCTTCTTTACTTGGTGATCACCACGTGGGGTGGTGACGAATGACGGCGCTCTCCAGCTTGGAGAGCGCCCACTTCACACAGCTGTCCGGGAATCCGGCGTTCACGACGCCGGCAGCGAATTCCTCCGCAGTGTCGAAAACCAGCAGCAGACTCTCGGTGTTGGCTTCCGAGACCCCCTGCCGACGCCGGGATTCCTCGTGGTCGGTCAGCCCGCGGTAGGCGACCGAGCGACCGCTTGCGGTGATCCCGACTCGCCAAACCAGCGCACTCTGGTTTTCGTCGCACCAGCCACCGATGCTCTTGTCGACCCACTTCCCCTGGAACGACTCCCGCCATACCCCACGGTCGGGCGCGTGCATCCGGACGACGATCTGTTCGGTGCCGTCGACCTGAATGTCGATGTCCGCCTTCGGACTGGTCTTCCTGCTCACTTCTCCTCGCTTCCTCGTCCGATGTGTTGGGCGTCGATGTAGCGGTCACTCGCCGCCAGCCACTCCTCGGCGGTCGTGGCGTTCCTCATCTCCTGGGCCGCCTTCTTCTTCGCCGCCTTGCGCTGCTTCCGGACGCTCACGTCTCCTCGCTTCCTTGCGTTTCAGGCGGCGATCAGCCGGGCCGCGTCGCGGCGGGACCGCTCGATGCGGTAGCTGCGCTCCCGCTCCGCCTGCTCCTTGATGTCGCGCGCCCGCATCGTCAACTCCGCCAAAGCGCGGGCACCGCGACCGTCGCCCGTGAAGTGCTCGGCGATCCGCCACAACATGTCGTCGCTCGCCCGCGAGAGGTCGCGGACTCGGACACCGTCCATGTCCCCGGCCGGGACCTGCACCTCACGGACCAGGGAGCCGGCCTCGGTGAGCAAGGTGACGAACGCGATGGTGCTGGTGGTCAGGCCCTGGCGGATCGGGAAGCCGGTCACGGTCTCCTCAATGCCGTAGATCCAGCGGGTGCCGGTCACGGTGGTGAAGGCGTCCATCGGGTTCTCCCTGATAGATGGGTGGCTTACCACCCCAGTATTGCACTCCCCTCGACGGGTGGCAAGCCACCCACTACGCTGCACATATGGCCAACCAACACAAGGAAAAGCAACGCTGCGTAAGAGGAATCCCGCAGAACACATGGGATACGTTTGAAAAGTTCGCGACAGCAGTCGAAAGCGACCGTTCACGATTGGTCCACGCCTTCATCCGTTGGTTCAACCGCGAGCCCGGCGCGAAGCTCCCCAAACGTCCCCTCCACGTTGAGGACGGTTCGCCCGCCGCCGAGAACGACGCGTAACCCGGCAGCCGCCGTCGCCGGCCCCGAAACGGTCGGCGACGGCTTCGCCCGCAGCCCCATCAGCTCTCCTCGCTTTCGTTTCGGTCGTCGACGTCGGTGGTGTCGTGGTCGTCGCACGGATATGTGCCGCACTCGGTGCAGCCCGCTACACGGCTCACTTCTCCTCGCCTCCGGCCGCGTGCTTGGCCAGCCAGCGGTAGGCCGACCGCAGCGTCTTGCGCTCCTCGGGCTCGCGCAGGCACGCGTAGAAATGCGGGATCGCCTGCAAGACAAGGGAAACCTCGGCGGCCGTACCGGTCACGACCGGTGGGAAGTACTCGCTCAGCACGCCGCCACAATCGATCTCGGGAACCCGGAACACGACGCGGCCGGGAATGGTCTGCGTGCGGATCGCCTTGTTCAGATCGCCGGCGTACAACCGCTCCGAGCGGTCAACCAACGAAAGGGCGATGCTGGCCGTGTCGTAGGCGTAGACGACGTGCGCGTCGTCGAGAGTGACTGACAGCATCCGGTGCGTGGCGCCCTGGACGATGTTCCATCCCTCCGGCTCGGGGATGACGGGGTTGCGCATGGTGGCGGTGGTCATTTCTCCTCGATCTCGGTGGTGGGGTTCGCCGCGATGTGGGCCGCGCGGCGGTCGGCCATGTCGAGTTCGGAGAGCCGAGCCGTCAGGTCGTCGAGGTCCTGCCGCTCGATCAGCTCGTCGATCAGCGCGACCTGCCGCGGGGCGGTGAACGGGATGACGACGAAAACCACCGGGCCGCGACCGGGAAGGAAACCGCGCAGGTTCAGGTGCACGCCCTTGTCGCGGGCGCGGCGGCGCCCTGCGGTGGCGTCGATCAGGTCGAGGAAGACGACCCACCGGCGCGCGGTCGCGCCGAGGCGGTCCGAGTCGGCCAGCACGATGCGGTGCACTTCGACACCGCTCGCGTCGATGATGTCGACCGAGGCGACCGGCCCGAGGTCGGCCGTATTGAGGTACTCGATCAGATCGGCGTGGTCGCTCATCGGGTCGCCTCCGCCGATTCGTCCGCGTACCATTCGGCCTGGATCACGAACTCGCACACCGGCCAGGTGTGCTCGGTGAGGTGCAGCTTGAAGACGGCGATCATCCAGGTTTTGCCGTCTCGGGTTCCCT
>Ga0310811_10001560_pt1 | contig 28588 bp, 15 predicted proteins | sample YCmetagenome_FD_207642 | JGI IMG/M metagenome (GOLD analysis project Ga0310811, IMG submission 207642) | Soil microbial communities from experimental microcosm in Duke University, North Carolina, United States - YC | ecosystem: Engineered > Artificial ecosystem > Soil microcosm > Unclassified ... | reverse complement strand
GGTGCTGGATCCGGTGATCAGGGCCAGCAGCGGACATGATTTTTGGTTACTGGGAGATGATTGGGAGGCGTTGTCCGGCTTGTGTTATCTGCTGACGCCTAACTGGGAGGAGATGGGGTGGCTTTATCCGGGCGAGGATCTTATGGAGAGCTGCCGGGTTTTGACGAGGGAGGCGGGTAATTCGATATATCTCAAGGGAGGACATCATCCGGAGCTGCCGGGCAGGGATTATTTGTGGAGCAGGGGTGAGCTGCAGGTCTTCGATGCGATCACATATGAAGGGACCATCTATCCCAAGCATGGTTCCGGCTGTGTTTTATCCTCTTCTTTAGCGGCCAATCTCGCTTCAGGATATTCGTTGCCGGAGGCGGCTGCTTATTCGAAGAGGTATATCGGGCAATTTTTAATCAGCAATAAAACTTTATTAGGATGGCATCAAGCTCGGTGAGCAGAGCGATCTGGCGTCCGCTGGGGAGGCTTTATTTTCTCACGATGGATGAGGGGCCAATCGATCATTTGCAACAGGTGGAGGCGGCTTGTCAGGCGGGCATCAAGTGGATACAGCTGCGAATGAAACAGGCAAGCGATGAGGAGGTCAGGGCGACGGCGCTGGCTGCCAAAGAGATCACCGATGCCAGTGGTTGTGCGTTGATCATCAACGACAGGGTAGAGATAGCGCTCGAAGTAAAGGCCAGCGGTGTGCATCTCGGTAAGCAGGACATGCCGGTAAGCGATGCGCGGAAGCTTTTGGGTGAGGATATGATCATTGGCGGGACGGCCAATACCATCGAAGATATCCGGGAGCACTATGCGCAGGGCGCGGATTATATCGGACTGGGGCCTTACCGGTATACGACGACAAAAAAGAACCTGAGTCCCATTCTTGGATTGGACGGGTACCGGCAGATCTTGCGGGTATTGAAACAGGAGCAGATGTCTATTCCTCTGATAGCTATTGGCGGGATAGAAATGAAGGATGCTGCGTCTTTGTTTGGCGCCGGGTTACATGGGATAGCTTTTTCCGGTATGCTGGTTCATACGGGGGATAGGGCAGCGATGGTACGATCGATCAATAAATTATTTTAACTATGCTGACTATTGCGGATAAGACATTTAGGTCCCGCTTGTTTACGGGAACGGGGAAATTTGGATCTTTTGCTGTGATGGAGGAGGCCTTGCTTGCGAGTGGGTCGGAGCTGGTGACGGTGGCGTTGCGGCGGGTGGATGTGGGCGGAGGAGCGCAGACGGCGGAAAGCGACCTCCTGGAGCATTTGCGTCATCCGCATCTGCATCTGCTGCCTAATACTTCCGGGGTAAGGAATGCGCGGGAAGCGGTGTTTGCGGCTGAGCTGGCGCGGGAGGCGCTGGGGACCAACTGGCTGAAGCTGGAGGTGCACCCTGATCCCCGGTGGCTGCTGCCTGATCCGGTGGAAACGCTGGTGGCGGCGGAAGACCTGGTGAAGAGGGGGTTTGTCGTGCTGCCGTATATACATGCGGACCCGGTCTTGTGCAAACGCCTGGAGGACGTGGGTGTGGCAGCGGTGATGCCGCTTGGTTCACCGATCGGCAGCAATAAAGGGCTGAAGACATATGACTTTTTGGAGATCATTATCCAGCAAAGCAAGGTGCCTGTCATTGTCGATGCGGGGATCGGGGCTCCTTCCGACGCGGCGAAGGCGTTGGAGATGGGGGCTGACGCGGTGCTGGTGAATACGGCTATTGCGGCGAGCGCGGATCCGGTGGTGATGGCAAGGGCGTTCAGGCTCGCGGTGGAAAGTGGGCGAATGGCGTATGAGGCAAGGCTTGCGGTGCGATCGGAGTCGGGGCAGGCGGTGGCGAGCAGTCCTTTGACGGCATTTTTGGATTGAGAGGATTGTGGTATGGGCGGTATTGGAGATGCGAAGGGGATGTGTTTTTCATTTTTTTGAATTTGTATATACAAATATGTTTACTGAAATATTTGACAGCTATAACTGGGAGGCTGTAAAGGCGGGGATTTACAGCAAGACAGCGCGGGATGTGGAGAGGGCGCTGGGCAAATCGCAACGCGACCTGGAGGATTTTAAAGCGCTGATATCGCCGGCTGCGGCTGTCTATCTCGAGGAAATGGCGCAGCAGAGTCACCGGCGCACGCAAAAGCGGTTTGGAAAGGTGATCCAATTGTATATCCCGCTTTACCTGTCGAATGAATGCCAGAATATTTGTACCTATTGCGGTTTCAGCTATGAGAACAAACTGCGTCGCCGGACATTGGGGGCGGGAGAATTGTTAAGGGAGGTGGCAGCGATAAAAGAAATGGGCTATGAGCATGTATTGCTCGTGAGCGGGGAGGCCAATCAGACGGTTGGGGTGGATTATTTTATAAAAGCGCTGGAAGTGGTTGGGCCGCATTTTGCGCAGGTCTCCATGGAAGTGCAGCCATTGGACGAGCCGGAATATGTACAGTTAATAGAACATGGGTTAAACGCGGTGCTTGTTTACCAGGAAACCTATCACCGGGAGGACTATAGGCTCCATCATCCAAAGGGGAAGAAATCGAATTTCGGGTATCGGCTGGAGACGCCTGATCGTTTGGGCAGGGCCGGTATCCATAAGATGGGGCTCGGGGTGCTGATCGGTTTGGAGGACTGGAGGACGGATAGCTGGTTTACGGCGCTCCATTTAAGGTATTTGGAAAAGAGTTATTGGAAGACAAAATATTCCCTCTCGTTCCCGAGGCTGAGGCCTTTTGCGCAATCACGAGGTGGAGAGATCGGGGGGCAATCGCGAGGTGACGAGAGTGGGGCGCAATCGCGAGGTGGAGAGCATTTTCGAAGTGATGAAGGCGGGGGGCTGGCGCCGAAGGTAGTCATGTCGGACCGGGAGCTGATCCAGCTGATCTGTGCATATCGGTTGCTGGATGAAGAGGTGGAGCTCTCGTTGTCGACGCGGGAAAGCCCGGTGTTCAGGGATCATGCGATCCGGCTAGGGGTAACTTCTTTGAGTGCGGGGTCGAGGACTAACCCGGGCGGGTATGTGGTGGACCCGGAATCGCTGGAGCAGTTTGAGATCCATGATGACCGGAGTCCTGCGAAAATTGTTGCCATGATCAGGGAGCAGGGGTATGAGCCGGTGTGGAAGGATTGGGACCGGGTATTGCAGAGAAAGGAGTGAGTTGTTAAAATAAAAGAGTAAAAAAAAGCCCCCGGTTGGGGGCTCTTTTGAATAGATGTCTTAGTTTTCTAATACAGGAAGATCTTTTTTGTCAGCACTTCTCCGACCTTGGTGACAACTCTTACGACGTAGACACCGGCGGGCAGATGAGATACTTCCGTTTTCCCGTCCGAAAGCTGGCCCTGTCGCAGGGTGCGGCCGCTGATATCGGAAAGGGAATAACTCTCGTTATTACCCTGTAAGAGGCTGACCTCAACGGATAATTTACCTGTGCTATACCAGCCCAGTCTGCTGGACTCACTGAAGTTGAGCGTCCTAACGGGGCTATAGGTGTGTTTGTCGTCGAGATCGCTTTGTTTCAGCCTGTAATAATTGATACTATGGAGCGGCGCCAGGTCAGTGAACGAATAGTCAAGGGCAGCGGAGCTTTTCCCTGCTGCTGCGACGACACCGATAGTTGTATAGGTCTTGCCGTCGCCGCTTCTTTCGATGGTAAAGTCCCTGCTATTCTCTTCCTGGGCTGTCTGCCATTGGAGAAGGCCCTCTGAGCCACTACGTTGAGCCGTGAACTTTGTGAGGGTTATGGGCAGGGGAGAGGCGACATTGATCAGCGTATGCAGATTGAAGTTGGACGTCGTACCGCTTAGCTGGAAGTTGGCCAGGCTGCCATTGTTGCTGGCGACATTATCGAATGCGGTAAGCATGCCTGTGTTGTCCTGGTCAGGTACGCCCTGGTCGAAGCTGAACTGGCTGACCAGGTTGGTTTCGGTCCCGCTAAGCGTGTTGTTATAATTATTCGCGATATCTGCAGGGTCCACCTGGGAGCTCCAGAGCCTGACCTCGTCGATGCCGCCTGAATAGGGGCGGGAGTCGGCGCCGGTGTTGTCCTTTGTAACGCCAAAGGTCAGTGGCTGACCGGGTGCTGCCGCTCCCAGCGAACCTGTGATAGTGCCCAGGAAGAAGCCATTGTAATATATTGTCGTGGTGCCGGCGCCATCGTATACAAAGGCAAGGTGTGACCAGGGGCCATTACCTGTATCGGTATTAAGACCCTGGGGGAAGTCTCCCGGATCCAGCGTATAGGTATAGATCGTACCACTGCCGTTATCGATGCCTATTTGTGTTGAATTCACGAGGATGCTGTATTGTCCGAATTTGCTCACGAGCGTGCTCCAGGATGAGGTAAGACCGCTTGGGTTGACCCAAAGTTCTATTGTACCGGCTTTGGTGTCATTGAAGACCGTATCATAAGTAACGGAATCGGGGATGATCACCTGGTCTTTTTCCGAGCCATTAAAGGTCAGCCCGTTGCTGCTGAACTGGACGGGAGAGTAGGTCCAGGAATTGGGGGCTCCGGGTCCCTGTAAGGCGCCATCCATGGTGCTGCCTGTAGTGGTAGCTTCATTCTCGATGGTCGCAGTACCGTTGTCGTCAAGTTTGAACCATGTTTCGAGGGTTGGGTCAGTGGGATCAGGGTCGGTAAACATATCTCTTTTGATGCTGAGGGGAGACTTTTCGATGTTCCAGATCTTCAGGTCATCCATCTTTCCGATGGCCTGCTGGAAAAAATTGGGATCAATGAAATTAGTGCCGACCCGGAAATGATCAGTTGCGCTGATGTAAGTGTAGGCCGATGCTCTCAGCACCCCATTCACATAGAGGCTGGCTGCTGTCGTGCCGCTGTAGGCAAGGGCAATATGTGTCCATCGGTGGACGGGCATCTTTACCCCCGTACTGATAGGATTGCCGAGAATATCGGTCCAGTTATCATCGATCAGGATCGTGCTGTCCGTACCATCATACCCGATGTGAAAACCAGTCGTAGGGTCGGTGGTATTGGAAAGGAACTGATGTACCTTATGATCCATGGCTGAATCCTCTATATAAGCCCAGAATTCGATGGTAAAATCGTTTCCGACGGAGAGCTGAAGAGGGTCATTGCTCAAGTAGATGTAGTTGCTGTCATTCAGTTTTAAGGCCTGATGTTGTTGTGCAACGACGGGCAATGAAAATACAAGGCATGCGAATGCAGCGAGAAAAGTAAATTTTTTTCTCATAGGGATTGAATTTTTGATTGGATCTTGTGTCGAACAGGGTCTGTCCGATACAATGCGACAAGGTAATTTAAAAAGCCAGTCTGTTATAGTGCGCAGCTAAAATTAACCTGCGAGTAAGGGTAATAACTGAGAAGGCGGCGCAGTATAATTCTACAGAATGTGTGTTTACGAAGGCCTGGAATGGAGATCTACGAGGGGAGATTCGGAATCTACGGTGTCAGAGATGTGTTTTTTTATTGTTGCAGGAAAAACTAATTTAGGGACAGGATGGCGCTGACCAGGACAATACCATTATTAAACAGCTGCCGGGAAATCTCCACGGCACAGCGGGATGAGTTCCGGGACAATGGGCATTTGCTTGTGCGGGGGTTGCTGGATGCGCAGGAGATAACTGTTTACCGGGGACTGATACTTGAAGCGGTGAAAAAGCAAAGCCGGGAGGCTAAGGGCACCAGGCGAAAACTGCCGGAGCGGGGAATTTATGGACGGATGTTTGGGCAGCTGGTAAATCTCTGGCGGGTGGATGAGGGGGTGCGGCAGTTTGTGCTGTCCAAACGGCTGGCGAGGGTCGCGGCCGATCTGCTGGGTGTGTCGGGGGTGCGGATCTATCATGATCATGCTTTATTTAAAGATGCGGGTGGCCGGGCGACCTACTGGCACCAGGATCAATATTACTGGCCTTTGGATACGGCGGATACGGTGACGATGGCCATGCCGCTGGTGGATGTGAGTATTGACATGGGGATGTTTGTCTTTGCTTCGGGCTCTCATAAGAATGGTACGGTCTGGGACCCTAAGCTTTCTTCTGAGCCGGATGGTCTGTACAGGAAATATATCAAAGAGCATCATTTTCCGCTGAGTTATGCGGCGGGTATGCGGGCCGGGGATGCGACCTGGCATTATGGGAATACGGTGCATCATACGCTTGCCAACGAGTCTGATCGTCGCCGGGAGATGATGACGATCACTTATATGGCTGATGGAGCCCGGGTAACGCAGCCGATGCACAAGGCGCAGGTGCATGAGCTGAATGCGTGGCTGATGGGGCTGCCGCCAGGCAGACTGGCTGCGTCTGAATTGAATCCACTTATAACATAAAGGAATGATGAACTGATGTCCGGGAATGGCGGTGTTGCCAAACCGTTATGATCTACACCGGTGAAGTGTGGGGTAAGATAGTACCCGATAGATGAGCATATTTATATATGCACATCTATAAATATATGTCTTTTCTGGGTGGAAGTGGGTAATTTCGGAAAATACCATTATCCGGGTATTTATTATATCTGGGAAAATTCCCATTTTTGCATTGTTATCCAAAAATAGTCACAAAATAATTTGAAAAATAGGAAAACAACCTTTACTTTTACGCAACTATTAACGCCTGCCATATTCAAATCCTCTGAATAAAGGCTAATTTAACTCTTGTATATTTTGGTTGATATACGCCACCATCCTTAGAAATTCCTGTTTCTATGTTGAACATTAAGAGTTATAATCCACATCGCTAAAGACAAAGCCTGCTTCTCTACTTACGAAGTATTTTACGCCAATACCTCTTGTTAGCCAAGTTTTCCATTGCCAATCCTGGAAGAATTCGAGTTTCTACTTTGACCCTTTTAAATGACCCCGGTAATGAAAAAGCAAATTTTGGCGATAGATGACAGCAAAGCGATACGTTTTTTGTTGCAAACAGTTTTAGGAAAGAGCTACCAGGTTGTAACAGTGCCTGATGGTTATTCAGCGATGTATTATCTTTCCAACAGAGAGCTTCCTGATCTCATAATTGCGGATCCCCAGCTTCCGGATATGGAGGAGTGGGAACTGATACAGCAGCTTTCCGGCAGTGGGATGTATGGAGAGATACCGATCGTGGTTTTGTCCGCTGCAGAAGAGAAGGAGACGAAGATAAAATGTGAGGAACATGGTGTTGTGCGTTATTTTATGAAGCCTTTTAACCCGGTCGAGCTGATGGAAGCGATACCGGCGATAGTAAAGGCCAATGATATTAAAAAAGACAATGCGGCCATCGCTAGTTAATAGAGAGGTGCAAAGGCCGGATGAGAAGCATAGCATGGAGATGAGACCGGATGATCGTTGTGACGAAGAAGATCTTAGTGTAATTCAAATAATAGAGTGTTTGCCATTTTGAATGCCTATTTTCTGAACCCCCCACTAGTTTAACTAACCGTAAACCTGCTTTTATGGATTTATTATTTTTACCCCTAAGTGCGCAAAAGAGTGAGGACAAGAAGGCAACCCCGCAATTTACCTTCAGATCTTTTCAATTGCATCATCATCAGGTGAAGGAGTTCCAGTATGATGGATTTTATTACATCGGAAAGAACACCGCTTCGGTAGAAAAGCTGGGTCAGTTGTATGACCGCGGATATATTGCCGAGGATCTGGAGCATGTAAAGAATGAGTTGTCCCGTAACCTGAAGGCCAACAGTTTTCTCCCGCATGTCATTTTCTGCGAGACGACGATGGATCCTGTCGTTATCGGTCAGTTTCAGCAATTTCTTCGTAATCATGTCTATTTCCGTGTCATTCCTTTTATTCTTGAATGTACTGAGCTGTCTGCGAAAGAGTTGGCGGTATACAGGAAGAATGCGCGGCCTGATGAGATGCTGACGATTGCCAATTGTGGGGCAGCCAAGCTGAAGGCAAAGGTAAATTTCCTGCAAAAGATGAAAAAGGGAATGAGTAAGAACAATTCCCCCCTGATCGAAGAAAGGGTACGCTGGTCTGAAAGGCCTCCATTCTCCAAGCGGCTGTTTGATATACTGGTGGCTTCCATCGCTTTGTTGTTGCTGAGTCCGATCATGCTTCTGATAGCGATCGCAATAAAGCTGGAATCGAAGGGCCCTGTATTCTATATTGCAAAAAGGGCAGGCCGGGGATACCGGATCTTCAATTTCTATAAATTCAGGACGATGGTGACGGGCGCGGACAAGAAGATTGGCGAGCTGACGCATCTGAACCAGTATAATGGGGGTAGTTCGGCCCTTTTCTTTAAGATCAACAATGATCCGCGGATCACCAGGGTCGGTACTTTCCTAAGGAATACCAGCCTGGACGAGTTGCCCCAGCTGCTGAATGTGCTGGTGGGTGACATGTCGCTGGTGGGTAACAGGCCTTTGCCTTTGTATGAGGCTGCTTCCCTTACTACGGATGGTTATGCCGCCCGTTTTATGGCTCCGGCAGGGATCACGGGTCTGTGGCAGATCAAAAAAAGGGGAAATAAGGACATGTCGGTCGAAGAAAGGATCAATATCGACATTGATTATGTGTCAAAATGCAATTTTATGACCGATTTCTGGATAATAGCCAACACCCCTTTAGCGTTAGTACAGAAGGAAAACGTCTAAAATATTAAGTAATAGTTTTTTAGCAATACCCCTCTTACCTCAATAAATTGTTATGTTAAAGGAAAACCCTTTAATTTCTATTGTTACGCTTACCTGGAATCAGACTGAGGTCACTTGTGAATTCCTGGAATCGACCAGGAAACTCAATTACAAGAATTACGAAATTTTAGTATGTGATATGGGGTCGACGATCGACCCGACCAGCCGGATCGAAAGTGCTGGTTATCCGAATACCCGGGTGCTGAGGAGCGAAAAGAACCTTGGTTTTACGGGTGGGAACAACTGGGGTATGAAGCAGGCCAAGGGAGATTATATCTTTATCGTCAACAACGATACGGAGGTGACCCCTGATCTGCTGGATGTGCTGCTGGAGCCGTTCTATGCCGACGCCAGCATCGGCGTGACCTGTCCCAAGATCCGGTTTTTTCATCATCCGGAGGTCATACAATATGCCGGGTTCAATCCTATCGACCCTTACACCGGCCGCGTGACTGCTGTTGGGAGCAAGGAAACGGACAAAGGGCAGCATGATGTATCCGGGTATACGAATGGAGCCCATGGCTGCGCCATGATGGTCAGCAAGGAAGTGATCGACAAGGTCGGCATGTTCCCTGAGACCTTTTTCATTTATTATGAAGAATGGGATTGGAGCAGCCGGATAATAAAGGCGGGGTATCATATTTATTACCAGGCCAAGGGGCTTATTTACCACAAGGAATCCATTACGATGGGCAAGCAGAGCGCCATTAAGGTATATTATCATACCCGTAACAGGATCCTGTATATGCGCCGGAACACCAGTATTGGCCAACTGACGGTGTTTACGGGTTTTTTTATATTTTTCACTTTTCCCAAGTCAGTTCTGACCTACCTGGTCAAACGGCAATTCGGCCATCTGAAGTCTTTTGTGAGAGGAGCCACCTGGAACCTGAAGACATCAAAATATTCACCTGTATAGTTAATCCTTAAAAGAGATAGTAATGACAAAATCATTGGTCACCGGAGGAGCCGGGTTCATAGGCTCTCATGTAGTAAAACATTGCCTGGACATGGGGCATGAGGTAATCGTGCTGGACGATCTTAGTGGAGGCTTTGAAGACCATATTCCCAAAGGGGCTACATTTGTGCAGGGAAGTGTAGTAGACCATGAGCTGGTCAGCGAGCTTTTTGCCGAGCACAAATTCGACTACGTGTATCATCTGGCCGCTTATGCGGCGGAGGGGTTATCACATTTTATCCGTCGTTTCAACTACAATACGAATCTTGTCGGCAGCATCAACCTGATCAACGAGGCCGTCAAGTATAAGGTCAAATGTTTCGTTTTCACGTCTTCGATCGCGGTGTATGGCAAGGGCCAGCTGCCTATGTCGGAGTCGATGACCCCTGAGCCTGAGGATCCCTATGGCGTCAGTAAGTATGCGGTGGAGCTTGATCTCCGGGCTGCCCATGAAATGTTCGGTCTGAATTATGTCGTATTCCGTCCGCACAATGTGTACGGCGAGAATCAGAACATTGGTGATAAATACCGCAATGTGATCGGCATTTTCATGAACCAGATCATGCAGGGAAGGCCGCTGACCATTTTTGGTGACGGAACGCAAACGAGGGCTTTCAGCTATATCGATGACGTTGCGATCCCGATAGCGAAGTCTGTAAATATCCCGGCTGCTTTCAACCAGGTATTTAATATCGGCGCCGATAAACCCTATACGGTGAATGAGCTGGTGAATGTCGTAGGGGCGGAGTTTGGAGTAAAGCCGCAGGTCACCCATCTGAGTGCGCGCAATGAAGTATTGCATGCTTATTCCGATCATTCGAAGGCTCATGGTGTGTTTGGTGCGCCGACCGGGATCGACCTGAAGGAAGGGATCTCGAAAATGGCTGCCTGGGCAAAGCGGGTAGGTGCGCGGCAGAGCCAGGAATTTGGGAATATCGAGATCACAGAAAAGCTGCCCGATGGCTGGGGCATTAAAATGCAGCCTGCGCTGTAATGTAGATAATCTGATCGTTTTATGAGTTTTACCGGTTCTCTATTTTGGTTGTCCCTTTTTTTCCTGTTATATAGCTATGTGCTTTATGGCATACTGGTGTATGTCCTGGTGAAATTGAAAAGGGTTTTGGGCAGGAAGAAAGGGATGCCGGCCGGGGACTGGGAACCCGAGGTTACGTTGGTCGTTTCCGCATTTAACGAGGAGGATTTCATCGCGACAAAGATTGCCAATACGATGAGGCTGGACTATCCTTTGTCGAAGCTGAAGGTCATTTTTGTGACGGACGGGTCGACGGATGATACCCCGGGCATTGTGAGCCGTTATCCTGCGGTGCAGCTGCTGCACCAGCCGGAGCGAAGGGGGAAGGTAGCGGCAATGAACCGGAGCATTCCTTTCGTTACGACTCCCTATGTCATTTTTTCCGATGCCAATACGCTGTTGAACGAAGACTGTATCCGCAAGATAGTGCAGCATTACAGGGAAGCTTCGGTCGGCGGAGTGGCGGGGGAAAAGAAGATCATCGCGGGGAGTGATGCGCAGGCGGCGGGGGTAGGCGAGGGGCTCTACTGGAAATATGAATCTTTCCTGAAGAGGATGGATTCCGAGTTCTATTCGGTAGTCGGGGCGGCCGGGGAGCTGTTTTCTTTAAGAACTGAATTGTATGAACATACTGCGGAGGATGTCGTCATTGAAGATTTTGTTCAATCGCTGAACATCTGCAGAAAGGGATACGTGGTCCGGTATGAACCCGGCGCCTTTGCGATGGAGACGCCTTCTTTATCGATGGCTGAAGAGCAGAAGCGGAAGATCCGGATCTCAGCCGGAGCCTTCCAGGCGATGGTCCTGCTGAAGGACCTGTTCAATGTCTTTAAATATCCGGTATTGTCATTCCAGTTCATTTCCCACCGGATCTTACGCTGGACGGTATGTCCTTTATGTCTGCCTTTATTATTCATTGCCAATGCGATCCTGGTCTGGAGGGGCAGCGGTATTTTTTATGAAGTCGTATTTTCCCTGCAGGTACTGTTCTATGTGCTGGCTTTTGCCGGCTGGATTATGGCCAGCAGGAATATCAGGATAAAAGCACTGTATGTGCCATATTATTTCCTTTTCATGAATATTTCGGTATACTTCGGGTTCCGGCGTTTCATCATGAAGAGGCAGTCTGTATTATGGGAAAGGGCTGCGAGGCAGCAGGCGGCTTAAAATGACTGTTTAGTGAAAGCGCAACAAAAAATAAAAATACTGGAGTGCATCCGGCAGGGGCAGATAGGTGGCGGGGAGTCACATTTGCTGAGCCTGATGGAGAATATCGACCGGGAGCGTTTCGACCCGGTGGTGCTTTCATTTACAGAAGGTCCGATGGTCGACCGCCTGAAGAAGATGGGTATCAAAACGCATGTGATCTATACCGAGAAACCTTTCGATGTCCGGAAGTGGGGAATAGTGAAGGATCTTCTGCAGTCGGAGGGGATCGAAATGGTGCATGCGCATGGGACGAGGGCCTGTTCGAACACGCTGTGGGCTGCCCGAAAGCTGGGTATTCCTGTCACCTATACGGTGCATGGGTGGTCCTTTCATGCAGACCAGCAGGCTTTGGTGCGCCGGATCAGGATACTGGGGGAGGAATACCTGACCTCAAGGACGGCTTTGAACATTTCTGTCTCGGCTTCGAACCGGCAGTCGGGGCGGGATGTCCTGAAAAAATTTGAATCGGTCGTCATTTCAAACGGGATAAACCGGCAAAAATTCAATCCTGCCAATGTGTTTCGGGATATACGACAGGAACTGGGGATCAGCCGGGATGCTTTGGTAGTATTATTCGTTGCGCGGGTGACGGCCCATAAGCAGCCGCTGACGTTGATAAGAGCTTTTGGGGAAGCTGTGAAAGCTGTTCCCGGTCTGCATTTGCTGATGGTGGGCGATGGTGATGAAAAGGAAGAAGCCGTCCGGCTGGCGGCGGAATGCGGGTTGGAGGGAAAGGTGACATTCCAGTCTTTTCGCCAGGATGTACCGGACGTACTGAATGCCGCGGATATTTTTGTGCTGCCCTCTTTATGGGAGGGTTTGCCTATTGGCTTGCTGGAAGCCATGGCGATGGGCAAGGCGGTGATCGCAACGGATGTCGATGGCACCAGGGAGCTTGTCCGGGACAAAGAGAACGGATTGATGAGCGAGGCAGGGAATGTCTCTTCGCTGGCCGGAGCGATAGTGGAGCTGGCCCAAAACGGCACTCTGCGGGAGCAATTTGGCCGGAATGCCCGGAAAATGGTGCAGGAGGAGTTTGATTCTGTTGCGATGACCCGGAAAATAGAAGACATTTATCTATCGTTATATAACAGGAGGTCTAATTTATGAATGCGGCCGTCATTACCCAATATACCCGTAAGCTGGTAAGATTCGAATCGCCTACCAGGCTTGACTGGCTGCTTTATTTTTGTTTTTTTACAGTACTGCATATACCGGGGATCTTAAATTTTTACAGCAATGACGGGGCGCATAATGCCTATCTGATGTTTGCCCGTTCGCTGGAGCATGGGCATTTATATCTTCCGCCGATGCCCTCGCCGGAGGACATGATCCTGTATCACGGGAATTATTATCTTCCTTATCCGCCTTTACCTTCGGTATTGCTGCTGCCTTTGGTGGCCATCGCAGGCAACCATGTGGTAAATACTGTCTTTGTCGTACTGATAATGAGCTGTCTGAACCTTTATCTGATGTATAAGATACTGGTCAGGCTGCAGGTGAAACAGGAGTACTTTATCTGGATCATGTCGGCGTTCTTTTTTGGATCGGGTTACTGGTATGCTTTATTTACCAGTCATCATGTCTATTCTTTCGCGCAGATCACTTCCTGTACTTTTCAATTGCTGCTGATCAATGAACTCTTTGGAAAACGGCGGTGGTGGCTGGCCGGCGTATATATTGGCTGCAGTTTCCTGACGCGGCAGTTCACCATTCTATATGTGCTGTTCGCGCTGGGGTATATGTGGTATCTGTATGAGCAGGACAGGCAAAGCGTGCGTTTCAAAGACATCGTGCTGTTGTGTCTGCCGGTGGGGCTGTTCACGGGCATCTACCTGGTATATAATTACCTGCGTTTTGGGAACCCTTTTGATCCGGGCTATGCCTATATCCTCTACAATGGTGTATTGAGGGACAGGGTAGCTATGTATGGTGTATTCAGCAGAAAGTATTTCCTGTTCAATTTTTATAGTTTTTTTATCAAGGGCTTCAATATAGAATTCACCGGTACCGGGGCTTTGCGCATAAAGGATATGGATGGATGGGGCACGTCCCTGCTGGCGGCGAGCCCTTTCCTGGTAGCGAGTGTACGGGCGCGCTGGTCGCGTCCTTTGCTGATCGGGGCCTGGGCGACGATAGGAGTGATCCTTCTTTGTACTCTTTTTTATCATAACAATGGGTATCGCCAGGTGAATACCATGCGTTTCAGCCTGGATTTTCTGCCCCTGTTGTTTGTGCTTACCATATTAGGTCTTAAGGATATTCCCACCTGGTTGTGGAAGGGATTTGTTACATACGCAGTGGTTTTGAACGTGCTGAGCTTTGTCATTCACTTTTTGTATCAAACCAAATAAACCGCTATGGATCCGCTAGCCTCTACTCCTGTCAAGCCTGTTGTGACCGCTGAGAAAGCGGCGCCCAAAAAAGAATTCCTGAATTATATCCATAATTTCAGAGGGCTGGCCATTATTTTTGTCGCAGCGGGACACCTGTTGCTGAACTGGGCGCCTGATTCTTCGCTGCACAAGTTCTTCCGGACGTTCTGGGAGAATGGGACGGTGCTGTTCATTTTTATCGCGGGGTATTTATTCCAGCACCTGTCGAAGAAGTTCGAATTCCGGACCTATCTTTCGAAAAAGGTGCAATATGTCATTATTCCTTATCTCATTGTATCGGCACCGATAATCATCTACCGTCTTTATTCCAACGATTATCCCGGTTACATACTTGGATATCACCCGGATTTTCTTTCCTGGAGTCCGGGGCATAAGCTGGCCTTCTTTATTTTTTGTGGTGGTCACATGCAGCAGCTCTGGTTTGTGCCGATGATCGCGATCTTCTATCTCATAGCGCCGCTGTTGATCTATATAGACCGGCATCCCCGGTGGTATTACCTGTTGCTGGTAACGGTCCCTCTTTCGATGTGGATCGTCAGGGAACCTTTTAATGATATTCCGCGGATGTTTGCCCATTTTTTCTCGGTCTATCTGTTCGGGATGTTCATGAGCCGGTACCGGACGGCCTTTATGGACCTGGCCAAAAAGTACTGGGTGGCCCTGACGGTATTGACCATAGCGGCGTTTGCCTTCAATATGGTATACTATGACCAATACAACAATGCGTTGAATTATACCCATAAGATGTTGTTCTGCTGTTTTTTTATCTACTGGTTGTGGAAACTGGACAAGTGGGTGCCTTCCTTTGTGGCAGTACTGGCGGAACTGAGCTTTGGTATATTCTTTATTCATTACTATGTGCTGCTGGTCGTAAAGGCGATCTATGAGAAGTCTTTTCATCATGCTATACCGGGGAATGTGGCATATTGGACGGTGGACCTCGCGCTGGTGCTGGCAGGAAGTGTTTTATTCATAAAAATGGTGCAAAAGGTGACACCGAAATACAGCCGCTATTTTATTGGCTGCTGATAATCTTACGACATGAACCCTGATAACCGATATGTGTCTTATTTGGATGGCCTTCGAGGTTATGCCATTTTATTAGTGCTTGCCGGGCATTTCGAACTGCTGAAAATATTTTTCGCCCGTTTCGGGGTGACCGTTTTTTTCTTTGTCAGCGGATTCCTGATCACCAAGCTGCTGATCTATGAGTTCAACAAGCACAACAGGATCGATCTGCCGGCTTTTTATCTGCGGCGGTTGTTCCGTCTGTATCCGGCATTGATCGTGATGATCGGGATTGCCTGTCTGATCCTGCTGGCGTACGGGTTCAGGATAGTCATTCCTGACGTGCTATCGGGTCTTTTTTATTTTACGAACTATTATCTTGCCTATTTCAAGCCTTATGTACCTGATAATTACCTGCTTGTATCGAACATACTCTGGTCTTTGTCGGTGGAAGAGCATTTCTACCTGATCTTCCCTTTGTTGTTTGCGTTGTTCTTTGCGCGGAAAAAGCAGTTCCTGAATATCCTGGTGCTTCTGTTGCCGATATTCCTGCTGATCCGGATTGGGACTTGTCTGACGCATGCTCCCAAGGAATACTTTATCATCAATTATTTTACGACGCACAGCAGGGGGGATTCGATCCTGTATGGTTGTGTCAGTGCGCTGCTGATCTACCAGTTCAATGTGAAATGGTATTTGAAGGCTCTTCAGTCGCAGCTGTTCTTTTTTGGGGGGGTGGTGCTGCTCCTGTTTGCGCTGGTGTTCCGCCAGGAATTCTTCCAGTCGACTTTTGCCTACAGTTTCTTTGGTGCGGGCCTGTTCTTTGTAGTTCCATCCTTTTCCTTTGTCAATTCCAGGGGGATCATCAAGAGGATCGTAGACAACCCGGTGACGGTGTATATCGGCAAGCTAAGCTATTCTTTATACCTGTTTCACTGGATCTCGCTGAAACTCGGTAATCTGATCTTTGAGCACAAGAATTGGCAATGGTACCTGTTCGTTGTACCGATGAGCTTTATATTAGCCTGGCTTTCCTACAATTATGTCGAAAAACCATTTTTAGCATTACGGAAACGTTTTGGCTCGAACGTGAGATTGGCGGCTTCCTGAGCCAATATACCCAAAGTCCCGGTACCGGAAAGTGGGATTTTGGCACCTTTGGGAAATTAGACTGCTAAAAACTTGTATACAATTAAAATTATATTAATTTTGCTTACCATTTTGAACCTGAGCTCTCTTGCACCATTTTCAGGTTCTCCCAATCTCCTCGAAAAAGTTCGCTAACCCAATCTCCGCATGTAACACCGGTCAGATTCGCCTTTTCCTTTTTTCTCTCCAAGTAAGTTAATATCCTGTACTAAGCCTGGGTTAACCCAATATCCGCAAAAAAATCATTGTGGTTGCCGGTTTTTGCCCGGACGGAAACTAATTCGTTAAACAGAAAGCCCCTTAAACATGAAATTTTTTACGAAGCCCTCGTTACTGCTGGGAATCCTTTTATCGGTAATGGCCGTTATGCCTGCATTTAGCCAGACCGGTGTGCTTAATCCCAATGATCCGGTAGTGATCTACAATTCTGCAGCGCCTCCTGCGACGCCGCCAGTCAATGTGCTGGCTAAATGGGTTAAAACGAACCGGCTGAGTTACAACACCAACTCCTACAAATGCTATTATTATAACGGGTATGCTTTCCGTCTGAAATTCCCCAAATCGTATGTGCCGGGTGTCAGTGACGGGAAGCTATATCCCGTGTATGTCTTCTGGCATGGCATTGGGGAGAAGGGGACTATTTACGATAATGAATATCAGCTATATCATGGCGGGGACGTGCACATGGCCGCTGTTGACAACGGGACCTTCGATGGGTTCCTGCTCTATCCCCAGACGTCATCCAATTCGGGGTTTTTTGGTACGGCGGCGTATGATGCCATTTATTCGGTCATCGTCAATCATCTTATTCCTGAGTGTAAGGCGGACCCCAACCGGATCATCACGGAGGGTTTGTCCGGCGGGGGTACGGCCTGCTGGGGTTTTTCGATGCGTTATCCCAAGCTGATCTCCTGTCTGACGCCCATCAGCGCAGCTTCCCAGGACTTTAATGACGGGATCCCGAACCTGAAATACACTCCGATCTGGCAGCACCAGGGTGGTCTTGATCAGGGCCCAACGCCGGCGACTACGAGCGTGATCGTCAATGCCTATAATGCGGCAGGAGCACAATTCCGCTATAAAATATATCCTACACTGGGTCATGGCTGCTGGGATTCCGCCTGGAAAGAGCCTGACTATTATCCTTATATGCTGAGGGCGCACAAGGCTAATCCCTGGACGCTGTTTGGCCGGACGGAATTCTGTCCCGGCGATGCTATAAATGTGACGATAGGGATAACGCCGGGTTTTAATCAATATGAATGGAGAAAGGACGGGGTGCTGATTCCCGGCGCCACGGGCAATTCGATCCAGGCAACGGCTCCTGGTGTCTATGATTGTCATTACCGCAACGGGTCCTATTGGTCTCCCTGGTCGCCCGTGCCGGTTACGATAAAGATCAAATCGCCGACTGTTCCACCGACTATTACGGTATCCGGACTGAGGAGCAATGTCATTCCTACGCCTGCCGGCGATACAAGCGTATTGATCCAGGTGCCTGCTAATTTTGCTACCTATGCCTGGCAGAAGGTTGGCAGCAGCACTGTGCTGTCCACGACGAATACTTTAAATGCCACCAGCCCGGGTAGTTACCAGGTGCAGGTGATGGAGCAGTTCGGCTGTTCCAGCAATTTCTCACAGCCTTTCACGGTGGTGAGCAGCAGTGGTCCGAACAAACCCGATCCTGCCTCGGGGCTGAAGGCGACGACGCTTTCAAAGACCTCGGTAGAGCTGGACTGGAGCAGCAACCCCAATCCTGCCTTTAATGAAACGGCCTTCGAGATCTACCAGGCCACAAAGGCCGGAGGTCCCTATAAGCTGGCGGCTATCACGGCGGCAGATGCCTCTACGTATACGCTGAGCAACCTTCATTCCGGAACGGCTTATTATTTCATCATCCGTGCCGTAAACAATACGGGCGCCTCTGCCAACTCCAATGAAGCCAACTCTACGACGCAGAGCGATACACAGGCGCCTACTCCGCCTACTGGTCTTACCATTACGGGAACCAGCGCCACTTCGGTTGCGCTGAGCTGGACGGCTTCAACGGATGATGTGGCGGTGACAGCCTATGATATTTATATCAACGGCATTAAATCCTACATCAGCACCTCCAATACCTTTACGGTATTCAACCTGACTCACGGAAGGGCTTATACTTTCTTTGTGAAGGCAAGGGATTTTGCGAACAACAATTCCCAGCCGAGCAACCAGGTTAGCGGTGAACCGCTGGCAAAGGGGCTTAGCTATAAATATTATACGTATACCGGCAGCTGGTCGGCCATTGGCAATCTCGGTGCAATGGTGCCTGTAACCACGGGTATCGTGCCCAATGTCACTCTTACCGGTACTCCGCAGGCCACTCTTTTCGCCTATCTGTGGGAGGGCGTCATTACGGTGCCTGTGACCGGTACCTATACCTTCCGTACCAATTCGGATGATGGCAGCCGGCTCTGGCTGGGCAGCATCGGGCAGACGGCCAGTCCGTATTCTTTCACTACTCCGTCGCTCGTCAATAATGACGGGGCTCACGGCAGCCAGAACAGGGATGCTACGATAACGCTTACTGCGGGGATCTATCCGATTGCGATAGCCTACTACCAGGGAACCGGCGGCAGCGGGATGACGACCTCCTGGAAGACGCCGCAGACGGGGAACAGTTTCGTGAAGATCCCTGACAGCGCCTTTGTCGAAAAGTTTGTCGCCAATGGTCCTGCTCCTGCAGCGCCGTCCGGAGTGACGGCCACAGCGACCTCTTACAATAATATCAACCTGAGCTGGACGGATAACAGCAACAATGAGACTGGATTCGAGATCTGGCGATCGCTGAATGGTCTGACCGGTTTCACTTCCGTAGCTACTGTTCCGGCCAATACTACTACTTTCTCGGACAGTGCTGCCCTGAATGCTTCGACGACCTATTACTATCGTGTCAGGGCTATCGGCCAGTACGGAGAATCCAAGCTGGTGCTGAACGACAATCTGACGGCCAAATGGCTTTTCAATAACAATTACAACGACAGCAGCGCCAACGGTATCGTCCTGACGCCGTCGAATTCGCCTACATTCGATGCGGCTGATAAACAGGAAGGCACTCAATCCCTGGTGCTGAATGGCTCGAACCAGTCTGCGACCATTGCTAACAGCGCTCTGCTGCAGGGCGGTTATAATGCGATGACAATAGCTTTCTGGATGAAGTCATCGAACAATACCGGGAACAGGATCATTGCCGACATCGGGGGAAGCGACAATGGTCTGGCCCTGCGTCTCGATGCCAGCAGGCTTTATGCGGGTGTTGCCAGCGGCAACAACCGGCAGAATTTCAACGTAGCTTATACCAGCACCGGCTGGAGTCATATTGCGCTGGTCTACAGTGGTAATACGCTGAGGTTATATGTCAATGGCGTGCTGGCCGGCTCCAATACTGCTTTGCCCTTTAGTTCTGTAGGGGCAACGACCAACGCGATGCGTATCGGTACCAATAACGGCTCGAACGCCTTTAATACGGGCACCGGGTTCTTCAGCGGCAAGCTGGATAATTTCAGTATCTATAACACGGCCCTTTCCGCTTCGGATGTGACGGCCCTCATGAACAATACTTATGGGTTTACCATGGCTACGACGGCTGCATTGCCTGCGATACCGGCTGCTCCTTCGGGAATGACGGCCAGCGGGGTTTCGCCATCGAAGGTGCTGGTGACCTGGGCTGACAATTCGCCTAACGAGACCAAGTTCGAGCTGTACCGGTCCACGTCGACCAATGCGAACTATGTGCTGCTGGCTACGCTGGCGCCGAATACGACGATGTATTCTGACTCGGCCGTATTTGCAAACTCTATCTATTATTACCGGGTACGATCTGCGAGCCTGGGTGGTTTCTCCGCTTATGCAGCTGAAGACAGCGCGCTGACGGGTGATCATGCTCCTGTGCTGACGCCGATCACTGCCCAGCAGTATATGCGGTATGATGCGCAGCTGTCGCTGCCGGTGACCGCTACGGATGTCGACCAGGAGACTTTGACGATAACGGTGAACAACCTGCCTTCGTTTGCGACCTTTACGCCTTCGGGTAATGGGACAGGTGTCATCACCTTTACACCGTCACAGGCCTTGCAGGGGACCTATCCCGGCATCACGGTGGTGGTGACCGACCAGCATGGCGGCACTACCAGCAGCAGCTTCACGCTGGTGGTGAACGATAACTATCCTCCTGCTATCGCGCATGTGGCTGGCGGCAGCAATATTACGGTGAACGAGAAACAGACGGCGCAGCTGACATTGACGGCGACGGATCAGAATGCTACGGATGCGCTGACCTGGACTATAACGGGTCTGCCGGCATTCGCTACGCCGACGATCAATGGCGGTACGGTGCAGATCAGTATCGCTCCGGGTTATTCCGACAACGGGGTTTACAATGTCAAGGCGCGTGTGGATGACGGAAACAATGGTTTCGACACCCTGTCGTTCGTCATTACGGTGAACGATGTGAATCCGTCGAAGACTGTATATGTAAACTTTACAGATGGAAGTATCATCGCACCGGCTCCCTGGAATAATACCAGCAAGGTACCTGCGCTGAATGATAACTTCCCTGCGCTGAGAGACAGCACGGGTGCGACTTCATCGGTAGGTGTGAAGCTGACAAGCTTGTGGACGGGTATAAATACCGGCGGCGTGAACACGGGTAACAATTCCGGTGTATATCCTGACGCCGTACTTCGGACCTCTTATTATACCAGTACGGTACAGACGGTCCGGATCTATGGGCTGGATGTGAAGAGCAAATATAACTTTACGATGACGGGCAGCCGGGCCAATCCAGCTGCGGGTGTGGGTGTCGTGACGAGCTATACGATCGGTGGTGTGGCCCAGACCCTGAATGCTGCGAACAACAGCACGGCGGTGGTAAGCTTCAATGGTATTACTCCGGCTGCTGACAGCTCGGTTACGCTGACGGTGCAGAAGGCCACGGGTTCGACCTATGGCTATCTGAATGCGCTGGTGATCCAGTCGGTATTCGATGACAGCACGGCTCCTGCCAAACCGCGCGGCCTGGCGGGTACGGTAGCGAACGGTACCGTTGTGCTGAACTGGACGGATGCGGCGTACAACGAGACGGGTTATGAAGTATACCGGGCAACGTCACAGGGCGGACCTTATACGCAGCTGCTGGCTGCTGGTAACAATGCCAACCTGCAGGCGTATTCGGATTCGACCGTGCATGGCAATACGGATTATTATTATAGTGTTCGTGCGGTGAACCAGTATGGTGCGACGTACAGCGACACGGTGCTGGTGACGATGCCGAATGTAGCGCCAGCTCTGGTGACGGTGAGCAATGTGAACCTGAAGACGGACTCTGTGCTGGATCTGTCACTGACGGCGACTGACGATCCGGGAAATGTGATCACGCTGACTGCTTCCGGTCTGCCTGCCTTTGCCACCTTTACGGACAATGGCAATGGTACGGGTGTGATCCACCTGGCACCGGGCAGCACGACCGGCACGTTCACGATCAGCGTAACGGCGACGGACAACTTCGGTGCGGCCACGACCAAACAATTTACGGTGACGGTTGCGGATAAGAACCTCACATTCGTATATGTCAACTTCAACCAGACGCTGCAGGCTTCGGCTCCCTGGAACAATACGAACAGCGCTCCGACTGCGGGTGTGAAGATCGCCAACCTGGCGGATGCGGATGGCAACAGCACGGGTATCGGCCTGTCGTTCTCAGAGAGCTGGACGGCTGCCAACAATATCGGTGTGGTAACGGGTAACAACAGCGGCATCTACCCGGACAATGTGATGCAGACCTTCTACTATGATGGTGCAACGACGGCTAAGCATGTGGTACTGAGCGGACTTTCTTCGGCCCGCCGGTATAACCTGGTCTTCTTCGCCAGCCGTGCGAACTATACGAGCAGTCTGATCACGACCTATACGGTAGGCAGCCAGACGGTGCAGCTGGATGCGAACAACAACAGCAGCCAGACAGTACAGGTGAATGGAATCGCGCCGGATGCGAGCGGTAATATTACGATCAATGTGCTGAAGGCGGGCAGCTCGCCGAATGCTTACCTGGGGGCGATGGTGATCCAGTCCTATGTATACAATGGCACACCGACGGCTCCGGCTTCGCTGACTGCGGCGGGAACGACCAAGACATCGATCAGGCTGAACTGGGTGAAGACATCGGAAGGTGTTGATAATTATGAAGTATGGCGTTCGTCGAGGTATAGCGGTACTTATACCAAAATAGGTGATGCGGGTACGGTGAACAGCTATGTGGACAATAACCTGGTACAGGGTGCGACCTGGTTCTACAAAGTGCTGTCGGTAACGGGCGGGGTATCCTCTCCGTATTCGAATGTTGCCGGCGCCAGCACGGTGGCCTTCACGGTGGACCTGAACCTGAATGATGGTTCGGCCGCCACACCGGGTCAGGCAGCTCCGTGGAACAATACCAATACGCTGATCGACAATGGTTATACGTTGAACAACATGATCAACGACCTGTCCCAGCCAACGGGTATGAATTTCGGTGTGGTACTTGGTTTCAGCGGGTATAATACGGTAGGCGCCGTAACGGGTAATAACTCGGGTGTCGTGCCGGACAATGTGAGCAAGAGCCTTTATTACCTGAACTATGGCGACTCGGCGATACTGACGCTCTCCAACCTGGATCAGCGTTACGTATACAATCTTGGTTTCTTTGGCAGCCGTGCAAATCCTGTGGTGGGTGTAACGAGCAACTACCGTGTAGGCAGCCAGACGGTACAGCAGGATGCGACGAACAATACGAGCAATATAGCCAGGATCTATTCCGTACGTCCGGATTCGACGGGCACGATCACCTTCTCGGTATCGGCTGTGATCCAGGGTGGATTTGGATACCTGAACGCTCTGATCGTGGATGCGGTGCCGAGAGCGGATACGGCGGCTGACGGCTCGACCATTGTGGTTGGACAGCGGAGCGTGACGAGCAGCGGAAGGGCGAACACCCTGGCACAGGATAGTGCGAGCATCATCAGTTCGGCGAGGGTATATCCTAATCCGTTCGTGGACGATGTTACGCTGAGCCTTGGTCTTACGGAAAGCGTTGAAAAGCTGATGGTGCAGGTTGTGGATATGAGTGGAAAGATCGTTATGCGGAGAGAGTTCTACAATGCACCCGCCGGGACATGGCAGCAGACCCTGGGGTTAAATGGGGCCAGCCTTTCCAAGGGTATCTACCTGATACAGGTAGTCGGAATTAAGAACGAAAAGCCCCGTGTATTCACGGTTATCAAGCGATAAGACTAAGGGTATAGGGGTAAAAAAGGCTGTCCGTTAATTCGGGCAGCCTTTTTTCTTACATATATATAGGTAGGTGCGATTAACAATTGCTTTACCAAAAAAAAATTTACCATTATAAAATATGGTCTATCTTGTGCCGGTTGATCAATTCATACCTATAGGTTAACCACTCCAAATCGCTCTATACCAATACAAAGCGATTCCAATTCCCAAGAAATCCCTTTAAAAGTACAGTCTGCATCTGATCATCTTCCTATTTTATCTCCATCCTCCTGTGTTAAAATTTAATATCCTCGGTAGGCCGCGAGCGGATAAATAAATTTTTTATTTAAACGAGATATATACATTAACTGCAAGCTCCCCTAAAACATGAAAGTTTCTACTAAACATTTATTGCTAATGCTTATGATGTTCGTCCTGTCTGCAGGAGAACGCCTTATGGCACAAGTACTGGACCCTAATGATCCGGTGGTGGAATACGATTCTACCGCCCCTCCTCAACTCCCGGCCGGCGGTGCGCTGGGCAAATGGGTGAAAACGGACCGTGTAGGTTATAATACCTCGCAATACAAATGCTATATCTATAAAGGTGTAGCATTCCGTTTGTTATACCCCAAGTCCTATGTACCGGGCGTCAGTGACGGCAAAGTTTATCCTTTGTATCTCTTCTGGCATGGCATTGGAGAAGCGGGTACTATTTATGACAACGAGCTTCAGCTGGCTCATGGCGGAGACGTCCATATGAATGCCGTGAACAATGGCAGTTTCGATGGCTTCCTGCTGTATCCGCAGTCTTCTTCGGGGACGGGCTTTTTCGGGAACGGGCAATATGATGCGATGCATGACCTGATCGTCAACTACCTTATTCCGCAGTGTAAAGTGGATCCTTACCATATCATTGTAGATGGATTATCCGGTGGTGGTACGGCCGCCTGGGGTTTTTCGATGCGTTATCCCAAAATGGTATCCTGTCTGACGCCTATCAGCTCGGCTTCCCAGGATTTCAATGCGGGCATTCCCAACCTGGAGTTCACCCCAATCTGGTATCACCAGGGTGGTTTGGATACGGGTCCGACGCCGGCAACGGCCAGTGTTGTTGTCAATGCTTATAACAATGCCGGGGCTCAGTTCCGGTATACTTTATATACGACCCTTGGTCATGGATGCTGGGATTCCGCCTGGGCGGAGCCTGATTATTACCCGTATATGCTGCGGGCGCATCAGACCAATCCCTGGACCCTGACTGGCAGGAACCAGTTCTGCCCGGGTGATGCCATAAATGTCACCATCGGCGTCAAGCCTGGTTTCGACGCGTATGAGTGGAAAAAGGACGGGCAGCTGATCGCCGGTGCTACCAGCAATACGATCACGGCTACGGCTCCCGGTGTATATAGCTGTCATTTCAAGGACGGCGCTACCTGGTCACCCTGGTCCATTCGGCCAGACACGATCAGCATCAAGGCTCCGACGGTCTCTCCCGCTATTGCTTTAGCAACGTTGGAAAGCGATGTCATTCCCGCTTCGGATGGCAGCACGAGCGTAGCGCTGCAGGTGCCAGCCAATTATGCAACCTATACCTGGACGAAAGTAGGCAGCTCTACGGTGTTGTCGACCACGAACAAATTGAGTGCGACCAGCGCGGGCAGCTACCAGGTACAGGTAACGGAGCAATTCGGTTGTTCGAGCAGTCCTTCTGCTCCTTTTGCCGTAGTGGACGCTAACGGAGCGAGCAAGCCTTCACCTGTTACGGGTGTGACAGCGAGCACGGACAGCAAGACGTCTTTGCGGCTGAACTGGAATAACAATCCGGCGCCTCAGTTCCCCAGTACGGGGATCGAGATCTACCAGGCTACCGCTTCCGGTGGACCTTATAAATTCATTGCACTGGTGAGCAAAGACTCGATGACCTATCTTGCTACGGGTTTAAATGCCAACACAACATATTATTATGAGATAAGGACGGTCAACAGCACATCGGCATCGACGGTGTCGACGCCTGTCAGCGCGACCACGGCTGCCGACAATGAGGCGCCGACTTCGCCCGGCAATCTCTCCATTACCTCTACGACGCGCAATTCGGCGTCGCTGGCCTGGACGGCATCGACGGATAATGTAGGTGTTACTGAATATGATGTGTATGTCAATGGAGTGAAGTCTTATATTACTACTTCGACCACTTTTACTGTATACAACCTGAACTATGGTCAGTTCTATAACTTTACCGTAAAGGCAAAGGATTTCGCGGGTAATTCTTCTCCCTTCAGCAACCAGGCTACTACGCAGGCTGTAACCCAGGGTTTGAATTTTAAATACTATACGTTTGCGGGTACCTGGAATACCCTGGCGGATTTTGGTACGCTGATCCCTGTATCGACCGGTGTCGTTCCCAATGTAACGATCGCCGGTGCGACCCAGGCCGACAATTTTGCTTATCTGTGGACCGGATACATCAAGATACCGGTTGACGGCAGCTATACTTTCCATACTGCTTCGGATGATGGAAGCAAGCTTTGGCTGGGCAATGCCGGTCAGTCGGCTTCTCCCTATACGTTTAGCGGAACACCGCTGGTGAATAACGATGGGTTACATGGTACGAATGATGCAAGCGGTACCAGAACCCTGACTGCGGGCACCTATCCCATTGCTATCGCCTTTTACCAGCAGGGTGGCGGAGCTGTCATGAACATTTCCTGGCTTACGCCTCAGACCGGTGGTAATGTGGTGACCATCCCCGACAGCGTATTTGCTGATCCGGCGACTGTTACCAATCTGCAGATCCCGGCTGCTCCGACAAATCTGGCTGCGACGGCCACTTCTTCGAAGAATATCAACCTGAGCTGGACGGATAACAGTAACAATGAAACGAAGTTTGAGATCTGGCGTAGCACGGACAGCATCACCTTCCAGACTATTGGAACGGCGGCTGCCAATGTAACTACTTACAGTGACAGTACGCTGGCTGGCGGCACTACCTATTATTACCGGGTGAAGGCTGTGAGCAACCAGGGCGAATCCGCTTTTGCACTGGGCAACCATGTTGTCAATTACAGCTATTATATCAGCAGCACGGGTTTGAGTGTTCTGCCTGACTTCAGCAAGCTGACGCCGACGAGCACGGGTACGGATACCGCTTTCACGCTGGGCATGCAGACACAGAATGATAACTGGGAAACCAAGTATACGGGTTATATCAATATTCCTGTTACGGGGTCGTATACCTTCTATACGTCGTCGGATGACGGGTCCAAATTGTATATCGATGCATTTGACGAAGCGCATCGTGTCGTCAACAATGATGGGCTGCATGGAACACAGGAGGCTTCGGGTACGGTGACCCTTGTTGCCGGATTCCATCCTATCTATGTCACTTTCTTCCAGGCTGGCGGCGGCGCGGTGCTTACTGCAAGCTACCAGGGTCCTGGTATACCCAAGCAGCTGATACCTCCTTCCGCGCTTGGTCAGCCATTGACGGCGAGCGCTACGACAGTGCCTTTACCGGCGGTGCCGACTGCTCCTTCGGGACTGACGGCCAGTGGGGTTTCGCCATCGAAGGTACTGGTGACCTGGACGGACAATTCTTCCAATGAGACCAGGTTCGAGCTGTACCGTTCCAGTACGACCAATGCGAACTATGTGTTGCTGGCTACGCTGGCGCCGAATACAGTATCGTTTACCGACTCGGCTCTCTTCGCCAATTCTATCTATTATTATAAAGTGCGTGGAGTGAATGCGGGTGGTAATTCAGCCTTCAGTGCCGAAGACAGTGCGTTGACGGGCGACCATGCTCCTGTGCTGGCTCCCATTACTGCCCAGCAGTATATGCGGTATGATGCGCAGCTCTCCCTGCCGGTGTCGGCTACTGATGTCGACCAGGAAACGCTGACGATAACGGTGAACAACCTGCCTTCGTTTGCGACCTTTACGCCTTCGGGTAACGGGACGGGTGTCATTACTTTTACACCATCACAGGCGCTGCAGGGTACTTACCCCGGCATCATGGTGGTGGTGACCGACCAGCATGGCGGCACGACCAGCAGCAGTTTCACGCTGGTGGTGAACAATAACTATCCTCCTGCAATCACGCATGTGGCTGGTGGCAGTAATATTACGGTGAACGAGAAACAGACGGCGCAGCTGACACTGACGGCAACTGATCAGAATACTACGGATGTGCTGACCTGGACATTTACGGGTCTGCCTGCGTTCGCTACGCCAGTTATCACTGGTGGTACTGCGCAGATCAACCTCGCGCCGGGCTATGCCGACAATGGTGTGTATAACGTCAAGGCGCGTGTGGATGACGGAAACAACGGTTTCGATACTCTCTCCTTTGTCATCACGGTTATAAATGTGAATCCAAGCAGGACGGTATTTGTCAACTTCAGTGATGGGACGATCGCGGCTGCGGCTCCCTGGAACAATACGGCCAAGACGCCGGCATTGAACGACAACTTCGCTGCGCTGAAAGACAGCACTGGTGCGGTTTCTACGGTTGGTGTGAAACTGCTGACCCTGTGGACCGGTGTCAATACGCAAGGTGCGAATACGGGTAACAATTCAGGAGTATATCCTGATGCGGTGCTGCGGACCTCTTATTATACGAGTACGGTACAGACGGTCCGGATCTATGGGCTGGATGTGAAGAGTAAATATAACTTTACCATGACGGGCAGCCGGGCCAACCCAGCTGCGGGCGTGGGTGTCGTGACGAGCTATACGATCGGTGGTGTGGCCCAGACCCTGAATGCTGCGAACAACAGCACGGCGGTGGTAAGCTTCAATGGTATTACTCCGGCTGCTGACAGCTCGGTTACGCTGACGGTGCAGAAGGCCACGGGTTCGACCTATGGCTATCTGAATGCGCTGGTGATCCAGTCGGTATTCGATGACAGCACGGCTCCTGCCAAACCGCG
>Ga0310811_10001559_pt1 | contig 28597 bp, 24 predicted proteins | sample YCmetagenome_FD_207642 | JGI IMG/M metagenome (GOLD analysis project Ga0310811, IMG submission 207642) | Soil microbial communities from experimental microcosm in Duke University, North Carolina, United States - YC | ecosystem: Engineered > Artificial ecosystem > Soil microcosm > Unclassified ... | reverse complement strand
AGCAGACATCTGCTTTTCCTTCCAGAGTCTGATGCCACCAGGCGGCATGAATGCTATTGTAATCGAAAGTAGGCACCATCTCCTGGAATTTTTTCCCGGGATGTTTGCTAAGCAGGATCTCGTCAAAACGGTACATCTGACCGAATTCTGTGAATCTTGCCTTTTTCAATAATTTTCGCAATACCTTCAACTGCTGCCGCCGGGGAGATTTCTGGGGCAGCCGCAACGCTCTAGCCAAAGATTTAGGTAATTGAATTTCAATCAACGCCATTGAGTAACCCGAGTCATTTGATACGCGACGAAATTACAGTTTTGGATGATATTTTTGTTACATTTATTTATGAAGCTTAAACTGACCCTTCTTTACGTCATCTCTTTCCTTGCTCTGACATTTTTTGTGCACGAAATACACGACTGGGCTCATACGCTGGCAGCGAGGATCATCAGTGGGTGTTGGGGTCCCAGGGGGTTTGACAATTGGAAATTTTGTGCCGAGGGGAGTATCTCCACCGGGCAGCTTATGCTGGCGGATCTGGCCGGGCCCTTCATCAATTTTATTCTCCTATGGATCGGCTGGCAAAAGATGGGTGAAGATAATACCCTGGCGGAGCAGTCCCTGGGATGTTCGCTGGTCTTTGCCACACTCCCGCTGAGCATGCTGCTGGGAGCGGCTTCGGGCGGAGGGGACCTGACCGCTGGCATCCGGCTCCTTTTTCCGCATGGCAATCACCGGGTCCTGAGCCTGATCGGTCTGCTGATCATCGTCATCGTCTGCGTCCCTCCCCTGATAAAAGCCTTTATAGTATTGCCCTGGTGGCAGGGCCGGATCTTCTTCTATCCCGTCTTTCTCATCCTACCGGGATTACTGGACCACTGGTTTGTCGGAAAAGTGCTGAACAACTGGCTGATAAAGGCCGATACGACTGAAGACAAGGCCTATTGGTGGGTCATCGCCTGGACGGTCATCAACCTCATAATCCTTATCCTGACCTTCCGCAAGCTGAAACAGCTGATCAGTGATGAGGAACTGCCTCTATAATCTCTCCGCGACCATCCCGGTTAGCGCTGCCCACGACAGATCCACTACCCTCCGCATAAAATTTTATCCGTACCCCGGTCCGATAAGGCGCCAACTCTTCCAGGGACCCGATACAATCCTTAAATGAAAATTTTGCTCCTTCGCAAAGGATGAGCTCTTCGGCCTGATGGCTATCATCCGTGACGACCCTGCTACCGGTGGCGGTCAAAAACTCTCCCAGTTGCCGGATCGTGGCGGGGTCTCCCATCAATCGGGTTTTGAGGGGCGCCGGAGCTTTGCTACCCTGCGACGGGGCAGGGGAATACGATCGGGAGGGGGCGTGCGAGCGGGCGCGAGTGAGGGAGCGGGAGCCAGAGAAGAAGCGGTCACGAGAGAGGGACCGGAAAAGGGCGCCGATACCTGCTCTCAGCCAAATGGCGAGCTCTATGCCCGCATTGAGGAGCGCCGGCAAACCCCGGTTGAAGTGTTTTTGTCTGAACTGGCTCATCGCCTTATAGAACTGTTTCACATAGCGGATATCCTTCAACGTGCTTTCTCCTTTAAAATGGACGATGGTTGTCTCCGCCAGGTAATAGTTGACATATCCTGCCTGTTCTATCCGATAGCTGAGATCGATGTCTTCCGCGTACATAAAGAAGCGTTCGTCGAAGCCGCCGGTCTTTTCGAGTATAGCCTTCGCCACCCAGAAGCAGGCGCCGGAAAGCACCGGCGCTGGACTTGTTCTGTCGGGCGGCAGGTGTCCCAGATAGTATGTGGAAAACAATCGTCGTCCCGGGAAAAGCGCCGTCAGACCAGACAGTTTGCAGAAGGCTACCCACGGAGATGGGAAACCGCGGCGGGACTCTTTTAGAAAAAGCCCGCTGCCGTCCACCATCCGTACACCCAGGCCTCCTGCATCCGGAGTGGACTGCAGGAAAGCAAGACAGCGGCTTGCGATGTCCTCCGGCAGGATCGTATCCGGGTTGAGGAAAAGAATATATTTCCCGCTTGCCAGCTGCAATGCCTGGTTATTAGCCCTTGAGAAACCGGTATTCTCCGTATTGACGATGAATCTAATGTCCGGAAATAAGGGCCGGAGGTATTCGACGCTGCCGTCCCCGGAATTATTATCGACGACAAAGACTTCTGTATCAAGGCTTTGGAGCGCTTTTTGTACAGAATGCAGGCAGAGTTCCAGAAAATACCTAACGCGGTAATTGACGATAATGACAGACAGAATCATGATGCTTTGCGAAGTACGTTTTTTTAGGCCAAGGTATTTATGATTTTGATATATTTGTCAAAAAATTGATATATTTGCATTTGTCGATGTAAATAATTCAATTACTAAATGACACTGACCTTTAAGCAAATCGAGAAAATATCCAAGGCCCTTGGGGATAGTAACCGGCTAAAAATTTTGCATTATATCTCCGGCAAGGGTGGATGCGGCGAATGTTCTGCATTACAGGATGTGATCGAGCTGGCGCAGCCTTCTATTTCCCATCACGTGAAGATCCTGCTGGAAGCCGGACTCATCGAGGGCGAGAAAGAGGGCAGGAATTTCAAGTATACGCTAAACAGCACGATTTTTAATCTATACATCGAGGCGATCCGTCAGCTGGAGGCTCCGCGCAGTATGGCCCGTGAAGTCGCCCGCGAAACCACGCATGACGCCCTAAGCTAAACCTCCGCTGTAGTTGTGCCAAACTTCCTGTGATGTGGCTATATTTGTGCCATGCTAAAATCAACACTTATCAGGGCGGCTGAAGCGGGAGCTGCTGTTATGCAGCATTATTTTCAGGGCGAGTTCAAAATTTCCAATAAGGAAGGCATTAATAACCTGGTCACCGAAGCTGACCATGCGTCGGAAAAGGCAATTTTCGAGATCATAAAACACGATTTTCCCGATCATTTTATCCTGAGTGAAGAGGCAGGCGAGATCATTACGGATTCCAGCACAAAATGGATCATCGACCCTATCGACGGAACGGTGAACTTTGCTCATGGACTGCCGCTGTGTTGTGTCTCCATCGGGGTGGAGCAGGACGGCGAACTGATCCTTGGGGCGGTGTACAATCCTTTTATGAAAGAATTCTTTTTTGCCCAGAGGGGGTACGGAGCTACGCTCAACGATAAGAAGATCGCTGTAAGCAGCGAGACCTCTGTTGCAAAGGCCTGCCTGGTAACGGGGTTTCCCTATACCTACCTGGATCAGCCGAATGGCCCGCTGGAGGTCTTCTCGCGGTTGATCCGCGGCGGCGTACCTGTCCGGCGGCTTGGTTCTGGGGCTATGGACCTGTGCTGGGTGGCTGCGGGACGTTTCGACGGGTTCTATGAGCACAAGCTGCAGGCCTGGGATAGTGCGGCGGGTGTGCTGCTCGTAGAAGAGGCCGGTGGAAGGGTCTCTGATTTTACCGGGGGCCGGTATTCGGTGTACCAGCCGCATATCATCGCCACTAACGGAAAGATCCACGATGAGCTGGTAGCAGTAGTAAATGGTCAGCACCCGGAATTATGATCTAATTTTATTACACAATCATGAGTGAGCATATATGACTGAAAACAGGACCGAGATATCATCCCTTGGGGAGTTTGGGCTGATCGAACATCTGACCGCGAACATCGAAATAAAGAATGCGTCTACGCTTGTAGGTGTGGGTGATGATGCAGCCGTTATCGATCACTTCGGGAAACAGACTGTCATCACGACCGATCTGCTGATCGAAGATGTTCACTTCGATTTGATGTATACGCCATTGCAGCATTTAGGGTATAAATCCGTCGTGGTCAATCTGAGCGATGTCTACGCCATGAATGCTGTCCCTACTCATATAACTATGAGTCTTGGCATCAGCAACCGGTTTAGCCTGGAGGCGCTGGATGAATTTTATGAAGGGGTTTATGCCGCTTGCGAAGCATATGGAGTGGACCTGATCGGCGGGGATACTGCTTCTTCGAAAAAAGGATTTGTCATTTCAGTTACGGCCATCGGAGAAGTGACCCCCGACCGGTTCGTCAAACGCAGCACCGCGAAAAAAGGGGATCTGCTTTGCTGTACCGGGGATCTGGGCGCCGCGTATCTTGGCCTTATCATCCTGGAAAGGGAGAAGAAGATCTTCCTTGAAAGTCCGGGAGTCAAGGCAGACCTGGAAGGTGAAAAATATGTGATCGGCCGGCTTCTGAAGCCTGAGGCGCGAAAAGACATTATAGAATTCTTCCAGGAGTCGGGGGTCCTTCCCACATCGATGATGGATATCAGCGACGGGCTTAGCTCGGAGATCCTGCATATCTGCCGTCAGAGCGAGCTTGGCTGTGTCCTGTATGAGGAGAAGATCCCCATTGCCGAAGACAGCCGGAATGCCGCGTACAAGTTCGAGCTGGACCCCACCGCCTGTGCGCTGAGCGGCGGCGAAGACTACGAACTGCTTTTTACAGTCGCCCAGGAAGATTATGACAAGCTGGTGCTGAACGAACAGATCAGTGTTATCGGCTATATGACCGAACCTGAAAAAGGCAAAAAGATCATTACGAAGGGGGGGAACACATTTGATATTACTGCGCAGGGATGGAATGCCTTTGCCTCCAAATGAGCTTTTTCATGAAGAAATCCTTATCTATTTTTATCTGTCTTGTCACTGTGCTTTTTCTTGTCTCCTGCGGGACTTCCGAGAAGGGGTTCCGGCCTGACCACAAGTATGCGCCTGAGGACCTGAAAAAGGATTATGGGATCTTCCGTCATACATTGGAGGCCTGGCATCCCAGTCTTTACTGGTATACGTCCCGGGACAGCATGAATTATTTCTTTGACAAGGGTTATTCTGCGATCACGGATTCCATGACAGAGCCGCAGTTCAGAACGATCCTGAGCTATGTCATTTCCCGGATCAACTGCGGGCACACATCCATCCGGGCTTCAAAGGCTTTCAACCATTACCTGGATACGGCCAAATTGCGGCAGTTCCCTCTTATCCTGAAGTTCTGGCCCGACACGATGGTGGTGGCGGCCAATCTCAACCGGCGCGACACGGTGCTGAAGCGGGGAACGCTGATCCGGACCATCAACGGCAGGACGGTGCAACAACTAAAAGATACCTTATTCCCATATATCGTCAGCGACGGGTATAATGAGACGGGTAAATATCAATATCTAAGTACGGGGCTTCATTTCAGCTCCTGGTATGCGGCACTTTTCGGTTATACCGACACATTTGACATCGGATACGCCGATACTTCCGGGATCCTGCGGCAGACCCGTATCCCTATCTATGATCCACGTGCGGATACGGTCCGGAGGAGTCTTGGGCGTGTGCTTCAGCCCGGAACGGCGCAGCGGGGGCCGGGGCCGGCGAAGAAGGTTCGTCCTCCGGGCCGGCGGACCAGAAAAAAAAGGGAGCTTCTCTTTACCCGAAGCCTGCAGGTGGACACTGCCAGTCATACGGCTTTCATGACATTGAACACGTTTGAGCATGGGTATCATTTGCGGGGTTTTTTCCGGCATTCCTTCCAGGTGATGGCGGACCAGCAGGTCAAAAACCTGATCGTCGATGTACGGTCGAATGGCGGGGGTGACGCTTCCCTTTCGACTCTGCTTACGCGTTATATCATCGACAAAAAGTTCAAGCTGGCGGATTCCCTGTATACTGTCCGCCGTGCAAGCAAATATGACCGGTATATCAACAATGGTCTTTTGTACCGCCTCCTGACTTTTTTTGCCAGCAGCAGGCATGCCGACGGGAAATATCATTTCGGCTATTTTGAGCGCCATTATTATCGTCCTTTCAGGCATGATCATTTCGACGGTTCGGTATACGTCCTTACCGGGGGTAATTCGTTTTCCGCGACCTGTCTGTTTGCCGGGGCGCTGAAGGGGCAGTCGAATGTCACGCTCGTCGGGGAGGAGACAGGCGGAGCGTATTATGGAAATACGGCCTGGATGATCCCCGATGTGACGCTGCCTGTTACGGGTGTTCGTTTCCGGCTGCCGAGGTTTCGGCTGGTTGTGGATCGGGGGCGGATAAAAGATGGACGCGGCGTGCAGCCCGATGTGCAGGCGTTGCCGACGCTGGACGCCATTGGCAAGGGGCTTGATTTTAAGACGGCGCGGGCAAAGGAGCTGATCCGGTTGCAGTCGACGCAAAAAAACTAGTCCTCTCCTTCTACGATCACTTTTAATAAATTCAGCTGTTCGTCGAGCAGCACGAAGTCGGCCTGGGCGCCGGGCTGGATAGAACCCCATTTATTTTGCAGACCCATGAGCTTTGCCGGATAGAGGGATGCCATCCGAAGCGCTTCGGGCAGGGGAAAGCCGGCTTTTTCCACGCCATTGCGAACGGCCCGGAGCATGGTGAGTGCGGAGCCCGACAAGGTGCCATCCGGCAGGGTGAAGCGGTCGCCTTTATCTACGTGGGTGTATTCTCCATATTGTACTTCGGCTACGGCGTCTGTGATAAAGAACAGGCGGTCCCGCATGATCTTTTTGCTGATGCGGACGGAGGCGAAGTCTACGTGTATGCCGTCGCAGACGATACTGGCCTGTACGTCATTGTTGTCGTAGATCGCACCTACCATTCCCGGCTGACGGCCCTGGAAAGGTGACATCGCGTTGAACAGATGGGTAGCGGCGGGTATGCCCTGATAAAACCCATCGATGGCTTCTTCGTAAGTGGCATTGCTATGACCGGCGGAAACGACGACACCCTGTTGCAGAAGCAGCTCGATACAGGCGCGGTCGCACTGTTCGGGGGCCAGGGTCATCATACGGAAAAGGTCTTTTCCTTTCTGCAGGAGCAGACCGATCTCTTCCGGGGTTGGTTTTTTTATGAACTTTTCTACGTGGGCGCCTTTTTTGGCGGGGTTGAGATAGGGGCCTTCGAGGTGAACGCCGAGGAGTCCTTTTCCGCCGGCTGCCCGGTATTGTCGGGCGACTTCCAGCCCTTTTATGAACTTTTCGATAGAGTTGGTGGCCAGTGTGATCAGAAACTGCGTACATCCGCCCTGGAGGCAATATTCATAAACGGCGTCCAGCGCTTCCGTGGTCATCTCGGCAGAGAAGAGCTTGCCGTTGCCGCCATAGATCTGGAGGTCGATAAATGCCGGAGCAAGGAGGTAGCCCTGGAGGTCGCGCTGGCGGTAGCCTGCCGGTATATCCGATACTGGAACGATGCCTGTGACCTTTCCTTCTTTGACGAGGACTGCCTTACCGGTCTGAATCTCATGTCCCGTAAAAATTTCGCGGGTAATAAATGCCGTTGCCATAAGTTATTATCAGGGTTGAATGGAAAAAGAATCGGCGTCCCGCCAGAAGGGGAAATGCTGGCGGATATCTGTCAGGGTCTCTTTTTGAAGGGTGATGGTAAAGATGTCCTCTTTTTCGGCTCCGTGATAGAGTATTTCTCCCAGGGGATCGATGATCATGGAGTCGCCGCTATGATAGATATTATTTCCGTCGTTGCCGACGCGGTTGAGGCCTACCACGTAGGATTGGTTTTCGATTGCGCGGGCCTGAAGCAGGGTTTTCCATGCCAGGCTGCGGCGCTGGGGCCAGTTGGCGACGTAGAGGAGGATGTCGTATTCCATAGCGGGCGGGCTGATGGCCGTTGGGGCAGAGTGAGCGGTTGCGCCGGCGACGAGTGATGGAGGTGCGGGGTTCGTGGTTTGTTCGCTGGCGCCGGTTGGGGGCGCCGGGGTTTGCCGGCTCCAGACGGGGAACCGGAGGTCGTAGCACACGAGGGGCAGGATCTTCCAGCCTTTTACGGAGGTGACCAGGCGCCGGTGTCCGGCTGTATACTGTTCGTTCTCGCCGGCGTAGGCAAAGCGGTGCCTTTTGTCATAATAGCCGTATTCCCCGTTGGGCAGCATCCAGATGAGCCGGTTGAAATAATTCCCGTCATCCTCTATGATGATGCTGCCTGTCAGGATGATCCTTTTTCGGGCGGCGACGGATCTCATCCAGGCCAGGGTCGGCCCGTCCATGCGTTCTGCGAGGGCTTCGGGCCGCATGCTGAAGCCGGTGCTGAACATCTCGGGAAGAACGACCAGCTCCGTGTTTCCGGGGATGGAAAGGATCTTATCCTCCAGGGAACGGAGATTGGCTGCTTTGTCCTCCCATTTCAGGTCAGTTTGGATGGTCGTAATTGTCAGTGTCGACATACAGTGTGAAAATAAGAATTTATGCGGAGAGTGCGCGGACTGCGGCGGATACGCGGTCGGATTCATATCCTTTTTGTATCAGGTAGTCCTGGAGCTTTCTTTTCCGGCTGAAAATGTTCGTTTCCCCGTCGAGGGTTTCCCATTTTTTTTCCGCCAGGCGGCTCAGGGCCTTTTCGTAGTCCTCCCCGTCGATGGCAGCCAGGGCTTTTTTTATGCAGTATTCGCTCACCTTCCGCTGTTGCAGTTCATAGCGGATCTTTACGCGTCCCCATGATTTTAACCTGAAATGGCCTCCGGCGAACTGAAGGGCAAATCTTTCTTCATTCAGGTAATTCTCTTCGATGAGGGTAGCCAGCGCCGCCTCGACGTCCTTTTTCCGGAGACCGAAGGAATACAGTTTTTCCTGTACCTCGCTGTGGCTCCGCTCCTGATAACCACAGTAGTGTCTCGCTTTTTGCAGGGCCTGTTCCGGGGATAGCGCCGATCTTTTGAACATAAATGGTTGAATTGGCGAATTTAGGTTAGTCACAGGAAATTAACAATTAGTGCGGTTGGCGGCTTCCTCTGTTCTAATATCTTGGCTATTACGCAAATTTTAGTAGTTTCGCCCAAAGACAAATTTCATGAAGTTTATCGTTTCCTCCTCGGCATTATTGAAACAACTGCAACAGATTAGTGGTGTGATCAACGCAAATACCGTATTGCCAATACTGGAAGACTTTTTATTTGAAGTCGAAAAAAATAAGCTGACGGTTGTTGCTACCGACCTGGAAACGGTCATGAAAGTGCATATGGACATAGAAGCAAAGGATACCGGAAAAGTCTGTATACCTGCCAAGATCCTGATCGACTCGCTGAAGAATATTCCCGATCAGCCCCTGACGTTCAATATCGACAAACATTTTGCCGTTGAGCTCACCAGCGACAATGGTAAGTATAAGGTTATGGGTGAGAACCCCGACAATTTCCCGAAGGAGCCGGCTACGGACGAGACCACTTCTTTCACTGCCACCTCTTCCGCACTGGTAACGGCGATCAACAAGACGCTGTTTGCCGTGAGCAACGATGACCTGCGTCCCGCTATGACAGGCGTCTTTTTTGAAATGGATAAGAAAGGGCTTCAGTTCGTTGCAACGGATGCGCATCGCCTGGTCCGTTACAAGCGCAAGGATATCAGCTGTCCCAAGAATGACACGCTGATCGTCCCCAAGAAGCCGCTGAACCTGTTGAAATCTGCTCTGCCTGACAACCAGGACGAAATTACCATCAGCTATAACAGCAACCATCTTTTTGTTTCCCATGGCACAACGCAGATGAGCTGCCGTCTTATCGACGCCCGTTTCCCGGACTACAAGGTGGTCATTCCCGTCGACAACCCCTATAAACTGGTCGTTGGCCGCAATGATTTCCAGAGTGCCTTGCGCCGGGTCAGCATCTTTAGTAACAAAAGCACGAACCAGGTGGTCCTGAATATCCAGGGCAGCGAGCTGCAGCTGACCGCCCAGGACGTAGACTTTTCTTTTGAAGGCAACGAGCGGATGAAGTGCCAGTATGATGGGGAAGACCTGGCAATTGCTTTCAATGCCCGGTTCCTGATCGAAATGCTGGCTTCCACCGACAGCGATGAAGTGCGGATGGAGCTGTCCACGCCTACCAAGGCCGGGATCATCAAGCCGACAGAAGAGGATGAAAGTGAAGAAGTGCTGATGCTGGTTATGCCATTGATGCTGAATAGTTAGAGTTGCCGGCGGCTGCGCCGCCGACAGGGATTATAAAGGAGGGGCGCCATATGGAAAATCTTGTTCAATATTTTGGGCATATCCCGTCCTGGCATCGTTCGCTGATCCTCGGCGGGGGATTATTACTCTTCTGGATACTGGAAGGAATCGTTCCGCTTGTGCGCATGCGCTATCACAAGTTCCGTCATGCAGGTCTGAACCTCTTTTTTACGCTGACCACTGTCATTATCAATTTCCTTTTTGCCTCCCTGATCATTCTTGCTGCTGACAATGTCAGCCGACACCAGATCGGGCTGCTTTATCTTTACCCGTTGCCGCTGTGGCTTTTTACGCTGATCGGGCTGATGATACTGGACCTGATCGGGGCCTGGCTGATCCATTGGCTGCATCACCGGGTAAAGCTGCTTTGGAAGTTTCACCTGGTACATCACAGTGACACCTGGGTAGATACGACGACAGCCAACCGGCACCATCCGGGGGAAAGTGTTTTCCGCGCCATTTTTACGCTGCTGGCTGTCGTCGTGGCCGGGGCGCCGGTATGGCTGGTCTTTCTTTATCAATCGCTTTCCGCGCTGTTCTCGCAGTTCAATCATGCCAATATCTCTTTGCCCAAATGGCTGGATACGGCGCTTGGCTGGGTCATTGTTTCGCCGGATATGCACAAGGTGCATCATCATTATCAACGGCCGCTGACCGACACGAATTATGGGAATATTTTTTCTTTCTGGGACAGGATATTTGGCACTTTTAAATTTGTAAAAGACACGAAGGCGCTGCATTACGGGATCGATACGCATCCGGAGGAGAAGGAGAATAACCGGATGGGGCAGCTGCTGGGTATGCCATTCCAGCAATACAGGCCGCCGACAACGGGGTTTGACGCGAAGCGGGCGGGCGCTGAGGCGGAAACGCAAGCCGGGTAGTGGGGGGATGGTTGACGGGGCCTTGATCTACTGCTGCTGTTGCTGCATCATCTCCATATACCGGCGATAGGAATTTGTTTCGTCGGCGTTCCCGTTGGAGGAGGGCTGAATGGCCAGGATGGTCGCTACATCTTCGATCATCTTTCCATTTTCATAGGAGACCGAAACACCGACCTCGAGGGTCTGTCCGGCGGTGCCCTTATAGGTACCTTTTACCGGCGAGCAGTCCGAGAAATTGCGGCCTACGGCTAAGCGGACGTGAAGGTCGTCGGTGATGCAGTTGTTGGTCGGGTCGAGGCCGACCCAGCCGTTGAAGGGGATATAGGCTTCTATCCAGGCGTGCGTTGCGCCTTCTCCCCGCATGCCATTCTTATTCGGGCAGATATATCCGCTGACGTACCGCGCAGGGATATGGATCTGGCGGAGGAATACGAGAAGCATATGGGCAAAATCCTGGCAGACGCCGGCCTGGAGCTGCCATACTTCGTCGAGAGTGGACTCTACGCTGGTGATTCCCTTTATATATTTGAAATGGTCGAAGACATAGGTCCGTAGCTGTTGTGCGGCCTCGAGGGGGGTCTGGGAGCGGGCCTTGTCCGGGCAGACGGTTTCCAGCACCTCTCCGATCGAGGCAAAGTCCTCCTGTTTTAAGAAATCGATATAGGGCACCTGCCAGCGCAGCGATTCGAGCATGTTCCATTGTTCTTCACGGCCGATCTCGTTCTTTAATGCAGCTCTTGCCTTTGTGATGACCTCCAGTCTGGAATCGATGGTCAGCGAGGTATGAGTTTCGGCATGCGTGAAGGCGCCGATCTCATTGCCATAATAGTCCTTATAAATATCGACGGCCGGTTCACCGGTGATGTGCAGGTCGTGCCGCAGCACTTCCTGGTATTCATCTTTTATGGGAAACAGGACGATCTGGTTGGCGCTGTCCCTTACCGGGCCTTCATATGTGTACTTCGTAATATGGTGGATGTTGAATCGGGGCATAGTGGATATGAGCAAAAATATGGAAAAGGGATAAGAGACCAAGCGAGATCCCGCGATGGGCGTTGGAGGATGGCATTTTATGTATAGGCAAAATAGTGCTGGTTGAAGGCATTTCCCACTTCATATAGATCTTCTTTCAATCCTTTAAGGTAAGGGTGAAGGCCCTGTTGAAGGATCGATTCGACGGTACTGTATTTCACCCGGCTGCGGATCCTGCCGATCATAAATTCCATCTTGCCAAAGGCCTCTTTATTCCGGTCGCTTTTCAGTCGTTCGAAGTAGCGATACAGCTGGTTGACGGAATAGATCACAGACCGGGGAAAATCTTCATTGAGAACGATGAGTTCGACAACGTTGCGGGCTTCAAAGCCGGTCCGGTACGTTTTCATGTAAAGCTCATATCCCGAGATAGAGAGCAGGAGGTATTTCCAGTAGTTGGTATCCATCCGGGTGAAGTCGTATTGAAGATCGCTGAATTTTATATCCAGGATGTCGGCGGATTGCACTCCGCGTTCAAGGAATTTTCCGATGTTGATAAAAGCGTACCCCTCTCCTCTTGCCATCGTAACGTCGGTGGTTCCGTAGTACAGCAACCCCTGCCGGATCAGCACATCGAGAGTTGAGATGGGGTCGTCGGCGTGCAGGCCGCGGACAACCTGTCCATCGCGGATGATATGATAATATTCATTGAGACATTGCCAGAGCTCTTTTGTAATATGATCCTGTACACTGCGGGCGTTCTCACGCGCGCGGGTGACGATGCTAAGCACTGAATTGGTATTCTCGCGGTCTGTGACCATGTATTGAAGTACTTCTCTGGAGTTCTGTGCAACGGCGCCGGCGTCTTTTTCTGCGATATAGGAAAAGATGCGCAGGACGGGCTTCCAGGAAAATTCCTGGATGTCATCCTGGGAAGAAGCATAATTTATTCGCAGCATGCGGAGGATACCATCTGTACGCTCCATATAACGGCTCATCCAATATAAACTGTCGGCTACTCTACTCAGCATGTATAAAAGAGGGTTTATTATTATCTCAGTGTTGGGTGCCCGGGTGGCTGGTCTGCCTGTGTCCGGTGCATTTGCAGCGGCGGCCAGGGTAGGTTCAGCTTGCCAATACCCATGTATCCTTACTACCTCCTCCCTGTGAGGAGTTGACGACCAGGGAGCCTTCCCGTAATGCGACCCGGGTGAGGCCGCCGGGTACGATCTGGATGCCATCCGGTCCGCAAAGCGCATATGGGCGCAGGTCTACGCGGCGGGGTTGCATGCGGCCATTCATATAACAGGGCGCAGAGGAAAGGCTGATGATGGGTTGCGCAATATATTGACGCGGATCTTTCCGGATCTCGGCCTGGTATCGCCGGATCTCTTCTTCGCTGGCCGTATGGCCCATGAGCATGCCATAGCCGCCGCTCTCATTCGTCTTTTTCACCACCATCCGGTTCATGTTGGAAAAAACATATTCCTGCTCTTCCCTGTTGCCGAGCTGGTAGGTGGGCACATTTTTCAGAATAGGCTCTTCGTTGAGATAATACCGGATCATGGCCGGCACGTAGGCATAAATGGCTTTGTCGTCTGCGACGCCATTCCCGACGGCATTGACGATGGCGACATTTCCTTTTCGATAGGCACTCATTATCCCGGCGACACCCAGCATACTATCCGGCCGGAAGACAAGCGGGTCGAGAAATTCATCGTCCACGCGCCGATAGATGACATCTACCCGCTGAAGACCGGAAGTGGTCTTCATATACACCCGGTGATTGTCTATCACGAGGTCGCGGCCTTCGACAAGCTCTACGCCCATCAGCCGGGCCAGGGTGGTATGTTCGAAGTACGCTGAATTATAGATACCGGGTGTCAGCAGGACGATGGTGGGATTGGCTGTCTGGCGGGGGGAAAGAGAGACGAGGTTGCGATGAAGGATATCCGGATATTCTGTAACGGTTCGTACGTTGTTTCTTGGGATCAGGTCGGGGAAGATCCGTTTGGTGATCTCCCTGTTCTCCAGCATATAGCTGACCCCGCTGGGCGTGCGCAGATTGTCTTCAAGAATATAGAATGTACCGTCCTGGTCGCGGATAAGGTCGATGCCTGCCACGTGTACATAGATATCATGGGGAACCTGGAAGCCGTGCATCTCCCGGAGGAAGTGCGGGCAGCTGTAGACCATCTCCGTCGGGACCACGCCGTCTTTCAGGATGAACTGGCTATTATAAACGTCCTTCAGAAAGAGATTGAGCGCTTTCAGCCGCTGGCGGATGCCCGATTCTATATAGGTCCATTCCGAAGCAGTGATGATGCGGGGAATGATGTCGAACGGGAAGATCTTCTCAATGCCTTCTCCGCTATTGTAAACGGTGAAGGTGATGCCCTGGCTCATAAACATCTTCTTGGCCATCTCTTCTTTTTTATTGAGCTCTTCGATGTTCATTTGCTGCAGAAATTCCACTACGTGCCGGTATTGTTGCCGAACATCGCTGTGCGCGTACATCTCGTCCCAGGTATTAGAGTCGACAAGGTAGCTGTTTAGCAGATCGCTCGTTTGCATGCTGGTCTTGGTTTTGGTAATCATCTAATGAGTGTGAACCGGACTCCGTCCAGTTTGGTGATGGTCCGTTCGGGAACAAATGGCGGGCAAAACGTTAATAATTCTAAATATACTTATTTTCGGCTAAAAATGAAGATAATTGCTATGATCCCGGCGCGTTATGCGGCAACGCGTTTTCCCGCCAAGCTGATGCAGCCGCTCGGAGATAAAACAGTGATCCTGCACACCTATGATAATACGCTGGCCACGGGTTTATTTGATGAAGTGATGGTCGTCACTGATAGTGCTGTTATCTACAAAGAGATAACGGATCATGGTGGAAAAGCAAAGATGAGTATCCGTACGCACGAAAGCGGCAGTGACCGGATCGCGGAAGCCGTTGCTGACATGGATGTGGACGTTGTCGTCAATGTACAGGGTGATGAGCCTTTTGTGCGCAGGGAGCCGCTCGAAAAGTTGTTGTCGGTCTTCAGCGGTGAGGACGGGAAGCGGGTGAAGGTTGCTTCTCTGGTGCAGGTATTAAAAGAACAGAAATTCATCGATGACCCTAATTATGTAAAAGTCGCGCTGGACAAAAATAACAATGCGCTGTTCTTCAGCCGCAGCGTTATTCCTTATCCCCGGGATGTTTCGGCTTCACCGGTATATTATGAGCATATCGGCGTTTATGCATTTCGGAAGGAGGCGCTGCTGCAGTTCACGGAGTGGCCGATGAGTCCGCTGGAGGCGGCGGAGAAGATCGAATGTCTGCGATATCTTGAGAATGGGGTTCCGATGCGGATGGTTGTTACTACTTATATGGGTGTGGAGATCGATACGCCGGAAGACCTCGCGCGCGCGGAGGGGTTGTTGTGAGCTGGCGCGGATGTGTGCTGTCGGGTGTGCTATAAAGTTTTTAAAAATGCTAAAAAGCTGATTCATTAAATTAGCGCCAGATAAAACGAACTGCAAAAAAAATGAATCAACCATTATGGGGCATTGACCTCGGTGGCACAAAGATCGAAGGTGTCATACTGGAATCTATCGACAACCCCACTCCTATCATACGCACGCGCGTAGACACAGAATCAGCTAAAGGTTATGAACATGTCATTGGTCAGATAGCGAGGCTGGTAGCCAATATGCAGGAGCAGTCGGGTCTCAGCCCCCGGGCTATCGGTATCGGAACTCCGGGTGTACTGGACCCGACCTTACAGACGATGAAGAACAGTAATACCGTCGTTCTGAACGGCCAGCCGCTGCAAAAAGACCTTGAAAAAAATTTGCAAATAAAGATAGAGCTTGCTAATGATGCTAATTGTTTTGCATTAGCCGAGGCACATTGGGGTATTGTCAAAACTGCGGCACCAAAATCCAGGATGGTGTTTGGGATCATCATGGGCACGGGTGTGGGCGGCGGCATCGTCATAGATGGGAAGATCTGGAATGGCCGGCATGGCATTGGCGGCGAATGGGGGCATAATTTTCTGGATGAGTCCGGGGGGCCCTGTTATTGTGGAAAGACCGGTTGTGTGGAAACGGTCATTTCGGGTCCGGCCACGGAGAGATATTATACCAGTATTACCGGCCAGAAATTAAAGTTAAAAGACATCGTGGCCCGGAACCAGGACGGTTCTGATCCTGCGGCGACAAAGACGATCCAGCGGCTTTGTCATTTTTTTGGGAAGGGTGTCTCGGTCATAACGAATATGCTGGACCCTGATGTGCTGGTGATCGGCGGCGGGGTAGGCAATATCGACGCGTTGTATACGGATGGTCTTGCTGAGCTGGGAAAATTCATTTTTAACAACCGGGTAGAGGTTTCTCTTCTTAAGCCAAGCCTGGGAGACAGCGCCGGGGTTTTTGGGGCGGCCGCTCTTTTTGCGTAGCGGGCGCTGGCATGGCAGCGGGGTCTGCCTGAAGCGGTGTGACGCGCGCGAGTATGGTAACATTCCCTTAATTTTGCGGCTCAATCCTGATACTTATGCAGTTCCGCAACTTTAAAATGGTTGGATATGTGGTGTATGGTCGTGGAAGCTTTAACCAGCTTGACGAAATTCTTGCTCCCCAGCGTAAGGGAGATGCTCCTATAGTCTTTTTAGTAGATCATTTTTTTGAAAATGCGCCGCTGGCCCGCCGCGTCCCGCTTCGGGGAAAAGACAAGCTGATCTTTGTGGATGTCACTTACGAGCCCAAGACTTCTTATGTCGACAAGCTCGCCAGCCAGCTGAAGCAGGAATTCGGCACTGTCAGCGGTGTCGTCGGCATCGGCGGGGGTTCGGCGATGGACCTTGCCAAGGCGGTGTCCCTGATGATGACCAATCCCGGTTCTTCCGCGGACTACCAGGGCTGGGACCTGGTAAAGGTTCCCGGCGTATATAAGGTAGGTATCCCGACACTCAGCGGGACGGGGGCGGAAGTGTCCCGGACTACGGTTCTCACCGGTCCAACCAAGAAGCTGGGCATGAACTCCGACTTTACTCCTTTTGACCAGATCGTCCTCGACCCTGAGCTGACGAGCGGGGCTCCTGTCAACCAGCGTTTCTATACGGGCATGGACTGTTATATCCATTGTATCGAGAGCCTGACGGGCACTTACCTGAATGAGTTCAGCAAATCCTATGGCGAAAAGGCCCTGCAGCTTTGCCAGGAGGTTTATGTAAAAAAGCAGGTCTGGAATGACGAATCGGATGACAAGCTGATGATGGCTTCTTATGCCGGGGGAATGAGCATTGCCTATTCCCAGGTGGGGGTGGCCCATGCTGTCAGCTACGGCCTGGCCTATTTGCTTGGAACCAAACATGGCATCGGCAACTGTATCGTATTTGACAAGCTGGAGGAGTTTTACCCGGACGGGGTCTATGAGTTCAAGAAGATGGTGGAAAAAAACAAGATCGATATTCCGCAACATATTACAAAAGGGCTTACCGATGAACAATTCAATACGATGATTGACGTTTCTCTGGTGATGAAACCTTTGTGGGAAAATGCGCTTGGAAAAGACTGGGAGAAGCTGATGACCCGGGACCGGCTGAGAGCACTCTACGAGAAATTGTAGGTTTTTACACTAAAAACGATATTACCGATGAAAAGGATATCACGGGCAACACAACGGGGGAGCTGGAGTGTGACACTATGGGGTGTGGTGCTGGTTGGCCTGTTTTTCGTCGGTTTGATCGCGTGTTCAAAAACAAAGACCGGGACGGTCAATAATCCCAACACGCCTTTACAGAACCTGGTCAATTCGGATACCAGTCTGACCCTGTTTCACCATCTGCTGCTGAGGGGGAATGATGTGGCGCTGCTTGCGGACGATTCGATAACGATCCTTATTCCGACCAATGCGGCGCTGCGGCAGGCGGGTTATCCCGAGAGCATCGTGGATTCTTCCAGTTCTACGCTGGTCGACCGGATGCTGCGTTATCAATACCTCCCTTCCGGCCTGGTCGCTGACAGCGGGGCGCTGACCTCCAACGTCACGCTACTGGGCCCGCCTATTTACGCGCAGAAGCAAAACGACGGAACGATCCTTTTCAACACTTATGCGGCCACGACTTCGGGAACTCCGCAACAGGTAGGAAAGGCGAAAGTGTATTATCTCAATGCCGCGCTGACGTCTCCTTTAGATTCTTTACCTGAACTCCTGTTCAACGATACGAGCCTGACGTTTCTGAATGAGGCTTTTCTCCGGACCAATTTCTACGATTCCGCCCTCCTATCCGGCAGTTATACCTTGTTGGCTCCGTCGAACGATGCCTTCCGAAAGGCAGGTTATGACAGTGTTGGGGCCATCGACTCTGCCGATTACAATACCATTGTCCAGCTGCTCGGCAACCAGGTGATAAAGGGAACTTATTTCTCCTCGACCTTTCCGGCCAGTGTCCAGCGTTTGCAGGGAAGTGATGTGACTGTGACGTATAATAGCGGCCTTCCACAGTTGACGACCGTCAGTAACCCGGCCCCGGTAAATTTGTTGTTTGCCAACCAGGTGGCGGGCCGAAACCTGATCCTGCACTGGACTGACGGGATACTTTCGCCCTGAGGCCGGGATGGGTTACAGTAAAATAATATATATCTGCGGCCTCAGAAAAGGGCTGGGTTTATTACATTTGAAGTATGCCGAATTTGAATGATATCAAGAACCTGATCCAGCACAACAAGATCACAGATTTTGTAAAGCTGAGCAAGCTGAATCCTCGCGAGATCGCAGAGTTTACCAATCGCAATACGAAGTGGGCTGTAAAGTTGTTTCAGCATCTTGACCCTAAACATGCGGCGAGGGCGTTCAAATTTCTGCGGAAGAACAAGCAGGAGCAGATCATCAAGGCTTTGCCGGAAGAAAAGGCGGCGGAGTTGCTGAATGCGCTGCAGCCGGATGACCGGACCGCTTTCCTGGAAGAGCTGCCTGGCAATTATGTCAAGGAGCTGCTGAAGGTCCTGACACCCGAGCGTCGGGCGGAGACCCTGGAGCTGCTGGGTTATGAGGAAGGATCGGTGGGTCGGCTGATGGTTCCGGACTATATATCTATAAAGACCAGCGAGACCTGCCAGGATGTGCTGGCGCTGATAAGGCAGCGGGGGCAGGCGACGGAGACATTGAACTGGCTGTTTGTGATAGATGAAAAGGGCGTGCTGATCGACGACATCAATATCAAGGATTTCCTGATCGTCGACCCCGGGACGCGGGTGGCTGAGATCATGGACTACCAGTTCATAGCGCTGAATGTAAATGCGGCTCAGAAAGAGGCGATAAAGGTCTTTCGCAACAATAGCCGGTATGCTCTGCCGGTGACCGATGACAATGGTGTCCTGCTGGGTATTGTCACGCTGGATGATGTATTAAGACTGGCGGAGTCGGAGGGTACCAGGGAAATACAAAAGATCGGGGGTTCCGAAGCGCTGGATGAGCCTTATACGACTATTTCCTTTTTTAGCCTGGTAAAGAAGCGTGCCGGCTGGCTGATCATCCTGTTCCTGGGGGAAATGCTGACGGCTACGGCTATGGGTCATTTTGAAGATGAGATCAGCAAGGCGGTTGTGCTGGCGCTGTTCATCCCGCTGATCATTTCCAGCGGCGGTAATTCCGGCAGCCAGGCCTCTTCCATTATCATCCGGGCTATGGCGCTGGGGGAGATCGGCTTTCGCGACTGGTGGCGGGTCGTACGCCGCGAGGTGCTGTCGGGTCTTGTACTGGGCACTATCCTGGGGATCGTGGGTTTCCTGCGCGTTGCTATCTGGGAGGAGTTTCATTTATACGAATATGGTATTCACTGGATCAAGATCGCTACGACCGTGTTTTTTGCGCTGATCGGGGTGGTGATGTGGGGGACCTTGTCGGGGAGCATGCTGCCGTTGATCCTGAAAAAGCTGGGAGCTGATCCGGCGGCTTCTTCGGCGCCCTTTGTAGCCACGCTGGTGGATGTGACGGGGCTGATCATTTATTTTACGGTAGCCTATGTCGTGATGAGCGGGACGTTGCTGTAGGCTCATAGATACAGGACTGGCCTGGTTGCAGCGACGACAGGGTGCCGGGTGTCGATGCGGGATCACGGGTTGTGGGCCGTGGGTTGTGCCGGTCAGTAACTCATTTCATCCAATTTTACTTTCCCTTTAAAGGTCCAGAAAACGAAGGACGTATAGACGCCCACCATCGGTGTGCCTATCAATGCCATGATCAGCAGGATCTTCATTGTCCGGACGGAGGATGCCGCATTGTAGACAGTGATGCTGTTGGCGGGCCGCTGTGGAGAATACAGAAGATAGGGGAAGACTTCCAGCGCTACCATGATCAGGAGGATGGCGATGGTGAGGGCTGAGCTGATAAAGGCAAAGCGATATTTCCCGATCTTTACCTGTCTTGGTATGTTGGCGATACAAAGCGTCATGAGCAGGGGGAGCACAAAGTAGATCGGGTGGCTTCTGAAAAAGTCGCTCAGGTGGGGGATATAAAGCAGGGTATAGAGTGTGGTGATGACAAAGCTGACGACAAAAAAGATAATGAAATTGTTGGCCAGGACATGCAGCTTTACGAAGAGCCTGTTCTCTGTTTTCATCGTAAGAAAGATAGCGCCGTGCATCATAAACAGGGCGAGAGTGGTGATGGCAACAAGAATGGCGAAGGGGTTGAAAAATGAAAGCCAGTTGCCGGAAAATTCGCGGTTGCTATCGAGGGGCACGCCCTCTACTGCATTACCGAGCATAAGGCCCAGGGAAAGGGAGATAATGATGGAAGCCGAACAATAGATGATATCCCAGGCTTTCCGCCACCAGGGCCAGGGTTCCTTACTTCGGAACTCGATGCTGACGGCGCGAAAGATCAGGCCGATAAGGAAGATCATAAAGGGAACATAGAACGCCGAAAAGATCGCGGCATATGCTACCGGGAAGCCGGCAAACAATGCTCCGCCGCCGATAACGAGCCAGACCTCGTTCCCGTCCCAGATGGGCCCGATGGCGTTCATGGCTATGCGTCGGCTTTCTTCCTTGCTCAGGAACAGGTGGAGCGAGCCGGCGCCCAGATCAAACCCATCGAGGATGGCGTAGCCGCTGATGACTGCTCCGAAAACCATGAACCACCACAGATTATAATCGAGACCTAAGAATGTTTCCATTTTTTCCGTTTTTTCCGTTGCGTCAGATAATCCAGGGTAAAGATGCGTTTCAGCTCAGCGCCTTTTCGTGTTCGAGCAGGGGGTTGTCCCTTCTGTTCCCGTCTTCGATCGGCTCTTTCGTGCCATAGTCTACCGGTCCATGCTGGATCTTACGATTCAGCAGGAAAAGGAAGAGGGCGAACAGGACGATATAAACGATGGTGAAGAGGATCAGGGAAAAGAGGATCTGGTTTGCGGTGACGACTTTTGACAGGGCATCGGATGTCCTGAGCAATCCATATACAACCCAGGGCTGGCGGCCCATTTCGGCGGTGAACCAGCCGGCCTGGTTGGCCACCTGCGGGAGCATAACGCTCCAGGCGAAGATCCACATCAGCCAGCGGTGATCGAAAAGTTTTTTTCTCCACCATAGCCAGCAGCCGTAAAGCGAGAGTCCGATCATTGCGATGCCCATGATGACCATAATATGATAGACCTGAAAGATGGAATTGACCTGTGATGGGCGGTCTTCCGGCCTGAAGGCTCTAAGGCCGGTAACCGGGGCTTTGAAGCTGCCATATGTCAAAAAGGAAAGGCCGCCGGGAATTGACAGGCCGGTAGTTTTTTCGTCCTTTTTATTTACATAACCAAAGAGATACATATCAGCAACAGCGCTGCTATCGAAATGTCCTTCCATGGCGGCGAGCTTGGCCGGCTGATATTGCGCGACCTTCTCTGCGCTGCGGTCGCCGATGAAAAGCTGAAGAAGGGAAAAGATGGTTGCTACGGTAAGCGCGATCTTAAATGTCCGCCGGGCTATCTCCAGGTGTTTTTTATGGAGCAGATACCATGCGTTGACGCTGAGTACGAGGAAGGCTCCGGCAAGGATCGCGCCTATCCAAACGTGGAGCAGTCTGTCGACGCTGGAAGGATTGAAGACCATTGCCCAGAAGTCGGTGATCTCGGCCCTGGCATTCATACCTTCTCCGACGATGTGATACCCGGCGGGTGTCTGTTGCCAGGAATTGGCAACCACTATCCAGACGGCGGAGAAGAGCGACCCGATAAAGACCATGATGGTGGACAGGAAATGTACGCGGGGTCCGACTCTGTTCCAGCCGAAGATAAGTACTCCGAGAAAACCCGATTCCAGCGCAAAGGCAAAGATACCTTCTGCTGCAAGGGCGCTGCCAAATATGTCGCCTACATATTTCGAATAGGTAGCCCAGTTAGTCCCGAACTCAAACTCCATGATGATGCCGGTGGCGACGCCGATACCAAAGATGAGGGCGAAGATCCGGATCCAGAATCGGACCGCCATTTCGTAAACTTTATCTCCTGTCCTGAGGTAGAGTCCCTCGAGAATGACGAGTATCAGGCCCAGTCCGATGCTGAGTGGGGGGTAGATATAATGAAATCCAATGGTGAAGGCAAACTGCACCCGAGCTAAAATTTCAACATCCATAGCTAGTCCGTTTTATAGGCGAATATGGTAAGCTGGCGCGTACTATTTCTTCTTGTATACGGGGACGTTACTGCAAGCCTCCCCATATAAAATACTTTTCACCACAGGACGCAGGAGCCTGGCTATTTCCATGTAGGCGAATCCTCCTACAGACAGGTCGCCGCATCCTTTCACTATGACTCTTTTATCGGTAAATTCATTGATGTCGAGGGAGCGAAGATTGTTGACGAATGCTTGTTGAAGAGCCGTCTGTTTATCTCCGAAAACAACGTCTTTGGCAAAAGGCTGTGCCGCGACTGCTACAAGCATGTAAGCCCAGGCGGGGATGATAGCATCTGCGCTGCAGGTTACGGCGACTATTTTGTCCTGGTATCCGGTCCAGTCGATGGCAGAGAGTGCGGTTCGGAATTCTTTTTCCTTCAGGATCATTTCCATGAAGAGCAGGGGTTTCAGATCGAAAACGATGATCTCTTCCCGGGGATAGTAGTCTTCGAGGTCGAGGTTGAGTAACCCGCTTTGCGCCACTTTATTGATGATCTCTTCGCTCACGGTGCAAAGATAGTACAAAAAGAAACCCCGCAGGTGCGGGGTTTGCAAATGACATTTTTATGATAATTAGTAGAATTTGCCGCGGTCATCCTTGATGGTGGCCAGTTTGCGGAGCGCATCTACCAGTCCGTTGGTAATCCTGTAGCGTTGTTGTTGTTCCTGCATGAAGCGCTGCTGTTGCAGATCGGCTTCCGGATTTGAAACGGCGCTGACGTTCTCAACTTTTAAGAAGAATACTCCTGTGTTGCCGGGAATGGCCGGGGAAATGGCTTTACCCACAAGGCTTTTATCAAATGCGGATCCGATAACTTTTGGTTCCTGGCCTGCATTTGGGATATAGGGTGAGGAGAAGCGGAGGCTGTCTGCGCGTTGAACCTGTCCGCCGGATGCGCTGGCGGCGGCTTCGAGGGAAGCGGGATTACCCAGCTTCTTTATCAGCTGTTCTGATTTCTTTTTATTGCGCAGGAGGGGTTCGACCTGATTCCTTGCTTTTGCGGCGGACATGGTCCCTTCCTTATTGATCTCTGTCAGCAGGGCGACTACGTATTTGTCTCCTACCGGGAATGGTTCGGAAACATTGCCGGTTTCGGCTTCATAGATCCATTTGACGAGTTGGCGGTTTGGCCCGATAGCCGGGATCGAGTATTCGGCAGGTGCGATATCGGGAGCCAGCAGTTTCTGCAGGTGGCTTTTTTCGACGTTTGCGTCGAAAGCTTTTGCATCCCGGCTTTCGGCCGCGAACTGGCTGGCCAGACCTGATGCGGCCTGGTCTGTTTCGGGGCTGGTCTCGATCTTTCTGCTCAGGTAAGCTACTTTATAGGCAGGCTCGAAATTTTTCTGGTCAAGAATTTCTATATAATGGTATCCGAACTGGCTTTTTACGATCTTTTTCTCGCCTGTCTTTCCACTGAAGCAAAAGTCAGCAAATTCTTTTACCATGCGGTCGGCGGTAAAGTAGCCCAGATCACCACCTTTTTCTTTTGACCCAGGGTCATCCGAAAATTTTGCGGCAAGGCTGTCGAAACGTTCACCTTTTTCGATCAGGTTCTTTAAGCTGTCAATTCTTTTTTTAGCCGTGCTGTCATCATTGATAACCTGGCCGCTGCGGGCATCAGTTGTTGCAATGAGGATATGGCGGGCGCGGACGGAATCGGGGAGCGTCTTTTCGTCGATGAGTTTGGCTACGGTGTAATTTCCGGCGTCCTGGTATGGGCCAAAGATCTGTCCTTTTTGAAGGGCGAAGATGGAATCCTTATTAGGTACCTGGATCCGGGACTTGCCAATATATCCGTCGAAATATGGCTGCTCGGTCCCTACGCGGGCTAAGAAGGCCTGGGGATCGGGAGCTTTTTCAAATTCTCCGGCCAGCTCGGATAACTGGCTTCTCAGCTTTGCACTGTCGGCGGCGCTGGGAGATGCGTCAAAGCTGACATAAGCAATGCTGCGGCTTTCTTCCTGTTTGAACTGGGCCTGGTGTTTGTTGATATATTCTTCTATCTCACCGTCCGATATTTTTACGGAGCTGTCCGGGATGGTAAAATAAGGAGCGTTGACATAAGAAACGCTGGCCAGCTGGGTGTTGTCAGCATTCATTTTTTCTATCATCCATTTGGGAACATAGGCACTGTTGGCCAGGAGAGTGGTATATTTTTCCCGGAGGCGCATTTTGATGATCTGGGGAACTGATTCTTCAAAGAACCGGCGGGCTCCTTCATAACGGGAATTATCAGCGTTCTTTTTCGGGCCTGCTTTATACAGGGCGCGCAGCTGGTTGATCTGGTTTGCAGCCTGCTGCGCATCGAAGATCCCGGTCTTCGGATCGGTGAATGCCTGTTTAACATCGGGGATGGCATTGGCGCCGACCAGCATATCGTTCACTTCCTTGTCGCTGACGTCCAGGCCAAGGGCTGCATAGCTTTTACTGAGGAGGGCGTCTTCAACCACCTGCTTCCACACTGTCTCCTTAATATTCTGTTGAATGGCTTCGTTCATGGGGTAACCTCTCAACTTGGCTTGCTCCTCGGCGCTGGTGACCTGGCGTTGGAAATCGTTAAACTCGATCTTTTCCCCATCGATAGTACCGACGACGGTAGACCGGTTACCGGAAAAAAGGCGGGTGGTTCTGGCGTCCATAAAAATGAACCCTATCAGACTCAAGACAATAACACCGAAAACTAACCAGGCTGCTTTCTCCCGTATTTGCTGAATAATTGACATAAATTGATTCTCCCTGAAAGATATTTGTGTTTTGTAATTTTGGTCCCCGTCACCTATATTATATTATTGTCGGATTATGGGGATCGCAAAAATAGGGTAAAAATGCATATGAACAAATTGTGGAAAAGGGTGTTAAAAGGGCTTCTGTTCAGGGTTTGGACCGGGTCGGCATTCGGGTTGGTTTCCGTGAAACATTTGACGTGAAACCATAATCAACAAGGAGTTATGAATAACCTGGTTTTTCGGTGGATAAGCCGGTTTTTTGAGGTTCGGAAAGTGGGTGTAGATGGGAAACAACTTTTGTTGGACCGGATGGCGGGGAGGGTGCGGTGTACAAGCTCCCGGTTATTCCACAGGAGTTGACACTGCAGGGGTAAAATAGTTTTCCGGATATCTTTTTCCTCCACAGCAGTGGATAAGCAGGAGAAACGTACATCCAAACAGCGGATTCAGGTGTTAAGTAAATGTGGAATGAGGTGGATAACTACGATACTTTGGATTTTCAAGAGGTTTGAAAAAATTCTTATCCACGAATCCACCGTCCTAGTAATAGTAGTTTTATTTATAAATAATAGTTATTATTAAATACTATGGTAGATATTAACATTGAGGAAGCGACTAAAAAAATAGCGACCCGGGGATTTTTGGATATTGCTATTTCCCCCGAGCTGGATCTTTTTCTGGAGATCGAGAAACTGAAGAAGGAAAAAAATGCGATCATCCTCGCGCATTATTACCAGGGGTCGGATATCCAGGATGTTGCCGATTATCTTGGGGATAGTCTGGGTCTGGCTCAACAGGCGGAAAAGACGACGGCTGACCTGATCGTTTTTGCGGGTGTGCATTTTATGGCGGAGACGGCCAAAATACTCAATCCCACGAAGAAGGTGGTGCTGCCCGATCTGAAAGCGGGTTGTTCGCTGGCTGATTCGGCGCCGGGTTATTTGTTCAAGGCGTTCAAGGACAAGCATCCTGATCATATCGTAATCTCTTATATCAACTGTACTGCAGAGGTGAAAGCGCTGAGCGACATTATCTGCACTTCTTCCAACGCTGAAAAGATCGTGGAAAGTATTCCGAAGGATCAAAAGATCATTTTTGCGCCTGACAGGAACCTGGGAGCATACCTGATCAAGAAGACGGGGAGGGATATGGTTTTGTGGGATGGGGCTTGTATGGTTCATGAGATCTTTAGCCTGGAGAAGATCACGAAACTGAAGATCCGGCATCCGGAGGCTAAGTTGATCGCGCACCCGGAATGTGAGGAGCCGATCCTGAGGCTTGCTGATTTTATCGGGTCGACGACCGCTTTGCTGAATTATACCAAAAAAGACTCCTCTAACGAGTATATTGTTGCGACCGAAGCTGGCATTCTTCACCAGATGCAGCTAAGCTCCCCAACAAAGACCTTTATACCCGCTCCGCCTACCAACAGCTGCGCTTGTAACGACTGCCCGCATATGAAGCTTAATACGCTTGAGAAGCTATACCTGTGTATGAAGTATGAACAGCCGGAATTGTTAATGGATCCGGAATTGATGGTTGCGGCTAAGAAGCCGATTGAAAGGATGTTGGAGATTAGTAAGAGGTATGGTTTGTGAATATTTAAATAATTGATAGTCAATTATTTATGTGATAATTGGGTTTATTGAACCACTTTTTTGAATGAATTTGCCCGGAAGGTTTTTCTTTCGGGCTTTTTTATTTGATAAGTTTTTGAATTGGGGTTTTATGGCTTGTTGCCTAATGGCATAACCGAGCGAAGCGAAGGTTACGAACGAGGTGGAGCGTGGCGAAGCAGCTCCGCAGAAGTTCCCCAACGCCGCTGTTCAACCACTGAAGCCGGGCGATATATCTTTTTTCAACCAATCCTTGAGTGATCATTGGTACAGAGCTACTGCCACGGTTGAAAGGCGGCTTTTGGGGTAACCGAGTTAAATGAAGGTTACGGACGAGGAAGCGCGTGGCGAAGCAGCGCTTACGAAGTTCTATAGGCTTAACCACTAAATTGCTAATGGGCTGTGGGGACATGTTGTTGAGTGTTTAGTGTAGGCCGCCTAATAAAATAATTTGTTTGTTCCAAGTATATAGCATTTGATGGCTCAACCCATATAGTGTTGTGGCGAGGTGATAGCAGCACAAGGCGTATTCGTTTATTTGTTTTATTTTATTGTTGTGTTGGATTTTATCTTCCCATGAAGACCATTAGGATTTGTACGTCGCTGGGATTTACTCCGCTGATGCGGCTGGCCTGGCCGAGTGTGCGGGGTTTAATTTTTTTGAATTTTTGGAGGGCTTCGTTTGAGAGGGAAGAGATTCGGTCGTAGTTGAAATTGTCGGGAATCAGGAGGTCTTCGAGTTGGGACATTTTTTTTACGAGGTCTTTTTCCTTTTCTATGTATACGTCGTATTTAACCTGGATCTCAGCTTGCTCGAGGATCTCGGGAGTATAATCAGTAAGCGCCTGGGCGAGGCGGGGAATGGCTGTCGACATGGAATTCAGGTCGATGCCTGGACGCAGGAGGACTTGTTGTGCTTTTTGTTTTTGAAGCAATGGTGCTGAATTTTTTGAGGTAAGGTAATCAGAGGACTCTGTCGGGTCCAATGAAAAATCTTTGAGTAATTCTTTTATCTTTTCAACGCCATTCTTTTTGAGTAGTGTTTTCTCCATTCTCTCCTGTGAGGCAAGGCCAAGGCGATAGCTCATTTCTGTAAGCCGGAGATCGGCGTTGTCCTGGCGGAGTAATGTTCTGAATTCTGCGCGGGAAGTAAACATGCGGTATGGTTCTTCTGTGCCTTTACTGATGAGGTCATCGATCAGTACTCCGATGTAAGCTTCACTTCTTTTTAGAATAACGGGTTCCAGCTGGTTGATCTTCTGATGGGCGTTGATACCTGCCATCAGTCCCTGACAGGCGGCTTCTTCGTAGCCTGTCGTTCCGTTGATCTGGCCGGCGAAGAAAAGATTGTCAAGTGGTTTTGTTTCGAGAGAATGTTTGAGTTGGGTAGGTGGAAAGAAATCATATTCTATCGCATAACCTGGTCGGAAGACTCTTACCTTCTCAAAGCCGGGTACCTGACGCAAGGCCTGGTTTTGTACTTCTTCGGGGAGAGAGGTCGAAAAGCCGTTGACATAAATCTCGATGGTGTTCCAACCTTCGGGTTCAATAAAGAGTTGGTGTCTTTCTCTTTCGGCAAAGCGATTGATCTTGTCTTCGATACTTGGACAATAACGGGGACCGGTTCCTTCTATCCTACCGGTATACATAGGGCTTCGATCGAAGCCTGTTTTTAGAATATCATGAACTGTCTGATTCGTATAGGTTATCCAGCAGGATCTTTGTTGTTTTGGTTTTGGGATATCGAGATAGGAAAAACCGACGATCTCTTCGTCTCCTTTCTGTTCCTCCATCTTGCTA
>Ga0310811_10001558_pt1 | contig 28609 bp, 21 predicted proteins | sample YCmetagenome_FD_207642 | JGI IMG/M metagenome (GOLD analysis project Ga0310811, IMG submission 207642) | Soil microbial communities from experimental microcosm in Duke University, North Carolina, United States - YC | ecosystem: Engineered > Artificial ecosystem > Soil microcosm > Unclassified ... | reverse complement strand
TGGCGAACATGCAGGCCACGTACGACACGTTCGTCGAAAAGGCGGCGCAGGGACGGAACACGACGCCGGAACGGATCGACGCCATCGGGCAGGGCCGTGTCTGGACCGGCCGGCAGGCGAAGGAGATCGGCCTCGTGGACGACCTGGGCGGCCTCGATCGTGCGATTTCCATTGCCAAACAGCGGGCCAAGATCCCTCAGGAATCCGGCGTCGAAATCGTCACGTATCCCGGACGGCGGTCGTTCTACGACGTGCTGCGGAACCCGTTCGGACCGTCAGACTACGGCGCCACGCTCGCGGCGCTGCTGGGAATCCGCGATCCGCGCGCACTGGCGTCGCTCACCGCGCCGCTGCAGGTGTTTCGGCGCGGCGAACCACTGGCAATCATGCCGAATGTGTTCGTGAGGTGAACCGCGTATAATCCGCGCCGCATGGCAATCGCATCCGGAGTGCGGCTTGGACCTTACGAAATCGTGGCGCCGGCCGGCTCCGGCGGGATGGGCGACGTGTACCGCGCGCGGGACGTGCGGCTCGATCGGGACGTCGCCGTCAAGACCCTCAAAGGGCCGTTCACGGAGCGTTTCGAGCGCGAAGCGCGGGCCATCTCCGCGCTGAATCATCCGAACATCTGCACCCTGCACGACGTCGGCCAGCACGAGGGCAGCGGCTACCTCGTGATGGAGTTCATCGAGGGGACGCCGATCGCCGGCCCCATCCCCGTCGAGCAGGCGATCGCGTATGGGATTCAGATCTGCGAGGCGCTCTACGCGGCCCACAAGAAGGGCGTCGTCCATCGCGACCTGAAACCCTCGAATATCCTCGTCACCAAACAAGGCATCAAACTGCTCGATTTCGGGCTGGCGAAGCTCGCGTCAGCCGGGGCGGCCGTCGTTGGAAACTCGTCCGCCGTGGAGCAGGCGACGGTGGCGGCGCTGACCGGGGCGCATACCGTCGTGGGGACGCCGCACTACATGGCGCCGGAACAAATCGAAGGCCGCGAGGTCGACGCGCGAACCGACATTTTCGCGTTCGGCTGCGTGATGTACGAGCTGTTGACGGGGCGTCGTGCCTTCGACGGGCAGACTTCGTCGAGCGTCATGGCGGCGGTGCTGGCGACCAATCCTGAACCGATCGACAAGCTGGTGCCGTTGACGCCGCCGGCGCTCGATCGCATCGTCTCGCGCTGCCTGGCAAAGGACCCCGAGGACCGGTGGCAGTCCGCGCGTGACGTCGCGGCGGAGCTGAAGTGGGTCGCTCAGGGCGGATCGCAGGTGGGACTGCCGGTGATGGTCAGCACCAGGCGCCGTTCGCGCGAGCAGCTGGCGTGGGCCGCTGCCGGCGCTGCCGCCATTGTTGCGATGGGGTTCGCCGTCGCGTGGGTGCGCCGCGCGCCCGAGCCGCCGCCGGTCGTCCGCTTTCAACTGGTGCTCCCGGCCATCCTGCAGAATGCAAGCCCGCCGACCGTCTCGCCCGACGGCCGGAACATCGCGTTCGCCGCGGACAACGGCGGACAACGGATGATCTGGGTCCGTCCGCTGGATTCACTCGATCCACACCCGCTGCCAGGCACCGAAGGCGTGTACCGTCCGTTCTGGTCACCCGATAGCCGCTTTGTTGGCTTCATTGCCGGTGGAAAGCTGAAGAAGGTGGACATCTCCGGCGGACCGCCGGAGACGATTTGCGACGTCGCCAGCTCGGGCGGCGACGGTTCGTGGAGTCCCGAGGGCGTCATTTTGTACGACGGAACGGTGAACGACCCGTTGCGCGAAGTGCCCGCAGGCGGGGGAATCAGCAAACCCGTCGTGCTCGACGCGGACAAACCGGGGGGGACGCCGTCGAGCGGATGGCCGGAATTCCTGCCGGACGGCAAGCACTTCCTGTACACCGTCAACGCGTCCGCGACAGAGCTGACGCTGAAAGTCGGTGAGCTGGGTTCCACCAACAGCAAGACGCTCTTCCAGACGACGACGCGCGTCCAGTACGCCGCGCCCGGCTACCTCCTCTTCGTCCGCGATCGAACCCTCGTCGCGCAGAAGTTCGATCCGAACAGTCTGACGCTTCAGGGCGATCCGACGCCGATCGGCGAAGGGCTGGGGACCGATACTGTCGGACTCGCCTCGTTTTCCGTCTCGCGCACCGGGGTGCTCGTGTACCGCGGCGGCGAGCTGACCGGATCGCGTCTCGTCTGGATCGATCGCAATGGAAAGGAGACCCCGGCGCTCGATGCCGCCGCCGACTACCACGACACCTGGTTCTCACCCGATCGCTCGCGGCTCGTCTACGACATTACTGCCGATGGCGGCCAGAACGACATCTGGATCCGCGACATCGTGCGCGGCGTGTCGTCGCGTTTTACGTTCGGTCCGACAACGAACGTGAACGCGATCTGGTCGCCCGACGGACGGCGCATCGTGTACACATCGCGTGAAAAAGGCCCTGGCAATCTCCTCATCAAGGATGCCTCCGGGACGAAGGACCCCGAGCCGCTGCTGGTGGACGCGAACGAGAAATACGTCTCCGACTGGTCGCCGGATGGCAAGTACGTGCTCGTCACGTGGCGCGGCACGGACGGCGCCGGATGGAATATCTCGGCGCTGACGATGGACGGCGACCACAAGATGATCCCGCTCGTGAAGACCAAGTTCAATGAGATGTGGGCGACCTTTTCGCCCGACGGCAAGTACATCGCCTACCAGTCGAACGAGTCCGGCCGCTACGAGATCTACGTCCAGGAATTCCCGGATGCACGCAACAAGTGGCAGGTATCGACGGAAGGTGGACAGGAGGCCTTCTGGCGGGCCGACGGCCGCGAATTGTTTTATCGCACCGCCCGCCAGATCATCGGGGTTCCGGTACAGATGGGCGCGGGCTTCGTCGCGGGCACCGCTGCGGCGATTGTGGACACGCGCTTTTCCTCATCGATCGCGCGCGGCCTGTATCGCCCGTCTCCGGACGGGCAGAAGTTCCTCGTGCTCGCGCCGCGGGCCGCGCAGGCCGACACGCCGGCATCCGTCGTCCTGAACTGGACGACTGCGATCAGACGGTAAGAACGCGCGTTACGCGGTGATTTGCGCGATGACGTCGCGGTTGATGCGGATGTCCATCCGCTGGCGCGCCTTCGTCATGTACGCCGAATAGAACTCGTTCCGGCGCTGGTTCAGCAGGTCGGACTTGAGCGATTCTTTCTGCGCCGCCAGATCCGTCGGCGCCGGCGTCTGCTTCTCGGTCACTTTGATGATCGCGGCGCCGTTCGCGGTGACGATCGGGTCGCTCACGCCGCCCACCGGCAGCGAGAAGGCCGCGCTATCGACTGCGGGACTCTGACCGATGTCCGTGATTTGCGATCCGCGGGCGATGAAGTCGGTCGTCTTCACCTCGAGTCCGGCGTCTTTCGCCGCTTTCTGGAAATCGCCCGACTTCATGGCGGCGTCGACCGCGGCTGCCTTCTGCCGCGCCGCGTCGATCGCCTTCTCCTTCAGCACCGCATCGCGCACCCTGGACTTCACTTCGTCCAGCTTGGGAACGTAGGAGTCCTGCGTCGCCAGCACCGTGATGAACGCGTAGCCTTGCGGCGTGCGGATCGGTTCGCTGACGTCGCCGACTTTCATCGCGAACGCCTGTTGCGCAACGTTCGGCGCCAGCCCGATCCCGGCGATCGGCTCGTCCTGCTGGAAGAACCCCGATTCGCGTACGGTCAGGCCGTGGTCGCGGGCCGCCTTGTCGAAGTCCGACGGCGACTTCAGCTGCGCCGATATCGCATTGGCTTCCTTCTGCGCCTCGTCCTGCGCCTGTTCGAACTTGAGCTGATCCTCGATCTGCGAACGCACTTCCGCCAGCGGCTTGGTCTGCGCCTGACGGTGATCCAGCACCTTGATGACGTGATACCCGAACTGCGTCTTCACCGGGCCGACGATGTCGCCCGGCTTGGCCGCGAACGCCGCGTCGTCGAATTCCTTCACCATCTGCCCGCGACCGAAGTAATCGAGGTCGCCGCCCTTCGCCTTGTTGGCGTCGTCTTCGGAATATTTCTTCGCGAGATCCTCGAAACTCGCTCCGCCCCTGGCCTCCGCGAGGATCGATTCAGCCTGCTTCTTCACGGCCGCGTCGTCTTTGCCCTCGGTCTTCAGCAGGATGTGCTCTGCGTGCACCTGCTCGGGGGTCGAGAACTGCTGGATGTTGTCGTTGTAGTAGCGCTCGATCTGCTGGCCCGTGACGGTCGCGCGCTGCCGGAGCGCTTCCTGATCGATGGCGACGAAGCGGACCTTCCGCTTCTCTGGAATGCGGAACTCATCCTTGTGGGCCTCGAAGTACTTGGCGACGTCGGCATCGCTCGCGACGGTCCCTTCGCGGAACTTGTCGGCGGGGAACGAGACGACGGCGAGCTTGACCTTCTCGTTCCGTCGTTCGAATTCCTTCTGTACCTCGGCGTCGGTGACGGTCATCCACCCCGTGAGGGCGGCCTGCAGCTTTTCCGTCATGATGCCGTGGCGCACTTCCTCTTCGAACTCGTCGGGCCGCATCGGAGGATTCTGCAGCTGCAGGACCTGGCGGTATCGCTGATCACCGATGAACTGCCCGTTCTCCTGAAACGCGGGCAGCGCAAGAATGCGCTCGCGCACTTCGGCGTCGCTGGCCGACAGTCCGAGACGTTTCGCCTCCACCAGCGCGGCCTGCTCGTCGACCATCTGCTGGACGATGCGCTGATCGATGCCGAGCTGCTTCAGAAGACGCTCGTCGACGTTGGCGCCGTACGACTGCCGATACGCCTGGATCTGCTGCTGATATACGCGCCGGAACTCGGCGGCCGAGATCTCCTGCCCGTTGACCTCCGCGACGACGGCGTTGTTCGCAGCGCCTTGACGCGTGTCGCCGAGGAAGCTGGGGATGTAAAGGAGGATGAACGACACGACGACGATCGCAAGGCTCCATTTGAGCCAGTTGCGGTGCCGTCGCATCCGGTCGAGCATGGTCATGGGCTGTCGGGACCTCTGAAAAGGCCAATTATGCCACGATCCAACCCGTCATCGCCGGGATCCAACATCCCGCAGTCCGCGGGCGTGGCGCCGATGCCGCGCAGGTGTGGCGCACGCGCGAGCCGGAGGAAACGCGCGAAGTTCCGGCGTTTGTCACTGCCAGATCGCCACTCATCATCAATTACTGTTCAGTGATCCCAGATTGCACCGACGTGCGAAAGGCTATCAAGGAGTCATTCGCATGAAGCAATGGTTGTGGTGTGCGATGCTCGCGCTGGCGTTCGCGCCGGCGGCGAGGGCACAGGAGTCGACGACCGGCACGATCGCCGGACAGGTCACCGACGAACAGGGTCTCGCGCTGCCCGGCGTGACCGTGACGGTCGAATCCGGACAGGGTGCGAAAACGTTTACGACCGACGATCAAGGTCGTTTCACGGCGCCGTTCCTGACGCCGGGTGTCTACACGGTTCGAACGGAACTGCAGGGATTCAAGCCTGCTGAACAGCGGAATATCGAAGTGCGTCTCGGCCAGACGGCGCCGATCAATTTCCGCATGTCGGTCGGCGGCGTCACGGAAACGGTGGAGGTGAAGGAGACGCATGCCGTCGTCGATCCGACGAGCACCACGGTGGGCGCCAACATCGACAGCCAGATGCTGTCGAAAATCCCCGTGAACCGCACGCTGGCCGACACGATGTATCTCGCTCCGGGTGTCAGCAGCGGCGGCGGGACGGGGCGGTCGAACCCGTCGATCTCCGGCGCATCAGGTCTCGAGAATCAGTACATGGTCGACGGCGTGAACATCACGAACCCGGGCTACGGCGGCCTCGGTTCGTACTCCATCGTCCTCGGCTCGCTCGGCACCGGCGTGACGTTCGACTTCATCCAGGAAGTCCAGGTGAAGACGGGCGGCTACGAGGCGCAGTATGGACAGGCTACGGGCGGTGTCGTCACGGTTGTCACGAAGTCGGGAACGAACGACATTCGTGGAACGGTGTTCGGCTATTCGCAGCCCGACAAACTGCAGAACGCGTTTCGCCAGGTCACGTTGACCACTCCGACGCGATCGGAAGCGGTAAACGAGACGGGCAGCCATGTGAGCGATTTCGGCGCCGAAGTCGGCGGACCGGTGTTCAGGAACAATCTGTTCTACTTCGCCGCGATCGATCCGCAGCGGAATACGTCGACGTTCGTCGCGCCCGCGGGGAGCGCGCTGGCAAGCCTCGGCGCGCAGGATCGCGAGCGGCGCATCATGGCGTATTCGACGAAGGCGACCTGGCAGGTTGCAGCCGGACACCGCATCGATGCGTCGTTCTTCGGCGATCCCGGGAACGGGCCGATGGGTCCGCAGCGCCGGTCGTCGCTGCTGGGTGATACCACTGCGGCATTCAGCCAGCTGCAGAATTTCGGCGGGCACAATCAAACGGTCCGCTACAACGGCGTGCTCAAACCGAACTGGCTGGTGGACGCATCGTACGCCCGCTCGACGAACGGCATCACGGAGATTCCGTCGTTGAATCAGTACCAATACATCACCCCGAGTTCGGTGACGGGCGGCATCGGCTTCTACGAGAACAACACCGGGAAGAACGAGCAGGTGCAGGCGAACGGCACGAACATCCTGAACTTCAAGGGACAGCACCAGATCCGATACGGGTTCCAGAACGAACACATCACGTACGACAACATCACGAACTACACGGGGCCGACGTTCACGCTGTCGAACGGCCAGCAGACCGTCACGGGGGCGAGCGTCAACGTCCTTGACGATCCCACCTTCGGGACGATCTACCGCGTGACGCGGGCGAGCCTCGGCAACGTGCGGCAGACCGACCAGAACTATCTGAGCTTCTTCGCGCAGGACACCTGGCAGGTGGGACGTCATCTCACCGTGCGTCCGGGCGTGCGCTACGAGCAGCAGAAGCTGATCGGGAACGTGAGCCACTTCTCGTTCGACGGGAACTGGGCGCCGCGGATCGGCGCGACCTACGACCCGACGGGTACGGGGCGCATGAAAATTTTCGGGAACTACGGATGGTTCTTCGCGAAGATCCCGAACGACCTCGCGGCCCGCGCGCTCTCGGCTGACAACGGCGTGACCCGCGCGGACTACTTCGATGCGAATCTGACGCAGCCGGTCCCCGAAGGCGTGGAGGCCGCCGACACGACGGTGCACCTGCGATTCGCGGGATTGTCCGCATCGGACTTCGATCCCAACGCGCGGTCCACGTACTCGACGGAAACGCTCCTCGGCTGGCAATGGGAAGCCTCGCCAGGTCTCTCGGTGGGCGTCAACTACATGCGCCGCCGCTACGGCCGCGTCCTCGAGGACATCGGGTCGCTCCCCCTCGTGGCGTACCTGCTGCCGGATCTCACCCTCGGCAGCGTCGAGTACTTCGTGACGAATCCGGGTCCGAACACACCCGTCACGAATCCGTTCGACGTACCCATCTCCTTCGACCACCCTGCGCACGACTACGACGCGGTCACGTTCGAAGCGTCGAAGCGGTTTTCGGGCGGCTGGTCGCTGCAGTCGTCGTATACCTGGTCTCGCCTGTGGGGGAACTTCGAAGGGTTCTTCCGCAACGACAACGGCCAGTCCGATCCGGGGATCACGTCGCTGTTCGATTTCCCGACGAATGATCCCACGTACGTGTCGCTCGGCCGCGCGCTCGGCTTCCGCGGCGACATCCGGTATCTCGGCACCGCGGGAAACGGTCCGCTGCCGAACGATCGCACCCACACCGGCAAATTGTTCGGCAATCGGCAGTGGGCGAACGGCGCGAACGTTGGCGTCGCCTTCCAGATTCAGTCGGGCGAGCCGCTGACGGCATTTGCCGCCAATCCGGTGTACGACAGCTCCGGTGAAATTCCCGAGACCGCGCGCGGGGCGGGGATTCAGACGGTCGACGGCTTCAAAACGCGGACGCCGCTGCAGTATCAGACCGACGTACACGGCGACTATGGATTCAAGCTCTCCGGCGGGCGACGCATCGTCGTGCTGGCGGACGTTTTCAATCTGTTCAACCAGCGCCGTGTCACGGGGTACGACTACCTGACCGAGCTGGCCTTCCAGCTGCCCGATCAGAACTTCGGGCAGGTCGTCTCGTACCAGGTTCCCCGGACCATGCGCTTCGGCGCACGATTCGAATTCTGAACTGTCGAGGTTGATCAGCACCGCCGTCTCGGAGACAATCCGAGACTGCGGTGCACCATGGCGTCAGAGCATTTCGCCGCGTCCGAGTCCGTCCCTCCCATCGTTCTGTTCGTCGGCGACCGCGACACCCTCGACGTATATCTGCCGCGCTTCGAAGAGGCCGGCTTCTGGATGGCGGGGGCCACAACCCCACCCGAAGCGGTCGGCGCCATCGCGGACCTGAAGCCGGATCTCGTAGTCGCCGAAACGGACGCCGTTGCGCCGGACGCCGGGCCGGACCTCGTCGGCGCGCTACGGCATGATGAGGCCGCGAAAGAGGTCCCGATCATCCTGTTGACGGAGACCCGGTGCACCGAGGCGACGGAGGGGATGGCCGCGCAAGTCGATCTAATCCTCGTCAAGCCCGTGCCCCCCGAGGCCCTGCTGACGCGCGTTGCGGAGCTGCTGGCCTGGTCGAAGACGCTTCGTGCCCGCTCGAAAAAAACAAGCGCGCGTGTGACCTGTCTGATCGACCGATCGAACCAGTTGCTCGACCGCGGAGAGCGCATCAAAGCGCAAACGGAGAGCACGAACCGGCCGTGCCCGTCGTGTGGTGTCCTGCTCGAATGGCTCGAGCGAGGGACGCTCGGCGGCGTGGAGTACGACTACTACCGCTGGTGCCGCAACGGCTGCGGCCTTTTCTGCTACGACCTGACCCACGCCGGCGCCGTCCGCTGGATCAAACTTGCCTGATCCCGGTTGAATTCTATGGCTGTGTAAGTGTGCCAATGTGCTATATTTACGCAGGATAGAAGGACTTAGAGGGATTCTTTCATTCCGCAGACTCGCCTCCGCCGCCCATCGGGTACGCGTGTGCCGACCCGTGTCAGGCGTTCGCCATCGCTGTCCGCCCGTACGGATCTGGCCAGCCGGCTCCAGCCGCTGCAGTCCGCGCTGCGGGCCCGGCTGTCGAAGGCGGACGTCCTCGCCGAGCTGATCCGCGACGTACATACCTTCGTCGAACCCGTCCGGGTCGCAGAGGCCATCGCAGGCCACGCCGCCGCGTGGCTTCCGATTGGCGGCTGGGCCGTACTGGTTCTGGACGACAACGGCGAGCCTCGCGCGCTGGCCTCGCGCGGCATCGGCGCGTCAGGAGAGCAGGCGGCGCTCGCAGTCGGGCTCTGGGTGATGAAGCACGGGGAGCCATGCGCCGTCACGAACGTATCGGCGGACGAACGGTTCTCCGACGCCACGGCAGCCGCGGCGCTCGGGTTTCCGCTCGCGTGCCGGGGCCGCGTCGTCGGAGCGATCGTCGGCATCGATCGCGCGCCTTCACAGCGCGAACCCCGCCTCGCGGCGGCGACCTCGCGTGTGGTGCGCGCCGCGCTGGAGCCCGCCGCGTTCGCGCTCGACAACGCGCTGCGCGTCGAGCGTGCCGAAGCGCTCTCCGTCACCGATGATCTGACACAGCTGTACAACTCGCGATATCTGTCGCAGGTCCTTCGACGCGAAACCAAGCGCGCGAGCCGCAGCGGCCGGCCGCTGTCGCTGCTGTTCCTCGATCTCGACGGCTTCAAATCGATCAACGACACCCACGGCCACCTGTATGGCAGCCGCGCGCTCGTCGAGGCCGGCAGCGTCATCCGGCTCAGCGCCCGTGAAACCGACGTCGTGGCCCGCTACGGCGGCGATGAATTCGCGCTCGTGCTGCCCGACACGGCCAGCGAAGGGGCGGTCGCGGTCGGCGCGCGTATCCGCGATCGCGTGGCCGCACATCCGTTTCTCCACGACGACGGGCTGGACATCCATCTCACGGTGTCGATTGGCGTCGCGACGCTGCCCGACGTGGCCGCCTCCGCGGAAACACTGATTGAAGCGGCCGACCTGGCCATGTACCACGTCAAGGAACACGGCAAGAACGGCATTTACGTAGCTGGCGAATAGGAGCGGCTTTTGAGTTTACGGATCTTCTCGCTCTTCTCGAGCGACCTTGCCATCGATCTCGGCACGGCGAACACCTGCGTTTACGCGCGCGGGAAGGGCATCGTCGTCAACGAACCGTCGATCGTGGCCATCAACAAAGTGAACGGCCGCATCGAAGCGGTCGGCAAGGACGCGAAAGAGATGCTCGGGCGCACGCCCGGCAACATCGTCGCCATCAAGCCGATGAAGGACGGCGTCATCGCGGATTTCGAGGTCACCGAGAAGATGCTCACCTACTTCATCAAGAAGGCGCACAACCGCACGATGCTCGTGCGGCCGCGGATCGTGATCGGCGTACCGTCCGAGATCACTCAGGTCGAGAAGCGCGCCGTCAAGGACAGCGCGTATCGCGCGAAGGCGAGCGAGGTCTACCTGGTCGAGGAAGCGATGGCCGCGGCGATCGGCGCCGGCATGCCGATCACCGAGCCGTCGGGGAACATGATCGTCGACATCGGCGGCGGCACGACCGACATCGCGGTCATCTCGCTTGCCGGCATCGTCTACAGCAAGGCCGTCCGCGTCGCCGGCAACGAAATGGACGACGCGATCATTCAATACATCAAGAAGACGTACAACCTGCTCATCGGCGAGCGCACGGCCGAAGCGATCAAGATGGAAGTCGGCTCGGCGTACCCGCTCGAGGAGCGAATGACGATGGAGATCAAGGGTCGGCATCTGATCGAAGGCGTGCCCAAGACGATCACCATCACGGACGAGGAGATCCGCGAGGCCCTCGCGGAAACCGTCAACGTCATCGTCGATGCGGTGCGCGTCGCGCTCGAACGTACGCCGCCGGAGCTGTCGGCCGATATCGTGGATCGCGGGATCGTGCTGACCGGCGGCGGATCCATGCTGAAGAACCTCGACAAGCGCCTGCGCGAGGAAACCGGACTGCCGCTGGCCATGGCGGAGGACCCGCTGTCGTCGGTGGTGCTCGGGGCGGGGAAGATGCTGTCGGATTTCAATTTGTTGCGAAAGATCTCCATCGACTGAAAACATGGTTCAGGGTTCGCGGGTTCGGAGGTGCGGCGGTTCGATTCCGGGTTCGGAGTTCGGGTTCGCGTTCGGGTTCGCGTTCGGGTTCGAAGCGAACTCGAACCTGACCGCGAACGCGACGAACCCGAACGGCGAACGAGAAGCGAACCTCCGCCCCCCCGCACCGCCGCACCGCCGAACCGTGGCTTCATGAAATGACTGCGCTCCGCCGCCCCGGGGTTCTGTTTGGCGCGCTGATGATCGCGCAGGTGCTGCTCGTGTCGGCGCAGGTGCAGTCGAAATCGGGCGTGCGCGTGCTGGAGCTGGTGACGTTCGAGATGTTCTCGCGCGTCGAGCGGGCGACCGCGGCTGTCGTCCATGGCGTGGAAGGCGTGTGGTCGAATTACGCGGCGCTCCGCGGCGCGCGTGACGAAAACCAGCGGCTGCGGGAGGAGCTGAACAGCCTCCAGGTCCAGCTGCAGGAGCAGCGCTCGCTGGCGGCGCGGTCGGAAAAACTCGCCTCGCTGCTGGATCTGAAAACGTCGGCCGCGGTGCCGACGCTCTCTGCGAACGTGATCGCCGGCAATCCCAATCCCGGTGTGCGCACCATTACAATCGACCGGGGCACGTCCGACGGCGTCGTGGCCGACATGGGCGTCATCGCCCCGGCGGGCCTCGTCGGCCGGGTGATCGGACCCGTCGCGCGGCATGCCGCCCGCGTGCAGCTCATCGTCGATCGGAACGCCGCTGCGGGCGCGATCACGGAACGCGCGCGGGCAGGCGGCATGGTCCTCGGATCGGACGACACGCCGCCGCTCAAGATGGATCTGGTGCCGAACCTGTCGGACGTGAAAGATGGGGACCGCGTCCTGTCGTCTGGCGTTGACGGCATCTACCCCAAAGGGTTCATGATCGGGACGATCGAAAAGGTGGAACACAGGGGTGGGCTGTACCTGTCGATTGCCGTGCATCCGGCGGTCGATTTCGGCAGCCTCGAAGAAGTGCTCGTCGTGATGGTGCCGCCGCGTCCGGCGCAGCACGACGAGGACATCAAGTGAAAACCGTCGTGGTCCTGATCGGCGTCGCCGCCGCGTTGACGCTGCAGGCGACGCTCTCGGGAATGATGATCGGCCGTATGCTGGCCGTGAATCTCGTGCTGGTCGCGATCGTGTACGCGGCCCTCGCGTTCGGTGCCGTCACCGGCGCGATCGCCGGAACCGTTGGCGGGCTTGCGCAGGACGCGCTCGCCGGCGGCATCGTCGGTATCGGCGGGCTGTCGGAAACGCTGATCGGGTTCGTGGTGGGCCTGCTCGGCGCGCAGTTCATCATGTCCGGCGTCGTGGCGCGGTTTCTGATGTTCGCCGTCGCGACGTTCGTGCACGCGGCGGTGTTCGAGGGATTGTCCGCGCTCGCCGACGGCCGCGCGTTCGCGGTGCGCTGGTCGGCGGTGGCCGTGCAGGCCGCGGTGAACGCGACCATCGGCGTGATGGTGTTCTGGGTGATCGAACGGGGCCCGGACATGCTCGCGCGGCGCCGTGCGCGGCGGGCCACCTTCAGCAAGAGACGTTTCTAGAGCTGTTGCTATGTCGAATTTGATGCCAGATGATCGGCGCGGACTGGGGCTGCGGCTGAGCGCGCTGCAGTACATCATTGCCGCCACGTTCGCCGCGCTCGCGGTCGGCTTCTGGGTCTTCCAAGTCGCTCAGCACGACAAGTTCGCCGAGATGGCGGACAACAACCACACGCGGCGACTGCCGCTGCCGGCGCCGCGGGGTGTGCTCCTCGACCGCACCGGCCGCGTCCTCGTCGAGAACCGCAACATCTTCAACATCGCGCTCGTCCGCGAGCAGACGAAGAACATCGACGAGACGCTGAAGCTGGTGGCCGAAGCCACCGGCGCCGACGAGGCCCAGCTGCGTGAGACCGTCGAACGGCGGCGGCGCGAGCCGAGCTACCGCCCGATCGTCCTCATCGAGAACGCGACGCGCGAGCAGGTGATTGCCGTGTGGGCGCGCCGCTGGGAGATGCCCGGCATCATCTATCAGGAAGTGCCGTCACGGAAGTATCCGGGCACCGAGGCGGCACACGTGTTCGGGTACGTCGGCGAAATCACGGAGGCGCAGCTCCAGCGGACCGACTACGAAGGCATCGATTCAGGCGCCATTGTCGGACAGGCGGGCTTCGAACAGCAGTACAACAAGCTGCTGATGGGGACCGAGGGCAACAAGACCGTGGTCGTCAACAGCATCGGACGCGAGCTGTTCGAGCTCGGGAAGGATGAGCCGCGCGAAGGCACCGCGGTGCAGCTCACGATCGACGGCGACATCCAGAAGGCGATCGAGGACGGCTTTACGGCAAGCGGTTTCAATGGCGCCGCGGTAGTGCTCGATCCGAACAACGGCGACGTCCTCGGATTCACGAGCCGCCCCGCGTTCGACCCGAACGCGTTCGCCGGCGGCATCGACAAGGCCACGTGGCAGGAGTTGAACACCGACGACCTCAAGCCGCTGCAGGACCGCGCGCTGCAGGGACGGTATTCGCCAGGGTCGACGTTCAAGATGGCCGTCGGGCTCGCCGGACTCGAGGAAGGCGTCATCACGCCCAATTTCACGGTCAACTGTGCCGGCGGCGCGACGTTCTACGGCCGCCGGTTCGCCTGCTGGAAACACGGCGGCCACGGCGCCGTCAATCTGAAGACGGCGATCGAGCAGTCCTGCGACGTGTACTTCTACACCGTCGGGAACATGCTCGGCATCGACAGAATCAACAAATGGGCAACGTTGCTCGGCCTCGGACAGAAATCGAATATCGATTTGCCCAACGAGCTCGTCGGTCTCGTGCCGTCCACGCAATGGAAGGCGGAGCACACGAGAGAAAAGAAGTGGTACGCCGGAGAGACCATTTCCGTCGCCATCGGCCAGGGGCAGGTGTCGGTTACGCCCGTGTCGATGGCCGTGTATGCGTCGACACTTGCCAATGGCGGTACCCGGGTTACGCCGCATCTCCTGAAGGCGAAATACGAGGGGTCGGGCTGGCAGCCGGTGCCGCCCCCGCCGCCGCAGTCGAAAGTCGACGTGTCGCCGGAGAAACTCGAGGCGATCCGCCAGGGGATGTGGGGCGTCGTGAACGGCGGTGGCACCGGCGGAAAGGCGCGAATCGACGGCAAGGACGTGTGCGGCAAGACAGGGACGGCGCAGGTAATCTCCAACGCCGCTCGCCTCATCGCGCAGGCCCGCAACCGTAACATCGACTATCGCGACCACGGCTGGTTCATCTTCTTCGCGCCGCGCGACCACCCCACCATCGCCGGCGTGGTCTTCCTCGAGCACGGCATCCACGGGCCCAACGCCGCCGCGGTGGCGCACCACATCCTGGCGACGTATTTCGCGAAACAGGACGGCAAGCCGCTCCCGCCGCCGCCGACCCACGACGACCTGCATCTCGAGTACAAAGATCCGTACGCGCGCGGCGGTTCGCCCGAAGGCGGCGGGAACTAATCCACCATGTTCGAACGCCGGCTGTTTTTCCACGTTGACTGGCTGCTGCTCGGCGCCGTGCTGCTGCTCTCGGGCATCGGCGTGGCGATGATCTACAGCACGACGTACGTGACGCTCGCCAACGGCGTCGGTCATCCCGGCCCGCAGGTCTGGACGCAGCTCTACGCGGCGGCGCTCGCGATCCTCGCGCTGATCGTCTGCCTCGTCATCGACTACCGGCTGCTGGCGGAGCATTCGCTGATGCTGTTCGCCGCGCTGTGCGTACTGCTGGTGTTCGTGCTCCTGAAGGGATCGACGCAGATGGGCGCGCAGCGGTGGATCCCGATCGGGCCGTTCCATCTGCAGCCATCCGAGTTCGGGCGCCTCGGCGTCGCCATGATCCTGGCGATGTATTTCGGCGAGAACCGCCGCGGCGCACGGAACACGAGCGACCTGGTGATCGGCGGCGTCTTCACTGTCATCCCGCTGCTGCTCATCGCGAAGCAGCCGGACCTCGGCACCGCCGTGACGCTGCTCCCGGTGTTTCTCGGCATCGCCTATCTCGCCGGCCTCCGCCTGCGGCTCCTCGGCATCCTGGCGCTTTGCGGAGTGCTCGTCGCGCCGATCGCGTGGAAGTTCGGGCTCAAGGACTATCAGCGCCAGCGAATCCAGACGTTTCTCGACCCGCAGCAGGATCCGCGCGGCGCGGGCTACCAGACGATTCAGGCGCGGATCACCGTCGGCTCGGGTGGGCTGACGGGCAAGGGGTTCCGGCACGGCACGCAGGGGCAGTACAAGTTCCTGCCGGTCGCCCACAACGATTTCATCTTCTCGGTCCTCGCCGAAGAGCAGGGGTTCGTGGGCGTGCTCGTCGTGCTGGGACTCTACTTGTTCGTGATTCTGCGATCTCTCGAGGCGGCCCGGCTCGCCAAGGACCGCATCGGCGCATATCTGGTGGGAGGCATCATTTCGGGGTTTGCGTTTCAGGTGATCTACAACGTCACCATGTCCGCCGGTCTGGCGCCGGTGAAGGGGATTACGCTGCCGCTCATGAGTTACGGCGGCTCGTCGCTCATCGCGGCAATGGCCGGGTTCGGACTCATCCTGAACGTCAGGATGCGGCGGTTTACCAATTAATCGAGACACGGTAGAGGCATGACACTCCTGCTCGCCGCTCTGGTCGCGTGCTGGTTCGCGGACGTCTCGTCCGCGAGGTCCGGCGTACGTCCTCGACGCGTGCAGCGCCGCTACCCATCACGGAGTTATCCGCATGAACAAGGAGATGATCATCTCCTCGAGCGGCCACGACACGCGCGTGGCGATTCTCGAGGACGACCAGGTCGTCGAGATCTTCATCGAACGGGAAAACCAGCGCGGCGTCGTCGGCAATCTGTACAAGGGACGCGTCTCGAAGGTTCTCCCGGGCATGCAGTCGTCGTTCGTCGACATCGGTCTCGAGCGCGACGCCTTCCTGTACGTCTCTGAGGTCGTCAACACCGTCGAGGAGTTCGAGAAGCTCGCGGGGGGAGAGGACGAGGAGGAGGGGGAGGGGGAGGCCACGGAGAAGATCCACTCAGAGGCCACGGAGGCCACGGAGGGGGGTTGGGATCGGGCCTCGGAGACCGGCAGAGATCAGGCCACGGAGACCGGCAGAGATCAGGCCACGGAGACCGGCACGGATCGGGCCGGGGCCGCAGAGACCCCTCATCGGGATGGCGCCACGCCGCTCATGCTGAGCGCCGGAGAGGTCGCTGGCTCCAGCAGCACGGTAGCCGCCGTCGTTCCCGAACGCCGTTCGCGCGACCGCGGCGGCAACGGGGCTCCGCGTGACGCGAGCGCCGCGAAGGCCGGGCCACGGATCGAAGATCTCCTGAAGGAAGGCCAGGAAGTTCTCGTCCAGGTCGTGAAGGAGCCGCTCGGCACCAAGGGCGCGCGCCTCACCTCGCACGTGACGATGCCGGGACGGTTTCTGGTGTTCATGCCGACGGTCGATCACGTGGGCGTTTCCCGCAAGATCGAATCGCGCGAAGAGCGGTCGCGCCTGCGCGGCATCGTCCGGCAGTTCCGCGAGCAGCACGGGTTCACGGGCGGCGTGATTATCCGGACGGCAGCCGCCGGCCGAACCGAAGCGGACATCGTCAGCGACCTCTCGTACTTCCACGAAGTCTGGACGTCGGTCCGGCAGAAGATGGAGTCGCGGCGGGCGCCGGCGCTGCTCTTCCAGGAGCAGAGCCTCGTCACGAAGCTGCTTCGCGACCTGCTGACCGACGACTACAGCGCGATCCGGATCGACCACGAGCAGGAGTACCGCCGCGTGGTGGCGCTCGTCGAGCGAATCATGCCTGCGCTGACGCCCCGCGTGAAGCACTACACGAAGGACTTTCCGATCTTCGAGGAGTATGGCGTCCAGGCGGAGATCGACAAGGCGCTGCGCAGCAAGGTCTGGCTCAAATCGGGCGGATATCTCGTCATCAATCAGACCGAGGCGCTGGTCGCGATCGACGTCAACACCGGACGCTATGTCGGGAAGAAATCCAGCGGGCGCCTCGAGGACACGATCGTCAAGACGAACCTCGAAGCCGTGAAGGAGATCGTTCGGCAGATCCGCCTGCGCGACCTCGGCGGGATCATCGTTCTCGACCTCATCGACATGGAGGAGAAGAAGAATCGCCAGAAGGTGTTTCAGGAGGTCGAGAAGGAGCTGCGGAAGGACCGCTCGCCGTCGAAGGCGCTCCAGGTATCGGATTTCGGCCTCGTGATCGTCACGCGCAAGCGCGTGAAGCAGAGCCTCGAGCGTCAACTTACCGAGCCATGCCCGTATTGTTCCGGGTCAGGGACGATCAAGTCGAGCGCAACGATCTGTTACGAGATCCTGACCGAACTGGAGAAAATCGGGCCGGATCTCGAAGGCCAGGGCGTGCTGCTGCGGGTGAATCCGGATATCGCGCGCGCGTTGAAGGAAGAGGAGAGCGGCATGCTGCGGGCGATGCAGCGCACGCTCGGTAAGAGCGTTACGCTGCGGCCCGACGCACACCTCCATCACGAACAGTTCGACGTGATGGCGATCTGACGCTATCGATTGTCAGTTTCCAGTTCGCGGTTCCCGGTCGAAACTGGTGACCGGCCAGTGATGACTGGCTGTTTATACCGGCAAGTGGATTAAGTAGTAGTTCCCGCCTTTGTTGATCCACACGCGCAGGTATTCGTTGCCCTTGAGCATCTGGACCTTGGAGCCGCCGGCTGGTGGAGGCGTGTCCTTCTGGACGAGCTTTGCCTCCGCCTGCGGCACGATCGAGACGACCTCGCGGCCCTTCACATCGCCCTTCTGGACGAACTCGACCCAGCGTTCCAGCTTCTCGCTGGTGCCGGTCGCGTCGGGCTTTGCCTGATCCGCGGTAAGCCGCACTTGATAGGTGCCGGCGGCGAGCGGCTTGCCGTCGGCCTTTACCGCGCGGGGGATGTGAACGGTTCCGAGCGCCATGGCGGTATCCGCCACGTCGGGTGCCGCGGCTGTCGTCGGCTGTTGCTTGGGGGTGCGGTCGCCCTGTTCCGCGGGCTTCTGCGCCTGGACGGTCCCGGCGAGCGCGAGGACTCCCGTCAGCACGCCTGCGATCATCCACTGCTTCATTGTCGCCTCCAGCACTGAACGCGGGACCGTGTAGTTCCGGCCCATCTGTATCCAATTATATCGGCGCAACTGGCTGACAGCGCGCCTAAAAGTGCAACGAAGCAAGTGCAGTGCCAGACGGGGGTGGGGGACTACGGTAATTCCCAACTCCCAACTCCCAACTTCCAATTTCTTTATCCCGCTGCTTGGAAATTGTTCCCGACTCCCAACTCCCAATTTCTCTATTCCAGCCGCTTCGAAATTGTTGGGAGTTGGGAGTTGGGAGTTGGGAATTATCAGCGTTTAGAGATCACTACAGATCCGCTGAAAGTGCTGATGTTGAGGACGGCGCTGCCGTCGCCGTAGGTTCCGCTCAGGGAGCGGCGGCGGCGGTGATCGTCCGACGTACCGTGGGTGGTGATGGGCAGGTCGGAGCGCACGTCGCCGGAGAACGAACTCGCTTCGAGTTCGAATCCGACGTCGCCGGAGAGCGTCAGACGCACTTCACCCGAAAAGGACTTCAGTTCGTAGCGGCCGCTGCGCGCCAGCGTGCCGGAGAAGTTTGCGTTGCCGCTCGTCGTGTGGGCGTCCACGCGCTCGCTCTGCACGTCGTCGAGTTGCACGTTGCCGCTCACGCTGCCGATCGAGACGCGGCGGGCAGTCACGCGCTGCAGCTTGACGTCGCCGCTGATGCTGCCCGCTTCGAGCGCTCCGTCGAACTTGGTGTCGGAGACGACGACGTTCCCTGAGATCGATTTCGCGGTCGTGACTCGGCCGGCGGCCGAGATCTCCACGTCGCCGCTGACCGTCTCCGCCGCCACGTCGCCGGTGATGCCGGCGATCTTCAGGTTGCCGCTCACCGATTTCAGAATCAGGTGCGTTCCCGGCGGGGCCGTGATCGTGAAGTCGCTCGTGACGCTCCAGTTGTGGCGGCCGCCGTTGTTTCCGTTCCGCTCCGGGTACCGCTCGCGGACCTCGGCACGTCCGTTCCCCTCGGTGATGTCGACACGCGTCAGCGAGAGCTGTTCCTTCGCGTCCGCGTCATCACGGCCGCGGGCGGTCCGGACGACGTCGATTTTCGCTTCGCTGCCGGAGCCCTTGGAAACGATGATGTCGCCGGCGATATTGGAGACGTCGAGCGTGCCGTCGGCGCCGATGTGGACGGTTTTGGTGAACTTATCGACGGCCTGTGCGCGATCGCCGCCGCGGTCGCGGCGCCGATAGACTTCGTGCACCCGGGTTGTCCGGCCATCGACCCGCTCCGGATAGACCTGTGCGAAAACCGGTGCCGCGGTCAGCACGACGCCCGCCGCCGCTACGAAGTATCGAATCGCTCTCTGCATCAAATCCTCTTCCGTCTTCCAGGTCCGTCGTCTACCGTCCCAGGATCCGTTGTTCGAATGAATCCTCAACTCTTGTTCACGACCTGCGCCGCGCCGGCGTTGTTGCCTTTCCGCATCTCGTTGATCAGCGAGATCGTGTCCTGCAGCAGAGAGACTTTCTGCCGCAGCGCATCGAACAGCGCTTCACGTGCGGCGACGCTCGTCGGCTCGGCATGGACGGCCGCGGAGCTGTCCGCGATGGCCATGTCCGTGATCGCCAGGTTCTTCTGCAGCGTGCGCGCGGTCTGCGGATCGAGCGACGCCTGATTTGCCTTGGCGATCTGCTCGAGGTGCGTGATCGCGGTTTCGTACTGCGTCTGCGCTGCCGCGAGTTCGTTCTGCACGCTTTCGACGGATTTCGCGTCGGGCGCGTTGCCGCCGGCCGGCGGCGCGGCGGTCGAAGTCTGCGCAGCCGTCGGTGCCGTCGTCGCGCGCGTGCCCGGGCGCAGCACGAACAATCCGCCGCCAGCCGCGATCACGAGACCGGCGGCCATCGCCGCCCAGGCGAGGCGAGGCAGCCGGGTCCGCGACCGCGATACGTCGTGGATGCGTCCTTCCTGCCGCAGGCGGCCGGCGATCTGGAGCCACGCGCCGTCGGGCGGCCGCACGTCGCCGAGCGACGAGGCACTTTCGCGCAGGCGCTCGAGATCCGTCGCCATCGTGCGGCACGCCTCGCAGCCTGCGAGGTGCTGCTCGAGTTCTGCGCGCCGGATCGGGCCGAGCGTCCCGTCGACGTATTCCTGAATCGACGTCAGGTACTGTGAACACGCCATAACAAGAACCAGTTACTTTCTGCCCAGGAGCACCCGGAGGCGCAGCCTCGCTTTATGGACCTGCGACTTCGACGTGCCCTCCGCGACGCCGAGCACGACGGCGACTTCGCGGTGTTCGAGCCCCTCGACGTCGTGCAGCACGAACGCCGCGCGACACCCGTCGGGGAGCTGCGCGATTGCGCGCTCCAGGTCCACGCGGTCGATCGCCGCTGCGTCCAGCCGGTGCGCCATCGCGTCCTCGAGCACGGCCGCGTCGTCCATGCCGTCCGTGAGCTGTCCCGCGCGCGCCGCGCGGCTGCGGAGGTGGTCCAGGATCTGGTTCATCCCGAGCCGGTACAGCCACGTGCCGAGTGCCGAGTCGCCCCGGAAGCTGTCGAGTTTCCGGTGTGCGGACAGGAAGATCTCCTGCAGGAGGTCCTCCGCGTCCGTCGGATTCCCGAGCATCCGCCACGCCAGGCTATACAGGCGACCGGCGTGCGCGCGGTACAGTTCCTCGAACGCGCCGAGTTCGCCCTTCCGGCAGCGTTCGACGAGCGCCATTTCGGCGGCGCGGCCGGAGTTCGCCGGCCCGGCTGCCGAGGGGTGCACTGTTACCTTAGACGTCGCCATGCAGGTTTCACGTTGCCCCGAGGCCTGTCCCCCATTTGCGCAAATCGGGGTCAAATCGGGGTCAGACCCCGATTTGGGGGGCTCCCCCGCAGTCCGGGGTCTGACCCCAACAATCCCCTGTATTTACGGGCGGGACGAGCGACGGTTCCTCCACCGTCGGTCGGCGAAGTTGGTGATCCGCTTCGTCGTGACCGCGAGTCCCTCGGCCCGCAGCAGCGCGCGCTTCAGCGATTCGTTCCCGCCGTAACCGCCCAGACGCCCTCCGGCGGCGACAACGCGATGGCAGGGCACGCCCGGCGTGCTGCAGCTCTTCATGACGTTGCCGACGGCGCGCGCCGCGCGCGGATAGCCCGCGGCGTCCGCTACATCGCCATACGTCGCAACCTCGCCGGGAGGAATGCGCCGGACGATCGCAATCACCCGCCGCCGGAAGACGTCAGCATCAGACGTCATGGCCGTCAATGCCGCCGGGTGGCCTTTCGCGCGGACACGGCGCTGAGCGCCGACGTTTGCACCCGTCCATCCGGCGACGGCAGATTCACCCCCACGATCGACGCCAGCGTCGGCGCAAGATCGGCCGGCGTCGCCGCCGCGGACTGAACGCCACCCTTCACGCCCGCGCCGAAGAAGATCACCGGAACGTGCTGGTCGTACTCATACGGCGATCCATGAGTCGACGTGGCGATGCCGAAAATCACGTTCGGCTTCGTGATCAGGATGAGATCGCCGCTGCGGCCCGGATAGTAGCTGAGCGCCGCCGCGCGGAGGATCGCGTCCTTCGATTCGCGGGTGCCTGGCTTCTCGACTTCGGCCCTCGTGATGACGCGCGCCATCCCGGGTACCGCGAGGATCGCCTTGCTCATCGCCGCAAGCGCTTCCGGGCTCTTGATCACCTTGTCGTAGACGCCCGGCTTGAAATACACGTCGCTGCCGAGATTCGAATCGACGAACGGGCCTTCGCCGAAGAACGGCCGCAGCGACTGCTCGATACCCGCGGTAACCGTCGGCGGCAGCACCCGCAGTCCCCCTTCGACCTGCTCCGGCACGTCGGCGACGCCGTGATCGGCGCTCAATCCCAACACGTAGTTCCCCCGGCCGACCTTTGCGTCGAGATGATCGAGCAGGCGGCCGAGCGTGAGGTCCAGATGCGCGAGCAGGTCCTGTACTTCATGGCTTCGCGGGCCGAACGAATGGCCGACCACGTCGAGAGACGAGAAGCTGATGCCGAGAAAGTCGACGGTGCCCTCCTGTCCGAGTTTCAGCTCGTCGACCGCGTACTCCGCCATCTGCTCGAGGTATTCGTCGCCGTAAGGCGATCCTTCCCAGTGCGCGAAGTACAGACGATCGCCAGCCGGACCGAGCGCGTGCGGGAACGTCGAAGACCAGCCGTTGCCCGGCTTCTCTCCGGCCGCATCGTCTGCATACTGATATCGATCCGCCGGCAGCATCCGTTCCCACACCTTGTCGCCGTCCCGCGACGATGGGTTGGCTTTCTCGAATGCTGTGGCCCACGCGGGCATCGCCGATCCGAACGCACCCGAGCTTTCAAGCTGTCCTCGGTCATCCAGCCAGATGACCGCGTCTCCACCATGGCCCGCGAGGCCGATGGCGGCTCGCGCCTTCATCGACAGGGTGACGACGCGCGAGTGCAGGTCGCGGCGCATGATGTCGGCGAGCGATGGCCGCAGGTTGCGAACGCCGCTGTCGCCAACGCCGGCGACGGCCCCGGCTGCCGTGACGTCGGTGACCTTCGCGTCGGAGGTGCAGGCCACGCTCTTTTCCGTCTCGCGGTCGAACCAGACGTTCTGCATCATGCCGTGATGATAGGGGAGCGTTCCAGTGCCGATCGTGTGATGTCCGACGCACGTGTAGGTGTTCAGGTAAGGGTACGCGGCATTTCTGAACCACGCGCCGTCAGTCGTGAGCCGCTTCAGGCCTTTGGTCATGAGCGAGGCATAACGCACGGGGTAGTCGCCGCGCATCTGATCGACCGCAATCATGACCACCAGTTTCGGATGCGCCGCCTGCGCGGCCGGGCGTGACGCGGGTCCGAGCGCCACTGCCAGCGCAGCCGCGGCTATCGAGACGAATCGTTTCATGTACTCACCGCCGAAGAATCGGAAGATAGCAGATGGCGCCGATGTAGACATCGTACACCGCGCACCCGATCGAGTACCACCGCGGTGCAAGCGCGTCGGGCAGGAGCCCGGGCCGGTGGGCGACGTCGACCACTGCGTGCGCAGCAAACGCGAGCGCGAGAATGGTCAGCGCCTGCCGTGGGTCCCGCATCATCGTCCAGGCCGCGGTCACCATGAACACCGCGGCGAGCGCGACGTCGAGGCCGACGCCGGGGTCGTTCTCGCGTACGACCGCCAGGCCGACGTACGCGCCGGCGATGAGCGAAAGCAACAGGGCCGCGATCTGCGCCAGCCGCAGTTCGGCAACGAGCCGCTGCGGAGAAGAAAGGGGGATCGATGCCGTGCGCACGCTCATCCACGTGACACCGGCGGCAAGCGCACCGAACGCGACGGCAATGGTACGGAACGCTTCGGACATCGTTTAGCGGCCGGTCTTGCGTCGCTCGCCGTGGTTGTTTGTCACGACGTCCGCTCCTGTATATCGAGGAACTCCAGTGGATCGATCTGGTAGTCGGCGGGATCGACAGGTGACACGACGCTGTCGTGTCGCTCGGGATCGCGGCCGGCAGGTTCCCACAGATTCCGGTCGCTCGGCAGGTCGAGACGCCTGCCGGTCGCATCGAAAAGCACGCGCACGCGAGGCCGGTACGGATCAGGTGCATGTACCCGCAGCACCACGGCAATCTCACCCGTGCTCAGACGTACGAGGTTGCCCGGCGGGTAGATGCCGAGCAGCTGCACGAACCGGCGGACGAGATTCTGATCGAACTGCATGCCATCGTTCTTCTTCAGGACGGCAAGAATGCGGTCCGTCGGATACGCCGACTGATAGGCCCGATGGGAACGCATCGCATCGTAGACGTCCGACACGCTGCAGAGCATTGTCGCCAGGTTCAGCGCCGTTCGTGATACGCCGACCGGATAGCCGCTGCCGTCGAGGCGCAGGTGATGCTCGAAGGCGACGACGGGCGCCAGGATCGGCATCTCCGGCGTGCGGCGCAGAATCTCTGCGCCATTCACGGTGTGCTGCCGCATGATCGTGAACTCGGCGTCGGAGAGCTTGTCCGGCTTGTTCAGGATTTCCTTCGGCGTCCTGACCTTGCCGATGTCGTGCATCAGCGCGGAAAGCCCGAACTCGCGAAGCAGGCGCCCTTCGATGCCGAGCGCACGCGCCTGACCCATCGTGAGGATGCACACGTTCACCATGTGCGTGAACGTGTAGTCGTCGTAATTGCGCATCGCCGTGAGCGCAATGAGCGCAGTGCGGTTCTGCGTGACCGCGTCGGCCAGTCCGTCGACGGTGTTGAACGCCGCAGGCGCGTCGGGCATCCCCTCGGTCGCCGCGCTCTCCCAGGCCACTTCTGCGGCGGCGACGGCGTTCGTGTAGAGCTGCTTGATCGCAGCCATGTCGCTTCGGATCCCGTCGCGGTTCTCGTCCTCCGCTTTGAGTCGCCCGACGCGCACGTGCGCGCTCGAGAGCGTCTTCTCCGCGTCCGTTCCAGGCGCCAGCCTGGCAAGGCCGTGCATGAGCGCCACCAGTTCTCCCGGCGTGACCCCGCGCTCGAACCCGATGCGTTCGACGGCGCCTGCTTTCAAGCGGCGGATCAGGTCCGTCATACTGGCGCTGACCTTCGGCATCGGCGTATCGGCCACGACGAAGTCTTCGCCGACAATGCCGACAGCGACGGATGGAAGCTGTTCGTGAAGCTGTCGAAGGGCGTCGACGAGGCCATCCGTGTTGCGGGTGACGAGAGGATGATCCGCCGAATACAACTGCGCGGCGCGCGTGCCGGACGCGATCCGGCGGAGCAGATCTTCGTAGAGCGCAGTGCGGGCGGCGGGTTCCGTCACGATGGCTTCACCTGGGCCAGCTCGGTTCTGGCCGCGGAACGGACGCCCCACGATCCGCGGGCGGACGCGTGACGGAGCGCCTCGACGGCCTCGGGAGAGCCGATCCTCCGCAGCGCGTGCGCCGCGGCAAGTCTCGTCCGGCGAGTGCGAACCGGCGCGAACAGCTCGCCGCGATGCAGCGCGTCGGACAACGCCTCGACAGCGTCGTGACCGCCGACCGTACCGAGGCTCTCGACCGCCACGAGCGACAGCGCAGGAAAGGCCTTGCGGTTCACCGTCCTGACGATGTGGACCAGGAGCGGAGCGGCGCGGTCGTCGCGAAGCGACGCGAGCTCGCCGATGAGCGATTGCCGGGGCCGTCCGGTGACCGTCTTCAGTGCCTGCAGCAGCGTGCGGCACGCAGCCTCCGGCTCGTACAACACGAGTGCCTGGACGGCCTCGCGCTGAACGAGCGGCTCCGTGTCCGTCAAGAGCGGCTGCAACTCGCGAAGCCCTTCCGTTCCTCCGAACTCACGGAGCAGATACGCGGCGGTCCGGCGCACTTCCCAGTTCGTGGCGTTCATCAGCGACTGCACGGCCTCGCGGCCCGGCGCCCCGAAGCCGACGAGGATGTCGCGCAGCCGGCGGCGGGATCGCGCGTCCTGCTCGACCGCGAGCACTTCCGCGAGCGGCGGTATGACCACCGGACCGATCGCGTGGCACACACGCATGAAGCGCTCGTACAGCTGATCATCGGCCGCGCGAAGGTGCTTCGGCACGTGTTTCATCATCGCGCCGCGGCCGAACGCCTCGAGCGCGCGCTGTGCGGCCTCGCCGCGTGCCGGCTCATTCGCGGCCTCGTTCGAGAGCGTCTCGATGAGTTGCCACGCCTGGTCGAAGTGCCCGACGCGGATCAAGTCCTCCGCGTGCTGCGACACGATTTCCGCGACGTCGCGCCAGCGCGCGAGGTCTGTTTCGAGGCCGAGCAGGTCGCTGAGAAGCTGGAAGTCGAGCGTGCGCAGCGCTCCATCGTTCACCGTCGACAGCCAGCTCGAGATGCGGTCGGGTGGATCGTCGCCTGCCGCCTCCACCTCCACCGCGCGCGCGCGGACGCTGCTCAACTCGCGTGAGTATTCCCCCGAGACGTACGGCGCGTCGCTGTATGACGTCAGCATCCGTTCGACGCGCTCCCAGAGGTGATCGAATCCTTCCTCACGGGCGAGCGGAGAGCCCTGTACCCGGTCTTCCGCAAGCGCGAGCAGCTGGCGCTGCCGCTCCATTCCGGGCACGAGGGTGTTGAAGGCGAGCGCAAGCCGTTCGCTTGCGCCGTGATTGGCGATGACCGAATCGGCGACGAACCCGGCGATGTCGCCGTCCTCCATGCGCTCGGTGACCGCGTTGACGAGATTCACCGCGCCCGATGCCGCCTCGGGGCGTTCGCGCGCCTGCAGGAAGTCGGCGACAACCTCGTCGGTGAACTTCAGGACGCCTGCGCTCAACTGCCGCATCAGCGTGTCGAGTTGGTCGGGGGCCGTGCGCCGCACGACTTCCGCCATCACGCCGAGCAGCTTGAGGAGGGCCGCCGTCCGCGTCGTCACGGCGGCGTCCCCGGCCGCCTGGCCGACGACCTGTTTCAGGAAGGCCTCGAGTTCCTCGCGGTCGCCCGCAATGCGTCGGAGGAGTGCGACGGCCTCATCGTCGATGTCGAGCGGCTGGCCCGACATCGCGTTGATGATGCGGTCGATCGTCGCCGCTTCGCCCTGGCGCTCTCGCAGGACTTCCGCGTAGTCGATTTCCCTGAGTTCGAGACTCGGCCCGCCGGCGGTCGTCCACAGGCGCGCGATGCCACCGTCGGCGCGGACCTCCTCGGGCTGGCGGCTCAGGAGCATCAGCAGCGTCTGCCACGATTGCGCATCCGCGCCAGGGTGCAGCGTGAGCGAGCCGACGAGCTGCCGCCGCAGCATTTCCGCAAGTTCGACGACGGCGGGATCCGGTTTCGGGATCGATGCTTCGCCAACCTGGAGATTGTGCGGATGCACTTCGAGCACGTAGGGGCCGTTGGCGGTCAGCGCGGCGGTGAGCTCGGCCAGCCGCCGCAGCGTCGACGCGATGGCGGGATGCGTCGGTGGATAGAGCGATACCGCCCGCGCGGCGGATTTGCATGCGCGAGCGAACTCGGTCAAACGGGCGGCGGTTTCTGGGTCGAGAGAAGCGCGAACCTCTGGCATTCTCAGGCAGACGCGAGCCGCGGATGCGATGCGTGGAACTCGACCATGCAGTCCGTCAAGGAACGGCTGAATTATACTCTTGGCGCCTTTCATGCGCGCGGTCGATCTCATACGCATCAAACGGGATGGCGGCCAGCTCGAGCGCGCGGCGATCGAGTGGTTTGTCGCGGGCGTCACTGGGGGAGACATCCCCGACTACCAAACGTCGGCGCTCCTGATGGCGATCGTGCTGCGCGGGATGACGCCGGAAGAGACATGGCTGCTGACCGACGCCATGGTGCGCTCCGGCATCCGCGTGGAGTACCCCGGCCTCGCGTCGGTGCCCGTCGACAAGCACAGCACGGGCGGCGTCGGCGACAAGACGTCGATTGTGCTCGCGCCGCTCGCAGCAGCGTGCGGCGCCGTCGTGCCGATGATGTCGGGCCGCGGACTTGGCCACACCGGCGGCACGCTCGACAAACTGGAATCGATCCCCGGGTTCCGTACGGGCCTCTCGCTCGACGAGCTTCGCGCGGCAGTGGACCGCATCGGCTGCGCGCTCATCGGCCAGACGTCGGAGATCGCCCCCGCCGACCGGAAACTTTACGCCCTCCGCGACGTGACCGGGACCGTCGAGAGCATTCCGCTGATCTCCGCGTCGATCATGAGCAAGAAAATTGCCGAGGGCATCGGCGGACTCGTGCTCGACGTGAAGTCCGGCGACGGCGCGTTCATGAAAACGCACGAGGACTCGCGTCGGCTGGCGGAGTCCCTCGTGTCAATCGGCGAAGCGGCGGGCGTCCGAACCGAGGCGCTCCTGACGAGCATGGACGCGCCGCTCGGGCGGGAAGTCGGCAATGCCAACGAAATCATCGAGTGTGTCGAGACGCTCAAGGGACAGGGGCCCGAGGACATCGAGACGCTGTCTGTCGAACTCGCGGCGCGCATGCTCGTCGTCTCCGGCGTCGAGCCCGATCCCGCGGCCGCAACGACGCGCGTTCGGCGTGCGCTGACGAGCGGCGCGGGCCTCGAGAAGCTGAAGGAGATCGTGGCCAACCAGGGCGGCGACCCGCGCGCGATCGACGATACGTCGCGGATGCCGCACGCGCCGGACACCGATGTGATCACCGCACCCCGCGCCGGAGTGGTAGCCGCGCTGAAGGCGGAAGCGATCGGGAAGGCCGCAGTGGTGCTGGGCGCCGGGCGCGACCGGCTGGATGCACAGATCGATTCGGCCGTCGGACTGACCATTTCTGCGCCTGTGGGCACCGATGTCTCCTCCGGAGACGAGGTCATCGTGATCCGTCACCGCGGCGGCCGCGGACTTGCGGAGGCACGCCGTCTGCTGACGGCGGCGATGGTGATCGGCGACGGCCGGCCGTCGCGCCGCCCGCTAATCCTGGAGCGCATCGAGCAAAGGAAGGGATGAGTGGCGACACAGGCGACCGCGGAGCTCGCGTATCCGGTGCCACCTCGCGTGCCGTACGACTCGCGGGATTACGCGGTGATGGGAGGTGCGG
>Ga0310811_10001557_pt1 | contig 28627 bp, 26 predicted proteins | sample YCmetagenome_FD_207642 | JGI IMG/M metagenome (GOLD analysis project Ga0310811, IMG submission 207642) | Soil microbial communities from experimental microcosm in Duke University, North Carolina, United States - YC | ecosystem: Engineered > Artificial ecosystem > Soil microcosm > Unclassified ... | reverse complement strand
ACGTGGAGCTGGTCGCTGTGGAAGTTCCCCGCGCGATCGAACCACGACTGATCGTTGAAGCCGGCCGTGTCGATGACGAGCGTCTCGCCCTCCCAGTGGCCGTTCGACCATCCCATCCAGCTGTCGGCCGGCGCCTCCTTGTGATCCGTCATGTAGATCGTGCGCACGCCGCGTGCGTAGGTGAACGCCATCATGATGTAGGTGGGCGTCTGCACGATCTGAAAAGGGTACGGCATGTACATGGCGCGCGGCACGCCCGGCAGGTAGCACTTGATCTCCGGATCGAGCTTGATGCGATTCGCGTAGTTCTCCTTCTTTTTCGCCAGCGCCTCCGGCTTGTAGGGGAGCGGCGCGTCGACGATGCCGCTGCCCGCGGGAACGGCGTTGCTGGCGCCAAGCTCGAGAATCTGGCCCGGAGCGGCCGAGTGCGGCTCGATGTCCCAGTAGGCTTCGGTGATCGCCTGATAGACGCCGTTCAGATTGGGCTTGCCGTCAGCGGTGCGGGGTGCTCGATACGCGCGCGATTGCGCGGATGACGATGGGGCAGTCAACGACACTGCTGCGACGACTCCGACAGCGACAAGCAACGCCATCGTAGGGGCCGGTTTGAGCCGGCCCATAAGGTTGCGCATAGCGGCTACTGACCGCGCATATTGAACGCCCGCGCGCGGGGCGCGTCAAGGATTTGCTGAAACCCGCCAGCCCGGCATTCCCCTCGCTCTGGCGTATGCCGGAGCGGCGCGGGGCCTGATCGTGAAGGGTTTCACGACGTGCCGGTGGTCGCGCGCGCAACGCTCTCGTGCGACTGCCAATCGGCGAAGAGGCGATGCGGCGGGGGCGTGCGCCGCAGGATCTGGTTACGGCGCGATCCTCATGCCGTCGGCGATCCGTTGCGCCTCTGACTGCGTGAAGTCTCCGCTGATGACCGCGGCGTCGCCGATCGGTGATTTGAGTGTTGGAGCGGCCACGACCTGACCGTCGATCAGCATCGCGACCGGCTTGCCCCGGTGGTTTCGCGTCGCCTCGCGCATCTTGTTCGCGCCAGACGCGTTGAGGCGCACGTCAATCCAGAACTGCGACGGCCGGTTGCCTGGAACCACGCTGCTGCCTGCGATGTCCTCGTTGGTCACCACAACTTCAGGATGCAGATACACGGTGCGCTCCGAATTTGCGCCGCGCGCCGCGCGCAATCCTGGTCCCGGTTGATCTTCTGCCAGCCGCACTTCAAAACGGACAGCGGCCTGCAGCACCGGACCGACGGGCGATGCCATCGAGAAGGCAATCACTCCCGCCACCGTCAGCGCCGCAGCGATGGCGAGCGCGAGACCTGTTCTTCGAGGCACTCGCGACGCTGCCGGCGCGTCTGAACGGGATGTCGCCGACAGAATCGCGTGTCGTATGCGGGCGCGCTGATCTTCGGTGGGCCCGTCATCATGCCGAGCGGGATCGGCAGCTTCGAGAAGATCGCGAACGGTTCTCATGTCATGTTTCTCCGCTGAACGGTTTCAAGATCTTCAGCAGCTCGCGGCGTCCTTTCGAGAGGTGCCAGCGCACGGTGATCGCGCTGATCCCGAGCATGGACGCGACATCCTGAATCGTCAGGCCTTCCAATTCGTGGAGTACGACAACGGCGCGACGCCGCGGCGACAACGCGTCGAGTGCAGACCAGACGTCGCTGCGCGCAATGAGGGATGCTTCAGGATGCGTGGCGACTGCGCTGGCACGTAGTGACTCGCCGGCAAACCGGTTGCGAACGTCTGCCTTGCGCCATTGATCGCGCCGGATGTTGACGAGCACGCGCACGAGCCACGCCTCCTCGTCGGCGAAGCCGATGGGGATCGATGTCGGCTTTCGCGCCGCTCTCACAAACGTCTCTTGCACGAGGTCCAGCGCATCGTCCACCGTCGGAACGAGACGACGGGCAAGACGATAGAGGCGCTGATGATGCGCGTCGAACAACGCGGCGAGCCGGTCCGCTGCCGAGCTAGCAAGCGCAGCCGGCAGAACTGTGGCCAGAGGCAGGCCGTTCATACTTCCTTAAACGTATGAACCCGAAAAAATGATGGTCTTCGTGACCCTCGTGCTGGCCGCTTTGCGACCTTCGTGGTTACGAAGCGAACGCCTGACGGAATTTCTGCGATGCGCCGCTCTTGATCGGGCCGCCATGCCCGAAGACCGCAACGTCGAAGTCGAGCGCGGCGAGCTTACGGAGACTTGCGTTGCCGTCCTCGAGACTCTCGTAGCAAAGCGCGTAGCCGAAGCTCGGCATGTTCGCGCACGCATCCGCGGCGAAGAGCAGGCGGCGGCGAGGCCAGAGCAGCGCGACCTGACCCGCACATTGTCCGGGGACGTGAATCGCTTTGAGTCCGCCCGCAATCGGCAGCTCAGTACCGTCGTTGATCTCCTGATCGATCGCGCACGGCTCGATCGGCACTGGCTTTTTCGGGATGAACATCCGATACATGAGGCCGCGCAGCAACCCCGGCGCCGGCGCCATCGGCCGCGCCGCCTCGCCTTTCCTCACCATCGCGGCATCAACCGGATGCATGTAGACGCGCGCGCCGCTCATCTTCTTCAGCGCCGCCACGCTGCCGGCATGATCGGGGTGGCAGTGCGTGACGATGATGTGTTTGAGGTCGGTGACTTTTTTGCCGATCGATTCGATCGCCGCGACGATTTTGTCCGCGCTGCCAGGCAGTCCAGTGTCGATGAGCGTCAGCTCGCCTTGATCGAGGAGAAAAACGTTGACGCTGCCGAGGCCGACTTGCCAGAGACCTTCGACGATTTGGGTAGGAGCTGCCATGGGTGGCAGAGCTTACAGGTTTTTGGCCGCGAAGGGCACAAGGGCCTCGAAGGCCGCGACACGTAACTGGTTGAAATTCGTGACCTTCTAGTTCTTCCCCATCTTCTTGGTTTTATCAGCTGATACAATTAGCTAGATATTGCGATTGCCCAAACGCAATATCTTGTGGTTTGCGCTTGACAAGGCTGGTGACTGAGCGCAGTATCGCCCTCGCGCTCAAAAGAGGTTGAAACGGCCTGAAGCGTCCCAGCAGCAGGTCGCCTGTGTAGTTCCTCAGGACATCTCGGGCGCACCACCACAACTTAAAAGATCGGACGCTCGCACGGGGTGAGAGTGTTCAGAGCGGCGCGGACCTTTCAGGTCCGCTCCATCGGGAGGATGAAGCATGGCCCAGACGCAAAGTGGAGCGTCCGAAGCGCGCGCGAAAGAGAGCAGGGCGGATCGGTCCGCCGCCGCCGCGTCGTCGACGGATATCCAGGGTCTGGAATTTCCACGCTATTTCACGCTGCCGGGCGTCGATCCGTTCGACGAGGTCGAATGGGAGATCCGCTCAGCGGTCATCGGCAACGAGAAAGGCAAGGTCGTCTTCGAGCAGAAGGATGTGGAGATTCCGTCCTTCTGGTCGCAGCAGGCGACCAACATTGTCGTCTCGAAGTATTTCCGCGGGCAGATGGACACGCCCGAGCGCGAACGCTCCGTCAAGCAGCTGATCGGTCGCGTGGTCGACGCGATCACCAGGTGGGCGCGCGATCAACGCTACTTCGCCAGCGAAGATGCGCTGGCCTCGTTCAGCGCGGAGCTGAAGCATCTGCTCGTCTATCAGAAGGCGGCGTTCAACAGTCCGGTGTGGTTCAACTGCGGCTTCGAGAAGGCCCCGCAGTGCTCGGCATGCTTCATCAACTCCGTGGACGACACGATGGACTCCATCCTTACGCTCGCCAAGACCGAGGGGATGCTGTTCAAATTCGGATCCGGTACCGGCAGCAACCTTTCGACAATTAGATCCTCACGCGAGCTCCTGGCGGGCGGCGGCACGGCAAGTGGCCCAGTGTCGTTCATGAAGGGGTACGACGCGTTTGCCGGCGTGATCAAGAGCGGCGGCAAGACGCGGCGCGCCGCGAAGATGGTCATCCTCAACGTCGATCATCCTGACGTCGAGGAGTTCATCAACTGCAAGGTCGAAGAAGAGAAGAAGGCGTGGGCGCTCATCGACGCGGGCTACGACGGCTCGTTCACGGGCGTCGCCTATAACTCGATCTTCTTCCAGAATTCGAACAACAGCGTGCGCGTGACCGACGACTTCATGCGTGCGGTGCTTGACGATGACGAGTGGCAGACGAAGAAGGTGACCAGCGGCGATGTGATGGACACCTACAAGGCTCGCGACCTGATGCGCCAGATCGCGTACGGCACGTGGGTCTGCGGCGATCCCGGCATGCAGTTCGACACCACCGTCAACGAGTGGCACACCTGCCCGCACACCGATCGCATCAACGCGAGCAATCCGTGCTCCGAGTACATGTTCCTGGACGATTCGGCGTGCAACCTGGCGTCGATCAACCTGATGAAGTTCGTGAAGGTCGATGGCGAGCTCGACGTCGCGGCGTTCAAGGCCGCCTGCCGCACGATGATCACGGCGCAGGAGATCATCGTGCCGAACTCGAGCTATCCGACAAAGGCGATCGAGAAGAACTCCCACGACTATCGGCCGCTCGGTCTCGGCTACGCGAATCTCGGCGCGCTGCTGATGTCACGCGGCCTGCCCTACGACAGCGACGAGGGCCGCGCCTATGCAGCGGCGATTACGGCGGTGATGACGGGCGAGGCCTACGCGCAGTCGGCGCGCATCGCGCGCGATCACGGCGGCCCGTTTGCCGGCTACGAGAAGAACCGCGAGCCGTTCCTGCGAGTGATGAACAAGCATCGCGATGCGGTGAGCGAGATCAACGCCAAGTACGTCCCGTCGGATTTGATGGCTGCGGCCAAGCAGGCGTGGGATGAAACCGTGGAGCTCGGCGAGGACTTCGGCTATCGCAACGCGCAGGCGACCGTGCTGGCGCCGACCGGGACCATCGGCTTCATGATGGATTGCGATACCACGGGCGTTGAGCCGGACATTGCGCTCGTCAAATACAAGAAGCTGGTGGGCGGCGGGCTGATGAAGATCGTCAACGGCACCGTGCCGATGGCGCTGGAGAAGCTCGGTTACACCCAGCCCGAGATCGAGGCGATCGTTCACTACATCGACGAGCACGAAACGATCGAAGGGGCGCCGTTCCTGAAGGACGAGCATCTGCCCGTGTTCGACTGCGCGTTCAAGCCGGCGAAAGGCGAGCGATCGATTCACTACATGGGGCACATCAAGATGATGGGCGCCACGCAGCCGTTCATCTCCGGGGCGATCAGCAAGACCGTGAACGTGCCGCGCGAAGCGACGGTGGAGGAGATCGAGAAGGCGTACGTCGAGTCGTGGCGTCTCGGCGCGAAGGCGATTTCGATTTATCGCGATGGCAGCAAGCGCACGCAGCCGCTGAACACATCGAAAGCCGGAGTCGCCGATACGAGGAATGCTGTAGGGGCCGGTCTTCAGACCAGCGCGAACGAGATGGGCCCGCGCGAAATCGTGCGCGAGGTGGTGAAGGTCGTCGAAACGCCGAAGCGGCGGAAGCTGCCCGACGAGCGCAACGCCATCACGCACAAGTTCGACATTGCCGGGCACGAGGGCTACATCACCGTCGGCCTCTTCGAGGACGGGACGCCTGGTGAGATCTTCCTGGTGATGGCGAAGGAGGGCTCGACCATCTCGGGCTTTGCCGACGCGTTCGCGCAGGCGATCTCTTATGCGCTGCAGTACGGCGTGCCGCTGCAGGCGCTGGTGGACAAGTTCAGCCACGCGCGCTTCGAGCCGTCGGGGATGACGAAGAACCCCGAGATCCGGTTCGCGAAGTCGATTGTCGATTACATCTTCCGGTGGCTCGCTACCAAGTTCCTGTCGCCGGAAGCTCAGTACCGCGCGGGCGTCAACATTGAGGAGCCGGTGAGCCGGGATTCCGGATTCGGGGTTCGGGAGTCGGCAGGTTCGCAGATCTCAGAGCCGAAGGTCACGATCAGCTCGAAGCCGGATGCAGGGGCCGGCTTCAGCCGGCCCGACCCGAAACCTTCCTCGTTTGCGGCGATTCAGAATCAGGAGGACGCGCCGCCGTGCAGCACGTGCGGGTCGATCATGATTCGCAGCGGCAGCTGCTACAAGTGCACCAACTGCGGCACGACCAGCGGCTGCGCGTAACCAGGAGAGCGATCGTGCTGTGACGTTGCTGTCACAACATCGTGGGTAGATGAATGCCGACCGTGAGGTCGGCTTTCATTTTTTTCGGGGAACGTGCACACCGCCAAATCGTGATGTGCATGGCCTGAGGCGAACCGTGCCGACATGTTGTGCAAGATGGCTGCAGGTCGAGCGGCCGCCTACTCAACGAATAGATTGACAAGCAAACGATGAAGCTCTTCGGCCGGGTGCGTGGCTCACTGTTATGCGAGCGAAACACTCCAGTAGTGAACGCAAAACAGGCGATCGGTTGGTGGGAAGCTCGACGAGTGCCATTCAACCTCATAGTCGGCAGTGCTGGAGTCGTGTCAGTGGCTATCGTGAGCGTCGTCAGTCTCGGAGCCTATTTCCTCTTCAACAGCGATTTCGGACTTCCCGATCCTCCATTGTTCGCTGTGATCAGCGTGATGTTGTACGCAGTTGTCGTCAATATTTGCTATACCGGTGGCTGGATAGTCGAGCTCCTGATTCGAAGCGTCTGGCCTGAACAAGCGGATCGATTCGCCACCCTCAGTCTTTCTTTGGGGCTGACGTTGACAATTCTTGTGACGCTGTTACCAGGTGTTGTCGTAGGCGCTGCTGGGATCTTCGGTCTGGCAGGCCATCTAATCGGCCGTTAATCGCCGTCAGCACGATCGCTCCAAGAAGTTCCTACGGCGGCCGCATCTTCGCCACGCTCGCGTCGGTGAAACAGGGCTTCGGCAACCTGATGCTCACGCCGGAAATCCAGGCAGAATTCGTCGCCGACGTGCCTGACGTCTTCCTTGCCGTCTCGGGCGGCTGGGGCCGCATGGGTGCCACGCACGTCAGGCTCGCGAAAAGCGAATCGCGACCTGCTGACGGACGCACTCCGCACTGCCTGGAACGCGTCGAGAAGAACGCCGCGTCCAGAACCACAAAACACGCCCGCCGCGCCCGCTGATACCTGACACCTGATACCTGATACCCGCGGCGAAGCTTCGGGTAAAATGCGCCGACCCAAGTAGCAGACCATTCCGAGGGAACTCCGATGCTGCATCGCATGATGACGTTGACGGCCGCCCTGCTGAGTGCGGCGTTGCTGGCGCCCGCCGAGGCCGTCGCCCAGGACAAGGGCGCGCAGGATAAGACGCCTGCAACCTGGCCCAGTCCGGTGCCGACGCGTGGTCCTGTCGCCGAGAAGGACAAGAAGCCGGCGCCGAAGCGCACCATCAACGGGATGTGGAGCGCCTTGCGGGTGGGCAACCAGTCCGGCGGCGTGCAATTGAAGCCGAACAACGGCAAGCCCGAGAACGAGCTTCCCTACACGCCGTACGGCCTGCAGGTTTATCGTTCGCACAAGCCACTCGAGGGCAAAGACTCGGTCGACCCGGCGGACAACAACGATCCGAGGACGAAGTGCGAGCCGCTCGGATTTCCCCGCTACAACCACTACGACCTCGGCATCCAGGTCTTCCAGGACGAACAGAAGGTTGCGATGCTCTACAACTTCGACAACCGCTGGCGGATGATCTGGACCGATGGGCGGCCGCTGCCCAAGGTCGTGGATGGCGGTGTCGAAATTGACGGCGAGTACCGGGAGGCGCGGTGGATGGGGTACTCAGTCGGCCGGTGGATCGACGATTACACGCTCGAAGTCGTCACCGTCGGCACCATGCCCGAGGACCGCGTCTGGCTCGACAACACCGGCCGGCCAATCAGCGATAAGGCACGCATCACCGAACGATTCCGCCGGCTCGACAACGACACGCTGGAATGGTCCGAGACGATCGACGATCCGAAAATCTACACGCGTCCGTGGGACACGATGAAGCTGCGCATGACGCTGCAGGATCCGCGCATCGATCTGATGACACGTTACTGTTCGCCGGTGGAACTCGACAACTACAACAAGACGTTCGGCGACGCGGCCGGAGCCAACTGATTCGACGAGGGACCCGTATGAAAGAAACGCACATGAAGCAGCGAGCGATGATCGTCGTTGGCGTGGCGGTCGCCGTCGCGGTCCTGACCGCAGTACCTGTCCACGGCCACCACAGCGGCTCGACACTCTTTTCTGAAAAGACGTCGACCCTGAAAGGCTCCGTCGCCAAGTGGGTGTGGTCCAACCCGCACTGCCTGTTGACGGTCGACGTGAAAGGCGACGATGGCCAGTTGGTGTCCTGGCTGATAGAACTGCAGGCGCCGAACACCATTTACCCCGCCGGTTACCGCATCAATACCTTCAAGCCGGGCGACCCGGTGACGGTCGCCGTGCACGCAGTCTCCAACGGCCGGCCTTACGCCCGGGTTGTCTCGGTGACGCTGGCCGACGGCAAAACCCTGGGTGATGGCGTTCGCGCTGATACCCCCGCGCCGTAACGTGCCGGTGGACAGATGAGGCGTCGATTCAACGCGGCCGCCTCCTGGTCGATGGCCGCGGCGATGTTGTGCCTGCTCGCCGGCGCGACCCTGCGGGCAGGCCAGAGCACCCCCGAGGCGTCGCTCCTCAGCGAGCAGTACTTCAAGAACATCCAGGTGCTGAAGGGGATGCCGGTCGACACGTTCTTCGATGCGATGGGGATGTTCGCCGCGTCGATGGGGAACGATTGCACCTTCTGTCATTCCAAGGAGGCGGGGTTCCGGCGCGAAGCGTTTGCCGAAACCACGCCGCGGATTCAGCGAGCCCGCCAGATGATCGGGATGGTGCAGGCGCTCAATGCGCAGTATTTCGGCGGGCGCCCGCGCGTCACCTGCTTCACGTGTCACCGCGGCCAGTATTCGCCGGTCGATGCTCCGAGCTTTCTCATCCAGTACGGCGTCCCTGTCGAAGACCCAGACATCATCAATTTTCCGACCGAGGCGGGGGTGTCGGCCGACCAGGTGTTCGACCGGTACCTGACCGCGATCGGCGGCACGGCGGCGCTCGCCAAAATCACGAGCTTCACGGCGACGGGCACCTACGCTGGATTCGACACCGGGCAGGAGGAAGTACCGGTGCAGATCTTCGCCAAGGCACCGAACCAGCGCACGTGGATCGTCAAACTGCCGCAGGGCGACAGCTACCGCGTATTCGACGGCATGAACGGCTGGATCGCGGGTCCCGACAGCCCGGCACCGCTGTTCACGCTGGCGACCGGCAACCTGGATCGCGCACGCATCGAGGCCATTCTGGCATTCCCGGCGGCCATCAAGCAGCTGTATCCGCGGTGGCGCGTTGGCCGGACGCTGATCGACGACCGCGACGTCATCATCGTGCAGGGCACCGCGCCAGGGCTGCTGCCGGTGAACTTGTACTTCGACGACAAGTCAGGCCTGCTCGCGCGCGTCGTCCGGTGGAACCAGACGCTGGTCGGGCCGGTGCCGACCGAGATCAACTACGGCGACTACCGCGCCGTTGCAGGTATCCAGATGCCGTTCACCTGGACGGCTACGCAGACCTACATGCAGATGACGATCACGCTGCGCGAGGTCTCGGTGAACGTACCTGTCGATGCGTCGCGGTTCGCCAAGCCACGTGAGTTTCGCGCCGCCAACCGTTAATTTGGACAACAGGAGTGCTCCGTGATGAGTCGCATTACGCGTGCGTTGCTCGTTTTAATGGTCGTCCTGCTCTCCGCCGCACACTTGTGGGCGCAGGCGACCGCGCAAATCAACGGTACGGTCGCGGATGCAAGCGGCGCGGTGCTCCCGGGCGTCACCGTCATTGCCGTCCAGACTGAAACCGGCTTCCGTCGCGAGGCGGTCACGGATGGCAGCGGTTCGTACGCGCTGCTGAATCTTCCCATCGGGCCGTATCGCCTCGAAGCGACGCTCTCGGGGTTCCGCACCTTCTCGCAGACCGGCCTCGTCCTCCAGGTCGGCAGCAATCCTGTCATCCCCGTGAAGATGGAGCTGGGTGGCCTCGAGCAGACCGTTTCGGTCGAAGGGGCGGCGCCGCTGGTCGAGACGCGCAACCCCGCGGTTGGCGCGACCATCACCAGTGAACAGATCGACGCGCTGCCGCTTGAAGGCCGCAGCGCGGTGTCGTTGATTACGCTGACCGGCGCCTCGGCCGACGCCGGCCCCAGCAGCAGCCGCAGCATGACGTCGAGCCGCGGCATCGCGATTACCGGCGGCCAGCCGTTTGGCGTCGCCTACCTACTTGACGGCGCCCTGCACAACAACGCCTACGACGGCTTCAACATGCCGCTGCCGTTTCCGGATGCGCTGCAGGAATTCAAGGTGGAGACCAGTACGCAGAACGCGCAAAACGGCGTGCACGCCGGCGGCACGGTGAGCCTGGTGACCAAGTCGGGCACCAACCTGCTGCATGGCGACGCGTTCGAGTTTGCGCGCCACCATCGGTTCAACGCCGCCTCGCCGTTTGCGGGCGTCGACCCGGCGACCGGCAAGCGCCTCGATGACGGCCTGGTGCGCAACCAGTTCGGCGGGGTGCTGGGCGGCAAGCTTATTCAGGACAAGCTGTTCTTCTTCGGTGCCTATCAGACCTCACGCTCGACGCAGACTCCGGCTGACCTCGTCGCGTTCGTACCGACGGCAGCGATGATGGCCGGCGACTTTACCGGCGTCACCTCGCCCGCATGCAACCGGGGGACGCAGGTCAACCTGCGAGCGCCCTTCGTCAACAACCGTCTCGCCGCGTCGCAGATCAGTCCGGCGGCGCTGGCGGTGGCGAAGCGTCTCCCCGAGACGACGGACCCCTGCGGCCGCGTCACCTATTCGAGCCAGACCAAGCCGGTGGAGACGCAGTCGATCGGCAGAATCGACTGGCAGATCAACCAGAACCATTCGCTGTTCGGCCGCTACATGCTGACCACGACCTTCTGGGATCCGCCGTACGCGAACAACCACGAGATCCTGGCGACCTCGCTCGGCGGCCGTGATAGCGACGCGAAGTCGCTGGCGATTGGCGACACGATGGTGCTGAGCAACACGATGGTGAACAACGTGCGCTTCACCTATCACTACACCAACGTGCACCGCACCCACACTCCCTACTTTGGTCCAGAGGATGTCGGGATTAAGAGCTACAGCTACGCTCCAAAGGTCACGTTGATCTCCGTGAGCAACGCCTTCAATCTCGGCCAGGGCACGGAGCTCGACTCGTATTACCGCCCGCACACCTACGCGTTCTCGGACGACCTGACGTTGATCCGCGGCAGCCACCAGTTTGGATTTGGCGGCACGCTCGCCCTCAACGACTGGATTACGCGCACCAATTCGCGCTCGGGCGGCGCCTTCACCATCAACGGCGGCGCGACGGGATTGTCGCTCGCCGACTTCATGGCCGGGATCGTCTTTGAGTTCCGGCAGGCCAATCCATTCGTCAACGACGCCACGCAGAAGAGCTTCGGCATCTACGGCCAGGACACCTGGCGCGTCTCCGACAAGATCACGATGAACTACGGGATGCGGTACGAACCCTGGTTCCCGCAGCAGTTCCGGAAGGGGGCTGTCTACAACTTTTCCACCGCGGCTTTCCTCGCCAACGCGCGCAGCAAGGTGTATCCCGATGCGCTACCCGGCTTCACCTATCCGGGCGATGCAGGCTTTCCGAGCAAGGCGGGACTCGACACCAATTGGATGAACTTCCAGCCGCGTGTGGGCGTGTCCTGGGATCCCAGCGGCGATGGCAAGACGTCGGTACGCGCGGGCTATGGCCTGAGCGGCGACTTCGTCGCCGGACAGTTCTTCACCGACGCCCAGCAGGCGTGGCCCTTCGGGTACGAGGAACGGCTTACCGGCGCCGCGGTCGGTCCGCTCGACGATCCGTTTGGCGGCGTCGGCCGCGTGAGTCCATTCCCGGTGACGCTCGGCACCGGCTTGCCGAAGGCACCGGGCACCCCCTTTATCGAGATCCCGCACGATCTGAAGGGGACGCGCGTGCACACCTGGAACGTTGGCGTGCAGCGGCAGCTGACCGACACCACGGCGGTGTCGGTGACCTATCTCGGCAACCGCATGGTGAACATCTGGGGCGACGTCAACGGCAACCCCGCCCTCCTGCCCGCCAATCCGACCGGTCCGTGCACGTTGCGCACGCCCACGGGGACGCAGACATTCGCAAATTGCTCCGCGGCGCCCATCAACCTTCGGCGGGAGATCGCGCAGGCCAATCCCATCGATGGTCAGTACATCGGCTACCTTGACTGGGCCACCGATCAGGGGTGGCAGCGCTACCACGGCGTGCTGCTCTCCGCGCAGAAGCGCGCGGCCAACGGCCTGAGCGCGAACGCCAACTACACGTGGTCGACGTGCGAGGGCACCGCGCAGAGCAACAGCGGCGGCAACCCGCTCAACGTGGGCACCGGCTATACACGGCCGCAGTCGCTGCTCAATCCGCCGGCAAACTCGAAGGAGTTGTTCGATCTCGACAAGGGGCCGTGCACGTTGTCGCCGACGCACATCTTCAACCTGACCGCCAGCGCGGAGACGCCGCAATTCAACAGCACTGCTGCGAGGATTCTCGCGTCGGGATGGCGGCTCTCTGGTATCTTCCGCGCCTCCTCCGGCAACGCCTTGCGCATCGTCACCGGGATCGACCGGACGCTCGACGGTCTGACGACCGCGACGCAGCGGGTGGACCAGGTACTGGACAACGTCTACGGCGACAAGACTTTGAACAATTGGTTCAATCCGAAGGCGTTCGCCCAGCCGGCCATCGGCGCCTACGGGAATTCGGGCAACAACGCCTACCTCGGCCCTGGCAGCCGGACCATCGACCTCGCGCTCGTGCGGTTGTTCCGGGTGGCCGGTTCTCATCGGATCGAGGCGCGCGTCGAGGCGTTCAATGCCCTCAACTGGCTGCGGCCGGGCAATCCGAACACCACGCTGAGCAGCGCGACGTTCGGACAAATCCTGACCGCGGCCGATCCGCGCATCATGCAGTTCGGGCTCAAGTACCAGTTCTGATCGCGACTGTGGAGGTTCTACCGAGGTCCCAGGACCTCCCCTGTCACACCCCTCCGGCACAGTGATCCCATGCCCGAACAGTCGATTGCGTGTCCGTCGTGTGGCAAGAAAATCCCGCTCACACGTGCGCTGCGCGCGGAAATCGAGCAGTCGGTCGAGCGCGAGTTGCGCGCGAAGTACGAGCAGCGCCTCGAGGCGGATGTGCAGCGCGCCGAAAAAGACGCCGCCAGCAAAGCAGAGAAGAAGCTGGCGCAGGAACTGGTGGCGCTGCGCGATCAGATAAACGAACAGGCAAAGGATCTGGACGAAGCGCGGCGCAACGAGCTGGCGATGCGCAGGCGCGAACGTGAACTCGAACGCAAACAGCAGGACCTCGAGCTGGAGATGGAACGGAAGCTGGGACAGGAGCGCGCGCGGCTCGTCGCCGACACGCAGGAGCGTTTCGCGGAGGAGCATCGCCTCAAGGACGCGGAAAAGGAGCGGCAGCTCGCCGACATGCGGCGCCAGATCGAAGATCTCAAGCGCAAGGCGGAGCAGGGCTCGCAACAGCTGCAGGGCGAAGTCGGTGAGGAGGAACTCGAGTCGCTGCTGCGCAGCAGCTTTCCGTCAGACGATATCCAGCCCATCGGCCAGGGCGTGCGCGGGGCCGACCTGCATCAGATCGTTGTCGACTCGCGCAGCCGCAAGTGCGGCTCCATCCTCTGGGAATGCAAGAACACCAAGCATTGGAACGACGGGTGGCTCGCGAAGCTGAAACAGGATCAGCGCGCGCTGCATGCAGATGTCGCCGTGCTCGTGTCGGCCGTGATGCCGAAAGGCTGCACGCGGTTCGCGTTGATCGACGACGTGTTGGTGACTGATTTCGCCTGCGCTCCATGCCTCGCCGGTGTACTCCGCGCGAACCTCTCGGAGCTCGCACGGACGCGCACTGCCGCGATGCACAAGGAGGAGAAGCTCGAGCTCCTTCACCGCTATCTCTCCGGCGTCGAATTCCGGCAGCGCGTCGAGGCCGTCGTCGAAGCATTCACGGCCATGCGCCACGACCTGGACCAGGAGCGCCGTGCCGCCGAGCGGCAGTGGGCACGCCGTGCGCGCCAGATCGACGCCGTCACTCTCAACGTCTCGGGGATGTACGGCGATCTGCAGGGCATCCTGCCGGCGCTGCCCTCCATCCGGCAGCTCGAACTGCCCGCCGGCGACCTTGAAGCATCAGCGTGAGCGAACGCGCGTGTACGTGAGCTGCAGGTCGCCTTCCCAGGTCACGCCGTCGCGGGACAGCTCACCCTTCCCGACGATTCGGTTGCCGTCATCGACCAGCATTCCGATAAACCGCTGCGAGAAGCCTGCCGCGTCCCGCCACCAGTGCCACTGATCGTTGCGCAGACTCACCAAGTACCGGCGTGACACCCCGCGTTCATCGAAGTACAGCATCGAGCATTCGTTCGCATCGACATCGGTGCCGATGACAGCGATGCCGCTTGGGATCTCGGGCTCGTCGATTTCGGATTGCATGACGAGGAACGCGCCGCCTTCCGCCCACGTGAATGACGTGCGGCCATGCAGCGTTTTGCCAGGAAGCATTGGATGAGACCCGACCGTCGACCACTCTCCGATCAGGAAATTCAGTGGTTCCAGCGCTCGATTCGGGATACGCGCTTCGTGCCCTATGTGAGTGCTCATGTTGACCTCGCCTCGCAGCCGATCGCCTCGCTCGGCAGTCTATCTGGCATCATGACCACAGGCTGGGCTCGCATGCTATCTGAGCTATGGGCGACGTTGAGAGAACGGATCACACGGTGGCAGTACCCGTCGCGTGTAACGCGTGGTGACGTTCGTCTCGCGTACGTTGTCGCAGTCACTGTCGACGCCGCACAATTCCTGCTCGGACCATTCGGCTGGGTGGGCTTCGATGAAATCCTCGATGCGGCCGCGATGGTCGTCATCTCGCGCCGGATCGGCTTTCACCCGTTGTTCCTGCCGACGTTTGTGCTGGAATTCGTTCCGTTCACCGACATGCTGCCAACGTGGACGGGATGCGTAGCGCTCGTCGTTCGAGCGCGACGACAGCAGGGACTCGTCTCAGACGACGCAGCGCCGGCGATCGACGTGAAAGCAAAGAGAGTGGAGTAGCCGCAACCGTCTCGTTCAACGCCGAGGCCTGCTGATGATGAACGCCGCGACAAATAGCGCGATGATCAGAATCGCCACGCCGACGATGCGCAATCCGCCGGGACTCGTGAACAGGCCTATCCACCACATTTCCGACCCTTCGAACCCTTCGAACCAGAACCCCTTGAACCTATTGAACCCTATGAACCTTTTGAACCATAGTTCTCCTCCACGGAGGACCGCATGAAGAACACTGTGTCCGGGCGTCGGGAGTTTCTCGGAATGGTGACGGCCTTCGCCGCTGGCCTGCCAAGTTTCGCTGCTGCCGCGGCGGCATCGAAAATCAATTACAACCCCGCCGCCAAGCTCGATGTCACCGTGACCGAAGTCGAGCTGCGGCGCAACACTGCCGGACGCATGCTGATGGCGCGCCTCTATCAGCCCGCTGGCGCCGGACCGTTTCCGACCGTTCTGGATTTGCACGGCGGCGCGTGGAACGCGAAGGATCGCTTGGCCGAAGAGCCGATGGACCGTTCCATCGCCAGCAGCGGCGTGCTGGTGGTCGCGGTGGACCTGACGCGTGCGCCGGAAGCGCCGTACCCAGCCGCTATCCAGGATGCGAACTACGCGGTGCGCTGGCTGAAATGGAAGGCGCCGACGTGGAAGGGCGACGCGTCGAGGATCGGCATCTACGGCAGCTCCAGCGGTGGCCACGTGGCGGAGCTGCTCGCCATGCGTCCTCACGATTCGCGCTATAACTCGATCGCGCTGCCGCAGGGCGCGCTGAAGGCGGACGCTACCGTTGCCTACGTGGCGATGCGCTCGCCGATCAGCGACACGTGGGCGCGCTACGAGAACGCCGAGCACCTGAAACGCGCGGACATGGTGAAGAACAACACGACGTTCTTCAGACCGTGGGACGCGATCCACGAAAGCAACCCAGTCGAAATCCTGCAGCGCCACGAGCGCGTGACGATGGTGCCGATGCTGGTCATGCAGGGCGCGCTCGACGACAACATGCTGCCGGCTGCGCAGAAGAAGTTTGCGGAGGCCTATAAAGCGGCGGGCGGCGACATCCAGTACGAACTATTCGAGGGCTGCGAGCACGAGTGGGTGGCGAAGGAAGGTCCGCAGACGGATCGCGCGCGAGCGATGGTCAAATCGTTCATCGCACGACAGCTTGGGAGCGCGTCATGAAACGAATGATGTCGAAGGTTGCGCTCGCCGGCGCCGCGTTCGCGATGATCGCCTGGGCCGGGCTCGTGATCGCGGCGGATGCCGCGCCGAAGTTCGACATCGATGCGAGCTGGCCGAAGCCGCTGCCCAACAACTGGATCCTCGGTCAGATCGGCGGCATCTTCGTCGACAAGGACGATAACGTCTGGATCAGCCAGCGCCCTCGCTCCGTCAACGATCGCGACAAGCGCGCCGAACGCGGCGACAAGTCGATCTGCTGCTACACCGCGCCGTCGGTGATCGCGTTCAACCAGGCAGGCGATGTCATCAAGTCGTGGGGCGGACCGAAGGACGCCAAGGGCTTCGACTGGCCGCAGAACGAGCACGGCATGTTCGTGGACTACAAGGGCAACGTCTGGCTGGCGGGCAACGGCGAGAACGACGGGATGGTCCTGAAGTTCACCAACGACGGCAAGTTCCTGATGGCCATCGGCAAGTCGGCGCCGCAGACGAACAGCCTGGACCAGATACGCGTCGGTCGCGCCGCGGACATGGTCGTCGACCAGGCGACCAACGAGCTCTACGTCGCCGACGGCTACTTCAACCACCGCATCGTCGTCTTCGACGCGGATACGGGCGCGTTCAAGCGGACGTGGGGCGCGTACGGCAAGCCGCCGACGGACGAGAAGATCACCTACGACGCCAAGGTGATGCCGCAGCAGTTCAACAACCCCGTGCACGGCGTTCGCATCACCAACGACGGCGAGGTCGTCGTATCGGATCGCGCCAACAACCGCATCCAGATCTTTCACAAGGACGGGACGTTCGTCCGCGAAATGGGTGTGATGCGCGACTCAACCGCGCCGGGCGTGACCGGATCGACGGTGTTCTGGCCGGATAAAGGACAGACTTACTGGTTCACGTCTGACGATCCGAACGGCCAGATCCACATCCTGCGTCGTTCGGATGGCGCGGTGGTCGGCAGCTTCGGACGCGTCGGCCGCGGTCCAGGCGAGTTCGAGAACCTGCACAACATCGCCATCGACAGCAAGGGGAACATCTACACTGCGGAGGTGCAGGGCCAGCGCGTCCAGCGCTTCCGTTACAAGAGCGGGTTGCCGGCGATCCGCTGACGGGTGTTAAGGGCAACGGTTCCGCTGCGAGCGATTACTTGGTTGTGAACTCCACTTCCATCGACACGAGCACCGGGACCGGTAACCCGTCTTTCATTCCAGGGACGAACCGGTAGTCCTTCAGGCTCTTGATGGCCGAATCGTCGAGGCCGAATACACGATCGAGCGATCGCACGACGCGAGCCTCGCCGACGGTTCCGTCCGTCTTGATGACGACCTCCAATTTGACCCGTCCCTGAACCTTCGCGCGCATCGCCTCGGCCGTGTACTCCGGGCGGCCGGATTTGATGATGCGCGGCGCGGTTACACCATTCGTTGGCAAGTAGACACCGGCCGGAGGCCACGGTGTGTTTGCTGTCGATTGCGTTGCGGGCGTCGGTGATTGGTGAGAGCCGGTTGCCACAACAATCGCCAAAAGCATTGCCAGCATAGACCCTCCGCTACCGTTTAAATGATAGCGCCGTCGTGCGTTACATTACGCCAATGGCGATGAGGAATCGACCGATTCGTGGCGTCACGCGCCGCACACTTCTGACGACGACGCTCGGCGCCGCGGCGCTGGCGGTCACACCGGCCACCGCGCGCGCCCAGGAGACGCCGCCGGCGGATACGACGAAGCGATGGGGCCGGCTGCCGAATGCGCTGGGAGCACGATCGCCGGCGGAGAATCCGAAGCGCACCCCGAGCCCGACCAGCTCGCGCACGCCGCTGCAGGATCTCCACGGAACGATCACGCCGTCCGATCTGCACTACGAGCGTCACCATGCCGGCGTGCCGGTTGTCGATCCGACCGCCTACCGGCTGACGGTGCACGGGATGGTCGATCGTCCGCTGACGTTCACGCTGCAGGATCTGAAACGCTTTCCCGCGGCGACGAGAACCTGCTTCCTCGAATGCTCCGGGAATTTCGGCGGCACGCGCGAGGACGTCATGCCGCAGGAGATCTGCGGGCTCACGAGTCAGAGCGAGTGGACAGGCGTGATGCTGTCGACGGTCTTCAACGAAGTCGGCGCACAGCCGCGGGCGACGTGGTTTCTCGCCGAAGGGCAGGACGCCGCGGTGATGACGCGCAGCATTCCGCTGAAGGACGCGCTGGCCGAAGCGATGCTCGTCTACGCGCAGAACGGCGAAGCGCTGCGTCCCGAGCAGGGGTACCCGGTTCGGCTGCTGCTGCCAGGCTGGGAAGGAAACGCGAACGTGAAGTGGCTGCGGCGCATCGAACTGTCCGATCAGCCGTTCATGACGCGCGAGGAAACGTCGAAGTACACGGATCCGCTGGCCGACGGCACGGCGCGCGAATTCAGTCTGGTGATGGACGCGCGCTCCGTCATCACCTCGCCGTCGTACCCGCAGACGATCCAGAAGGGGTTTGTCGAGCTGCGCGGGATCGCATGGAGCGGCCGCGGCGTGATCCGCCGGGTCGATATCAGCACCGACGGCGGCCGTACCTGGAAGCCGGCCATCCTGCAGCAGCCGGTGTTGCCGAAGGCGCATGTCCGCTTCCGCTACGCGTGGCAATGGGATGGGCAACCAACAGAGATCCTGAGCCGAGCGGTCGACGAAAGCGGGTACATCCAGCCGGAGATGTCTGCCCTCCAGCGCGTGCGCGGACGACGGACGCGGTATCACCTTAATCCCGTCACCGGTTGGACGATTAACGGCGACGGACGTGTCCGCTTCGCGCTGCAGCGGGTGCGCGCATGAATCGCCTGATCATCCTCGTCTCGGCCCTCTTTGCTGCCAATCTCGTCGCAGCCGCCCAATCGCCATCGCGGCTCCTCGGCATCGGTTCACCGGCCACGCCTGAACAGATCGCCGCGCTCGATATCGATGTGCGGCCCGACGGCACCGGTCTTCCCTCCGGCAGTGGAACCGCGCGTGACGGCGCTGGCGTATACGCGCAGAAATGCGCCTCCTGCCACGGAGCAAATGGCGAAGGAGGCGCCGCTGAGGCGCTCGTCTCCGCAGAGCCGAAGGACACGGCGCCGTTCGGCCCCGAGTACGAGCGTTGGCGGGGAACACGTCCGGACGTCCCGTTCACCATCGGCAACTACTGGCCGTACGCGACCACGTTGTTCGACTACGTCCGGCGCGCCATGCCAGCCAGCGCGCCAGGCTCGCTCACGTCCGACGAGACCTACGCGCTCGTCGCGTGGCTGCTCGCGAAAAACGAGATCATCACTGAAGGCGACACGATGAACCGCGAGACGCTTCCGCGCGTCCGCATGCCCGCGCGGGCCCGCTTCGTGCCGGACAGCCGCCGGGGCGGAGCGGAAGTGAAGTAAACACGGAATGCGCGGCCGAACGCTACCGTCCATATCTGCGGCCGTGGCAGCATCCGTCCTCAGCGTGTCGAGTCGAGCGCTGCTCGATGCGTGTGCGCGGCAGATCACGGTGGGCCTCACGGCGCCATTGCATCCAGCAGTCATCACCAGGCCGTACGCCAAGTACACGCTGGCTGCCGTTTTCTTGCGCACGCGCATCGCCAGGAACCAGCGGATCCGCTGAAGTGCGTGGAGCGGCCGCTGCTTCTGTCGGCCGAGGTGAAGAAGCGGGCGGCGCTCGTCAGCTACGCGTTTCGCGTGGGCACACGTTTCTGATGCCGCGAAAAATCACCCACCGCGGCGCGAACGACCACGCACATCGATGGTGATCACGTCCGAGATTCGCCGCCCGCGAGCACGTTGTTCCTGGAACGCGAATTGAGGACGTGATCAGCATGCTCCGCAAAACTTTGCTCGCGTGTGGAATTCTGTCGTCGCTGCTCTACGTCGCGATGAACATCTATGTCGCCTCGCAGTGGCCGGGCTACAGCTCGTTCTCGCAGGTGGTCAGCGAGCTCTCCGCCATCGATTCGCCAACACGTTCGATATGGGTCCCGCTCGGCTTCCTCTGGGGAACGCTGCTGCTCGCCTTCACCTGGGGCGTCTGGCGGTCGGCGGGTGGTAACCGGCCGCTGCGGATCGCCGGAGCCTTGTTGATCGCGTACGCCATCTTCGGCTTTTTCTGGCCACCAATGCACCTGCGCCCGGTCCTTGCGGCCGGCGGCGGCACCCTGACCGATATCCTTCACATCGTCTGGACCGCTGTCGAGGGCTGTGTGCTGGTGCTGGCCATGAGTTTTGCCGCTGCGGCCTTCGGCAGGCGATTTCGCGTCTACTCGATTGGCTCGATCGTCTTGATGCTCGCGCTTGGCTACGTGACGGGCACGTACGCGGCGGCGATCGAGGCCAACCTTCCTACGCCGGGAGTCGGTTTATGGGAGCGACTCCTGATCGGGTTGCAAATGCTCTGGATCGCGGTGCTGTCCACGGTGCTGTTGCGCTCGCCTGTTGCTGCGTCAACCGCGCGCCGTGAATCGCGCGGATTCAAAACAGCGGCCGGTGAAGCGGCCTTCATGGCCGCCTACGACGACGCCATGAAGCATTGGCCGGTGCCGTACGACGAGGTCGACATCCCGAGCCGGTTCGGATCGACGCATGTGATCGCCTGCGGGCCAAAGGATGCGCCACCGCTGGTGCTCCTGCACGGCTACATGGCGACATCCGTCATGTGGGCGCCGAACGTCGCCGACTTTTCCAGGCACTTCCGCGTGTATGCGATCGACGTCGTGGGGCAGCCGGGCAAGACCATTCCCCGCGATCCGATTCGGTCCGCGATCGATTACGTGACGTGGTTGAACACGACGCTGAACGGTCTGCGTCTCAATCGGTTTGCACTCGCCGGCCAGTCGTTCGGCGGGTGGGTAGCACTCGAGTACGCGATCGCTGAACCCTACCGTGTTGACAAGCTCGTGTTGCTCTCACCCGGTGGCTTGCTGCCGCTGGCCCGGCAGTTCGCTCTGCGCGGCATGCTGATGACGTACTTGCCGACGCGGTTCACCGTCAACTCGTTCATGCACTGGATCGGTTTGACGGATGCGCCTGGCGAGACGGATGCCCGCGCTGTTCTCGATTTGATGTATCTCGGTATGAAACATTTCGGCTTCGCGCTGGAAACCCTGCGCGTCACACCGAGTGCGTTCTCGCATGGGGAGCTGACCTCGATATATCCACCCACGCTCGTACTCATCGGCGAGCGCGAGGTGATCTACAACCCGGCGAAAGCGCTCGAGCGGGCGCTTGACCTCATACCGGATGTCCGCGGCGAGCTGATTCCGCGCTGCAGTCATGACATGGTCGTCAGGCAGCGTCGTCTTGTGGACGCGCGTGTGATCGAATTCCTGACGAGCGGACGAACGGGCAAGAGCGGAAAGACCGGAGAGCGCGCGGCGGCGTAGCGCCGGCCCCAGCGCCGGAGGATGTCATGGTGATGATAATCGCGATACTCACGCTTGCGCTGCTCTACTGGTTTCCGTTGCGGCGGTGGTTCGCGCGCTGGGGCACGACCCCTGACGAAATTGCGCGCGCCATGCCCGGCGACTCACTAATCGCCGGCGCAAACCATTCCGCGACGCACGCGGTCACGGTCTACGCTGCTCCAGAAGACATCTGGCCGTGGCTCGCGCAGATGGGATACCAGCGTGGTGGGCTGTATAGCTACGACTGGCTCGATCGTCTTTTCGGCTTCCTCGATCGGCCGAGCGCCGATCGGATCGTGGCGGAGTTTCAGACGCTCTCGGTGGGCGACCACGTGCAGCTTGGTCCGGACGAACGCAACAGGCTGACCGTCGCACTCGCCGAGCCGCCGCACGCGCTTGTCCTGTCCTACGGGCGCGGTGACTTTCAATGGGTCTGGCAGTTCAGTCTGTACGAGCTCGACCAGCACCGGACGCGCCTCGTCACACGCGGAACGGAACGCGTTCCGAAGAGCGTCGCCCTCTGGTTGTTCATGCGCATCATGGAACCTGCCGCGTTCATCATGACGCGGCGGATGCTGCTGGGTCTCAAGCAGCGCGCCGAAGCGCTGCGCGCGCAGCGGGCCGCGCGTCCCGACTGCGAACGACAGGTGGCATGACATGGCAAACGTATACGTACGGCGCACGTTGAAATCAGCGGCAGGTGTGATCGGCCTGGCGTCGGCTGCGTATGCTGCCTATGCCGGCAGCGCCTGGTTGCGCTACGGCCACGCCGCAGCTGCAACAGGCGACGACGTCGATCCGCTGCTCGACCGCGTGATGCCGCGATACGACATCGTCGAACGCCATCACGTTGCGGTCGGGGCGTCAGCCGACATCACCTTCGGCGCCGCTTGCAAGCAGGACCTGATGTCGCTGCCGGTGGTGCAGTCAATCTTCAAGGCGCGTGAGCTGATTCTCGGCAGCGACCCAGACACCGCGCGTCGTCCACGCGGGCTGCTGGAGTTGACAAAATCGATCGGTTGGGGCGTGTTGGCGGAGGTCCCCGGCCGCGAGATCGTGATGGGTGCCGTGACGCAGCCGTGGCACGCGAACGTTGTCTTTCGCCCGCTGCCGCCCGATGAATTCGCGGCATTCAATGAGCCCGGCTACGTCAAGATCGTGTGGACGCTGCGTGCCGATCCGCGCGGCGCGCATGCATCGATCTTCCGCACTGAGACGCGCGCGGTCGCTACCGACGCGTACGCGCGCGCGAAGTTCAGGCAGTACTGGTCATTCCTGTCGCCCGGCATCATCCTGATTCGATGGGCATCGCTGCACCCACTGAAGTCGAAAGCCGAACGGCGCTAGCCAGCCGCACGGCAGGCCGGATGCTGGCAGCCGCAGCGCAGCTCGGTCTGCTCGCCCGCTTCCTTGCAATGCTCACTGCAGTACTTGCCATGAGCTCCGTTCTTCGGCACCATGCACGCGCAGGCGGGATGTGCGCACTTGTTCATGTCGGCCATGTGCGATTCACCTCGCGGGAACCATACGCGCCTTACCCGGCAATCACAAGCTCGGCACCAGAACACCTTCGCCTGCGATAACCTGCCCCATATAATCCCGATCGATTAGCGGGATGCACTCATGCTGAAAAAAGCCATCTTCCTTGCGTGTGCGATTTCAAGCGCAGCTTCGTCGAGCGACGCACGCGTGGTCCGCTTCATCGTCGAGCAGACGCGCCCGCTGGCGCCAGGAACGCAGTTCGGCGCCACGGGCGAATACGAACGGCTGGACGGGACGGCCTACTTCGAAGTCGATCCGAAAGATCCGCTCAACGCCATCATCGTCAACATCGACAAGGCGCCGCGGAACGCGCGCGGCATGGTCGAGTTCAGCGCGCCATTTTCCATCCTGAAGCCGCGCGATATCGCGAAGGGCAATCGCAAGATTTTCTTCGGCATCACCAACCGCGGGAACAAGCAGGCGATCAGCTATTTCAACTTTGGCACTGGCGGGCAGGGCGGCAACAATCCGCTGACCGCCGCTGATCTCGGCGATGGGTTCCTCATGCGCCTCGGCTACACCGTGGTCGAAACCGCATGGGAGGGCGATCTCGTGCCCGGCAACAACCGGCTCGTGCCGAAGTTCCCCGTGGCAACCAACGCCGATGGCGGCCCGATCGTTGCGACCATTCGCATTGAGTACTCGGATCGCACCATTCCGGACAAAGGAACGTTCACGCTGCCGCTCGAAGGGGCCGACAACTTCGCGGCGTACCCGGCTGCCGACACGAGCACCAATCGCGCGGCGCTCACCGTACGCGATGGCGTCAACGGCAAGAAGATGCCCGTGCCTGCGGATCGATGGGCGTTCGGCACGTGTGCGACCGGAAAGGACAGCCTCAAAGCGAACGCCACGAATATCTGCCTGTTCGACGGCTTCAAAGCCGATCGTCTCTACGAGCTGACATATCGGGCGAAGAATCCGATCGTGATGGGGCTCGCCTATGCGGTGACACGCGACGTCGCCTCGTTCCTTCGCTACGAGACGAAGGATGCAGCGGGCAATCCGAATCCGCTGACCGGCATCACGCGCGCGTATTCGTTCGGCGGCTCGCAGGCGGGCGAGTATCAGCGCGAGTTCGTGTATCTCGGCTTCAATGAGGACGAATCGCATCGCAAGGCGTTCGACGGCGTGTGGGTGCACAAGTCGGGCACGCATCGTCTGTTCACCAACGTCGAGTTCGCCGATCCGAACACCTTTTCATTACAGGACGATCGCCACGACTTTCTCGGCACCAGTCTCCCGCCGTTCACATACGCGGTGACGACGGATCCCGTGTCGAAGGTTCACGACGGTCTGTCGAAGCGGCCGAAGAGCGATCCGTTCATCTTCCAGACCGACACCGAATCCGAGTTCTGGCAGATGAAAGCCTCGCTCAACGTGGTCGATGGCCGCGGCCGCGCGGTGGCGACTCCCGACAACGTGCGCCTCTACTTTCTGTCCAGCAACCAGCATGGCGGCAATAATCCACCGCGGCGGTTCCCGGGCGACAAGGGGATGTGCGAGAACGCGACCAATCCGCTCTATCACGGGCCGACGCTGCGCGCGCTGTTGATGGCGATGGACTCCTGGGCGGATAAAGGCGTGAAGCCGCCGGACAGCAACTACCCGACGCTGCAGGGAGGCACGCTCGCGTCGCTCGACGAAGCGCGCAAGCTGTTTCCGAAGATCCCGGGCGTCACCTATCCGCCGCAGATGGACGATCTCGAGCTGCTCGACTTCGGGCCCGCATTCAAAGGCGAGGGCGGCCGGCCGGCCCCGCAGCCGAAGATTGGTCCGCGCTACAACGTCTACGTGCCGAAGCCGAACGACGATGGCCTGGATGTCGGGGGAGTGAGGCCGATCGAGATCCGCGTGCCGATCGGGACGCATGCCGGATGGAACGTCCGTGCGAAAGAATCGCGCGGACCGAACCTCTGCGCGCTCGACGGATCGTTCATTCCATTTGTGGCGACGAAAGAGCAGCGCACAGCCGGCGGCGATCCTCGCAAGTCGCTTGAAGAGCGATACAGCACCCACGACGGCTACGTGAAAGCCGTGCGCGATGCCGCCAGGCAACTCGTTACCGAGCACTTCCTGATCGAGGAGGACGCCGCGCGGTTCATCAAACAAGCCGAGAGCAGCGGCATCCTGTCATCGTCATCAAGCCGCTGAAACCATCCCTGCTGAAGGGCGCCATCATCGGCGCGGTCATTCTCATGACCGTGCCGCTGTGGGCGCTGGCGCTGATGCTGGTACCCGACCCCGGATTTCTGATCTATCTGGGAGTGCAGAACGCGTATTACGGCATCGCGCAACGCGTGTTTGGCGCGACGTTGTTCCCAACCGAGGAGTTCGGCACCTTCGCGCGCGGCGCCGGCGGGATTGCGCTCGGCGCACTGCTTTATGGCCTGATGGGCGGTGCAGCGGGATCAGGTGCCGTGTTTCTGTGGCGACGAGCGACAGCCTCGCGCCGCCACTGACGAGCTCGCTATCGCCAAGTCGCGCCAATCACACGCGGCGCTTTGTCGGCATGACGAAGAGGACGATGCCGCCGACAAGCGCGAGTCCGCCGACCACAGGCGGAATGGGAAGCGTCTTGTGCTCCTCGGCCGTTGCCTTCACCGGCCCGACATCGATGACCGTCTTGTTCTCCGTCCAGCGGAAACCGCCGAGCAGCAGTGACACCAATCCGACGATCACGAGCACGCTGGCCGCGATATATCGCAGAGTCATAACCAGGTCCGTTGCAACAGCCGCGCCGTTCAGGTCGGCTGAAGCGGACACTACCGTCGCGCTGGCAGCCCCGATGCACCTATCTCGGTAGGCGCCGACCTTGAGGTCGGCCTAAGGAGGGGAAACACAGCAGAAGGGAGGACTCTGCCATGACCAAACACTTTCGAGGCGCGCTTGTCGCCACCGCGATCGCCGCCGCGTCTTGTGTAGCAGCGACCACCGCATCCGCTGACGAGTGGAACCGCAGGACCATTCTGACGATCAACGAACCGGTCGTCGTCCCCGGCGCAACGCTCCCGGCCGGCACTTACACGTTCATGCTCGCCAATCCGGAAACTTCACGCGATGTTGTTTACATCCTGCGCGAGGATGGTACGCCCGTCGCATCGGCTCCGGTAGCGCGCCGGCAGCGTTCCAACGATAAGCGAAACCTCGCGATGTGGGTGGCGTTTAACGAGAGCGGAACAGTGCCGGTGATGAAGGGGTGGTTCTATCCCGGAACGAAGGACGGCTTCGAGTTCATCTATCCGGCAGCGCAGCAGCGCACGCTGGCTCGCGCGGAGCTTGCGGAAATCGACGTAACTCCCCGGGGATAGGTTGTTGTGATCGTGGGCCGGCTAAAGCCGGCCCCTACGCCGGCCCCCGTACATATCTCCCAAGCCAGGTTCTTCCGGTCCTGATTTTCATGCCACAATCGGCGCCGCAACGAGAAACAGCCAGGTAAGCGGGAGGAGACATCACATGCGCAATCAGTGTGGTCTGCTATTGCTTTCCGTTCTGATCACAGGAATCTTCGCGGCACAGCCGTCAGCGGCACAGGCGACAAAGGAAGCCAGTTTGACAAGGACGGTCACCGTCATTTCGAGTGCCGGTGCGCGCGCGCTGGCCGATGCATGCACTGCCTGGGCAGAGAAGAATCACACCATCGTCGCGATGGCCGTTTTGGATTGGGGCGGGAACGTCATCGAGTCGCACGCCATGGAAGGCGCGCCGGGCAACGCCATCGATACTGCGCTTCTGAAGGCGAAGTCAGCGCTGCGTTGGCGGCGACCGACCTCAGAGACCAACAAGATAGTGCGCAGCGGTGAGAATCTGGCGCCGACCTTCATGAACGATTTTCCGCAGCCGGGCGCTGTGCCGATCGTGGTGAACGGTCAGGTCATCGGCGCGATGGGGGTGTCGAGCGGTGATGGCGAGAAGTGCGCCCAGGCGGCAATCGATTCGGTATTCAAAGGACAGGCGAAGTCATCAACCCAGTAGCGCCGCTCGCATCGATTCTCGGCCTCTATTTCCTCGGTATCTTCACGTCCGCCATCGCCGCCTGCCACGCAAACGTGGCCATGACGATGGCGGACTCCTTCAGCTCATCCTCGCTCATGCGCTCGGGGAAATCAGCGCTGGTGTGACGCGTGCGAACGTCATACGAATCAAAGTCCTTGATCACGTTGAACCCGGGTAAACCCGCTTCGTTGAACGGCACGTGGTCAGTGGCGCCGATGCCTTCGATGACGTTGCGCGTCGCGCCCAGCTCCTTCAGCGGCTCGAGCCAGCGATCGAAGATGGCCTTCGCCGCGGCGTTGCCTTCCATGTAGAAGCCGAGTGTCTTGCCGCTGCCCGGATCGTCGTTCAGGTAGACCGCGAGCTGATCGCGCGCAGCCGGGGTCGCGAAGTGCTGCTGCAGATACGCACGCGCGCCGAGCAGTCCCTGTTCCTCGCCGCTCCAGAGCGCAAAGCGAATCGTGCGTCGCGGCTGCTGTCCCAGCGCGCGAAGGATGCGCGCCGCCTCCATCACCGCAATTGCGCCATCCGCGTTGTCTGTAGCACCGGTGGCGGTATCGCGCGAGTCGAGATGCCCACCGACGAGCACGATCTGATCGCGCAGCGCGGGATCGCGTCCCGCAATTTCGCCGATGACGTTATAGCTGTTGCGATCGTCCTCGATGTAGCGTGTACGCAGCTCGACGCGCATCGACACCGGCTTGCCGGCCGCGGCGAGCCGCGCGGCGACGTTGTACCACTCACCGGCGACGACGATGGTCGGCACCGCATCGGATGGGATGGTGCGGTCCTGACCCATGCCGACGGTGCCGTCTCGATACGCGCTCGGCCGCAGCGCCACCGCCGCGCCTGCGTTTTTCAGCAGCGTTGCCAGCTCGCGCATCGGTGTCGTGCTGCGCGGGTTCGGCAGCGTGGGGTTGCCCGTCTGTACCGGCTTGTCGTCGAGACCCGGCTGCGGCCGATCGCGATCGACCCACTCGGTCTGCGGTAGATGCGTAAGGACGATGGCGCCGCGCAGCTGGCTCGCCATTGCCTGAATCTGCGACGCGTTCTTGTCGCCGATGTAGACGACGCGCCCGCTGATGACTCCTTTGGTGGACGGCGACCAGCCATCGGGATACGCGATGAGGGGCATGTAGCGCGGCTCGGTCATTTCGACGGAAATCTTCTCGAGCTGCCATCCGTGACCGAACTCGTACGGCTCGAGATGCGGATTCGCGAGACCAAATTCCTGGAAGCGGTCGCGCGCCCAGTTCGCCGCCTGCTTGTGCGCCGGCGAGCCGGTCAGCCGCGCGCCGATTTCATCGGTAAGGGTGCGATAGAGCGGCAGCGCGCGCGACCGCTGCAGCCCTTCAGCCTTGATGCGCGCGACC